>Ga0164241_10001253_pt1 | contig 32861 bp, 21 predicted proteins | sample OricomyardsoilBY_FD_108780 | JGI IMG/M metagenome (GOLD analysis project Ga0164241, IMG submission 108780) | Backyard soil microbial communities from Emeryville, California, USA - Original compost - Back yard soil (BY) | ecosystem: Environmental > Terrestrial > Soil > Unclassified | place: USA... | reverse complement strand
GGTATGGGCGCCCTCGGAGAGCGCCACTGTCGGCGTATGGGTGGCGCCGGGGCCGCTGCAGGCCACGTAGGCCGCCGCGTCGAAGCGACACTGGAAGGTCGAGCTCGGCTCGCTCGAGGTGAAGCCGAAGGTCGGGGTCGAGTCGTTGGTCAGGCCGCTGGCGCCGGAGGAGATCGTCGTGTCCGGCACAACCGAGTCCTCGACGTAGGTGATCGCGGCCGAGCAGACGGAGGTTTTTACCCCGTCGCTGGCGGTGGCACGAAGGGTCGTGGTCGAGTTGTCCAGCACCGAGATGGCGATCCCCGGGCTTGCCAACTGAGCGGCGGTACCCGTCGCCAGCGGCGACCCACTGCAGGTGGGAGTGGAGTAGATCCGCACCTGCGAGCCCGCTTCTGCGCTGCCCAGGATCAGCGGCGAGTTTGCGTTGGCGGGCGACGCCGGAGACGTCCCGGTCAGGTTCGGCGCAGCCACCTGGGTGTTGACCGTGAAGCTGCTCGTTGCCGGGGTGAGATCGGTTTTGCCGGCGGCGGCGGCCCGGACTCGGAAGGTGTAGGCGCCGTCGGCGAGCGGGCTCGCGGGCGTATGGGTGGCGCCGGGGCCCGAGCAGGGGGTGAAGTTGGCGGCACCGGCGTCGATCGAGCACTCGAAGGTCGAGTTGACCGCCGAGGAGTGGAAGGCGAAGGTCGGGGTCGCGTCTTTGGTCAGTTCGCCGGGGCCGGAGTCGATCGTGGTCTCCGGGGCGACCGCGGTCGAGTAGGCGATCGAGACATCGCCGAGGGTCGGCGTCACGGCCGGGTCGGTCGTCGTCAGCTGGACGCGATATTGGACGTAGCGAGATTTACCCGGGATGTCGCCGCCGCTCGACGCGATCGGGCTGAAGGCGCTCCAGCTTTCGTCGGGAATCGCCGTGTCGCCGGTGCGGACGCTGAGGGCAACGCCGGTGCCCGACGGCGCCGATGCGTTCCATGTGAGGGCTCCCCAGTCTGCGCTCTGCTCGGCGCCCGCATCGAAGACGCGTGAGTCGAAGGCGCCCGAGCCCGCGTAGGCGCTCATGCGGAGCCAGTCGACGGATAGCTCCGGAAGCGCGGCGTTGAAGTCGCTCGCGATCGGGCGCATCTGCGTTGCCCCGAAGCTGGCCGTGTGGGTGGCGACGAGCAACCCATCGACGTAGTAGCGGACGTCGGTCGCGCCCCACTCGATCCGGTAGAGATGAGACGAGCCCAGCAGGGAGCTGGAGAGCTGCGTCTGCGTCGAGGTGCCGTTGCTGTTGGTGCGGGCGAAGAAGCCGGTGGCCGTGACGCTGAATATCGCCCAGTTGGATGAGTTGTTGAGATCCACCCCGAAGCCGGCGTGCTCGAAGCTCTGACCCCCGAAGTTGGCGACGAGCTCGAGATTGCGCCCCGAGCCGTAGGTCGCGACGGTCCGGGCGTAATTGCCGTTGACATGGAGGCTGCCGCCCGAGACCGTGGCGCCGACGCCCGGAGCGCAGGTCTCCGGAGCGGACCATGGACAACTGGCCCAACCGCTCGGCAGGCCCGCTCCCGAGAACTCATCGCCCTCCGTCGGCTTGAGGATCAGCTCGCCATCGCCGACCTGTGAGATTCGGGCGTTCGTGTCCGGAGATCCAGCAGTGAAGTCAGCGACGATGGTGTCGGTATAGCTCAGGCTCGGAGTCGTGAATGTCCTCGGCGCGACCGGCGGCGCGGGGTCTGTGCTCGCGTTGGTCGCGGCGTCCGCCGAGCTGACCCGGTAGTGGTAGGTCGTGTTCGAGTCGAGTCCGGTGAGCTGCACGCTGTGGGCGGTGGTCAGCGTGGAGCTGCTCTGGCTGGCGGTCAAGGAGTCGGGGTCGGCGCCGAAAGCCACCCGCGAGTCGGAGCTCTCGTTGGTGTCCCAGGTGATCGTCGCTGTGCCGTCCGCCGAGACCGCATGGGCGACGTTGGAGATCGCCGGAGCGGTGTCGTCGACCGCGTACGTCGCCTCGTAGGAGCCGGCCGCGGCGTCGAAGAAGGCGTACTCCCGACCCTTGACCGTGCGGGTCGTCGTCGCGATCGGGGAGCCGTTCTGCTTGACGCCCGTAAGGGCCCCGACCGAGGAGGCGGTCGGGACCATCGCGCGCAGGCCATTCGCACCCGCCGCGTGACTGATCGTGAAGGTGAGCTTGTTGGCGTTCCAGGCGATCGCGCCGAAGGAGGAGTTGTTGCGGCCGTCCAGCCAGGTCAGCATCTGAGCCGCCGAGACGATCGGCACGCCGCGCGCCTGGGCCGAGGCGACGATCGCGTCCGAGCCGGGCGAGGAGGCGACGTCGGTGTGCATGTTGGCGGTGAACACTCCGTAGTAGCCCTCGGCGCCGAGGGCCCGATCGAGCAGCGTGTCGATCGTGAACGGGAAGGACTGCCCGGACTCGTCGGTCATCTGGGTGGCGGCCTGGTAGACGTCGATCATCGAACCGTCGAGGTCGGCGAAGCGCATCGGCATGGCGGAGCCGGTGAACATCCCGGGGCGGTCCTGGACCCATCCCGGCGGCCAGTAGTAGTAGTTCGTGTCGAGGCGCATGCCGCTCTGCAACTCCACCTTCGGCTGCGTCGCCCAATCGCTCCAGGCGATGCAGTGGGTCCGGTTGGTCGTGGGCGCACTCAGGCCTGGGTAGTTGGCCGCCAGCGCCGTCAGCTGGCTGGAGTAGAGGAATTCGAGCTGGCCCTGGTCGGTCCAGTCTTTGCAGTTGGTGGAGAGGTGCAGACCGATCTCGAAGCCGGCGTCCTGATAGGCCGTCGCCTCGGCGTTGCTGAGCGAGGTGGTGCTCGGGTAGATGTAGGAGGTCGCCCTGACGCACTCCCAGTCCGCCACCACGCAGCCAGGCGGGCTGTCGGCGAGGAACTGCCCGAAGCGAGCATCGGTGCCGCCGTTGCCATGGTCGTCGCCGCTCATCACGACCGCCGCCTTCTCGTCGCGCGGCAGGAACCAGAAGCTCGGCAGCGGCTTGCGATCCAGGTTCATCTCCTCGATCAGGTTCTTCAAGAGTCGTTGCTGCTCGTCGGCCTGGGGGATTGCAACCTTGCTCAGATCGACCCAATCGGGCTGGACGTCGCCCTGCTTGGCGCCGAAGAAGAGGTCGTCGGAGCGAATCGGAGCGGTGCCGTCGCGCTCGTCCCCGCTCCAGGCCGGGTTGCCCTGGCGCGTGTAGACGATCGACCTGGCGAGGTCGTAGGTGAAAGCGGCGGCCTGCCCCCCACTCGAGCCGACGCTGCGCAGCGTCACGGCGGGGTTGGAGGTGGCGGTGACGGCATCCGCGAAGAGGGTGGCGATCGTCTGGGCGCCGCTTGCCGTGTAGCGGTCGGCGGCGCCGTGGAACTGGATCGTCTGCCCGACGATGCCGGCGCCGGAGCCGGTGGCGGTGTCGACTTTGAGGTAGCCGTTGGCCAGCGCGTTCGGCGAAGCGGTGAGGCCGAGGAGGCCCGAGAGCTGGGCATCGGGGCGCATCGCGATCAGGTTGCCGCCCTGCTGGACCCAGTTGCTCAGGGTCGTCACCTGGGCGGGGCTGAGGCCGGTCTCACCGAGGATGGCGACGTCGTAGGCGCCGAGCATGGCCGCGTTGACGTTTGCGAGGTCGGTGACCTTGAACGAGTTGAGGCCCTCGGACCGCAGGATCTCGGCGTAGTAGCGGCTGAACGGGTTGGCGGCGCTCGAGATCACCAGGATCGGGCCGCCGGGCCCTTCGTCGGGGGGTGGCGGAGCGGGAGCCGCGGTCGTGAAGGACCAGCTCGAATCGCCGGCGAGCCGGTTGCCGGCGAGGTCGGCAACGCCGCCGGCGCCACCTTTGACCGTTGCCGTGTAGGTGGTCGAGCCCTGCAGCGGGGCGGTTGGATCCAGCGTTGCCTGCAGCTGGGCCGGCGAGTAGCTCACGGTTGCCGCCACCAGGGCCCCTTCGGGGCCGCGCAGGGAAACGGTGGAGCCGTTGATCGTCACCGGATCCATCGCCTGGCTGAAGGTCGCGGTGACGTCGCCCGTGCTCGAAACGCCGGTGGCGCCGGTGGCGGGCGTGCGGGAGACGATCGTCGGCGCGGTCGTGTCGCTCGAGGTGTTGAAGACGACGTCGACCAGGTAGGCCTCCGAGTTGAAGGTGTTGGGCCCGCCGCCGGAGAAGAGCGAACCGGCGGCGCCGTACTTGTAGACGCCGTTGGGCCCGTCGACCCCGTCCGCCAGGGCATGCAGCGGCGGGTTGTCGGCGCCGACGAGCGCGAAGTAGCCGCCGATCGAGGAGTAGTGGCCGTTGGGCGCGTAGTAGGAGGCGACGTAGGTGGTGTTCGGGTTGATCGCCACCGGGGCGTCGAAGCTGACCTGCTGCCAGCCGCTGCCGCTCTCGCCGACGAAGGTTGCCTGGGCCAGCTGGGTCCCCCCCGCCGTCCAGAGGCGCCCGACGTGGGTGCCGGTGTTGCCGGTGGTCTTGTAGAAGCGCAGGCCGGTGATGAAGCCGCCGACGTCGGAGCGGAACTTGGTGCCGATTTCGGTCGCGTGGGTGTCCGCGTCCTGAGGGCCGGTGAAGCTGGCGTCCCAGATCGAGCAGGGGCAGGTCTTGGGGACGACTTTGACGCCGACCTGGGCCCCCGGGCTCTCGATGTTTCCGCTGTCGTCCGAGGCGCGCACCCGGATCGTCGCGTTCCCGACCGCGCCCGGCGTCCAGGAGTAGGTCCAGTTGTCGCGGCCGACCGCCGGGTGCCAGGTGCTGCCACCGTCGACCGAGACCTCGACGCCGCCGACCCGGCCGCCTCCCGTCTCGCCCGCTTGATCGGTCGCGGTTCCGCTGATCGTGATCGGCGTGCCGCTGCGGACTTCGGTTCCCGTCAACGGGCTGGTGATCGTCGTCGCCGGCGCCACCGTGTCGGTGGTCTGCGCCACCGGCGCCAGGCCGGCCTGCAGGGCGCCGGGCTGCACGCCCATGTCGGCCAGCAGGTTGACGGTGGCCTGCTGCATCCGCGAATCCGCGGTCGAGCCGCCGCGGTCATGGGTCCCGTCAAGTCCCCAGGACCACTGGATGGTGCCGGCCCCGAAGACCAGAGCGCCGCTGGCAGCGCGGTAGAGCGTCAGGTGGTGGGTCGCGGTGCCGGGGCCGTAGCTGGAGCCCTGGTCGAGGAGCTTCTGAGGCACGCTTTCGGTGGTCGAGGAGAGGTCGACCAGGCCGGCGGGACGGAAGCCGTTGTCGAGCTCTTCGTCCCACTCGTAGCCGAGCGTGTTCGCGGAGAGAGTCGCGGTTTGGCCCGGCGCCAGCGAGGCGACGCTGGTTTCGCGCCAGAATCGCATCTTGCCGTCGGCGGCGGGGACCTTGATCGCGGTGGTCCCCGAGTTGACCATGAAGACCGTGCCGGTCAGGGCGTTCTCGGGGCGGCCGCCGTCGGCCGGGGGGCTGAAACGCGGATCGCGCCAGGTCCCCGTCCAGGTCGAGGTCGGGTCGATCTTGGCGTTGGCGTGGGTCTCCTTGTAGGAGACGAGGGTGCGATGGTCGGCGTTGGAGCCGTCGATGCTGTTCTCCCAGCGCGTCTTCCAGAAGACCTCGTTGCCGCTGAAGAAGGCGAGGTCTACGCCGGCCGCTCGGGCGGCCTCGACGTTCGCTCGCTGGGGGCCCGACCAGTACTCGTCATGGCCGACCGAGAGGAAGGCTTTGTGCTCGAGGATCTCGGCGCCGCGGCGGTCGCTGTCGATGCCGGTGGAGTAGCTGACGTCGTAGCCGTTGCGCTCCAGCCAGCGGACCATCGGGTACTCGGCGTTGAACGGCGAGTCTTCGGGGGTGGTGCCGCGAACGGTGAGCGGGCGGTTGTAGCTGACCTTGTAGGCGCGGCCCGGATTGGTGCCCGGCCCACCCTCGTAGAGACTGTTGCCGCCGTACTGGTTGTAGGCCTGCCAGGTGGTGTCGGAGGTCTGGAAGAGAAGGTTGGATTTCCCGTCGTCGTCGCGGACGACGAAGATGACGTGGCTTCCGCCCGAGCTGACGTCCTCGCGCACGAGCTTGGCGAAGTAGATGCCGGAGACGGCGTCGGCTGGCACCGTCCAGGAGGCCGACTGGGCCCAGTTGCCGCAGTCGATCAGCCCGGTCGCCGACTCGCTGAGACAGGCCGGCTGGGTCTGCGGCAAGGCGGCCGAGGGCTGCACCGTCGCGACCTTGCGGGCGCCGTTGCCGCCGTAGTAGCCCATCCGGTAGATGTCGAGGCGGTAGTCGCTCGAGGGCGTTTTGACCTTGAAGCGAACTGTTTGCCCCTGATCGGCGCTGACGTCGGTGGCGAAGCCCTGGATGTTCGCGTCACCCGCGCCGCTGACATCCCATTCGCTCGCGGGATTGCCCGGCTTCGAGTTCTCACAGACGATCGCGTTGGCGATCGGTGGATCGCACGGGGCCGCCGAGGCCCTCTCGGCGAAGAAGATGCTGCAAAGCGCGAGGACGAGCAGCGTCAATACGGCCAGCAATCGCCCAAGGGTCTCTGCGGAGACCTCTATCCGTGACCGGGCAATATGTGACCCCAACACGCCAAATCAACGACGCGCCCAAGGCTGGACTTCTAGGCATCGAGTATGAAAAAGGCCCCAAGATCAGGTGGCCGCTTGAACTGAAATTCGGTAGCTAGCCCACCGGGGTGCAGGGAAGAATGTGAGTTCCCCGCAGCGTGACCCCGTCGGCGAAAAGTATGTCCCCTTCGGTGTAGTAGCGCCCGGTGGGACAGCTGGCGGTCAGGTAGCTCTCTTCTTTGCCCTTGTAGACGAACTTGCGGTCGATGGTGATCTTGAACCTGAGGACCGATCCGGCCCCGCCGGCGATCGCCGGGATCCGCGCAACCGTGTGGATTCCGTAGTGGCCCCGATCGATGCGAGTGAGCTTGACCGGGACGATGACAGCGGTCGGAGCGGGCACCGCGACGTAGGTGTGAACGAAGAGAAGGGTGGTGCCGCCGTGGACCCCGCCGTTGAAGAAGACGATCGGGCCCGCCGCGGCGAATGGCGCCTGTTCGGGGAAAGCGACCTCGACTTCGCCTTCCCCGGAGCCGACGATCGCATCGGGGCAGGCCTTCTTCGCGTCCACGGTGGAGCGCGCCGTGAGCTGGGCCTGCCTACAGACAGGCAGGCCCCTGGCGTTCACCTCGATGCTCCTGTCGAAATCGATGTTCAGGGTCCTGACCGCGGGGGGATGACTGGCATCGGTGGTGCCGATTTCAGCGTCGATGCGGGCTGAGATCGGCACCTGACTGTGCCTGGGCAGCTTGCTCGGGAAGATCCCTCCGTCGTCCTTCAGAAAGAGGTTCCCGGCGCGGATCACGTGCGGCTTGGCCAAAGCGCTCGCCACGACCATCAGCGCCAACCCGGCCCCGACGACCATCGCGCAAACCAGCAGCTTCCTCATGCTCTTCCCCCTGCCTCGGTGAGATGGAAACGAACCGATCCTCTCTCGCCGCGCGAGGCCGCGACCACCTCAATGTGGGGTCTTGCTCACCCGGAATTCACCAATCCGGGAAAGGGCGCGAACTAACCGTCGAGGCGCAGCGCGGTCTCCAGCTCCGTCGCGAAGTCCTTGAGGGGACGGCCGAAGAGGTCCTCGATGGCGCGAATGCGGTTGGTGACCGTGCGCCGGTCGACGTCGAGCACGGCCGCGGCCGAAGAGATGTTCCGCTCGGCCGCAAAGTAGGCGCGCAAAGTCTCTCGCGCCACCTTGCCGCCGTCCCGCGCTCTTTCGAGCGGCTCCAGGTAGAGCTGATGCAGCGAGGTGGAGACGAGGTCGTCGCGAAGAATCGATGCCAAGAGGGCGACGTCGGCGTAGCGGACGACGGCCTGCCCCCTGCGCTCGGCGATCGGCAGCGCGGCCTTGGCCTGGCGGTGAGTGAGCCGCCAGCCCGAGAGTCCCTCGCCGGGCTCGCCGACGGTCACGCACACCCGATCCGGGGAGATCTCCTCGAGTGCTCGCAGCACCTTTCCGACCTCGAGCGGGTGCCCGCCGCCGAGCCAGCAGGCCCAGATCGACTCCTCCTCGCGACAGACGGCGAGCAGGCGGCAATCGAGCCTCTCGGCCAGCACCCGCATCGCCTCCGGCGAGCCCTCTCCTTTGGCCATCAGGGCGAGGTGGTGTGCGTCGAGGTCGTAGCCGAGCTCGGCGTGATCGACCTGCTCGCCGGCAAGCAAGCTCTTGACGCACTCGCGGCGTCGCTCCGCGCTGCTGCTCGGCCAGCTCTTCGCCTCGCGAACGTGCTCCTCGCTCACCGCCTCGACCAGGCGATCGAAGAGCGTTGCCTGCCTGCGCAGCAGGCGACGCAGGGTGGCGCTCGAGACGTCGGCGCGCTCGGCCTCTTCGGCGAGGAAATCGCCAAGCAGGGCGTTGCCGGCGACGTAGCGACGCAGAACGGTGTCGAGCGGAACACCGGCGCGAGCGGCAAGACGAGCCTCCGCGAGCAGCGCCGGTGGAACACCGGGGGCGCGTCGCTCGCCAAGCTCGACGACGGCGACGGCGTACTCGAGAGCCGCCGTGAGCGCGCCGTTCAGGCTGTGCAGATAGGTCGGGTCGGCGACCTCGCGGGGGTCGGCGATCGCGTAGACCCGTGTGGCGAGACTCGCTTCCAACTCTGGGAGCCGCCCGCGCAGGCGCGATGCGAGCGCGGAGCTGGCCTCGTCGAGAGAGCGAGCCGATGTCGATGCCCGGCGGGGCCGCCCCGCGGTGGCGGCAAACCGCGAGCCGCTGCCGTGTGGGCGCACGCCACGCTTACTCACCCGCTCAACTTAGCTCACGGTGCCTCGCTAGCAGTCGATTCGCCCAGCCTCGCGTCCGAGGCCGGGCTGCCAGGCCGGGGCGTAGAAGACGGTTCGATCTCGCGCGAGGGTCTCGGTCTCACAGGTGCCGTCAGCGTTGATCTGGACGATCGAGTTGGCAGATTCGAAGTGCCGCGGTCGGAAGCGAGCGAAGGCGATCCGCTCGCCGGAAGGATCCCAGCTTGCGAAAACCTCTTCCTTGTGCGGCGTCCGGGTCAGCCGGCGCAGGGATCCACTCGCGAGGTCCAAGACGAAGAGATCGCTTATTCGCCGATCTCCGAGTTCGCGGAAGAAGGCGATCTTCGAGCCATCGGGCGAGTAGACAGGCGCGAAACCGTGTCGGAGGAGGCGGGTCGCGCCACCGGTATCGAGATGCAACGCCATCAGTTCCGTTTCGCCATTGCGCTGAGCGTCGATGCGGGTCGCAAGCAGCGTGGTCCCGTCGACAGAGAACGAGGAGCTGACGTATTCGAGCCCGCGTCGCGATGGCGTCAGCTGACGCTGCACGCCGCTGGCCAGGTCGATGGTCCAGATCGTCGCTCCGTCGCCGACGAAACGCGTGAAGGCGAGAGTGCGGCCATCGGGCGCGAAGACCGGCCGTGCCGCGTTGGCGATGTTGAGCTGGCGTATCCCAATCCCGTCAGCCCCCACCAGGAAGAGCGACCCGACGCCGGGGAAGGCGATCTCGGCGCCGTCGAGGCGCCACGAGAGCCGTCCGAACCCCTCCACTGGGCCACCGCCCTTCCGGCCACCGGCGAGCCGCATCGGAGCATTGCCGTCAGGGTCGACCGTGAGGAGCGTGACCCGGCGCGGGCTCCACGTTTCCTCGACGATCGCGAGCCGCGGCCCCGCCGGCGCCGCGGCGCCGGCCACTCCTGCCGTCGACGGCAGCGCCAGCGCCGCCGCCACCAGCGCCCACCAGATCACGCGGCGCGTTTCGGTCATCTCGCTAGCACTCGATCCGTCCCGCCCCGCGACCGGGGCCCGGCTGCCAAGCGGGCACAGAGAGGGAGGCGCCGAGCGTGGAGGAGACCTTCGTCGGGCAGGTCCCGTCGGCGTTGACCTGCATGAGGGCGCTGCCCCCCGAGACTCCCGCCTCCACCCTGAAGGGCGAGAACCTGACATAGGCCAGGCGCTCACCGGACGGATCCCAGCTGGGCCCGAACTCATAGAGGCCGGGAGTGCGAGTGAGACGCCGAACGCCGCTGCCGTCGGCGTTGATGACGTATAGGTCGATGCCTTCTTCCCGGTCCTCGCCGTATGACACGGTGCGGCGAGTTAGGGCAATCTGGGAACCGTCGGGCGAGTAGACCGGTGCGAAGCCGTCGTCGAATAGGCGCTTCGACCCACGGCCGTCGAGCTCCAACGCCACAGGCTCCGCTTCGCGTAGAAGGCGGTCGTCTTCGTGCGTCGCCAGCAGCGTCGAGCCATCGGGCGAGATCGACGAGGCGACGTAGCTGATCCCGTCTCGCCACGGCGTCAACTGCCGCTGTGCGCCGGTCGAGAGATCGACCGTCCAGACACTGGCGCCGTGAAAGCCGAGCTTTCTCCGCTTCCCACCGACGGTCGTCGGCGTCTCGCGGTCGACAGAGCGGGTGAAGGCAACCGTGCGCCCATCCGGCGAGAGGACCGGCCCGCCGGCCCCGTTCGTCCCGCGGATCACACGAAGGCCACTCCCGTCGGCGCGCACGGTGAAGAGCCTCAGAATGGGCTCCTGGTCGTCCCCCTTTTGAATGCCGACGACCCCCGTGAACACGCCCCGTTCCCCATCGGGTGACCATGAGAGGGTCGAGAAGGGCATCAGCATTCCCAAGTCCCTACGTGCTCCCGCCAGACGCAAAGGGTGGCCACCACTAGGGCTGACGGTCAACAACTCGAACCGGTACGGCTTCGCGGTCACCTTGAGGACGGCCAACCGTGGTCCCTCTGGCGCAGCGGCCATCGTCACCGTCGCCGCCAGCAGCAGGGCCAGCGCCAGCGCTCCCAGTATTGGTACTCGCCAGATCACGCGAGGCAGTCTGACCGATCTGACGGCGGCGACGAGGTCGCCGGAACGAGCCAGCGGGGACTAACGCGGCCCGTCGGTGTGCACGAACAGCACCGGGTCGCCAAGGCGGCCCTCCTCGCGCAGCGCCAGCAGGCCGGCCATCGCCTTCGCGGTGTAGACGGGGTCGAGCGCAAGCCCTTCCTCGGCGGCGAGAGCGGCGGCGCGCGTGGCGGCCTCGGTGGGATGGCCGTAGCCGGCGCCGATCTGGTCGCGGGTCAGGTCGAGCATGTTCGGATCGAGCTGAAGCTTGCCGAGCCGCGCCCCGCGGCGCTCCAGCAATGCGGCGCTGCGGCGCGCGAGGCGGGCGAACACCGGTGGGTCGAGGCGAAGCTGGTCGTTGACCACGACCCCGACGACGCGGGTGGGCAGGCCGGCGAGCTGGAAGCCGAGCGCCAGGCCGGCCGCGGTGCCGCCGGTGCCGACCGGGACGACGACGTGCGCGGGCTCGGGCAGCGAGCCGTCCTCGACCTGGGCGGCGATCTCCAATGCCGCCTCGACATAGCCGAGCGCCCCGACCGGCGAGGAGCCGCCGGCCGGCAGCAAGTACGGCAGGTGGCCACCGCGGGCGTTGCGGGCGAGCAACCACGGCAGCATCGCCACGGTGCGCGCCTTCGTGTGGGTGCGGTAGATGCGTGCCCCCGAAGCCTCGAGCCGGCCGAGCTGGGCGCGGACGTGGTCGTCGATCGGCTGGTCGACGAGCGCGAGTGCGGTCTCGAGGCCGTGTTCGCGAGCGTAGAGCGCCGTCGCCAGCCCCCAGTTCGTGCCGAGGCCGCCGAAGGTGAGGATCGAACGACGGCCGCGGCGGCGAGCGTCGGGGATCAGCCACTCGAGCTTGCGCACCTTGTTGCCGCCCCAGCCGCCCGAGCCGAAGGCGCCGTCTTCCTTCGCCCAGACGCCGAGGCCGGCCAACTCGCGGACCGGCGTCGGGCGATCGGACAGGGCGAGGTGCGGGAGGGTCTCGGCCAGGGCCGAAAAGCGTTCGTGTAGACGGGTGACCAAGACCGTGAGCATGACTACTGAGCGCCCAAATCGATCCCTACGTCGCCGATACCTCGCTGTAGTGTGGATCCCGATGAAGGCGGTCGCCTGCCAACGAGGTGCGCTCGAGGTCATCGAGCTCCCGGAGCCCGAGGCCGGGCCGGGGCAGGTGCGGATCGAGGTGACTCGCTGTGGGATCTGCGGCTCGGACCTGCACGCCCGCCACGGGATCGACCAACTGGCAGACGTGGCGCTCGGGGTGGGCTACGAGCGCTTCGGTCGCTCCGACCAGCAGGTCGTCTTCGGGCACGAGTTCAGCGGTCGGGTCGCCGAGTACGGGCCGAAGTGCAAAGGCGACCTGAGCAGCGGCACGCCGGTCGTCGCGCTTCCCCTGCTGCGCGGCGAGAACGGCGTCGACACCACCGGCCTTTCCCAGCACGCGCCCGGCGCCTACGCCGAGCAGCTGCTCGTCCAGGAGTCGATGACGATGGCGATACCGAACGGCCTCGACCCCACCGTCGCGGCGCTGACCGAGCCGCTGGCGGTCGCCCTGCACGCGGTTCGCCGCGGCGAGGTCGGCAAGCGAGACGTGGCGATCGTGATCGGCTGCGGCCCGATCGGCCTCGGCACGATCCTGATGCTGAAGGCGACCGGCGTTCGCACCGTCATCGCCAGCGACTTCTCTCCCGGCCGGCGGGCTCTTGCCGAGCGCTGCGGAGCCGACGTCGTCGTCGACCCCGCGAAGGATTCGCCTTACGAGCCGCGCGAGGATCACGGCTGGCTGTCGAAGGCAGCCGACGTCTTCGATCTCGCGCTCGATACCCGCGAGAAACTCGACCGCCTGCCGATCGACTGGCGGCACGTCTGGCGCCTGGCCGAGAAGCTCGGCGCTGGGCCGAAGCACCCGGTCGTCTTCGAGTGCGTCGGGGTCCCGGGTGTGATCTCGCAGATCGTCGACTCGGCGCCGTTCTTCTCCCGGGTCGTCGTCGTCGGCGTCTGCCTCGGCGCCGACTCTTTCACTCCGGCGATGGCGATCAACAAGGAGATCGACCTGCGTTTCGTCCTCGGCTACACCCCACTCGACTTTCGCGACACCCTCCACCTGCTCGCCGAGGGCAAGGTCGACCCGCGGCCGCTGATCACCGGCACGGTCGGCCTCGGCGGCGTCGAGGGAGCCTTCTCGGATCTCGAGGATCCCGAGAAGCACGCCAAGATCCTCATCGACCCCTCGGCCTGATCGGCAGGACTGTCTAGGCGCCGACGTAGTCCGCGAGGTGCTCGCCGGTCAGGGTCGAGCGGGTGGCGACGAGGTCGGTGGGGGTGCCCTCGAAGACGACCCGGCCGCCGTCGTGACCGGCGCCGGGGCCGAGATCGACGATCCAGTCGGCGTGCGCCATCACCGCCTGGTGGTGCTCGATGACGATCACCGACTTGCCGGAGTCGACCAGGCGGTCCAGCAATCCGAGCAACTGCTCGACGTCGGCGAGGTGCAGGCCGGTGGTCGGCTCGTCGAGGATGTAGACGCCACCCTTCGCGGCCATCTGGGTTGCCAGCTTGAGCCGCTGCCTCTCGCCGCCGGACAGCGTGGTGAGCGGCTGGCCGATGCCGAGGTAGCCGAGACCGACCTCGGCGAGCCGCTCCAGGATCTTGTGAGCCGCCGGTATCTGCGCCTCGCCGTCGGCGAAGAACTCCTCGGCCTCGGTCACCGACATCGCCAGAACCTCGCTGATGTCCTTGCTTCCGAACTCGTACTCGAGCACCTCGGCCTGGAACCGCTTCCCCTCGCACTCCTCGCAAATCGTCGCGACGCCGGCCATCATCGCCAGGTCGGTGTAGATGACGCCGGCGCCGTTGCAGTTGGGACAGGCGCCATCGGAGTTGGCGCTGAACAGCCCTGCCTTCACGCCATTGGTCTTCGCGAACGCTTTGCGAATCGGGTCGAGCAGCTTGGTGTAGGTCGCCGGATTGCTGCGCCGCGAGCCGCGGATCGCGGCCTGGTCGACCGTCACCACCCCCTCCCGCCCCGACACCGAGCCGTCGATCAGCGAGCTCTTTCCCGAGCCGGCCACGCCGGTCACCACGACCAGCACGCCGAGCGGGATGTCGACGTCGACGTCCTGCAGGTTGTTGGTGTCGGCGCCGCGAATCTCCAGCGCCTCCGATGAGGTCCGCACCGACGGCTTCAGCGAGGCGCGATCGTCCAGGTGCTGCCCGGTGATGGTGTCGCTGTCCCGCAGCCCCTCGACACTGCCCTCGAAGACCACCTCCCCGCCCCCGGCGCCGGCGCGGGGGCCGAGGTCGACGACGTGGTCGCCGATCGCGATCGCCTCGGGCTTGTGCTCGACGACCAGCACGGTGTTGCCCTTGTCGCGCAGCTGCAGCAGCAGCTCGTTCATCCGCTGGATGTCGTGCGGGTGAAGCCCGATCGTCGGCTCGTCGAAGACGTAGGTGACGTCGGTCAGCGAGGAGCCGAGCTGGCGGATCATCTTGGTCCGCTGCGCCTCGCCGCCCGAGAGGGTGCCGGAGGCCCGGTCGAGCGAGAGGTATCCGAGCCCGATCTCGACGAACGAGTCGAGAGTCTCCCCCAGCGCCTCGAGCAGTGGCGCCACCGACGGCTCGCCCAGGCCGCGGACCCACTCGGCCAGATCGCTGATCTGCATCGCGCAGAGGTCAGCGATGCTCTTCTTCCTGATCTTCGACGAGCGGGCCGCCTCGCTGAGCCGGGTGCCGTCGCACTCGGGGCAGGTGGTGAAGATGACCGCTCGGTCCACGAAGGCCCGAATGTGTGGCTGCATCGCCTCTCGATCCTTGGATAGGAACGACCTCTGGATCGTCGGGATCAGGCCCGCATAGGTGAGGTTGATGCCCTCGACCTTGATTTTGGTCGGCTCCTTGTAAAGGAGGTCTTTGAGTTCCACCTTGGTGAACTTGCGAATCGGCTTGTCCGGGTCGAAGAAGCCGCAGCCCCTGAGGATGCGCCCCTGCCAGCCGGCCATGCTGTAGCCGGGGATCGTCAGGGCGCCCTCGTTCAGCGACTTGCCGTCGTCGTAGAGCTGGGAGAGGTCGAAGTCGGTGACCTCGCCGCGGCCCTCGCAGTTGGGACACATGCCGCCGGTGCGGCTGAAGTTCACCCGCTCGGACTTCCCCTCGCCTCTCTTGATCATCCCCGACGCCTGGACCGAGGCCACGTTGAAGGAGAACGCCTGGGGCGAGCCGATCTGCGGCTCGCCGAGCCGGCTGTAGAGGATGCGCAGCATCGCGTTGGCATCGGTGGCGGTGCCGACCGTGGAGCGGGGGTCGGAGCCCATCCGCTCCTGGTCGACGATGATCGCAGTGGTCAGCCCGTCGAGCACGTCGACCTCGGGCCGCGCCAGCGCCGGCATGAAGCCCTGCACGAAGGAGCTGTAGGTCTCGTTGATCAGTCGCTGCGACTCGGCGGCGATCGTGCCGAAGACCAGCGAGCTCTTGCCCGAGCCGGAGACGCCGGTGAACACGGTCAGCCGGCGCTTCGGGATCTCGACGCTGATGTCCTTGAGGTTGTTGACGCGGGCGCCCTGCACGCGGATCAGCTCGTGGCTGTCGGCGGCGTGCGGCGCGGGCGACGGCGTCTTCTTCTTCGTGGCCATGGCCGCAAGGCTAAGGAGTCGCTGCCCCGCGCGTTATCCGCTCCGCGTCTGGGCCGCTAGACCATGCCTCTGACCTGTTTCCGAAGTTCTCACCCGCGCTTTCGCGCCGATGCTTTTTGTGCGCCATCGCCTGGTTTACGGGCAGATTCAAAGCCGAATAGAGCGAAGGTGGTGGGGATTCCCTCCTCTCCGCTCTCTGCGAGACGCTTTGAGGCTTCTGCCTGGGTGTCTATGGCGAGTTCCTCGAACTGGACAAGCGCAGCCACCAATTTGACCCACGCTTTGAGGTCGAGGAGCGCAGGTATCCAGCTCAGAACGAAATCTTCGCGTGCATCAAACGTTTTCTCGTGGACTGCCGCTTCGATGTCGCCGTAGATATCTCCCAGTACTTCGCCCGTGATCCCTTGTCGCAGCGATTTTGGGAGGTTCTTCCAGACATTGTCGGGAAGAATGGCGCGCTGGCTGGCCCGATAGAAGTGCTCGACCGCGCCCCTTCGCGGCGCGGTCCTAACCATCTCGATCAGCTCATAGTCCCTGAGCACTTTCACGTGGTAGCTGACCCTGCTTAGTCCCGCGTTCAGCAGTTCCGAGAGTTCGTTTGGGCTGGCCTCTCTCTCGCTGAGAATCGAAAGGCACTGAACACGCTCCTTGTGCGAAAGCGCCTTCATCAGGCGCGCATCGACCAACTCTTGGCTCTTCGCCTTTTTCTTGGCCCCTTTGCTCTTGCCCGCCTTGCCTTTTTTTGCGGCCATCTCCATTGGTCCTCTCGGTTGCTAATTGGGAATTCCTGAGTGCGTGGATTGACGCTAGCGGTTCGCTCGGAGGCATTCTGGAACGACATTTTGAATGATCTAAATATTTGTAATACTCAAAATGCTTAGATCAAAGGATGCGGTCGTGCTGACGACCACCGAAAGGAGGTGGCCGCATGAAGATCTCACTGGTGCACGTCGTCCCGATGCACATGCACGTCAAGAGCCGCTAAGGGTCTGTGGTGGGCAGCGGGTCCCGAAGCGATAGGGCCCGCTGCTCGCTAATGATTCTCAGAATGCTCAAACTAGGAGCCGGCAAACCGTCCAAACACCTCCCTAGCATCGCCGCCTGCATCGGGCGTCATGTCTGGGGTTAGGCCCGTCAGCCCGTCCCCGGCCGGGCGCTCGATGCGCTCAGAGGACGCGGGAGGGCGGCGTTCCGAGTTCGTCGCTCTCCCGACTGATCACTTGATGGACGGTTTGCCTTTGCTCAATACAGGAACTATTTTCGAGCATTGATGGGTCTTCCTTCCGTGGAGTGCATGGCGGCACCGGCCTTACAAGGGGATTGGGCACATCGCGCCTATGAGGTGATGGCCCCGGCTTACGACGACTTCACGGCACACCACGACTACGACGGCTGGCTCACCGATCTCCTGGCGATCCTCGAGCGTCGCGGGCTCAATGGGCGGCGCCTGCTCGATGTTGGCTGCGGGACGGGCAAGAGCTTCCTACCGATGTTGCCGCGTGGTTGGCTGGTCACTGGCTGTGACATCTCACCGGCAATGCTGGCCTTGGCCCAAGAGAAGGCCGGCGACGCCGTCGAGCTTGCGGTTGCCGACATGCGCGAGCTGCCCAGCTTTGGCGGATTCGATCTCGTCTGGGCGCTTGACGACGCGATCAACTATCTGCTGAGCGTCGAGGAACTGGAGTCGGCGCTGCGCGGGATGAGGGACAACCTCGCCAAGGCGGGGCTGCTCCTGTTCGACGTGAACGAGCTGCGGGTCTATCGCACCGTCTTTGCGGAAACTGACGAGATCGAGAGGGACGGTTGGCGCTTCACGTATGAGGGAAAAGCGCCGAAGGATGTTGGCCCTGGCTCGATCTGCGAGTCATGGCTCCAAGTGGAGCGGTGTGACGGCCGCCTGGATCTTGAGGACCGTGACGGAGTGGCTATTCATCGCCAGCGCCACTTCCCCGAGGCCGAGGTGCTTTTGGCCTTGGAGCAGGCTGGATTGGAATGTTTGGACGTTTATGGCCACGGTTTCGATGGCATCCCGCAACAACCCCTCGATGCGTCTATCCACACGAAGGCGATCTACATCGCGCGCCGGGCCAGAACGGAGGGGGGTGGTCTGCGATGAGGATCGAGCTGTGCTCGACTGTGGTTCCGCTGCTTTCGATCAACAAGACCCGCTGAGACGCGAAGTTCGCTAGTTCTCCTCTTTGGAGTCCCAGAACATGCCTACCGCTTAATCGTCGCTGTACGGCGGCACGCCATCCGGACGTTCGGCGTTCCAAACCTCGCGCGACTTAAGCGCCCCCTTGATCATCTGGAGCACCTGGAGATCGAGACTCTGCGGCACCTCTTCCGCCATCCAGGAGCCGAGCGTAATGCTTGGGTATTCCGCTGTAATCACGATTCGCCTTGGGGCGAAGGCTCAGCCTGGACGGTCTAAGTCCCGCTTGTCACAGCTGGGCAGGCTGTCTCGTCTTGGCTATGTGAGCGGTACGCAAGACTCAAGGCGCAACGATGCCCGACGCTGACCCATTCCTCGCCTGCAGGGACCGGCTGCGAGGCGTCGCCTATGGCCTGCTCGGCGATCTCGGCGAAGCCGACGACGTCGTCCAGGACGTCTGGCTGCGCTGGCAGGACGCCGACCGCGGAGCCGTCCGCAACGCCGAGGCGTTTCTCGTCACCACGACGACACGTCTGGCCATCGACCGGCTGCGCTCCGCTCGCGCGCGTCGCGAGACCTATGTCGGGACCTGGCTGCCGACCCCGCTGGTGATCGACGAGGACGACCCCGGCGAGACGGCGATCGAGGCGGAGCGGCTGGATCTGGCGCTGCTCTGCGCGCTCGAGCGCCTCGACCCGGTCGAGCGGGCGGTGCTCGTCCTGCGCGACGCGTTCGATCTCGACTACGCGGAAATCGCCGACGCCCTCGACGTCTCGCCGAGCAACGCCCGGCAGATCGCCAAGCGGGCACGGGAGCGCGTCGGCGACGCCGGCCGAAGCCGTCCGGTCGACCGCAGCCGGCACCGGGAGATCGCCGACAGCTTCCTGCGCGCGGCCCACCTCGGGGACGTCGACGGAATCAAGCAGCTGCTGGCGGCGGACGCGATCCAGTACTCCGACGGCGGCGGGCGGGCGCAGGCCGCCCGCAAGCCGATCCACGGCGCGGCCCTGATCGCGAAGTTCTACGCCAACGTCAAGCGCACCGGCCGCTTCCCGCTGGATCTCGTGCCGACGCCGGTGACGGTCAACGGAGCGCCCGGCGTGCGGCTGGTCAGCCGTTCGCGTGGGCCCTACGCGATCACCGCCGTCGAGATCGCCGACGACCGTGTCCAGGCGATCCGCAACTTCCTCAACCCCGACCGCTTCGCGGAGCTCTGAGCAGATGGCCCTGCCCCACGTTGCCCCCGAGCCACCCCGTGGCCTCGACAAGTTGATGCTGAAGCTGCTCGACACTCGCCTCGGCAGCTTCCTGGAGCGCAGCCTGCCGTTCCGCTTGATCGTCTGGCGGCTGGCGCCGCGGGCGATGGCGCTGATCGGCGGTCGCCTCCCCTCTTTCATGCCCCTCGCGGCGGGCGTGCTGGAGACCCGCGACGCGCGCAACGGCCGGCCCCATCGCCGCGCGGTCGTCTATTTCAACGACGGCGAGGACGTCGTCCTGGTCCCCTCGAAAGGCGGGATGGCGACCGACCCGCACTGGCTGGAGAACGCGGTCGCCAGTCCCGAGGTGACCTTCGGCGGGGAGCGCTTCCGCGCCGAGCTCGTCGAGGACGGGGACGAGCGCACGCGTCTGATCGAGCTCGGCGACGTCTACTACCCGCCGTACGTCTCCTACCGGGCCCACGCCGCGCGCTACGAACGCCGCATCCCGGTTCTGCGCCTGGCCCCTCGCGACCCCGCCTGACGCGGCCCGTCGTGTGAGCGAATACCGAACCCGCACCCCTACGCGTACTACCCGTCAGATTCAGGCGCGTATGCGGCGGCGCAGGCTGAGCTCCCAGCCGATCCCAACCGCGCCGGGGCCGAATTGAGCCCAGTGGTCGTCGTCCGGCAGGGCGTGGCGGAGGACCAGCTCGGCCGTGCCGCGGTCCGCGGCGGAGATCTCCAAGGTCACCAGACTCCCTTCGCGGATTCGGTTCGCCGCCGACGCTCGACGCCGATCACCCGGCCAGTCCGCGACCTTTCTGTAACAACCAGGCCTGGCCGCACACTTACTCTCAGATGCTTCCCGTCGACGACTCACCGAACGCGGTCCCGGACGTCTACCGCGACCGCTTCGAGCACTGCTTCCGCGACCACTACGCGCAGCTGCTCGCCTTCGCGATGCGGCGCGTCTCCGGCCGGGAGATCGCCGAGGACGTAGTCGCGGACGCCTTCGCGGTCGCGTGGCGCCGGCGCGACCGCATTCCCAATCCCGCCCTGCCCTGGCTGTACGCGATCGCCGCTCACGTCATCGCCAACCAGTATCGGTCGACCCGTCGCCGCCACAGCCTCGATGCACGCCTGGCGCATGAGACCGGCGCAGTCGCGCCAGAGTCCGATCCCGCCGAGTCACTCGGCCGCCGCGACGCCTTCTCGGCCGCCTTCGCTCTGCTCGCAGAGCCAGAGCGCGAGGTCCTGCGCCTGGTCGCCTGGGACGGGCTCGACACAAGCGACGCAGCGCAGGTCTTCGGCTGCTCGCCGGGCGCCTTCCGGGTACGGCTGCACCGCGCCCGCCGCAAGCTCGCGAAGCAACTTGAAGCGACCGAACACCTGCCCCGAGAGAACCGCGCCGCGGTATCCAATCCCGCCGAGGAGATCCAATGACCCGCAAGAGCCGAAACGACGATGCGCTCGCCACGATGCGGGCAGCCAACCCCGCTTCCGCGACGGAGCTGCGGGGGGCGATCACCGACGCCGAGCTCTCGCGTGCAATGCAACGGGCGATCGCCCTCGGCGAATCTCCATCGCAGCCGATCCCGGCCGGCGACCGCGTCGCTCGCGAGCACGCCGCCCGCGCGGATCGCGGCGGGGTCTTCTCGCGGCATCGCCGCGCCTCGCTCGGCCTCGGCGGTCTCGCCTGCGTCGTGGTGGTGGCTGCGCTGATCCTCCTCTCCGGCGGCTCCGTCAGGGACGGCGCCCACCCCAGCTTCGCCGCCGCCGCAGTCAAGGTGGCGGAAGCAAATCCACGCCTGCTCGTCACCGCGCCCGGCTGGTCGATCGTCCATGCCCGCAGCTTCGACGTCGACACGGGCGGACTGACCTACAAAGACGACGAGCACCCGCTCTACGGCCCCGGAGGGCGCGGGCGCCAGCTCAACCTCACCTGGTATCCCGCTGGCTTCTACCGCGACATGCTGCGTGAAAAGGGTCAGGTCAGGACGCGGGCCGGCCGGGTCACGCCGGTGACCTCCACCCTTCTCGGCCAGAGGGCGACCACCTTCGCCTACGCCGGCCAGCATCCGAACTACGCGACGGTCCTCGCGCCCCAGGGGGATGTCTTCGTCGAGATCAATGGCTCGTTCGGAAGCAAGCGGGAGTACGAGGCCGTGCTGCACTCGCTGCGGCCGGTCGGTGTCGACGCCTGGCTCAGTGCGATGCCGCCCGAAGTCCTACGTCCCGCGGCACGCTCGGAGGCGATCGCGCAGATGCTCCGCGGCATACCCGTGCCCCCGGGCTTCGATGCCTCCGCCCTGCATTTCCGAGCCATGCCTGGACCGTCAGGCTCACCCCTGCAGAGCGAAAGCGCCCTCACCGATCGCTTCATGCTCGCCAAGTCGGTGAGCGGAGCAGTTGCCTGCGGCTGGCTTCAGCGCTGGCTGTCCGCGACCCGAGCCGGCGATGACGTCGCGGCGCAGGAAGCGGTCGAGGCGATGGCCACGGCTCCCCACTGGCCGGCCCTCCTTCGGATGGTCCGTGAAAAGGGCTATCGGGGAAGCACCCTGCCGCCCCACGGCCAGGGTTGGCCATCGGAGATCCTCACCGCGGCACGGGAAATCGCCCACGGCCACCTGAGGCGCAAGCCGGCAGTCACGACGATCTACGTGAAGGGACGCCCCATCGGGTACGCCACCTCGGCCGGAGCGGCTCCGGCGAGCGTCATGGGGTGTCTCTAACCAACGGCCGAATAGGGCGATCCGGTCTACCATCGACTTGGTTTGCGCGGTGACACTTAAATGGCGGGCTTCCCGGAATCGCAGCCAGGCGTGCTCTATCTGACCGAGGGCGGTCAGGAGACGCAGCTGATGTACGAGCACGGGCACAAGCTGCCGGAGTTCGCGATGTATCCGCTGCTCGACGATCGGCGGGCCGTCGCGGACCTCACCGGCATGTACACGCGGTACCTGGAGATCGCCGCCGCCCATCAGCTCGTCGCCTTGATGGGGGGTCTCGACTACCGGGCCAGCCCGGACTGGGCGTCGAAGCTGCGGATCTCACCCGACGGGCTTGTCGAATTCCAGATGCGTTCGATCGAGTTCCTGCGTGAGGTCGCGCGGCCGTTCCAGGGACAGATCCCGCAGATCCTCATCGCCGGCATGGTCGGCCCGCGCGGCGACGCCTATCAAGAGGGCCACACGATCACCGCCGAGGAGGCCGAGGAGTACCACGGCGTTCAGATCGAGACGCTGCGACGAGCCGACGTCGACCTCGTCAGCGCAATGACGTTCAACAGCGTCCCGGAGGGAGTCGGCGTCGCCCGAGCCGCGGCGAAGGCCGACCTGCCGATCTCGCTCTCCTTCATCGTCGACTCGACCGGCAGGCTGGCCACCGGGCCCTCGCTGAAGGACGCGGTGGAGACGGTGGACGAGCAGACGGGCGACGCGCGGCCGGACTTCTACGGCGTCAACTGCGCGCATCCGGTCGAGTTCGAGCCCGCGCTGGTCGCGGGACCGTGGCTCGAGCGGCTGCGGGGACTGCGTCCCAACGCGTCGATGGCCGACAAGCAGGCGCTGTGTCAGATCGGGCACCTGGAGGCGGGCGATCCCGAGTTGCTCGGCGCGCAGATGGGCGGGCTCGCTCGGCGCTTTCCCCACATCGACGTCTGGGGCGGCTGTTGCGGGACCTGGGACGACCACCTCGGCGCCATCGCACAGCAGCTGCGTCCGCTCGAGAGCGGCACCTGACTTACTGCGCCTGCGCGGTGAACGAAAGGGAGCCGACCGCTTCCCCCGCGGCGAAGACAGGTGGCTCACCCCGGGCGAAGGCCTCGTTCAGTCTCCCCGCCTCACCGGCCGAGAGGGTCAGGGCGGCGCCGGCGACCGAGATCGTCCGTGCCTGCGGATCGGAGGCAAAGACGGCGGCGCCGACGCCGAGGATGTCCACCCGGCCGATCTTGCCGGGAAAGGCGGGAGTGGGCTCGATGTCCACTTCGGCGGACGCCGAGTGAATCGCCAGGTCCAGCCACAGCTCCTGCCAGAAGACCTGCCCGGCGCCGAGCTGGAGAAATTCCAGCGCGCCGCCGGTCCTCAGGGCGCCTGCGGAGCCGTTGGGGGCCACCTGTCCACCTACGGCAACCGGGAAGGTGAAGGTCCCCTCCGCGCGTTCGGCGGGTGAGATCGGGTTGAGCGAGACGAAGCGGGAGTCGAGCTTTTGCAGGAAGGCTGGGTCGAGGGCGAGGCTGGCGCGACCCGTGTCCTCGATCGCGACCAGGGCGGGCTGGGCGTTGGCGGTCAGGGTGCCGATCAGCTGGCTTGCGCTGAAGGGGGCCTCGGGGCGCAGCTTCTTGTTGAGGCGCGTAGCGAGCTTGGAGGTCAGCTTCAGCTCGACGGCGGAGAAGCGGGTGCCGAAGCCTGAGCGAGCCGAGGAAACCGTCGGCGAGGAGGCAAGCTTCAGCTGGCCACCTCCCACCTTGGCGATCAGGGGCTGGTGATTGGTCTTCACCCTGATCTCGCGCAGGGGGACCTGCTTGCGCTCGTTTTGGAAGACGAGCACGCCTTCGCTCTCGGCCTCCCCCTTGCCGGTGGTCGGGTCGATCTGTCCGCCGGAGATTGGAAGCAGGTAGGTATTGCCCCGGCGCCTCGCCCCCTGCTTGCTCGTCAGCTTCACTCCGCCGTCATCTAGAAAGCGGGCGAAGCGCTTATCGAGGGTGAGCTTGGTGATTCCCGAGCCCAGCGGGTCATAGGCGGCGTGGGCGGCCGGGGCGAGGGACAGGCAGGCGGCAAGCGCCAGGGCCGGTATCGCGAACGCTCGTCTCACTTTCTTCCTCCCTCTCATTCGGAGACCCCGCAGGTCTTGTTCACGGTCGCGCCCAGTGGCTTGCGCCCGGCAAAGGAGAATTCGGCGTAGGCGAGCGGGAAGGAGGTGCGCTTGGCCTTGTCGGGGGCCGGGCAGGCAGCGTTGAAATAGGAGAGGCGGCGGCCCTTATAGGTGTATTTGCGCTTCAGGGTGAGCTTGATCCGGTCCAGGTATCCCCAGTCGCCCAGGGCCTGCGGCAGCGATGCCCGCAGCCGGGTGCCGTAGGGGCCCTTGTGGATTTGGCGTATCGAGAAGGGGATGACGAAGGAGGAGTTGAAGGGGTGGGAGGTATAGATGTGGGCGAGGATCGCCGGGTGTCCCTTCTGGCGCCCGTTGAAGATCAGCAGACTCCCCTGTGTTCTGTAGGCGCCCTGGTCGGGGAGGACGATGCTGGCCCAGAACTGCCCCGAGCCGATCAGGGCCGCCCCGCACTCAGCGGTGGCTCGCTGGGTGGTGGCGGGCTGGATGCGCGCCACCGGGCAGGTGGGCAGTCCCCTGGACTGCAAGAAGCCGTGACGGTTGACGTCAACCGTCAGCTCTCGCAGCTGCGGCGGAATGCCCCCCTTGGCGTTCTGTAGATGCCCGGCGATGAAGACGGCTATCGGGGCGGGCTTGTCGCGGGGGAGCTTGTAGGGCTTTAGCTGGGCGAGGGCGGTGATGCGCAGGCCTTCGGATTGGATCGCCGCCGCGGTGGCGAGGGCGGCGCCGGCGAGGGCCAGGGTTCCCGCCAGCGTCGCCACCTTTGCCCGGCGGCTCAACGGCCTAGCGGGCAGCGCGCGCCGTCCGCTTCTGGGCCTTGCCCTTGCACTTGACCTTCAGCGCCGTCTTGTAGTCGTGGTGCTTGCCGTTTTGGCCAGAGAACTTGACCGTTGCGCGGTGCTTTCCCACGCAGAGGTTGGTCGAGTTTTCGAACAGGCCCTTCTTGTTGCCCTTGAAGGAAAACGATGCCCATTCGACCGGGGCGTCGGGGACGGTTTCGAAGGTGGTGCGGAGCTTGCCCTTGACCGAGTCGACGTGGCCGACCAGGTGGCCGTTGATCTGTGCTCCGCGCAGCGACGCGACCACGTCGGGTAGCTCGTGCTCGGAGGAGCGCAGGAAGACCGGGCCTTCGAGAGGATCGGAGAGGACCGGGGTCTTCGCCCGAGCCCAGCCGTAGGCAGCGCCTGCCGGGCAGGCTTCCCCGTTGCCGCCCGCCGCTTTGAACTGCACCCGGGTGCAGATCGTGTTGAAGTGGGCGTTGGCGATGAACTCAGACTTGGGCAGGGTGACCTGAGCCCTTGCCACTCCGGCTTCGCCGAAGCCCCTCATCTGCAGGAAGGCCTTCAGCTTAGGGAAGCCGCCGCGCTTGGTCGAGCCGATCAGGCGCAGGCCGAGCTTCGGTGCAAAGGGCAGGGCCGCGCAGTCAGCCGCCTGGAAGGGGCTGGTCGAGACGAACGGGTTGTCGTCGGCCGGGCTGACGAAGTCGAGGCCCGAGCCAAGGACGGTGGATGAGGTCGAGGTCGGTTCGCACGAGGTGGGGTTGAAGGTGAAGTTCGGCCGATCCACGTAGGAGCGGATGTCGCGGACGTGCAGGGGGATCCCTTTGATGATGTGGGGGATCGGGTCCGAGCCGATGGAGTCGAGGAAGACTTCGCCGGGTTCGGGGTTGACGTCGATCGCGAGGCGGACGAGGACGGTGCCGACGTCGAAGGGACCGACGACGCCGGCCGTGATCGCGACCACGGAGAGCGGGTGTCCGTTGTAGGGGCCGGCGAGGTAGACCTTGCCGGGCGCGTAGGCAAGTGCGCTACCAACGCCCGCTCCGGCCAGGGTGCGACCGACCTGCGAGGCGGCGGGGCAGCTCGGCGCGGCCAGCTCTTCGTTGCCGCCTCGCGGCCCGGTGCGGGCCGCTGCGGCGGCGATCGCCGCGTCGGAGCAGGAGGGAATCCCGGCAAGCTTGGCAGCGACGCCGGGTGGCAGCTTGATCGAGAAGCGGGTGAACTCCTGTTCGGAGTCGGAGCGGAAGAGGCGCAGGTTGAAGGGCGAGAAACGACCCGCGGCGTTGTTGGTGGTGCCGGCGATCAGGCCCGGCCTGAAGGGCGGCAGGCCTCCTGAGGGACAGGAGGACCCGTCGGCGCCGCCCTCGATCTGAAAGGAGGCCGTTTTGGTGATCGCTTCGCTGTCGTCTTTGGCCGAGAAGGGCGTGAAGGTCGCGGTTGACTCATAGCTACCGCAGGCCGCGGGGGTCGCAAGGGGCGCCCTGGCCCCTTCCCGGAAGTGCAGCTTGAAGGATGAGTAGGGCACCGGTGGCAGGTTGTCGAAAGTGGTCTTGATCTGGCCTGTCGCGGGATCCAACTCCACCTTGCCGGCCTGCTTGACGAGAATGCTTCGCTCCGGGGCCCTGGCGACCAGATACAGGGCGGTCAGGGAGTTGAACGGGTTGTCGTACGGAGCGGCAAGGTAGACCGCCCCTTCGATCGCTTCGCCGAGCAGCGGCGATTGGGCGACGACGCTGCCGAGCTTTGAGTTTCCCGGGCAGCCTGCTCCGGCGGGGCTTTCGATCTTTTCGAGCGCATACTGAGCCGGGGTGCAGACACCGATGCCTTCCGCCAGGGAGGGGTTGACGGTGACACCTTGCGGAAGCGTGACCACGGTCTTGCGAGGCTCTGTTTCGGCGATCGCCCCAGGCCCCAGCAAGCCCTGATTGGGCAGCTTCAGCTCGAAGTCGAGGCCCGAGGGGCTGGCGCCGTTGCGGGTGGTCGGCTGGGCCGAGAACTTGGGGGCGAAGGGGACGCCGTCGCATCCCGCCTGGACGGCGGGGTTGCCGCCGCCGTCACGGAAGGGGACGGTCTGCGAGTCAAAGACCCCGGGCGTCAGTTTGGAGTCGACCTTGACCGTCAGCTCGAGCGGCGCATCGCAGTTTGCCGGCAGCGTCAGGAAGGGCAGCACGGGCGCATCGGATTTGACCGGTGGGCCGTGCCCTTCAGCAGCGTCACCGCCCCGTTCAGCGTCGTGGCTCGGGACCGCCGGGACGCCCCAGATCGTCTCCGTTACCGAGGTGACTTCGACCGGGATGCCGGTCGCGTCAACCTGCACACCGTAGCCGTCTTCGCTGCGCACCGAGGTGGCCTGCAGCGAGTTAAAGGACAGCGCGCCGAAGGCGAGCTGGGCCGGCATCCCGGGCGGGGGAACCATGTTGTAGATCGGGCCCTTGACGTCGCCGCCAAAAGCCGGCGCGGTCGCCCGCAGGACCCCGACCTGGGTGTTGGGAGGGCACGTCGGGACGACGCCCGAAAATTCGCTGTGGGGGCAGCGCGGCACGGCAAGTGGGTTGCCGACAAGCCCCGGGGGAAGCTGCACGATCGCGTCGCGCATTTCCCCGCCTTCGCCGTGGCCGTCGCCATCGGTGTTGAGGTCGAAGTCGACGGTGAGGGAGTAGGGGTGCGAGCTCGCCTGGTTTGCCGGGGTGCCGTCCTGGTTTTGCGCCTTGATTTCGACGCTTCCGGGAACGATGCCGAAGTCGGCCTGGGCTGTGCCAGGTACCAGCAGAGCGACCGCAAGGACGGAGGCGATGAGGATGTTACGGCGGATCACTGCGCACCTCCGCGGTTGTGGTTGGCTCTGGCCTGGCGCTTTTGGCTCTGGCTCTTGTGCTTCTTGGCGTGCCCCTTCTTCTTGTGCTTCCTCGCCTGCTTCTTCTTGTGCTTCTTCGCCGCCTTCTTTTCGACCACGTTGCCGGCGCCTTTGAAGCTCGAGGAGCCGGGGGTGGGGTCATTCGGCGGCGAGAGCACAGGCACGCAGGCTTCGCCCTGGCATTCGCCCCTGGCGGTTTCTGTTTCCGAGGCGATGCCACCGCCTTCGCGGGCGACGTAGAGGTCATAGAGGTCGTCGGTGTCTTTCAGCACCAGCTGGTCGCGGCTGGTGAAGAAGACGTTCTTGCCGCTCTGATCGGCAGCGAAGAAGTTGGAGTCGTTTAGTTCTCTGCCGGCCGAGATCAAGGTGACGCAGCCGCCTTCGCGTTGGCAGCTTCCGATTCCCTCGGGCTCATACTGGTATACGTCTTCGGCGCCATTGGTGTCCGACGGGGTCAGCGAGTCCTCGGTATCGAAGTAGAGGCGGCCGGAGTTGGTGAGGTAGCGGGGCTGGGGCGAGGCGGAGGGAGAGCGGCTGATCAGCGGAAGCATGGAACTCCCGGCGGGCGGCAGCAGCGCCGGGCTACAGGAGACGCAGATGAGCGCGCCTGTGGCTGAGTCATAGAGGAAGGCCTGAGAGAGACCGGGGCTGTCATGGCCGGTCAGCGGCGCCCGCGAGAGGAAGGCGACCCAGCGGCCGTCCGGGCTGGCCTCGGCGAGGCGGCGGGACGGGACGGGGCGCCAGTCTCCGACTCCGACGCCCAGGGGGTCATTGTCTACAGGCAGAAGGGTCGCGATGAAGCTGGTCACCCCGGCGCGGAAGAGGTAGAGGTTGTTGGCGGCCGGCTGGGCGGCGTCACCTTGGTCGTTCTCCGTATCTCCGCTGAGCACCGCGGTGTCGACGAAGTAGATCGAGGAGAGATCCTCGCTTTGCCCGGTGATGCCCTGGAAGCCGCCTTGGCCCTGTGTGAGGTCGACCATCGGGGCTCCATCGTCGAGGTCGTGGATGTGGCCGTTGTCGAGCAGGACTCTGGAGCCGTCTGTCGAGGCGGTGAGGAACTTGCCCGAGCCGGGGATTTCCCTCGTCACCTCGCCGTCTTCGCGCAGGTATACCTGGCCGGCTTCCGAGGACCAGAAGATCCGTGAGCCGTCGTTGGAGACCGCGTTGGAGACCGACGCGCCCGTTTTCTCGATGCCTGAGCCGAGGCTGGCGCCTGGCAGGGCTTCGGCATTGCCAGGCAGGACGTTGACCAAGCGCAGGCCTCCGCCCACCGACTCATAGACGTTGTTCATGACCGCGCCGCCGTCCTGCGCAGCTGGGGCGAAGGGGGTTTCACCGGTGAGCGCGTCGTTTGCCTGAAAGACGACGTGGGAGAGGTCGGCCGAGCCTCCGGCGTAGGCGACCTTGAAGTTGAAGTTCCCGTCAATCGGACGGTTTGGCGGTGTGGCCTCCACCAGCGGCGTGAGCGACAGTGACGATGCCGTTGGCTGCGAGTAGAGGTTGGCGTATCCGGCCGGGGCCCCGGGACTGAGCGTGGGGCGATCTTGCCGGATGACGGCGCGGGTCAACCCGGTGTCGATGGCAACGTAGCTGCCGTAACCCCGGTCCAGCAGTGCCGGACTTGGGTTTACCGTCTTCCAGCCCGCTGAGGTGCGCCTGGAGACGTACTGGTTGAAGACTGGGGCGCCTTCGCTGGCGGAGAAGGGAAAGCCCTCAAAGGCAACTGCTTCGCCGTCAGGACTGGCCTGCATTGGGAAACGGTCGCTTTGCGTGCCGGGCTTGCATTCAGTGCAGGTTGGGCCCCAGACATTGGGGTTGATCGGGAAGACCTCGCCGCCCAGCTTTTTCGCCGGGGAGACCAGCTCATAGGCGCGGTTGTCGGGCAGGCCCGGCTCTTGGAGGGGAAAGGTGCGAAAAGCTTGGTCGGGCCCGACGGCTTCGCACACTTCTTCTTCGTCGTCGGGGTTGCAGTGACTGCTCGCGACCGCTCGGTAGTGGTATTCGGTGTCGGACAGGAGGCCGCCGAGGCTGACACTTGCGCCGAGCGAGACCTGCCCCGAGCCAAGCTCGGAGCCGCCCAACGGCGCCTCGCTTGCCCCAGCAAAACGATCTGCGGGTTCGTTCTCCGCATAGGCGCCTGCGGCGATGTACTGGAAGACGTAACGGGTCTGAGAGCCTTTGGGGTTGATGCTGGCGCCGAGGCTCGCGGTAGTCGTGCCGACGGCGTAGGCCGACTCCGATTCCACGCTCGGCGCGTGGACTTCAGCCGGAGCAAAGATCTCGCCCCGCGGGGGTACCAACGCAGCTCCCGCGTCCACCGCGTAGAGGATGCCGGGCGAGCGCGAGGGCTCATAGGCAAGGACCGGGTTGAAGGCCAGCGCTTGGATACCTTCGGTTTTTCTCGCTGGCGCAAAAGATGAGAGCGCGGTGAATTTGCCCGCCGAGTCACAGGCGCTTAGCTGATGGATTTTCCTGTTCTTGTAAGAGAAGTAGAAGACTTCGCCGCTCTCGGGGTTGACGGACATCGCGAGCACGCCGCCGCCGGGCACGACGTAGTGGCAGACGGGCACGTCGGGTTCATCCTCTGCGAACTTATAGATGTGGCCCTCGGAAACGACTGCATAGAAGTTTCCGGAGACATCGAGGGCGAGATCTTCGAGGGCACCGACCGGCGCCGCAATGTCGTTGGCCCTACCGGTATAGACGTAGTGTTCATAGTCCCCGGGAGTCTGCGGGGAGAAGACCATTACCCTGCGTTCGTCAAAGGGAGCATTGGTGTAATCCGAGATGTAGACGTTGCCCGACCCGTCGATCGCAAGCGCACCCGTGGATCCTATGTGGATCTTTTCCGGACTATCGGTGAGGCTTTCTCCGAAGACCCTGCTGCGCTCGCCGAAGCCGGCGATGGGTTCGCCATCGGCGCTGTAGACCTGGATAGCGCCATGTTCGCGGAAGGTCGAGACATACACGTTGCCGGTGACCTGGTCGACTGCCAGATTGATCGATCCGGTGGGCTGACCGAGACCTTCTTGGTCGCCGCCTTCGCTTCCATTGCCGCTTATCCCACATGTGGGATAAGCGGCTTCGCCGTCCGGACCGCAGCGTTGGTATTCGTCTGCGGTCGGTTTGGGGGCAACTCCCCAACCCCAGGCCGCACGGAACTCGCCTTTAGGGCTGTAGCGGAGAACCCGAGATCCGCGCAGGCTGACGGCGTAGACGGTGCCAGCGGGAACACCACCGGCGCCAGTGGTGTTGACCGCGACTCCGTTCGGTTCGTCTCCCACCTGACTTTCGCCGGGCGTCGTGCCGAAGGTTGCCACCGATTCCAGAGTCGCCAAGGCCGGCGCTGCCGCAAGCATGCCGAGAACGAGGAGAGCCCCGATCGCGGCGCCCAATCGGGCCGCGATCGTGGTGGTGTGGTTCTTGTTTCGATTTGGGTGTTCCACCTTTTCTCCTTGCACTCGGGGCACGATGGGGGTTGTCTCACCACCGGCCACGTTGCCGGGCCGGTGGTGAGGACGAGAGCTGGCTATGGCGCCGTCGGAGCAGTGACGGCCCAGGCCCCTTCTGCGATCAGAGTCACCGGAGCTTCCCCGGTGAGAGTGTGGATCACGGTGCCAGAGGTCTGATAGCCGAGCGACCCCGCGAATGCGACCAGTGAGAAGCTGACGTGTTCTTTGGTTTCGCTACCGGTATAGATACAGAGAGCACCTGGAGGGGCCACCGGGCTAATCACGTTGCCGGTACAGCCGGCGTCGAAGGCTTCTCCTTCTTCAGCTTCGGTTTCCGCCTGATTCAGAAAGTAGACCGCTTCGGAGGCTGCCGGCAGCGGAATCGGAAAGGAGATCGGAATAAGAATTTCGGTTTCCGCCGTAGCTTTTACCGTGCTGTTTGACCACACCCCGGTCTCGGTTTTCCCCGGAGGTAGCGTGTCGGTGAAGCCGGTAACACCATTTTTACCGTTGCAGGCGTAGGTTTTGGTCGCGCCGACAACGAATTTCGAGCCGCCCAAGCCACTGCTGGTGCCGTTGCAGTGACCTTCGATCGCAGCGGCGGATTCGGTGCTGGTCACACTGGCCCCTGCGTTACCCACGAGGCCCTGTTTGCCTTCGGGGCCCGCTTTGCCCTCAGCGCCGTCCTTGCCGTTGGTTCCATTGGTGCCGTTGGTTCCAGCGGCACCGGCAGCGCCAGGCTTGCCCGCGTAGCTCTTGGCGATCGCCTTGACTTCCTTCTTCTGCTTGCCGCTGAGGCCGCCGCTAGCGGCGTACGCACCTCCTGCGAGAGCAAAGATCAGGGCGATGATCGCCAGTGTGAACCCGGCCGGACCGAGTTTTTCGCGAAATGTGTCGATGCGATGCATGGTCAGTTACCTCTCCTGTGGTTGGGTTGGTTCATTCCCTCTCCCGAGAGAGGGCGGTGCCTGAACTGCTTCGCTTTCCCCTCTTGCCCAGTGCTGCGGCGCGAGCGGGCAGTGGGACAGACAGAGACGGCGCGAGTGGCGGGCAAGCCGGCGGGGACAAGGCCGCCGGAGCACCACGGCCGCTCGCGCCGCTCCGCGTTGGAGCCCCAGGGGGAAGGGGAGGGACTCCTTGGTGCCGTCAGCCAGAAAAGGCAGGCGGCAGCCATCTTGGCGAAGCCCGTGCTGCCGTCCCACATCACCGGCTCCCCTCAGTTGTCCTGCGCAGACCCCTTCCGGGGGGGCCTCCCCTGCTCGTCCCTGTGGTGCCGCCCTGCCCATCCTGAGGGCAGGCCCTGCGTATCAGACAGTCGCGTTTATGACTTGGTTAGCAGGATCAGTGAAAACTCCGGATCTGTCAAGGAAAATTCTTTTTTAAAGTCCGCCCAGCCGTGCCGAGAAAGCGAGAAATGGCTCTGCGTAAGAGAATGCGTTAGGTACCTGCGTGTTATTCAGGTCCTTACATCAGTAAGACCGGGTTTCTGAGCCGCCCCGACCGGTCGACGGCAGCAGCGGGCATAGCGGCGCTTCCGTGACTCGGGGAGTGCGGATATCGGCGGCGGGAGGAGGCCTGTGAGAAGCAGCCCTGGCGCCGCACCGCTGGGACGAGGTCGAGCTCGCCGCGCTGACGCGCTACTTCGCGGCGCTGATGGAGTGGCCGTCGGTCGCACGCGTCGTCAACGAGGCTCGGGAGTTTCGCCCAGTCTTCCCGCTGCCTGGCCCGAGTACGCGGCCTAGGACCGTCGCCGCAGCGTCAACGAGCGATGATGCCGGCCTCGGCGGCCGGCGCCGCATAGGCGGCGGCGAGCGTCGCGACGGTCTCGTGGGCGTTGAGCCCACTCGGGTTGGGGACCACCCAGAGCGCCGCACCGGACCAGCGGGTCGCGCTGTCGAGCGTGTCCGGCTGCCGGCCCAGGGCGGCGCCGCGCTCGCCGAAGGCGTCGCGGTAGGCGGTGACGCCGGCGATCGCGACGACCGCGGGCCGGTGCTCGGCGACGAACCGCTGCAGCTGCGCGCCGCCCGCGCGCAGCTCCTCGCCCGAGAGCTCGGAGGCGCGCGCGGTGGCCCGCCGCACGAGGTTGGTGATCCCGACGCCGCGCGCGACGAGATGGGCGCGATCGGCATCGGTCATCCCGGCGACCCGATCGACCTCGTAGTCGGTGAT
>Ga0164241_10001252_pt1 | contig 32911 bp, 30 predicted proteins | sample OricomyardsoilBY_FD_108780 | JGI IMG/M metagenome (GOLD analysis project Ga0164241, IMG submission 108780) | Backyard soil microbial communities from Emeryville, California, USA - Original compost - Back yard soil (BY) | ecosystem: Environmental > Terrestrial > Soil > Unclassified | place: USA... | reverse complement strand
GTTCGTCACGATGCCCAAACTGGGCGAGACCGTCACCGAGGGCGAGCTGACCACCTGGCTCAAGAACGTCGGCGACCCGATTGCCTTCGACGACCCGCTGTTCGAGGTGTCCACGGACAAGGTCGATTCCGAGATCCCCAGCCCCTACGACGGGGTGCTGGCCGAGATCCTGGTCACCGCTGGGCAGACCGTGCCGATCGGCACCCAGCTGGCCCGGATCGTCGCTGTCGGCGCCACAGTAGGTGCATCCGCTGATCCCTTGCCCGGACGGCTGCCCGAGACCGGACACCATGTGGTCGCGGCCGGTGGACCGGCGCTCGGCGACCCAGCCGCGCCGCAGATGGGTGGGTCCGAGGGTCCGTCCGACGAGGCTCCCGGCCTGTCCGCGCCGGCCGGCGTCGTGCACGACATCACCATGCCCAAGCTGGGGGAGACGGTCACCGAGGGCGAGGTGACCAGCTGGCTGCGCAACGTCGGCGATCCGATCGAGATGGACGATGCCTTGTTCGAGGTGTCCACGGACAAGGTCGATTCCGAGATCCCCAGCCCCTATGACGGGGTTCTGCTGGAGATTCTGGTGCCCGCCGGGCAGACGGTGCCCATCGGCACGCCCGTGGCCCGGATCGGTGAGCCGGGAGCGACCGTGAGTCCCGGTGCCGCTGCGGCTCCGGCCAGCGGTGCGACGAGCGCCGGGACGCACTCGGCCACGTCCACCACCATTGTCATCGGTGCCAACGCCCAGCCCGGCCGGATGCTCTCGCCGCTGGTGCGCCGGCTGGCCGCGGAGAACAACCTGGACGTTTCGGCGATCTCGGGAACCGGCGACGGGGGTCGCATTCGTCGGGAGGACGTGGAGAAGGCGATCGCCGGCGGCGCCGCGCGGGCCAACGGTGCCGCCGCTCCCGTGGCTGCCCCCGCCGCACCCGTGGCCCCGGCGCCGACAGCCCCGGCCACCACCGCACCACGGCCCGCCGTACCCGCCGGTGTCAGCGACCCCCGCGACGAGATCGTCACCCTCTCCCGGATGCGGATCGCGGTGGCCAATGGGATGGTCGCGTCGCTCGCCGCCTCCGCGTCCGTGTGGACGTCGGTCGAGGTCGACTTCGACAATGTGGACAAGGTGCGGGCCAAGCACAAGGATCGGTTCAAGAAGGAGACCGGCGCGTCGCTGTCGTACCTGCCGTTCGTCTCCCGGGCCACCATCGACGCGCTGCGGGCGTTCCCGACCGTCAACTCCTCGATCGACCTCGAGGCCAAGACGATGACCCTGCACCCGTATGTCAACCTGGGCATCGCGGTGGACCTGGACCAGCAGGGCCTGGTGGTGCCGGTGGTCAAGGACGCCGACTCGCTGAACATGCGCGGCGTCGCGAAGAAGATCACCGAGCTGGCCTCGGCCGCCCGGGGCAAGAAGCTCGGTGCGGAGGACATGCGGGGTTCCACGTTCACCATCACGAACCCGGGACCGTTCGCCAGCTACGCGTCCTCGCCGATCATCAACCAGCCGAACGTGGCGATCCTGTGCACCGACGGGGTCAAGCGGCGGCCGGTCGCGGTCGGCGACACGATCGCGATCCACCCGACCGGCGTCATCGGCCTGGTCTACGACCATCGGGCGTTCGACGGGTCGACCGCGTCGCTGTTCCTGATGCACATCCGCGACTCCCTGGAGAAGCGGGACTGGGCGGCTGAGGTCGGCTGACCCCGGGCGGGAAGGATTGCCGGGGCGCACAGGCGGTGTGGTGACAGTGGCCCGGGATCCGGCGCCTCACCCGCATCCGGTCACCGTCACCGTGGCCCGTCGGGTGGCGGTCGGCCGGGAGGACGACTTCGAAGGGTGGAGCGAGGAGCTGACCGCGCTGGCGACCCGGTTCCCGGGCTTTCTGGGCGCCGGGATGCTTCGCCCCAGCCGGCTGGGCGACCCCTGGCACGTGGTGTTCCGGTTCGACTCCGCCGAGCATCTGGTCGACTGGGAATCCTCGGCGGAGCGGGCCGCGTGGCTGGCCCACGGCGAGCACCTGGTGGAATCCACCGACATGCACCGGGTCTCGGGGCTGGAGACCTGGTTCTCGCTGCCCGGTCGGACCGCCGCGGCGCCGCCGAAGTGGAAGATGTTCCTGGTCTCCGGTGTCGCCATCTTCCTGTCCAATCTGGTGCTCACGTTCACCTACGGCTGGTGGATCGCCGGTTGGCCGACGCCGCTGCGGATCGCGCTGATCTCGTTCCCGGTGACCGCGATCGTCACCTGGCTGGTGATGCCCCGGGCGGCCCGGGTGCTGGCTCGCTGGCTCTACGCGCCACGCAGCTGACGGTTCGGGGACGTCCCGCCCGGTCGGCGAAGCGTCGAAGGCATCGAGTCTGTGCCCGTGTCGCCCGGACCGCTCGCGCGGAACATTGGGTCGCCCCGAGCGACCGGAAGCTCCGCATCTCTCCCGCAATCCGGCACCTTCGGCCGCCGGGACCGCTCGCGCGGAACATCGCGCCCCCGAGCGACCCGATCCTCCGCAGTCGCGACAACTCGCGACCACGAACCCTTCGGAACCGGTCATCTACGCTGGGAGCTGCGAAGGCGGCGGCAGGAGTCGAATGGATGGCGTGGGGGAGGACGACCTCGCTGGTCGGACTGGCGCCGATCCGGGTGGGCCCCTACCGGTGGTCGAGCGATTCGTCGACAACCATGGTGTGCGGTTGAATGTCGCGACGGCGGGGTCGGGTCGGCCGGTGCTGTTGTTGCATGGCTTCCCCGACTCGTGGCGGTTGTGGCGGCACCAGATTCGGCTGCTCGCCGCTCGCGGATACCGGGTGATCGCCCCGGATCTGCGGGGCTTTGGTCGGTCGAGTCGACCATCGGACGTCGCGGACTATCGGATGAGCGTTCTTGTGGATGACATCGTCGTTGTCCTGGACAAGGCGGGTGTGGACCATGCCGCCGTCGTCGGTCACGACTGGGGAGCCGCGCTGGCCTGGCGGCTCGCGGGCAGTGTTCCGCATCGGGTGGAGCGGTTGGTGGTGGTCTCGGTGGGGCATCCGGCCGCGTCGGTTGTTGCCGACGTTCGACAAGGGGACAGGAATCGGCGATCCGAGTACCTGCGGTGGTTTCTCACTCCCGGAGTGGCGGAAAGGATGCTGCCAAGGGACGACTGGCGGATGTTCCGCGACTGGGGGTGGCACGGTGCGGAGCCGAACACCGATCCTGACTGCGACCGGCAGATCGCCGATCTTTCCCGGCCGGGAGCGCTGACGGCGGGTCTGAACTGGTACCGCGCCAACCTCGGACGCGCCGCCGTGTCCCACAGCGACCCGGGTGCGCCGGTCCTCAGCCGGATTGCCTGCCCGACAATGGGTGTGTGGTCCGCCGAGGACCAGTTCCTCACCGAATCACAGATGACCGGGTCCGAACAGTTCGTCTCCGGCCGCTGGCGCTACGAACGGCTGCCCTGCGATCACTGGATACCGGTGCGCGCCGCCGACGAGTTCGGTCAACTGCTGTTGGACTTTGTGTAGCCGGCAGAACTTCCACCGCCGGCCGCATTCTGGCGGTTGCCCGCCTGTGCTGACATGCTGCCCGCCAGGCGCTGCCCGGATCGGCGCCGTCCCGCCCGATCGGCGAAAGCGTCAAGGGCATCGAGGATCTCGCGGGAATGCCACATCCGGTTGCGCCGCAGCCCGGTGAACTCGGTGAGCACCCCGGCGTCACGTTCCGGACGAGTTGCTTGTTCCGGAGCATCGCGTGCAGCAGGGCGCGGCCCGTCCGGCCGTTGCCGTCGGGGAACGGGTGGATGGCCTCGACTGGGCCTGCGTGACGGCGGCCTGCCGACGACAAACCTGTCGAAGCCCGGCGAACGGCTGCGGCGGTGGATTCGACGGGATCAGGCGATCGGGGCGATGGATCCTGTCCGCGCCGACTCCCGGATCGCCACCGTGAGCGTCAGGGCCAGCGCACCCTCCCGGCCGCTCACCGTCGGCTCGGAACCGTCGGCGACCGCCCGTTCGAACGCGGAAAGCGTTGCCTGGTAGGCATCCTCGTGCCGATCAAAGGCCAGGTCGTGCCGGCCGTCCGCGGTGACCAGCGTGACGCTGCCACCGGGGTCGGCCCGCATGACGTCGGCCGCGACCAGTGAACCGGCGGTTCCGTTGACCTCCAGCCCGTTTCGCGCGAACGGGGTGGACCAGCCGACGTCGATCTGGCACAGCACGTCGTCGGGATACCGGACCACGGCCATGCAGGCGTCCTCCGGGAACGCGTCGCCGGCGGCAGGTGGTTCGAGTCCCCAATTGCCCTGCCGGACCGTCACGGCCGTCGCCGACAGCGGCCGGCCGGCGATCTTGTTCACGACGGCCGCGATATGCGGCACGAGGTCGAGGACGGGACCGCCGACCGCCGGGTCGGTCAACCGCCAGCCGCGCAGCCGCTGGGCCAGTTCGAAGGCGAAGAACACCCGGATCGACTTGAGCTCGCCGATCCCGCCGTCGGCGACGATCCGGCGGACCGCGGTGTGCGTGGTGTGCGCGGGCAGATGGTGGTTGACCGCGAAGACGACCCCCGCCCGTTCGCAGGCGCGCACCATCTCGCCGGCATCGGCGACGGTCAGCGCGACCGGCTTCTCACACAGCACGTGCTTGCCGGACGCGGCCGCGGCGATGGTGTGCGGAGCGTGCAGGCGGTTGATGCTGCTCATGTACACCGCGTCGATGTCGTCACGGGCCAGCAACTCGTCGACATCCCGGCAGGCCACCTCGATGTTCTGCCGGTCGGCGAACACCTCGGCCCGCTGCGGGCTGCTGCTGGCCACCGCGACGGGCGCCTGGTCGACCGCCCGCATGGCCGGAATCATTCTGGTCGCGGCGATGTCGCTTCCGCCGATCAAACCCCAGCGAAACACATTCGCCACCTTTCGTTGTCTACGTCGGGATATGAACTCCTCGGTCCGCGCCTGACCGGATGTCGATCATGAAGAACACGCCCCCATCGATGCGGAATGAGGGCGTGTTCTTCATGATCAACTGCGAGAGGGAAGGGTCAGACGGCCGCCGCTGTGGCTTCCCGGTCGCCCTTGTACAGGACGACGCCCATGCCGTTGATCCACTCGTAGACCGGCACGTAGGAGAGCACCTCGCCGGGCGCGTCGTTCATCGCGCCGGCCAGCGCGACCCAGGCCCGGATCTCACCGGTGCCGTTGCCGGCCTCCATCAGCTCGTCGTTGGGGATGTCGATGATGTCGGTCAGGTCACCCTTGGCCAGGATGTCCAGGAACCAGTGGTCGAACTCCTCATCGATGTCGCCGACCCGCGGCTCGCCGACGAAGTGCGACAGGCCGCCACCGGCCACCAGTGCCACTCGCTCCAGGCCCTCGTACGACCGGATCGCGTTCCCCAGCTTCCGGCCGAACTCGTGGAACTGGCGAATCGTCATCAACGGCGGCGTCGTGCAGTTCAGCACGATCGGCACCATCGGCAGGTCCATGGAGTTGTCGAGCCAGTAGTAGACGGTCATGAAGCCGTGGTCGATCTTCATGCCGTACGACAGGGCCGGCTGGACGTCCTGTTCGATCAGGCTCGCGGTGATGTGCGCGGCCAGTCCCGGGTCGGAGGGCACCATCTTCTTCGGCACCTGCAGCCACACCTCCGGCGGGCCCAGGTGCGCATCGTCCAGACCGATCGCGATCTGCGGCAAGCCGTCCAGGAAGAAGTTGGTGAAATGCTCGCCGGTCATCATCACGATGGCCTGCACGTCGAGTTCTCGCGCCCTGTCGCGCACCTTCTCCAGCGCGCCGAAGAAGCTGTCGGCCTGCTCGCGCGGGGCGGACCCGGGGTCCGCGGTCATCATCGGCGCGTGCGAGGCCGAGTAGGCCATGACTATTTCTGCCATCGGGTCTTCTTCCTCTCCGGGACGACGCCCGCGTTCTCCAGCAGCGGGCGGTAGTCGGCGCGTTTGTAGCCCAGCGCCCGACAGAACCCGTTGACGATCACCGGATGGGTCCCCATCGCGTAGATGGCACCGATGTCGGGTTCCAGCAGCGCCTTTTCCTCCTCGGGCGTGAGGTCGTACCCCTCGACGACGATGTCCGGCTTCGGGCCGTCACCGGCCGCCTCCAGCCGCCGCAGATGGTCGAACAAGCAGCGTTGAACCATGTAGAGGGTCATCCGGCTCGGTCACCTCGCATTCGCTTTCCCTTCCCTCGATCTCGCCGAACGTGCCCGGGTCGGGCGTGGATCGCTCGGATTCCCAAGATAGAAGTTGGCTTCCCGGCGTGGGATCCGATGGCCCGGTCTTCCGTCGAGTGGACACCGGCCGGGACTTTGGGCCCACCCGTTCAGCCCAGGCCCAGCAGGCGGGCCGCGGTGCCGCCCAGGATCGCCGCCGTGTCCGCCTCGTCGAGGCCGAGGTCGCGGACCGTGGTCAGCGGCGTCGGATCGCCGAGCTCGAACGGATGGTCGGTGCCCATCAGCAGGTGCGCCACCCCGACGTCCTCCACGATCCGGCGCAGCACGGTCGTGTTGAACACCGCGGTGTCGTAGTAGAGCCGGTCCGTGTAGTGGCTCGGCGGTTTGTCGTTGGTGTGCGCGACATCCTTGCGCTCCCAACCCATGTCCATCCGACCGCGGAGTGAGGGAACGCAGCCGCCGCCGTGCGCCAGGCACAGCGTCAGCGGGTGCCGCTCAAGCACGCCGCTGAACACCAGCCGGGCGACCGCGATGGCGGTCTCCATCGGGTAGCCGACCAGTTGCGGCATCCAGAAATCCTTGAGCCGCGGGCCGGCCGGCATCCCGGACGGGTGCATGAACACGAATGTGTTCCGCTGCGCCAGCAGCGACCACAGCTCATCGTTGACCGGGTCGTCCAGGTCCTTGCCGCCGCCCTGGCTGCCGATCGCGATGCCGGCCATGCCCAGATCGTCCAGCACTCGCACGGCCTCGTCGGCGACGCCCGGCCAACCCAGCGGCACGTAGCCCAGGCCGACCAGTCGGTCCTGAGCGGCACCGACGTAGGTCGCGAGTTCGTCGTTGCCCCGGGTCACGATGTCGGTGGCGAAGGCCGCGTCGTCGGCGTTGGTGCAGAACAGGAACGGCGGCAGCGACACCGCGTGCACATCGACGCCGGCCTCGTCCATCTCGGTCAGCCGGGTGGCGACGTCGTGCTGGGATCGGGCCAACGGCAGCGGCGCGCCGGGACCCACCCCGCTGACCTTCGGGTCGAGCCGGACGATGCCCGCGTCGACCGCGGAGACGTCCGCCAGTCCGCGGTCGGCCAGGCTGCGCAGCAGCGGCATCGGCATCGCGTGGCAATGCACGTCGACCACCGGCGGCCGGCCGGATTCCGTCTGGACGGGTGCGGCCACCGGATCGGTGCTCGTCAACGCGACTCCCTACATGCTCGACGGTCCTGTCGAACCGGATTGGTCACCATCACTGTTCTGCGCCACGGGCGCCACCTCCAGTGGCTCTCACTGGTCGGAATAGGACGCCTGTCGATCTGCCTGGGTCCATGCACCGTGACAACCTGCCAGTGTTGCCGGGAATCCCCCGACAGCAGTCGAAAGGAGCCGTGCCCATGACCGTCCCAGATGTGAGCGCCGACCTCGAGGCCGCCGCTGCTCGGGTCAAGGAACTCAGCGACAAGGTGACCGAGCAGGCCAAGCAGAACGGACTCGCCTGGCTCGAGGGATACGAAAAGGTTCTGGAGAACCTGCTCACGCTGGAGGAACAGGCCGCCAAGGGCTCCGGCCTGGACTGGGCGACGACGTTGGCCACCACTCACGCGAACTTCGTCAGGGAGACCTCGCAGGTCTTCTTCGAGGCCTTCAGTAAGCAACTCAAGAGCTGACGACGCGAGACCACCGGCCCCGCGTGTCACAGGCACGCGGGGCCACTCCGGATCGAAGGAGATTCAATGATCAGCGGTAAGACGACACTGATCGCGCATCTGGGTTACCCGACGTTCGCCTTCAAGGCGCCGCTGATCTACAACCCGTGGTTCGACAAGCACGGGATCGACGCCGTCGTGGTCCCCATGGGGGTCAAGCCCGAGCATTACCGGGAGTTTCTCCCGCTGCTGTTCAAGATGTCCAACATCCGCGGCGCCCTGGTCACCATGCCGCACAAGGTGACCACGACCGAACTGGTCGACGAGCTCACACCGATCGCGAAGGTGGCCGGCGCCTCCAACGCGGTCCTGCTGCGCGAGGATGGGTCGTTGCTGGGGGACCAGTTCGACGGGGCCGGGTTCACCCGAGGGGTCGCCCGTAAGGGCTTCGACATCAAGGGCAAGCGGGCCCTGGTGGTCGGCAACGGTGGGGTCGGATCGCCCATAGCGGCGTCCCTGGTCGCCGACGGACTGGCCGAGATCGGCCTGTTCGATCCGAACATCTCCGCGTCCGAGGCCCTCGCCGGTCGCCTCGCCGAGCACTATCCGGACACCAAGGTGGCGATCGGCTCGAAGGACCCGGACGGTTACGACCTGGTGGTGAACGCCACCCCGCTCGGGATGAACGATGGCGACCCGCTGCCGATGGACACCGACCGGATCGCGCCGACGACTTTCGTCGCGGACGTGGTGATGAAGCAGACGATCACGCCATTCCTGCAGGCGGCCCTCGACAAGGGTTGCCCGATCCAGGTGGGCACCGACATGCTGTACGAGCAGATTCCCGCGTACCTCGAGTTCTTCGGCTTCGGCACGACCACCCCGGACGAACTGCGGGCAGTGTCGCAGGTTCCGGCGTGATCGCGATGTCGGCGCGCTGGCGATGGATCCTGGCCGTGGGGTTCTCCGCACTGGTCCTGTTTGGCGGGCTGGTGTTGCTCTACCGCGGAGGACCGGATTTCACGACGGTCGCCTGGCTGATGGTCGTCATCGGCGCGCTCTCGCTGGCCGTCAACGTCATCATGCGAAACCGTTTCGTCCCTTGATGCCCGCATTCTCCGTCTGACATCCCCCAAAGGGTGGGTCCGCCTTCGACGGTGGCCCACCCTTTTTCGTTTCCGAGGATCTCCAGCGAGTAGGTTGGTCGCGCACTTCTACCCGCTGCCATCGCTCGAAGCGACTGCTCTTGCCCATCAATCGTTTTCGATCTGTCATCACCGTGACAGTCAATCCGTGACCGACCGGCTGAAAGGCTGCCGTCCAGCGGAAAGGGCCGGGGGTGTCGTTGACCGGGTCTTTCTGGGGATGTGCACTACTTCACAGCCGCCGCAAGTCGCGCCCGGCGACCCGTGACGAGGAGAACCACATGCCAGACATGATCAAGGAGCCACCGGGCTCGCACGAACCGACGGAGCACGTGAAGACCCCGAAGAAGGCCGCGATGAGCGGTTGGATCGGGAGTGCCCTGGAGTACTACGACTTCTTCATCTACGCGCAGGCCGCCGCCCTCGTGTTCCCGGGCCTTTTCTTCCCGAGCGACAACGCGCAGGTCGGTATCGTGGCCTCCTTCGCCACGTTCGGTGTGGGCTATGTGGCCCGGCCCATCGGGGCGTTCGTCCTGGGCCACTGGGGTGACAAGCACGGCCGCAAGAACGTGCTCGTGCTGTGCATGCTGCTCATCGGCTTTTCCACGTTCTGCGTCGGTCTGCTGCCGAGCTACGACGCGGTCGGCATTTGGGCGCCGATCCTGCTGGTGATCCTGCGGCTGATCCAGGGCTTCGCCGTCGGCGGCGAGATCTCCGGCGCCAGCGCGATGATCCTGGAGCACTCACCGTTCGGCAAGCGGGGCTACTACACCAGCTACACCCTGCAAGGGGTGCAGGCCGGCCAGGTCTTCGCCGCCGCGATCTTCCTGCCGTTGTCGGCGGTCATGGGCGACGCCTTCCTCAGCTGGGGCTGGCGGATTCCGTTCTTCCTGTCCGCGGCCGTGGTGGCCGCCGGCTACATGATCCGGCGCAACGTCGACGAGACCCCGGCGTTCGCCGAGGAGTCCGAGCACGGCGAGGTGCCGCAGGCGCCGATCGTCATGGCGGTCAAGGAGAACGGCACCGACATGTTCAAGGTGCTGTGCATGGCGCTGATGAACGCCATCCCGACCGCGGTGACCGTCTTCGGCGCGACCTTCGCCACCAATGCCGCCTACGGCGTCGGTCTGACGTCCACGAACTACCTGTGGATCTCGGTGTCCGGCAACATCGTCGCCGTCGTGCTCATCCCGTTCGTCGGCAACCTGTCCGACAAGATCGGCCGCCGCCCGGTGATGATCTTCGGCTGCCTGGCGTCCGGCATCCTGGCCTACCCGTACCTGTACTTCGTCAGCGAGGCCAACCTGGCCATGTCGTTCTTCTTCGCCATGCTCATGTGGGGTGTGGTGTACCAGGGCTACAACGCGGTCTTCCCGTCGTTCTTCCAGGAACTGTTCCCGACCAAGACCCGAGTGACCGGCTTCGCGGTGTCACAGAATCTCGGCACCCTGATCACCGCCTTCCTGCCGGCGATCTACGGCCTGCTGGTCGCCCCGACCCCCTCCCAGTGTGTGGTCGACAAGAAGTTCGCCCCGGACGTCGTGCTGTCCTCGGGAGAGACCTGCCGTCAGGCGGCCGACTCGATCGAAATGACCGTCGTGTGGACGGTCGGCAGCATTACCTTGGGCCTGGCCATCGTCGCGGCGATCGCGTGCTTCACCGCTCGTGAGACCTTCCGGGTGCACATGAACGACCTGGGCAGCGACAACGCGGTCCCGGTGCCCAAGGATGAGTACGAGCGGATCCGCCGGACCGGTGTGGACCAGCCCGTCTGATCTTCGCTGATCCAACGCAAGGCACGGACGGCCGGCCGACCTCGCGTCGGCCGGCCGTTCGCGTGCCGCACCTGACAACCATCCGAAACCGGAGACAATCTGATCATGCCGTCGATCACCGTCATGAATGGTCCGAATCTGAACCTGCTGGGCACCCGCAAGCCCGAGGTCTACGGTCACACCACGCTCACCGATGTCGAGGAGCTGTGCAGCGCCGACGCCGAAAAGCTCGGACTGCAGCTGAAGTTCCTGCAGTCGAACTATGAAGGCCAGCTGATCGACTGGATCCACGAGACCGGGCCGGCGTTCAAGTCGGGCGAGTCCATCGGGATGGTGTACAACCCCGGCGCGCACACCCACTACTCGTACGCCATTCGGGACGCGATCGAGGCGGCCATGGTCCCGGTGATCGAGCTGCACATCTCCAACGTGCACGCCCGGGAGGAGTTCCGGCACCACTCGGTCATCTCGCCGATCGCCCGGGGCATCATCGTGGGCTTCGGGATCGCCGGGTACTCGCTGGCGGTCCGCGGCCTGTACGAACTGCACGAGGCGGAGGTCGGCAAGAACCTCAAGCCGGGGGTGCGCACGTGAGCGAGCGTCAGCGAGCGAACCGTGGGGAGCCGACGTGAGCGCTGTGCGCATCGCCGTCGCCGGGGCGGGCCTGATCGGGCAGCGGCACATCGAGGAGATCGACGCCGGCGTGGATGCCGAACTGGCGGCGATCGTCGACCCGTTCGACGCCGCCGACGAGGTCGCGGCCAAGTACTCGGTGCCCCGGTACGCATCGCTGGCCGAACTGTTCGCGGCTGGCAGGCCCGATGGGGTCATCCTGGCCACGCCGAACCAGTTGCACGTGGCCGGCGGGCTGGAGTGTGTGGCCGCCGGGGTGCCGGTGATTGTGGAGAAGCCGATCGGCGACACGGTGGAATCGGCCACCCGGTTGGTCGAGGCGGGCGAGGCCGCCGGGGTGCCGGTGCTCACCGGTCACCACCGCAACTACAGCCCGATCATGGCGCGCGCCCGCGAGACGATCCGCAGCGGGGTGCTGTGCGATGTGGTCGCCGTCGTGGGCACGGCGCTGTTCTACAAGCCGGACGACTACTTCGATGTCGGTGGCGGCTGGCGCACGCAAGCCGGCGGTGGACCAATCCTGCTCAACCTGATCCACGAGGTGAACAATCTGCTGTCCCTGGTCGGTGACATCGTCCGGGTGCAGGCCGTCACGTCGAACGCCACTCGCGGGTTCGCAGTGGAGGACACCGCGGCGATGCTGTTCACCTTCGCCAACGGGGCGTTGGGCACCTTCCTGCTGTCGGACACTGCCGCATCCCCGCGGTCGTGGGAGCAGACCTCGTTGGAGAACAAGAGCTACGACAGCTTCCCGGACGAGGATTGCTACCACATCGCCGGCACCCGCGGCTCCCTGTCGGTGCCGACCATGCGGCTTCGCGTGTATGAGGGAATGCGATCCTGGTGGGAGCCGCTGGCGTCGTCCGTGGTCGACATCGACCGCACCGACCCGCTGGCCAACCAGATCGCCCACTTCGCCGCGGTCATCCGGGGTGCGGAGCAACCCGCGTGCAGCGGCCGGGACGGCCTGAAGACGCTGAGGGTGGTGGACGCCGTGATCGAGGCGGCCCGCACGGGTCGGCCCGTCGACGTCACCGACTGACCGGTGTCCGTGGGCCGTCGGCGCACCTTGGCCGGCGGCCCACGCCGTCTGCTCCCGCCTACCGCGCGGATCAACCGCTCCTACGCGGATGAAGGCAGAACAGCCTCTGCGGCTCGCCGAGTTCGATGCCCTGTTCGCCGCGGACGTCACCGACATGCGGCAGCCCTCGGCGGACACCGCCCTGCTGACCCTGCGGCCGGAAGCCTCGGTCGCGACCCGAGCGGCCGACCTGACCGTGCGGGAGACCGCGTGCTGCTCGCTACGAACCTGACGATCACCCACCGGCGACCTCCGGATCCGACGCGTCCTCGCCGCCTACGGCGGCATCTTTGTAGCCGGCTCCCTGGCCTGGGGGATGCTGATCGACAAGTTTCGTCCCGACCGCTGGGACATCATCGGCGCAATCGTCTGCCTCATCGGGGTCGCCGTGATCGTTGCGCCACGGCCACGCCGACCCTGACGCTGACCCCCCGCAAGCCGGCACGCCCTCGTCGAGTTCGACATCGGTCAGCAACGGGGGCAATGACCTTGGCCCCCACACGGCGCACCGTGACCGCGCCACCTACCGCGGTATGGCGCCGCGGCAGGTTCCGGTCAAGGGCCCATCGTGAGACGGTTGGACCAGAGTCATCCACTTCATCGGCGTTGCCGAAGATGGTCCGCGCGACTGTCAGTCGCGGCGCGCAGCACCTCGACGGCGGCGGTGTGCACGGTGGACGCGGCGTTGGCGACGCCCTGCGCCACCAGCGCGTTCGAGATCACCTCTACAGTAACCACTTTCGGCGCAACTCCATGATCGTGCAGCGCGCGGACGAGTCCGGCGGCGTCGCCGTGGCCGTGCCCGGGCGGCAGCCGGTGACCCAGCGACTCCGAGCGCAGCGGGTCCATCGGAGCGGCCAGCACGTCGCACAGCTGCACGGCCACGATCCGATCCGCGGGCACCGGCGCCAGATCCGCGCCGGTCATGCCGGCCCGCGCCCAGTGCCACACGTCCACGATGATCGCCGCATTGGGCCGGCCGGCGTCGCGGAGCACCTGCCACGCGGTCGCCAGGTCCGGCACCCCGCTGTACGGCATGAACTCCAGGGCCACCGTCAGATCGTCGCCGACCCGATCGCACAGGCCCGCGAACGCCTCGGTGATCCGGTCGACGGGCAGGTGCTCCAGCAGCCCGGCGTTCATGTGCCGCACGCCGAACGTCCGGGCCATCTCGACGACGGTGCGTTCCTTGCGCTGCTGCTCGTCGGTGCGGTCGGCCGCCGAGCCCCAGCCGGTCAGGTACTCCACCTCCAGCACCGGAACCCCCGCCGTCGAGGCGATCTCGGCCATGGCTGCGCCATCGAGCCCGGCCTCCTGCGCATCCCAGTAATTCTCGGCCCGCAACCCGATGCCGTCGAAACCGGCGGCCGCCGCCGCCCGGACCCGTTCGGGGAAGGACACCGCAGTGCCCAACGTGTAGGAGCTGATCACCAGCGGCGGGGCAAGGCCGTCGGCACCGAGCACGGCGGTGGGTGAAGGGGTTGCAGCCGGCTCGGCGGATGGGGAGGTCATGCTTCGAGTCTGCTCACCCCGACGCCGAACGCGCAGTGGCTTCCGGCGAACGGAACCGCGTGGACCGGACCCGCCCGAGGCCGTGTACTGAACAGAGGATTGACGAATGAAGGGTCTTCGGTGGAAGCGCTGTGACGTTGAACGTGGAGAACAGGACGACGAACAAGACGGTGGAGTGCGACCTGCTGGTGGTCGGTGGGGGTGCGGGCGGACTGTCCGCCGCGGTCACCGCCGCTCACCGGGGGCTGGACGTCATCGTCACCGAGAAGGCCTCGACATTGGGCGGGGCGACCGCCTGGTCCGGCGGCTGGATGTGGGCGCCGCTGAACCCGCTGTCGCAGGCCGACGGGATCGTCGAGGACGTCGAGGGGCCGCGCACCTACCTCAAGCACGCGCTGGGCGAGAACTACGACGAACCCCGGGTCGAGGCGCTGCTGGCGAACGCCCCTGAAATGGTGGACTTCTTCGAGAAGAAGACGAGCCTGCAGTTCGTCAGCGGCACCTGGATCGCCGACATCCTGGGTGACCTGCCCGGCGCCGGCACCGGCGGCCGGTCGGTGGGTCCCAAGCCGATCAACGCCCGCAAACTGCGTAAGGACCTGCGCAAGCTGGTCCGGCCCCAGCTGTACGAGACCTCGTTCCTGGGCATGGGTATCATGGCCGGCCCGGACCTGCAGGCGTTCCTGCACGCGACCTCGAACGTCAGGTCGTTCTTCCATGCCGCCTGGCGGGTCGCATTCCACGTCTGGGACCTGGTGACGCGGCGGCAGGGAATGCAACTGGTCAACGGCCCCGCGCTGATCGCCCGACTGGTCAAATCCGCGGACGAGGCCGACGTTCGGCTGTGGGTCGATTCCCCGGTCATGCAATTGCTCACCGACGCCGCGGGCGCGGTCACCGGCGCGCTGGTCCAGCACCCCGGCGGCCCGGTCACCGTGCGCGCCCGACGGGGCGTCGTGCTCGCCACCGGCGGCTTCCCGAACGACGTCCATCGGCGGGCCGAGTTCTTCCCGCGGACCCCGACCGGGCAGGAGCACTGGACGCTGGCTCCGGCCGAGACCACCGGCGACGGCATCACCATCGCCGAACAGGTCGGCGCAAGCCTGGACACGTCGCTGGCCTCGCCGGCCGCCTGGTGCCCGGTCTCGCTGGTGAAGTACCGAAACGGCCGGGTGGGCACCTACCCGCACATCGTCGACCGCGGAAAGCCCGGCCTGATCGCGGTGACGGCCAACGGCAGGCGGTTCGTCAACGAGGCGGACGGCTACTACCAGTTCACCACCGGCATGATCAACGCCGTGCCAGCGGGCGAGCCCGTTCAGGCCTGGCTGATCTGCGACCACTCCTTCCAGCGCCGTTACCCGTTCGGCATGGCCAAGCCGTTCCCGGTCCCGACGTTCCCGTACCTGCTCAACGGGTACATGAAGCGCGGCAAGACGCTGGGCGACCTGGCGGTCAGATGCGGCATCGACCCTGCCGGCCTGGAGCGGACGGTGGCCGACTTCAACGCGCACGCCCGGCTGGGTGAGGACCCGGAGTTCGGCCGCGGCCGCACCGCCTTCAACCGCGGTTCCGGCGACAAGGACCACGGACCGAACCCGTCGTTGGCGCCGCTGGAGAAGGGCCCGTTCTACGCGATCAAGGTGCTGCCGGGCAGCTTCGGCACCTTCTACGGGCTGCGGGTGGATGCCGACGCCCGGGTGCTGCGGGCCGACGGCACCGTCATCGATGGGCTGTACGCGGCCGGCAGCGACCAGGCGAACGTGATGGGCGGGCACTACCCGTCGGGCGGCATCAACATCGGCCCGGCGATGACGTTCGGCTACATCGCCGGCAACCACGCGGCCGCGGCGAGGACTACGACAGGCTGAGTGCCGAGGTCGTCGCGGCCATGGCCGTGCCGGCCATCAGTGTCCCCCGGAGTCATGCCCTTCATGATCACTCCGTCTTGCTCGAGGCGGGATGTGTTCACAGCCAGCGGCGGACCTTGCCGCGGTACTGGACGTACTGGTCGCCGAAGCGGTCGGTGAGATATGCCTCCTCCGGCAGGATGACCAGTCGAAGGACCGCGAGCACGCAGACCGGCAAGAGGACCAGCGGCCACCAGGTCCCGATCCAGAGTGCCGGGCCGATCAGGAACGCCGCGGTCAGGCCGGTGTACATCGGGTTTCGGCTGAACCGGAACGGTCCGGTGGTCACCAGGTGGGCGACCGCGTGGTGCGGGGCCAGCGTGGTCCGGTGACGAAGCACGGTGACGGCGGCGGCGAGGCCGAACGCCAGGCCGGCAATGGTCAGGACCCCACCGATCACGCGGACCACCGGGCCCGCGGGCAGATTCCATGGCAGCACCCATCGCTGGACGACCAGCGCGACGGCGAGCAGAGCGGCGTACAGCACGGGCGGGAACTTGAGGCGCACGGCTGCCCCAAGCGGCCGGGTTGTGGTGCTCATCGTCCTCTCCTTTCTGCAGCAGCACTGCTGTCGATGCAGTGACACTGCTTCGTTTGCAGTGATACTGTGCCCAAATGGTGCGAGCTGTCAAGACCCGATCCACCTACCGGCAGGAACAGGCGGCCGCGACCCGCGACCGGATCGCCGACGCCGCGCGGCGGCTGTTCGCCTCCTCGGGGTACGGCTCGACCAGCATCGAGGCCATCGCCGCCGAGGCGGGGGTCGCCGTGCGCACGGTGTACTCGGCGTTCGGGACGAAACGTGAGATTCTGTCCCACATCTGCGAACGCTGGCTCGAGCAGGCCCGTGCGCGCGAGACCGCCGCCGCCGTGCTGGCCGAATCCGACCCGGACCGCCGCCTGGACGCCGCCGCGGCCTGGCTGACCAACCTGTACGCCGCCGGATTCGACGTCGTACAGATCTTCGAGGCGGCCACCGACGAAAGCCCGGAGACGCGCGCGTTGCTGCGCGCCAAGCTGGCCGGCCGCAACCAGGTGATGGATGCGTTCATCGAATCCCTCGGCGACCACCTTCGGGTGCCGGTTGCCGAGGGGCAGGCCGTCTATCGGGCGCTGGCCGCCGCCGGTGTCTACCGCGAGCTGGTTCAGGAGTCGGGCTGGAGCACAGAGACGTTCCAGCACTGGGTCGCCGACGCCCTGCGCCGCCACCTACTGGCCATCCGCGAGTAGGCGGTCAGAGGTGTGCGCTGCTCCGCGGCTGCAGCCGCCAGGCGACCCACAGGACGGCCGCCTCCCAGGCCCGGGCGGCGGCCAGCGCCGCGCGCAGGCCGTCGGAGCCGGGTGCGCTCGGGTCGATCGAATCCACCCGGCGTTCCATCTCCCTGGTCTCGATCGACCGATCGAGGGCGAAACGCAGCAGGCGGTCGCTCAGGGCGGCTCGGGTGCTGACCGGCCGGGACTGTGACATGGCTCCTCCTGGGCGTGCCGGATCAATCCCGACGGCGCGGCACCGGTGGGCGGCCGCAACATTGAGGAGGCGTGTCGACCGTCGTCGAATTCAGGCTAGCCCCGGAAAGCAAGCTACGACGAGACGGACGCCCAGGCTTGTCGTTGGCGACGGTGCGCGGCCATCCGGACCGGCGAGTCGGCCTCCCCGTAGCCCTGGTGGTCGCCGACCCGCTGCACCACCTCGAAGAACACCCGTCCGCCCAGCACCGCCGTGTAGAAGTGCCAGAACTCGCCGTCAGATGTCCGGTCGTACAACAGATTCAGCTCACGCATGACATCGAGCCGGTCGGCCGGGATGGCCAACCGGGCGTCCAGGTCGTCGTAGTAGTTGTCGGGAACGGGCAGCACGGGTGCGCCCGCGTCGAGGGCCGAGCGGGCCGCCTTCAGGATGTCGTCGGTGGCGAATGCCACATGCTGCGGGTCGGTCACTCCCGGCGACCACTGTCCTCCCCGGCGGAGCACGGACACGGTCATTCCGATCCGCACCGACCCGGCGGCGTTGGCCGCCGTTCGGTTGCGCACCAGCCCGAACGGCGCGGCGATCTCCGAGCTGTGCCGGGTCGGCAGGCCCAGCACGGTCCGGAAGAACAGGCTGGCCTCGTCGAACCGGTCGTACGGCTGGGTGAGCGCAATGTGGTCGATCCGGGTCAGCCCGGACCCGGCCCCGGCCGGGTCGAGCGTGTCGAAGTCGCCGATCCAGCCGGCCTCGTCGGACGCGCCGGTCCGGCAGAAGAACACGGCGGTCTCGTCGGGCGCGGCCACCGCGGACAGGTCGGCCTCCCCGGCGCCGCGCCGGCGCGGCAGCAGCGGCGCGAGCATCGCCTGGGCCCGCACCGCCGCGGCGGCCGGATCGGCCGTCTCGAACCCGATCGCGGCCACCGCCGCCCCGGTCGGGTGCTCGTCCACCCCGCGGGCGGCGTTGAGCAGTACCCGGGCCTCGCCCTGCGACCAGAGCTGCACCGGCTTGCTGCGGTGCTGGCCGGAGTGCACGAAGCCGAGGGAGGTCAGGGTGGCGGCCACCGCCGGGCCGCTCTGGTCGTCAACGGCCAGCTCGGCGAACGCGAACCCGACCAGCTCGGGCGCCGGCGGCACCGGTCGATCGGTCACCGACACCGGGCCGGCCGAGTCCCCCATGACGGTGCCCGCCCGGTCCAGCGGCACGGCGCCCACGGTCGACTCGTACAGCGCCAGCAGCGACCGCTGGGCGTCGACCGCGGAGCGCCCGGGGTCGGACTGGCGGAACACGTCGTTGAACACCTCGAGCGAGAGCGGCCCGGCGTACCCGGCGGCCAGCACGTGCCCGAGGAAGGCCGGCAGGTCGAAGGTGCCCTGCCCGGGGAACAGCCGGTAGTGCCTGCTCCACTGCAGGATGTCCATGTTCATGAACGGCGCGTCGGCCAACTGCAGGAAGAAGATCTTCTCGCCGGGGATCTGCTCGATCCCGGCCGGGTCTGAGCCGCGGGACAGGATGTGGAAGCTGTCCAGGCAGACCCCCAGGGCGGGGTGATCGGCCGTCCGAACGATGTCCCACGACCGCTCGTAGGTATTGACGTGCGTGCCCCAGGCCAGGGCCTCGTAGGAGATCCGGATGCCGCGTTGCTCGGCGCGCTCGGCCAGCCCGTGCAGTTGCTCGACGATCACCGCGTTGTCGTCGACGGCGGTCGGGGAGACGGCCGAGCAGACCAGGATCAGGTCGGTGCCCAGGGCCTCCATCAGGTCGAACTTGCGGTCCGCCCGGCGAAGGTTGAGCTTCACCTGGTTCGGATCGGTGGAATCGAAGTCCCGGAACGGCTGGTACAGGTCGATGGACAGGCCCAGGTCGGCACACCGCTGCCGCACTTCACGCGCCGACGACGAGGACACGACGAAGTCCGGTTCGAAGATTTCGACGCCGTCGAACCCGGCCGCCGAGGCGGCGGCCAGCTTGTCCTCCAGCGTTCCGGAGATGCAGACGGTGGCGATCGCCGTGCGCAGCGGCGGCCGGGATGTGGCGGTTCCCACGCCGACCGCCGGCTCGGTCTCGGGCGCGGAACCGGCGAGCAATGACATCATCGCCTCCAGGGGTCGTTGAAACCCCAGAGATACCGGTGTCGGAACCGTTTCGTCCTGCCCGCGCGCGGGTGTTCCGACCAGCGGGAGGCCGGCCGGAACCTGCACCGGGCAGTGGCAGTCGGACGGGCAATCAAGCAAGGATGGTGGACATGGCACCCGAACTACCTGAGGCCCTCCGCGATGTCGCCGAACGAGCGGCGAGCGTGCTGGCGCCCGAGACCGACATCTTCGAGGACGTCGACGTCGCCGGCTTGCGCGAGTCGCTGACCAAGGCCGTCCGAGCCTCGCTGACCCACCCCGCGGCGCCGGCCAAGTCGGCCCTGCACCTGGTCGGCGCCCTGGCCCGGATCCCGGTCGCCGCCGGCTCCCGCTGGCTCGGCCGGGACGTCACCCCGCCGGTGGACGCCGACCCCAAGGACCGGCGGTTCGCCGCGCCGGCCTGGCAGGACAACCCCGCCTATTACTCCATCCGGATGGCCTACCTGGCCGCGGCCAAGGCGGCGCGGGACGTGGTCGGGTCGGCCCAGCTGTCCGACGACGAGAGTCGCAAGGCGATGATGATGCTCGACCTCATCGTCGACGCCCTCGCCCCCACCAACTTCCTGCCGACCAACCCGGCCGCCCTGCAGAAGGCGTTCGACACCGCCGGCGCCAGCCTGCTCAGGGGTGCGCGCAACTTCGTCGACGACGTGCGGCACAACGGCGGCAGGCCCCGCCAGGTGGACCGCAGCGGCTTCGAGGTCGGCGTCAACCTGGCCTGCACCCCGTCCAAGATCGTCTACCAGAACGACCTGATGCAGCTGCTGCAGTACGAACCGCAGACCGAGCAGGTGCACGCCAGGCCACTGCTGTGCAGCCCGCCGTGGATCAACAAGTACTACATCATGGACCTCGCGCCGAACCGCAGCTTCATCGAGTGGGCGATCAAACACGGCCGGACGGTGTTCACGATCAGCTACAAGAACCCGTCGGCCGACATGTCCGGGACCACGATGGACGACTACCTGGTGCACGGTCCGCAGACCGCGCTGGACGTCATCCAGGAGATCACCGGGGCCGAGACCATCGACATCGTCGGGCTGTGCCTGGGCGGCGCGATGACCGCGATCACCGCCGCGTTGCTGACCCAGCAGGGCGACAACCGGGTGGGCACGCTCACCCTCATCAACACCATGCTCGACTATGCGCAGCCCGGCCAGCTCGGCGCATTCACCGACGTGAGGTCGGTGGAACGGCTGGAGAAGAAGATGAAGAAGGAGGGCACTCTCGAAGGCGAGACGATGGCCGGCACCTTCGACATCCTGCGGGCCAACGACCTGATCTTCAACTACGTGGTGTCCAACTGGCTGATGGGCCAGCCGCCGCCCGCGTTCGACATCCTCGCCTGGAACGCCGACAGCACCCGGATGCCGGCGACGATGCACGCGTTCTACCTCAAGAACTTCTACGTGGAGAACAAGCTGGCCGCCGGCACCCTCGAGATCGGCGGGGCCACCATCGATCTGAGCGTCATCAAGTCGCCGACCTACGTGGTCAGCGCGATCAACGACCATATCGTGCTCTGGGAATCGGCGTACAAGACGGTCAACCTGGTCAGCGGACCGGTGCGGTTCCTGCTGGTCAGCGGCGGGCACATCGCCGGCATCGTCAGCCCACCCGGACCCAAGCCCTGGCACCAGGTTGCCGACGGTGACGAGAAGCCTGCCACCGGGGCGGAATGGCGGTCCATCGCGGAACGCAAGTCGGGCAGCTGGTGGGAGGACTGGGTCCGCTGGTCCGCCGAGACCTCCGGTCCGCTGGTCGACCCGCCGCCGATGGGCAGCGAGAAGCATCCGGTGCTCGGCACCGGACCCGGCAGTTACGTCAAGGGCTGACCCTCAGGCGGTTCACGAGGTCGCCAGGTGCAGGGCGTCCAGGTGCTCCCGAATCGGTTCCGGGAGCACCGGCGCCCGGTCCTGGTCGCCGGCCAGCTCACGGGTGAGGCTGCGGGTGGCGATAGCCAGGGTGCCGACCACCCCGTGCATCTCGAGCGGCAGATCCCGGATGGCGACCTCGGCGGCGGCCACCACCTCGCCGCCCTGCCCGAACACCGGCATGCCGACCCAACACAGGTCGCTCTCCAGTTCCCACCGGGTGACCGCGACCCTGGTCAGCCTGGTCACCCCCAGGGCGCGGCGGAACCGGTCGGGCGACGTCACCGTGTGTGACGTATACGCCCGCAGGCCGCGCATGATCGTCAGCTCGACGGTGCGGGCGGGGGAGAAGGCCAGCAGCGCCCGACCCATCGCCGTGGGGTGGGCGGGCACGGTCGCGGCGGTGCTGAAGGTGGTGGCGGGTCGCGGTCCCGGCACCTTCTCGATGTAGGCGACATCGAGGTCGGTCAGCACGCCAAGCCGGACCCGACACCGGGTGGCCGCGCACAGGTCCTCGATCACGCATGGCGCGCGCTCGGCGATGCTGGGCCGGCCGGCGCACCCGGATTCCGGGGCGCCGATCATGCGCAGTGGCAACCCGGCCCGGTAGTGACCGTCATCGGTCCGCTCCAGCAGCCGCCAGGAAGCCAGTTCCGAGGTGAGTCGATGCGCGGTCGAGATCGGCAGACCGGCCAGCCGGGCGATCTCGGTGAGCGAGTGCTCGGACCCCTGCGTGAAGGTCAACAGGATCGACGTGATCTTGCTGGTGACGGACCGCCCGGACTCGGTGGAATTGCCCGCCACGAAACATCTCCTCGTCATCGTTGACGCACGCGTCCGAACGCCGATCCGGGTGACCAACTCGGAGCCCAGGCAATCACATGGTGGCAGCACCTGGCCGGCGCGTCATCCTGAGGAGATCATCCGGGACCCGAATGGTCCACTGCGCGACGCACATCACCAGCGAATCCTGGGGTCGGACCTGGGGCTGACCTCGGCGCGAGGCGTAGGGTCGGCCGCGATCCCGAACGGCCGTGGTGCCAGCCGCCGGCCGGTGAATTTGCTGCCGCAGAGGACGTGATGATCCCGCTCGTCGGACGCCGCGCCGAACTCGGCGCGTTGCGGGCATGCCTGGACGACGCACGGGCGGGGCGTCCACGGGTGGTCCTGGTGCAGGGCCCGGCCGGCATCGGTAAGACGGCGCTGCTCGACCGCCTGGCGTCCGACTGCGCGCAGGACCCGGACGTGGTCGTGTTGCGGGCCAGCGGTGACCAGGACGAGCAACTGCTCGCCTACGGGGTGTTGGGGCAGTTGGTTCGATCCGCCGGACCCGCTGTGCCGCAACCGGTTCCGCTGGCATCCGATTCGGCGCAGGCGGATCGTGCGCCGCTGTCCGACCCGATCACCGTTGGCACCGGGTTTCTGCAGATCCTGGACTCGATGGCCGGGTCGGTCGTCGTGTTGATCGTCGACGATGTTCTCTGGTCGGATCGACCCTCGGTGCAGGCGCTGGTCTTCGCCCTCCGCCGGCTGGTGGCGGACCGGGTGCTGGCCGTCTTCGCGACCCGCGAGGACGGCTTGGACACGCTGCCCGACAGCCTGGCCAAGATGGTGGCCGGCCACCGGGGAACGGCGCTGCGGCTGTCCGGACTGGACGAGCAGGATCTGCGCGACCTGGCCGCGGTGATGGGCGTCGACGGTCTGGGCGCCACCGTCGCCCGCCGGCTGCACAGCGGCACCGACGGCAACCCGCTGCACGTGCGCGCCCTGCTGGAGGAGTTCCCGTTGGCGGACTGGCCGGTGAATCGCCAGGACGACTCGCTGTTGCCGCCACCGCGGTCGTTCCGGCACCTGGTGCGCCGGCGATACGACGCCAGCGGCGACGGCACCCGCCGGTTCGTCGACGCCCTCGCCGTCCTGGGGTTGCACGCCCCGGTCTCCGACGTCGCCGCCCTGGCCGGGTCGGCCGACCCGGACGGGGCGATCGACGAGGCGAACGCGAACGACCTGCTGCGCGTGCGTCGGGCCGACGGCCCGTGGGCGGTGGAGTTCACCCATCCTTTGGTGCGCGCCGCGGTCTACGACGCGATCGCGCCGTCCCGGCGGCACGTCCTGCACACCGCGGCCGCCCGGCGCAGCACCGACGAGACGGCGACGCTGCGGCATCGGGTGGCCGCCGCCACCGGTCCCGACGAGGATCTGGCTGCCGACCTGACCGCTTTCGCCGAACGTGCGCAGCGCCGATTCGACTGGAAAAGTGCCGCGGTACACCTCGTCTCGGCCAGTCGAATGAGCCTGGAGCCGAGCCGCGCGCGGCGTCGGGTGCTCTGGGCGCTGATCTGGACGTTGCTGCGTGGCGATGCCGCGGCGGCCGTGGATCTGGCCGACGAGGTGGCTTCCTATCCGGCGGACCCGTTGCGCGACCTCGTGCTGGGCTCCTTGGCGATGGCCGCGGAAGAACCGGACCGGGCCGGGCAACTGCTCGATCGGGCCTGGGTCGCGTGCGGAAACGGTTCATCGGCAGTGGATCCCGAGGATGTGGCGGCGGTGGCGCTGATGCAGGCCATCCACCGCTACGGCCGGCTGGACGCCGACGGCACGGTGTCCTGGTGCGAGCGGGCGCTGGCGGCGATCGGCGACCGTGATTCCGGTGCCGCCCGGGTCGGGCCGGACACCTCGATCCACGCAGTCGCGATGACCTACCTGGTGCACGGCCTGGGCTATGCGGGGCGGGTCGGTGAGGCCCGGTCCGCCGCCGCATCGATCGGACGGGAGCCGGGCGAGCCCCAGCACCTGTCACTGAGCCCGCGGTCGGCGCAGGGGGTGTTGCATCTGATCGATGACGAATACGACTCGGCGGTCGCGGTGCTGCGGTCGGTGGCGAGCACCGCGTCCCGGCTCGGCATCCTGAACACCGCGGCGTTCGGCCACGCCTATCTCGCCCGCGCCCAGTGGATGGCCGGCGACTGGGACGATGCCCAGATCAACGCGGATCGGGCCGTGGCCATCAACCTCGAGTCCGACTTCGGATTCCTGCGTTCGGCCGTGGTCGGCATCGCAGTGCTCGTCCCTGCCGCCCGCGGGGACTGGGCGACCGTCGAGCAGCACCTGCGGCTGCTGCCCCGCAGCCAGGTGCACTACGAACGGTCGATGGTTGCCCTCGGCATGGCTCGGGCCCGGCTCGGCGAGGCTCGCGGTCGGCCCCGCGACGTGCTGGCGGCCCTGGATCCGGTCCGCCGTTTCCCCGACCGGGACGCCGTGGACGAGCCGGGGTTCTGGCCCTGGGCGGATCTGTACGCCGATGCGCTGGTGGCGGTCGGCCGGGCGGACGAGGCGGACCTTTTCCTGGTGCCGCACGAACGCCGCGCCGGCGAACGCGGCCGGGCGACCTCGGAAGCCCGGTTGGCCCGAGCCCGGGGTCGGGTCGAGGACGCGCTGGGTCGGTCGGACACCGCGCGGGTGGCGTTCGACCGCGCCCTGGAGCAGATCGGCTCGGTGCGCGCCCCGTTCGAACGGGCCCGGATCGAACTCGCGGCGGGGGCGGTGCAGCGGCGGGCGGGGCATCGGCGACAGGCCGTCGAGTTGCTGATGTCCGCGCGCAACGGGTTCCTCGGCCTGGGCGCCGCGCCCTACGCGGAGCAGTGCGACGGGGAACTGGCCGCCGCCGGCCTGGCCGCCCCCGCCGGATCGGGCCGGGCCCGCTTCGGCCTGACCGCCCAGGAGTTGGTGGTGGCCCGGCTGGCCGCGGACGGGCTCAGCAATCGGCAGATCGCCGGCGAACTCGTCGTCAGCATCAAGACCGTCGAATACCACCTGCGCAATGCATTCGCCAAGCTCGGCGTCACCTCCCGGCGGGAGCTCGGAGACCGGCTGGCGCAGGTAGCGGGGGACCGGGATGAGCGACGGTGAGTGAGCGAGCCGTCGGCACCCTCGGCCCGGGTGGGATGACTGGAGTCGGATGGCTTCCACTGCCCGGAATCGGTGCCCGTCCGGTTGCCGCGTCCACGGGCAGGCAGGAGTCTGCTGGGGTGACTGCCGACTCCCTTCACCAGCAACTGGCCGACGAGCTCTGGGAGGCCGACCGGACGGCCAAACCGATCTCTCCGCTGACCGAGCGGTACCCCGACCTGGTGGTCGAGGACGCGTATGCCATCCAGACGATCAACATCGACCGCCGCATCGCCGCCGGGGAGAAGGCGATCGGCCGCAAGGTCGGGCTGACGTCCGCGCCGATGCAGCAGCTCCTGGGTGTGAACGAGCCGGACTTCGGCGTGCTGACCGATGCGATGTTCATCGAGGACGGCGATCCGATCGACCTGGACGTGCTGGTGCAACCCCGGATCGAGGCCGAACTCGCGTTCGTCATGGACCGCGACCTGGCCGGCCCCGGCGTGACCACCGCGGGAGCGCTCATCGCGATCGCCGGCGCCCTGCCCGCGGTGGAGATCGTGGACAGCCGGGTCGCCGACTGGAAGATCAAGCTGGTCGACACGGTCGCCGACAACGCCTCGTCCGGCCTGCTGGTGGTCGGCGGCCGGATGCTCCCGGTCAACGACCTGGATCTGCGCACGCTCGGCGTCGTCGTCTCCCGGCACGGCGAGGTGATCGACACGGGCGCCGGCGCTGCGGCCCTGGGCAATCCGGCCCGCTGCGTGGCCTGGCTGGCCAACAAGCTGGGCAGCCTGGGGTCCGGGCTCAAGGCAGGCGACATCGTGCTGCCCGGCGCGGTCCACAAGATGGTGCCGGTGCAGTCCGGTGATGTGTTCCGGGCCGATTTCGCCCATCTCGGGCCGGTGACCGTCCGGTTCACCAAGCGGGCTGAAGAGGGGTGACCCCCACCGCGCAGGAGTTGGCCAGCGTGCTGCTCGCGGCTGAGCGCGAGCGCCGCGACATCCCGCCGTTCAGCGATGCCGAACCAGACATCGACCTGGCCACCGCCTACGCGGCGCAGCGCGCGTTCGTGCAGGCCAAGCTGGACGCCGGGGATCGGCTGGTCGGTTACAAGCTCGGCCTGACCAGTCGCAACAAGCAGCGGGCGATGGGCGTGGACGCGCCGCTGTACGGGCGGGTCACCAGTTCGATGCTGGCCACCTACGGCGACCCGATCCCGCTCGGGCGGTTCATCCATCCGAGGGTGGAGTCGGAGATCGCCTTCCTGCTCAAGCAGGACGTCACCGCGCCGGCCACCGTCACCTCGGTGCTGGCGTCGACCGATTTGATCTACGGCGCCGTCGACGTGCTGGACTCCCGGTATCAGGACTTCCGGTTCACCCTGTCCGACGTCGTCGCCGACAACGCCAGCGCCGGCGCGTTCTACCTGGGCCCGATCGCCCGGCCCCAGCACGAGCTGGAGCTGAACCTGATCGGCTGCGTGGTCCGGGTGGACGGTGAGGTGACGATGACCGCCGCCGGAGCCGCGGTGATGGGTCATCCCGCCGCATCGGTGGCCTGGCTGGCGAATCAGCTGGCGGCCGAGGGCGAGACCCTGCAGGCGGGGCAGCTGGTGTTCTCCGGCGGGGTGACCGCGCCGGTGCCGGTGGTGCCCGGCGGTAGCGTGACGTTCGAGTTCGACGGGCTGGGCGCGATCGAGGTCTACGGCGCCTGAGCGCGGATTCTCGAAGGGAGTGGGCGATGTTGGAATCGGTGGCGGTGGTGAGCACGGATTCGGCCGCGCGCTACGGCAAGCAGCTGCTGGCCCACCTCGGCCGCAAGGTCGCCGTCGAACCGATATCCGGCGAGCCGGAGCCGGCCGGCCGGCTGGTGTTCGCCTTCGGCGTCGGCACCGTCCGGCCGACCCCGGCTGCACTGGAGCTGCGGGCCACCGCCGTCGACGTCGACGCGCTGGCGCGGGTGCAGGACGTGCTCGGGCGCCACCTGGAACGCTTCGGCGCCCGCCGGGAACTGGTCGTCACCTGGCAGCCGGCGACCGGTGCCGCGGAACCGTCGGACTGAGCTCATGCGGATCATCCACACCGACGACGCCCCGCGGCACGTCGGTCCGGTGCCGCAAGCCGTCGAGGCGGGCGGCTGGATCCATGTGTCCGCGCTGTTCGGCGCGCGCGCGTCCGATCACGTCATCCCGGACGACGCCGAGGCCGAGGCCGACCAGATATTCGACAACCTGACCGTCATCCTGGCCGCCGCCGGCGCCGGTCTGCAGCACGTGGTCCGGGTCGGCATCGTCATGCGCCACCTGCAGGACGACCGACCCGCCTTCAACCGGGTGTGGACGCGGCGCTTCGGCGAGCACCGACCGGCCCGGTCCGCGATCGAGTCGTCCGACTTCGGCCGGCCCGGCGAGAACGCCCGGTACATGATCGAGGCGGCCGCCTACCTGGGGTGATCCGGTCGCCCCCGGCAAATCCCCCAAAGAGGACTTACGGTACGGATCGCGAGGGTCTAGGTTCGAATCGTTCCCATCGGTCAGGGGGACGAGCGTTGCGTGACCCCATCGCCGGGCCGGCCTCGCTGTGTCGGTCGATGCCCGTCTGACCATGCTGCTGCGTGTGATTCGGGGTCACGGTCACGGTCACGGTCGTGCCTGTGCGGACGGTCCGTGCAGCATCCGAGGATGGCGGAGATGGGCATGCCTTCAGCAACATCGGATCTCGATGACCTGCGCGCCGGATTGACCGGACGGGTGATCGGCCCTGGGAACGCGGACTACGACGCCGCCAGGTCGGTGTTCAACGGGGAGATCGACCGGTGCCCGGCGGCCGTGGCACGGTGCGTGGATGCCGCGGATGTGGCGGCCACCATCCGGTACGCGCGCGATGCCGGCCTGGACCTGACGGTGCGGGGCGGTGGCCATAGTTTCGCCGGCGCCGCAGTCAGCGACGGTGCGGTGATGGTGCACCTCGGGGACATGAACGCTGTGTCGGTCGACCCGGTCGGCCGCACCGCGCGGTGTGGGGGCGGAACGACCTGGGCACAACTGGACGCCGCGACTGCGGAGCACGGCTTGGCCACACCGGGCGGCATCGTCAGTCATACGGGGGTGGCCGGGTTGACGCTGGGCGGCGGATTCGGTTGGTTGACCAACGATTTCGGTCTCAGCTGCGACAATCTGCTGGCCGCGACGGTGGTGACGGCGGACGGCCGGACGCTGCGCGCCGCAGCCGATGAGCACCCCGATCTGTTCTGGGCGTTGCGCGGCGGTGGCGGCAACTTCGGAGTGGTGACCGAGTTCGAGTTCCGGTTGCACCCGGTCGGACCCCTGGTTCAGCTCGGGATGTTCTTTTGGGACCTCGAACGTGGACGGGACGCACTGAACCTGGCCCGGGAGATCATCGACGCGTTGCCGCCGCGGATGGGTGCGTTGATCGCGGGGATGAACGCCCCGCCGGCCCCGTCCGTCCCGCCGGAGCACCACTTCGCACCCGGGTTCGCGCTCGTCGTCGTCGGGTTCGGAGCGGACAGTGAACACGCTCGGCTGGTGGACTCGGTGCGGGCCGGCTTGCCGCCGCTGTTCGACATGGTCGCGCCGATGCCCTATGCGGCGGTGCAGCAAATGCTGGACGAGTCCGCGCCGTGGGGCGTGCTGGGTTACGAGAAGGCCATTTACCTCAGCGGCTTGTCCGACACCGCAATCTCGGTCACGCTGGACCAGTTGCCGCGCAGGCAGTCGCCGATGTCGTTCATGCCGATCTTCCCGATCGGCGGAGCATTCACCGCCGTGGCGGAGGACGCGTCCGCCTTCGGTGGCCCTCGGCAACCGGTCATCGCATTCAACATCGCCGCGCTGGCGCACAGCCAGGAACTTCTTGATGCCGACCGGGTTTGGGTGCGTGGCTGCTGGGAGCAGCTGCGGCCACTCGCCTTGAACGCAGGCGGCTACGTCAACTTCATGTCCGAGTTCGATGACGATCGGGTCCGCGCCACCTTCGGTGCGACCAAGTACGCCCGCCTATCCGAAATCAAGGCAACCTACGACCCGGACAATGTCTTCCATCACAACCCGAACATCAAGCCCGAACTCGCCGCTGTCTGACATGCCACCAACCTGCGCTGCGGGCGACCCGACAACCGCGACGTCGAACGACCCGGCAAGACGCACCGTCACCGCGTCCACGGAGCGATCGTATGACCCGCGGCTGGGCGAGCGGGCCGAGGCCGGCCACCAGCCGAGGCCCCCGGGGACTGGTCGGCTGCATGACGTGACCCCCAGCTTTAGTGCCGGTTTGTCGGGGTCAGCAGGAAGACATGCTGGTTGCCGTTGGGGAGCACACCCAGGGCGGTGATCTGGCCGCGGTCGTTGATGAATGCCGCTTCCGTGAGATGGGCATCGGTCGAGCCAACAAGATCATTGAGGTCGTACTGTCTGCCAGAACTCCACAGCAGCGCAGAGCCTTCGCCGCACGTCTCGCCGACGACCTGATCACGGTTGTTGATCCACTCCGCGAACGTGCATGGCGAGCCGGCGGCACCCGTAAGATCCGTCATTGTGCCGCGCTTCCACATGAAAGCGTGTATTCCCTTGTCACCCTCGGTATTCGCGTCTCCGGCGACAGCACCGGCGTCGTTGATGTGCCGCGCGATTCCGGAACTGCCGCCGAGGGTGCCGAGGTCACGGAGCTGTCGGCCGTCCCACAGGAACGGGTGGGCGGCGTGGTCGCCGACGATGTTGCTTCGCCCGACGACCTGGCCGCTGTTGTTCAGCCACGCGGTGAGGCTTTGGGTGCCGCCGAGTGTGCCGAGGTCCCGCATGCGGCCGTCCGTCCAAAGGAACGGGTGGCTCGTAGGTAGGCCGGTCACGGGGTTCGGCTCACTGTTGGTGTAGGCGTCACCCGCGATCTGGCCGCGTTCATTCAGCGTCGCGGCGGAGGCGTCCGGTCCGCCGAGCGTGCCCAGGTCGTGCATGACGCCGTTCTGCCAGATGAACGCTCGGGCTTGCGTCGCGAACGGAAGGATCGACACCGGATCTGGAATGTCGTTGTTGGCGAGCCCGGCGACCTGCCCCCGATCGTTGATCGCCAGCGCCATACTGCTGGTCCCTCCTGGCAGAGTGCCGAGATCGACCACCTTCCCGTGCTTGAACAGCACGGCGTGTATCGCCGGGTAACCGTTCAATGGATCGAGAGCTCCGGTCTCGGACATGCCCGCGCCGACCCCGTATCCATTGACCTCGAACACGGCGCTGCTGTTATCACCCGGCAACGCGCCAAGGTCCCGCAGGTGCCCGTCCCGCCAGGCGAAAGCATGCACCACCAACGGATTCGGGTTACCGAAGAACGGGTTGACATTCGGAAAGTCGGGGTCGGCGATCGTGGTGTCCGCCAGGCCCAGGACCGCGCCGTCCTTGGTCATCTGTACGGCGGGGCCGTTGAGTTCGGCGCGCGGGCCGCCGAAGGTACCCACGTCGATCATGCTGAACCGGGGTGGGGTCGGCGGTGATCCGACCTGGGCCGGGGCCGCGACACCCAGCATCAGCGAGCAACATGCCGCGATCGCGATCGAATAGGGCCGGCCAGCGAAATCTTTCATTGCTCCTCCTCCATCACACATTCGGCCGCCGGGGATCAGCGACAAGAAAGTTTGAGGCATTGCCGTGGGTCACCGTTTCCCGTGTGCACGGTTGGCTCCGCCGTCGATGCTGCCGGGAAGCGCGTTGATGCGTTGCTGGTCGCGATGTTGCCGACGATTCGTGCACCATCTGAATGATCGGCGAAGAGCATTCCCCGCCTGCTGTGGTCGAGGCTCAACGTGGTGACGGTGTGCCGGTTGAGGTTGACGGGTGGAGTTGTCGGCACCGACGACGCGCCCGTCACCGGCGCAGTAGCTCAGGTCCTGTCCAAGTGTCGTCTTGGTGGTGACCACCGATCCGCAGGAGAGGGTGGCGGGGTCGGCATGCGTCGGTGCGGCGAACAGGTCGGCCCAGACCAGGACCCCGGTGCACGCGATGGCGACTCGGGGTCGCCGGCCTGATCGGGCATCAGCAGCCCTGGGCGACCGCCGAATGATCGGTACGACGAACGTGGTTGCCTTCATCGCCGGTTCTCCGGACCGTAGAAATCGACATTGCGGGTGGGCACTGTGGTCCCGGCCCGGTGGCCGCGGGACATGTGCCCGCCGAGGAATCCGCCGACGGCGAGGCTCAGACCACCCAGTCGGGCGAGGCGAACACCGAGGTTGGGGCGGTCCTGGATGCGGGCCACCCAGGAACCCAGGAAGATGAGCACCGCGCCACCTTGCACGGCGGCGTGCACGATGCCGACTCGCCGAACGACGCGGTCGGCCAACGCCCACTCGGCCCACCCGGTGACCGCGGTGGGCACGGCCGTCACCACACCAAGGCCGACCAGCCGCCTGGCCGCCCGCATCGACCCGGGATCGGAGAACAGGTCCAGGAACTGGGCCATGAACCAGGCCCCGTACGGCAGGTCCCTGACGATCAGATGCAGCGGGACACCGGTCGAGTCACCATGCAGGACTCGACGAACCGGTTCCCGCGCCACGAGGCGACGGGCGGCCGGCTCCACGGCGCGGACCATCCAGTCCAGCGCGGAGGTGCGCTCCACCCGGGAGAGCAGCCGGACGATCAGGGGATCGACGGCCCGTTCGCGGGCGGTAGACAGAGCGCCTTCCGCCGGGTCGGCGCCACCCCCGGGATCACCTCGATACATGGCTCTGCCTCCGAAAGGAACGGCACACCGCAGATCCATCGGGAGAACGCCGATGTGCGAGCGTGCGATCGACGGGGAATTTCGGTGGTTGCGTGGTCGGTGATCAGCGCGTTCGGGTATGCCTGGGCGAGCAGGACGGCCGACGTGCCCCGTCCGCGGCCCACGTCAGCGATCAGCCGGCCGGCCTCGAGCTTGTTGAGCACGCCGCCCAGCGCCGGCAACCAGGAGGGCACAAGCTGGTCGCGCAGGCGGGCCGGGAGAAGGCTTCGTAGCCGTTGAAGACGTCCGGGTGGTGCTCGCCCCACCAGACCCCGCGGCCCGTTGCCGTCGTCCTGGTCCTGGTTCAGGGCCATTGCCTGCCTCCCTGCCGTGCCGTCCCGATCCTGTGAGCGGGTACAGCCCAAGCATCGGAGATGCTGTTGCGCCGGTGTTGCAGCACGTCTGCGACACCGAACGCAGTGCCGACACCCTGGAACCGGTGCTCAGCTGCGGCCGAACGGCAAGGCGCGGCCGTCAACTCCGGGTCATTGCCGAGGTAGGGCGTCGAGGTGGGCCAGGGCATCCCGGGCGACAGCGGGCATCTGGTACCGGGCGGCGAGCTCGACCGCCCGACCGATCAGCATCCGTCCGGCGGCATGATCCCCGAGCGCTGCCGCGGCACGACCGTCGACCAGGCAGCCGCAGGCGAGGGCGGGCACCCAGGTCAGCCGTTCGGCGGCGGACAGCAGCGGGGTGAGGGTCACACGGGCACGAGCGGGCTGTTGAACGACACTCACGTTGAACATGGCGGCGGGGCTCGGCGTCGTTGACGGTGCGGACGCTGCGGGGACCGGGGGGTCGGCCGGCGGGGTGGCGTCAGGTTGAGGACGGCTGGGTTAGGGTCCGGGCGATCTTGATGGCCAACGGCCCTTCCCGCTCGCGTTGGGATGCCTTCGGGAAGGGCCGTTCCGAACGC
>Ga0164241_10001251_pt1 | contig 32949 bp, 23 predicted proteins | sample OricomyardsoilBY_FD_108780 | JGI IMG/M metagenome (GOLD analysis project Ga0164241, IMG submission 108780) | Backyard soil microbial communities from Emeryville, California, USA - Original compost - Back yard soil (BY) | ecosystem: Environmental > Terrestrial > Soil > Unclassified | place: USA... | reverse complement strand
TGCTGGAGCAGCGCCCCGAGCTGGACGACGACGTGCTCACTCGGTTGCCCAAGAACATCGTCACGCGTGCCATCGGGCTGGACGGCCAGCTGCGCGTTTCGATCCGCTCGTTTTCGGTGGTCGCAGGGGAACGCTACCTATTGTGCTGGGACGGCCTGAGCGGCCCCGTGCCGGCGGTCGAGCTGGCTGCGATCTTGGCCCTGAAAGAAGAGCCGTCGGAGATCACCGAGCGGCTCATCGCCCTGGCCAACGAGAGAGGCGGCCCCGACAACATCGCGGCGCTGATCATCGATTGCCGAGGCGGGCACAAGACGGCCCTGCCGGCGGAGCGCGTGCCCCCGACCCCGCCCGCGGCGCCGGAGACGTTCGCCGACAGCCCGAGCGAGCCCGAGCTGCTGATTTTGGGGATTCAGGATCTGGACGTGGCGGACGCGGTGAGCGCGAGCGACGATTTGCTGAAAGCGATTGAGGACCTCATTGGACACCGTTGACTCCACCCGCTCGATTTCTCTGCACGCGCCGCCCGTTGCTTTTCCCGACCTGCCCCCCGTCGGTGGCCGCGTTGGCCCCGAGCCGGAAGACTTCTTGGTCGACGAGCTGCCCGCCTACGCCGCCAGTGGCAAGGGCGAGCACCAATACTTGCAGGTGCAAAAGCGGCTGCTGACGACGCCCGAGCTGGTGCGCCGGCTCGCCAAAGCCACCGGCGTGAACGAGCGTGACGTGGGCTACGCGGGCCTGAAGGACAAATACGCCGTGACCACGCAGTGGCTGTCGCTGGCCACGAAGGCCGCCCTAACGCCCGAGCTCGCGCTGGGCGAGGGCGTGAAGATTTTGGCCGTGACGCGGCACGACAACAAGCTGCGCACCGGACACCTGCTGGGCAATCGCTTCACCATCACCCTGGTGGGTGTGCATGAAAACGCGCTCGAGCTCGCCGGGCCGATCGTGGCCGGGCTGCGCGAGCGAGGTTTGCCCAATTACTTCGGGGCTCAACGCTTCGGCCACGCCGGGCGCAACTTGCCCGACGCGCTTTCGTGGCTCGCGCGCGGAGGGCGCGGTCGCGGTCGCTTCGAGCAGAAGCTGTTCCCGAGCGTGGTGCAGTCGGAGCTGTTCAATCGCTACTTGAGCGCGCGGCTGGCGCTGGACGCTCGCCAGCTACTGGCCGGCGAGGTCGTGCGGCTGAAAGGCGCGGGCGCCATGTTCCGCGTCGACGACGTCGCCAAAGAGCAGCCGCGCTTGACGGCCCGTGACCTGCACCTCACGGGCCCGATGATCGGCCCCAAGATGCGCCCCGCGTCCGATGACGCGCTCGCGCTGGAGCAGCGCTTGACGGCGGAGCTGGGCCTGGACGAAGCCATGCTGAGCGCGCTCGGTCGCGAGGCGCCGGGCACGCGACGTGACCTGTTCGCGCCGCTGCCCGACCTGCAAATCGAAGCCGTCGCCGGCCGCCCCGAGCCAGCGTTGCGCCTGTCTTTCACTCTGCCAGCCGGCGGTTACGCGACCGAGGTGCTGCGCCAGCTCACCCACGAGCCCTTCTTGGCCGCCTCGGGCCACGCCAAGCCGCCCGCGGGGCAAGAGGCCGAGCCCGACTCGACGGCCAGCGAGTAAGCCGCGTATACTGGCCGCCATGAGCGGGAGTGCCAGCGTGGTGCAAGGGTTGTCGAACGCCAAGCTCGACGCTTTGGTGGAAATGATGTTCCTGGCCGCGTCCGCGGACGGCGACTTCAGCGATGTGGAGCGCGCGCACTTCTTGAAGAGCGTGGAGTCGCTCACCGATGGCCGCTTGACGCAGCCCGCGCTCGAAGAGCTGCTGGTCCGGGCCAAGGCCGATTTGGAGGCGAGCGGACGTGAAGCGCGTCTCAGCGCCGTCAAAGAGCGCCTGCCGGATCCGGGCGCGCGCAAGGTCGCGCTGTCCCTGGCCATCCAGGTGACCGCCGCCGACGGCATCATTCGCACCAGCGAGCGCGAGCTAATCTTGGAGACGGCCGACGCGCTCCAGATCGACCGCGACGAAGCCGCCGACTTGGTCGTCAAACTGTCTTCCAGGTAGCTACGCCGCGCTTATACAAGCTGGTTTGTTGGCTGTTGGCGCGCAGGGTTGCCAAAATTCCGCGCGTGATGCCGAGACCCCACAGCTTGCTCGGAGTTGCTCTTGCTGGCGCGCTCCTCTCCGGCTGCGCGCACGAAGCCAGCCAGGCGCACGCGCCCGCGCCTGGTTGGGCCGCAGGCTGGGTGCTGCCGGCCGATGACTACGAATTTCCGCCCAAGACGCTGCCGCGCAAGTCAGGGGCCGTGCCTGCGCCGGCCCCTCGCGGCGGCACCCCCAAGCCCCCGCCCCCTTTGTCTCCGCTGCGCTTCGCCGCCGCCCCCGGGGTGCCGACCTACGCCGACGGGCGGCCGCGCCCGCTCGCCCCCGAGCTCATCGCCGCAGAATTTCCGGGCGGAGAGCCATGCCTGAGCGAGCTTCGCCGCGCCGGAGTGCCGTTTCAAGTGGTGGCCGACAAGCGGGGCGTGAGCACGCCCGTCGCGATTGAAGGGCCGATCGGCGGCGTGCGCTACTGGACCGTCGGGGCCGGCCCCATGGTCTCCGATTGCCGGCTGGTGCTGGCGCTGGCCAAGGTCGCGCCCGAGCTGCGCGGCTTGGGTATCAGCGCCATGCGGTTTTCGGGAGCGTACTCGTACCGCATGGCCAGGGTAGGGCGGCTCAGCTTGCACGCCTACGGCTTGGCGCTGGACGTGCACGAGGTGACCGCTGACGGCAAGAGCTACGTAGTCGCCAAGGACTTTGCCCGCGCCTTGCCCAACGGCTGCGCCGCCGACGCCCCGCTGCTCAATCGCCTGGCCTGCCGCATGGCACAGCTACGACTCTTCCAAGAGCTGCTGACGCCCGACAGCAACGCCGACCACCGCGATCATCTCCACCTCGCGATCGCCCGCGCGCCGGAGTAGCGGCTCTGTCCGCGCGCGGCGCCGGCTGCCCGTGGCCCACTCGAGGCGGAACGGGTAAGCTCCGGGCAATTTCCTCATGGCCAAGCTGTTCTCCGAATTCAGTCTCAAAGACGTAACGCTTCGCAATCGCATCGTGGTTTCGCCCATGTGCCAGTACTCGGCGCAAGATGGCGTGCCGAACGATTGGCACCTGGTTCATCTGGGCGCTCGGGCGATAGGCGGCGCCGGGCTCGTCATCGCCGAGGCGACCGGGGTCAGTCCAGAAGGCCGCATCACGCCCGGCTGCACCGGGCTCTGGAACGATCAGCAAGCCGCGGCCTGGGCGCCCGTGGCAAGCTTCGTGAAGCGCCACGGCGCAGTGGCCGGCATTCAGATCGGGCACGCGGGCCGCAAGGCCTCTGCCAACCTCCCGTGGGAGGGCGACGACCACATGCCGGCGAGCGACCCGCGCGCTTGGCAGCCGCTGGGGCCTTCGGCGTTGGCGTTCGGCGGCGATCTGCCGCGCGTGCCCCACGAGATGACCAAGCAAGAAATCTCGGGCTTGCAGGCCGATTTCGTGGCCGCGGCCCAGCGGGCGCTCAGCGCCGGTTTCGAGTGGCTGGTGCTGCATTTTGCCCACGGCTACCTGGCGCAGAGCTTCTTCTCGCCCATCGCCAACAAGCGCACGGACGAGTACGGCGGTAGCTTCGACAATCGCGCGCGCTTGCTCATCGACACGCTCAAGGCCGTGCGCGAAGTTTGGCCGGAAAAATACCCGCTCACGGTGCGCCTGGGCGTGAGCGACTTCAACGAAGCGAGCCAGCCGATGGAAGAGTCCATCGAGCTCGTGAAGCGCTTCAAGCAAAACGGCCTGGACCTGATCGACGTGAGCTTGGGCTTCAACTCACCGGACGTTTCGGGCGTGCCCTGGGGGCCAGCGTTCATGGCGCCCTTCGCGCAACGCATCAAGGCGGAGGCGGCCATCGCGACGGCGGTGGGCTGGTTCGTCAACGAGCCGCAGCAGGCGGAAGACATCGTGGCCAAGGGCCAGGCCGATCTCGTCTTGTTGGCCCATAAGGAGCTGGACGATCCGCATTTTCCTTACCATGCAGCCAAGGCGCTCGGGGTGACGGAGCCGCAGAACGTGCTGCCGCCACAGTACGCGCACTGGCTGAAGGGGCGCTAGCGCGGCGCCTCGCGGGGAGCCAACGACGCTTGCCGTTGGCCTCAGGCGCCGCTCATACCGCTCAGCACGACCATCAAGGCGGCGGCGAAATTCGCGGCCATCTGCGCGAGCGGGCGCGAGCTGGTCTCGGCCTGCTTGAGCATGCCGTTCACGAACGCCAGCGCCTCTTCCACCTGGTCGACCTGGCACAGGAGCAAGTCGCCCGGCTCGAGCCGGGCGATGGCGGCGCCAATGGCCGCCATCTCGCCCGGGGCCTGCAAGACGCGCGGGCTGCGCGACGAGCTCACGAAGCCCTCGCGCATCAGGCGGATGATCTCGCCGTCGCTGCGGCCGCGCGTGCACTGATCTTCGTAGATGTAGATCTCGTCGAAGAAGTCGGCCAAAAGCTGGGCTTGGCGCTTGATGTCGGCGTCGCGACGGTCGCCCGCGGCCGTGTAGACCACCTTGCGACGCTTGTGCGGGAACTTTGCCAGCGCCTCGTTCAGCGCCAGCAAGGCCGAGGCGTTGTGCCCGTAATCGAGCACGATGGTGCTGCCCTGGTGAGTGAGCACGTTGAAGCGACCGGGCGCGCTGGCCACGTCGCTCGTGAAGCTGCGCACCCCAGCGCGAATGGCGTCGACGGGAATACCGAGCCAATACGCCGCCGCCACCGAGGCCAGCAGGTTGTCGACCTGGAAGCCGACGCGCCCGCCGACCGTGAGCGGTAGCTGGTCGACGCGCGCCACCTGGGTGAGCTGCCGGCCCCGCACGATCGTCAGTTGCCCGTCGATGACGGTTACGGCCGCGCCCCCAGCGGCGCGGTGCGCCGCCAGCACCGCAGAGCGCTCGTTGCGGCTGAAAAATACGACGGTGCCGCGGCAAAGCTTGGCCATCTCGACCACCAGCGGCTCATCGGCGTTCAGCACGGCCGCGCCGCGCGCGGACACGGCGCGCACCGGCACCGCCTTCACGCGCGCCAAATCGCGGATTTCGTCGATGCCGTTCAGGCCCAGGTGGTCGCCTTCACCCACGTTGGTGACGATGGCCACGTCGCACAGGTCGAAGCCCAAACCTTCGCGCAAGATGCCGCCGCGGGCCGTCTCCAGCACGGCGGCGTCGACGCGCGGGTGCATCAGCACCGCGCGTGCGCTCTTCGGTCCGGCGCAGTCGCCGGTGTCGATGCGGCGGCCTTCGACGTAGATGCCATCGGTGCAGGTCATGCCCACGCGCAGGCCCGTGCGCGCCAAGATGTGCGTGATGCAGCGGGTGGTGGTCGTCTTGCCGTTCGTACCCGTGACGGCCACGATCGGGATGCGCGCGTCGTCGCCAGGCTTGAACATCGAATCGACGATGGCCTCGCCCACGGCGCGGCCCTGGCCGGCGGACGGCTCCAGATGCATGCGCAGCCCTGGTGCCGCGTTCACCTCCACGATTGCCCCGCGCGTCAGCTCGAGAGGCTGATCGATGCGGGTCGCCACGACGTCGATGCCCGCTACGTCGAGCCCGACCATGCGGGCCGCTTCGATGGCGCGCGCGGCCACTTCGGGGTGCACGCTATCGGTCACGTCGGTAGCGCTACCACCGGTGCTCAGGTTGGCGTTCCGCCGCAGCAAGACCCTCTGGCCCTTGGCGGGCACGCTGTCGGGCTTCAGCCCATGCTCGGCCAAGTGCTCGACGCCGATGGCGTCCAAACGCAGCTTGCTCAAGCTGGTGGCGTGGTCGTCGCCACGCAGCGGGTTTTCGTTCTCTTTGGCCACCAGGGCGGCGATCGTCGCCTGGCCGTCGCCGACGACGGAAGGCGGCTCGCGCCGGGCGGCGGCCACCAAGCGATCGCCAATCACCAGCAGGCGATGATCGGCGCCGTACAGGTGGCGCTCGACGATCGTCTCGCCATCATAAGCTACGGCGATTTCGTGCGCCGTGACCACGGCTTCGCGCGTGTCGAGACCGGTAGAGACGCCTTTGCCTTGGTTGCCTTTGCGCGGCTTGACCGCCACCGGTAGGCCGATGGCTTGGGCCGCCTCCCACGCTTGCTCGGCCGTGGTGCACACGCGGCCTTCCGGCACGGGCACGCCGATGGCCGTCAGCAGGCTCTTGGTCAGATCTTTGTCCTGCGCAATCGACTCGCCGATGGCGCTGGTGCGGTCAGTCTCGGCGGCCCAGATGCGTCGACGGCGGGAGCCGAACCCGAACTGCACGAGGCTGCCGCCGGTCAAACGACGCGCCGGGATGCCGCGCCTCTCGGCGGCGCGGACGATGGACCCGGTGCTGGGCCCGAGGCGGACCTCCTCGGCCAGCGCGCGCAATGTAGGTAAATCGCGCACCTCTTGCACGGGCGTGCTGAGCGGATGGCGGAGCGCCAGCTCCAGGGCGCGCTTGGCGACCTCTTCTTCCACGTATTGGATGATCAGCCGGCATTGCCGCTCGGACACGGGGCGCGCTTCGCAAAAGCTCACCTGGCAGCCAACCGCCACCTGCAGCTCCAGGACGCGCCGAGCGAGCCGCTGCGCCTGAAGCAGCGGTTCGGGACCGTCGAAGCTGGCGAGCGCTTCGAGCACCGTTTGGTTCGACCAAAGGTTGGGGCCGCGAAGTGAGCGAACGGATTCGATTTTCATCGGCTTGATGGGGTCGTGAAACCCGGCGGACGCATAGCAGATCCGGCTACCGGCCGCGCCCCGGGGTGGCTTAGTATCCGGATTTATTGAGGAAAGCTTGTAGCTCTGGACCCGACACCCCGAGCGCTAGGATCGCGGCGGCGGCAGCCATCAGCGGTTCGACGCTGGCCAGGTCGGTTGATTCAGTGAGAGTCGATACGGTAAGCGGAGGGAATTTCTCCGTTCCTTTCCACCAGATGAGCTGGCTGCCGAGCCGAACCAGGGCCTGCTCGCCCGCTTCCAGGTGCTCCTTTAAAGGAGAGGCGGCCGGAGAATCTCCGAACAGCACGACCCGGCCCTTGCAATGAGCGGCCATGCCGGCCACGACCGGGTCCGAGGCGTTGAGGACCGCGAACCCGTCCGGCAGCACCACGTCCACGGGCGCTCGCAACGCCTTGTCGACCGCGCTGCGGTCTTCTACGCCCGGCCGGGCGAGCCCCTCGGCGCCGACGCTGGTGGTGACCACCGCGACCTGGCAATGGTCGAAGCTCAGGCCCTCCTCCAGGATCGAGCGCTCGCTCGTCTCGAGCACGGCCGCGCTGGCGCCGGGGTTCATCAAGGCGTGCCGGCCGCTGGTCGCGTCTGCGGCCGGCTCTGCGCGCAAGGTGCGAGCCCCCAAGTGCAAGCCGGAGCTGTCCGCGCGCGCCACCGTGTGCCCTCGGGCGGCCAAGCATTGCGCGATCAGCGTGGCCGTTTCGGTTCGGCCCAGTGTGCCCGAGACGGCGACGAGCGGAATGCGGCCCTGCTCTCCCGGCGCGAACAGCTGGTTGACGATAGCCTCGCCAACCGGCCGCGGCTGCCCGGTCAGGGGCTTGAGGTGAGCGAGGAGCCCGGGGCTGGCGTTCACTTCGATCACCGCTCCACCTTGCGCTTCCAACGGCAGGCCGATGTCGGCCGCCACCACGTCGAGCCCAGCAATATCGAGCCCCACCGCTTGCGCCGCCAGCACGCACATGGCCGCCACCTCGGGGTGCAGGCGCTCGGTCTCGTCGACGGTGAGATCGCCGTGGTGTTGAACGAGCACGGACTCGCCCACCTTCGGCACGGAGTCGGGGGTGAAATCTTGCCGGCGCAGCAGCTCGAGCACGATGGGCGTAAGCTCGATACGGCTCAAAACCCAGGTTTGGCCCACCCCGCGGCGCGGGTCGCGGTTGGCCTCGTCGATCAGCTGTCGAATGGTGGAGGTGCCGTCGCCTTGCAGCACGTCCGCGTCGCCTGCCACCGACGCCACGGCTTGGTCGCCCACGACCAGCACCCGGTGTTGAATGCCGGGGATGAAGCGCTCGACGATGACGCCGCTGCCCTCTTTGGCCGCCAGCTCGTAGGCCGCGCGTACCGCCTCCTCCGTATCGAGGCGAATCGAAACCGCGCGGCCGTGGTTACCGTCGACCGGCTTGACCACCACGGGCTCAGCCAGCTCTTGCGCCGCGAGCCAGGCGTCGCTGGCGTCGGCGACCGTGCGGCCCGTCGGCACCGCCACGCCGGCCGCGGCCAATAGCCGTCGCGTCAACTCTTTGTCTTGGGCGACGCTCTCGGCCACCGCGGAGGTGGCGTCGGTCTCGGCCGTCCAAATGCGGCGTTGCGCCTTGCCGTAGCCCAGCTGGACGAGGTTGCCGTCGGTCAGGCGCAAGAACGGAATGCCGCGCGCTCGCGCCGCGTCGACGATGGCCTGCGTGCCGGGGCCGAAGCACAGGTGGCCGCCTTGAATGCGCAGCTCTTTCAGCTCCGCGTCCAAATCGTACGGCTTGTCGTCGACGATGGACAGGATGAGCTCGCGCGCCGAGCGCATGCACATCTCGGCGAAGCGCGGGCTCGCGCAGCGGACCACCACCTTGTACACGCCGTACTCGAGCGTCTCGCGCGCGCGGCCGAACCCGACCGGCGAGTACGCCAGCGACTGCAGCTCCAACGTGACGTGCTCGAGCACGTGACCGAGCCAAGTGCCGGTCTCGAGCCGCTGCAAGAAGCCGCCGCGTTCGCCGATGCTGCAGCGGTGCTCGATCAGCGACGGCAGGTAACCCATCAGCCGCTCGGTGAAGCCGGCCAGCTTGTTGGTGGGCAGCTCCTCGAAATGACCCAAGTCGACCCAAGCTTCGATGGCTGGCTTGTTGGACCAGATGTTGGGACCGTCCAGGTCGAAGATTTTGCGGATGTGCATGAAGGGTCGCCCGGCCAAAGCCGTGGCTCGCCTCCCTCTATTCGCAGAAACGGCCGCGCGCCAGTTTCCTCCTCCGCGCGAAACCGGCGCTTTTCGCCTCTGCGCCCCAGCGCGTAGGCTCGGCCGATTGACGAGAGCCCGGCGCGTGAGTCACGTTTCGCCGCGAAATTGGCGGGCGTCCGTCAGGAACGCCGGCTGGTGCCATGCAAAACTCCGCCAAGAGCGCAGAAAAAAGCGACCTCGCGGGCTTCGAGCTCGCGGCCGATGAAGGAATCTTGTGCGTCTTTCGCCCCGACCTGAACGCCGAGCTGCGATTCGCCGATGGTCTGGTCGTCGTCACGTCGCGACGCGTTTGGTTCAGCGACGAGAACGGCGCACGAGGCCAGCTACTGCGCGACCGGCCCATCGAGGTCGAGCGCCGTGAGCACGCGGGCGTGTGCGAGCTGTTCCTGCGCCGCGGCGACTCGCTCGTGCGTTTCCATTACACGCTGGCGCGGGCGCGCAGCGCGGTCGAGCTGGCGGAGGCGCTGGGGCGTCCCGCTGACGCGCCACGTCCCCCCGAGTCTGCCGACGCGGACGAAGATGCGCCCGTCGTGGCCGGTGCGCGCAGCCCGTTGCTCCGCTTGTTCGCGTTCGCGCGCCCGCGTCTGGGCGTGGTGCTGCTCGGTTTCGGTCTCACGCTGGCCACCACCGGCGTCGGCCTGATCCCCAACTACCTGACGATGCCCATCGTCGACGAGGTGCTGGTGCCCTGGCAGGCCCAAGCTGCGCCCGGCTTCGAGGCCGCGCAGCGCACCCTGGTTTTGTACTTGGGCGCTCTGGGGCTGGCGGCCCTGGTGGCTTGGCTCTTGGCGTGGGCGCGCGGCGCGGTGCTGGCGTGGGTCAGCGAGGTCATCAGCGCCGACCTGCGCAACCGCGCATTTTCGCACCTGACGCGGCTCAGCATCCAATACTTCGGCGGCAAGCGCACCGGAGATTTGATCTCGCGCATCAGCTCCGAGACCGATCGGCTGTGCTCGTTCTTGTCGGACACGCTGGTCGACTTCGTCACCGACGTCTTGATGATCGTGGGCACGGCCGTGCTGCTGTTCACGTTGGATCCGCTGCTGGCTACGGCGGCGCTGGTTTCGTTTCCGCCCATCGCCTGGTTCATGATGCGCATGCGCGGCACGCTGACCCACGGGTTCTTGCGGGGCGGGCGCGTCTGGGCGCAGATGACCAACATTTTGGCCGACACCATCCCGGGCATCCGCGTGGTCAAGGCGTTCTCGCAAGAAGAGCGAGAAATCAAGCGCTTCGAGCAGGCCAACCAGCGCATCGTCGAGGTCAACAACCGCACCAACCGCTTGTGGACCTCGTTCTGGCCCCTGGTCGCGCTGCTCAACCAGCTGGGCCTGCTCGTGGTGTGGGCGGTGGGCGCGTACCAGGTGTTGCATCATCGCATCACCGTCGGGGCATTGACGGCGTTCTTGGCTTACATCGCCGGCTTGTACGGCCGCGTGGAGAGCATGAGCCGCATGCTCACGCTGACGCAGCGCGCGGGGGCGGCCGCGCAGCGCCTGTTCGAGATCTTGGACCGCGCGCCCCGCATGCTGAAGCCTCGGGCCGAGGTGCCGCTCGGCAGCGTGAAGGGCGAGCTTACTTTCGAGCACGTCTCGTTTCGCTACGGTAGCCGGCTCGTGCTCGACGACGTGAGCTTCACGCTGCCCCCAGGCCAGATGCTGGGCATCGTGGGCCACACCGGCTCCGGCAAGAGCACCGTGGCCAACCTGGTCTGCCGCTTCTACGACGCGTCCGACGGCCGTGTGCGGCTCGACGGCGTCGACGTGACGACGCTCTCGGTGGAGCAATATCGCCGCCATATCGGCATCGTGCTGCAGGATTCGTTCTTGTTCTTCGGCACCATCGGCGAAAACATCGCTTACGGAGCGCCGGAGGCCCAACCCCAGCAGGTGCTCGACGCCGCGCGCGCCGCGCGTGCCCACGATTTCGTGCTCAAGCTGCCCGAAGCGTACGACTCTTTGGTCGGCGAGCGTGGCCAGTCGCTCTCGGGCGGCGAGCGCCAGCGCGTAGCCATCGCTCGCGCCATCTTGGTCGACCCGCAAATCTTGGTGCTGGACGAAGCTACCAGCGCCGTCGACGTGCAAACCGAGCGCGAAATCCAGCGCGCGCTGGACAACGTGGTGCGCGGCCGCACCACCATCGCGATCGCGCATCGGTTGAGCACGTTGGCCAAGGCCGATCGGTTGTTGGTGCTCAAAGACGGCAAGGTGGTCGAAACGGGCACCCACGCAGCGCTGATGGCCAAGGGCGGCGAGTACGCTCGCTTGCAACGCATCCAGCACAACGCGCTGCCGAGCCTAGAGTCGGAGCCGGCCACGAGCGACGAGCCGGAGCTCACCTCGGCGCCGCTGCAGGCTCCCGCGCCCTCGGCGCTGCGGTTGAGCTGGGCCCACGATACCGGCGCCCTGACCGCCGAGATGCACGACGGTCAAAGCATCGTCGTGCTGGCGCGTCGCTGCTTTCCGTTGACCGAGCCGGAGCGCTACATCGGCTTGGTCGATCCGCGCGGGCGCGAGCTCTGCTGCCTGGAAAGCGCTGCGGTTCTGCCGCTGGAGAGCCGCCAGGCGCTAAAGCGGGCGCTGGCCGCCAGTGAGCTTTTGCCGCGCGTCCAGCGTATCGAAGCGGTGGTCGAAGCCGCCACTCGGTCGACTTGGCGAGTGGTGACCGATAGGGGTGAGCGCGGCTTCGTCGTCGAGCAGGAAGACCACATCCGGCGCCTGGCCGACGGACGCCACCTGATCACGGACTCGCACGGTATGCGCTACCTGATCCCCAAGCCCGAAGAGCTGGACGCCAAGAGCCGCCGGCTCCTTTCGGCGTTTTCCTGACGTTCAAAGCACTGGACCTGAAACGTCCGGGCGTGCTCGATTGCCCTGCGTGACTCATTTTTCTGCTCTGATCACCGGCCCAGAGCTGGTTTCGCGGCTGGGCGATCCCACGCTGTGCATCGTGGATTGTCGCGCTTCGCTGCAAAACCCGAGCGCCGGCTGGGACGCCTACGCCGAGGCTCACCTGCCCGGGGCAAAGTTCGCGGACCTGCTGGAAGATCTCTCCGGGCCGATCACACCCGGCGAGACCGGCCGGCATCCGCTGCCCGCGCTCGAAACGTTCGTGGCCAAGCTGCGGCGGTGGGGCGTCGGAGCCCGGAGTCAGGTCGTGGCTTACGACGACGCAGGCGGCGCCTTCGCGGCCCGGCTGTGGTGGATGCTGCGCTGGTTGGGGCACGACGCGGTGGCGGTCCTGGACGGCGGCTTTGCTGCTTGGTTGGCCGAGGGCCGGCCCGTCACCGATCAGGTTTCGGAGGCCGTGCCTGGTGACTTCACGGCGCATCCCCGCTCGGAGTGGCTCGTCACCACGGATGAGCTCGCGGCTCCGCAGTCGACGGCGCGCCGGCTGTTCGACGCTCGCGCACCCGAACGCTTTGCCGGCGACGTCGAGCCCATCGACCCCGTCGCGGGGCACATTCCCGGCGCGCTCAACCTGCCCTTCGCAGACAACCTACGAGACGGGCGCTTTCGTCCACCGGCGGAGCTGCGGCAACGCTTGACGCAAGCTCTCGACGGCAGCCCTCCGGAGGACGCGATCGTGTATTGCGGTAGCGGCGTCACTGCTTGTCACGACATCTTGGCCTTTGCTCACGCAGGGCTGCCGCTGCCTCGGCTGTACGCCGGCTCGTGGAGCGAGTGGATCACAGACTCTGCTCGCCCGACAGCGCGCCGCGACGCCCGCTGAGGCGGGGCGCCAGCGCAAAGCGCTTGTTCAGCTTGGCCAGGCCCAAGAACACCAGCACGCGCGCGTTGATCTCCGGCCGGTCCACGGCGAAGCCGGCCAAGAGCGACGTGATGGCGGCGCGCAGGTCCAAAAACTCGCTCGGGGCCATGAGCAGCTCGACGAACTCCGGCTTGTAGAAGCCTTTGACGAACTTCTTGTATGCCTCGACCTGCTTTCGAACCCAAGCTTCGTAGGTCAAGAACTCGCGCCGCGAGTAGCGGCCCGCCGTGAGGGCCGCGTCCAGCGCTTCGGCCGCCCGAAATGCCCCGACCATGCCCAGGTAGACGCCGGTCGAAAACACCGGATCGATGAACGCGCCCGCGTCGCCCACGAGCACGAAGCGGTCTCCAGCCAGTCTCTTGCTCACGTACGAGTAGTCGGAGATGGTGCGCACCTGGCCCACGCGCGTGGCGAGCTTCAGCCGCTGGGCCAGGTAGGGCGTGGCCGCGATTTGCTCCTGGAAATAGGCTTCATCGGGCTTGCGACCAGCCAGCATGCTGGCGGGCCCGACTTGACCCACGCTGGTGCGCCCACCGGCGAGCGGGATCACCCACCACCAGCCGCCCGGCACGAGCACGACGGAGATGTCGCCCTCGCGCTTGCCATCGTACCGCTCTGCGCCTTCGAAGTGCGAGAACACGGCGAAGTTCTTCAACCCCTGATCCATCTCGCGCATGCCCAGCTTGCCGGCCATGAACGACGTCTGCCCGGTGGCATCGACGAGCAGCGGTGCCGTGTGGCGCGACTCCTCGCCGGTCTCGTCCTTGACCGTGACCTCGGCGGCGTCGCGCGTGATTTCGAAGCGGGTCACGGTCGCGCCTTCGCGCACGTCCACCCCGAGCTTCCGGGCGTTCTGGAGCAAGATTTGATCGAACTCGCCGCGATCTACCTCGAACGCCGAGGGCGCGCCGGTAATCAAGCCGTCTGCGAAGGCGTAGCGCCGGGTCACCTTGCCGTCGGCGGTGACGAACTCGGCGGCGTACTTGGGCAAGAAGCCGTGCTCGAGCAGCGCTGGCATCACGCCCAGCTGCTCGAATAGCGGCATCACGCAGGGCAGCAGCGACTCTCCGATGTGGAAGCGCGGAAAATGTTCCTTCTCGAGCAGGAGCACGTGGCGCTCACGCTGAGCCAAGCGCGCGGCCACGGTCGAACCGCTCGGCCCGCCGCCAATCACGATTACGTCATACTTCACGCGCCGAGGCTCCCGCGCGCTCGCGGCAGAGTCAACCATCGCGAGCGCGGGTACGAACCTAACAGGGTGCCGAGAAAAAGCGGGCGCTAGGCGCTGCTGGGCGCGTCCGTCGCCCAGCCGGGCGCCTCGACCGCGTTCATCGACTGACTCGGCCCTTCGCGGCCCCTAAGGCGAGAGCTCGGATTTTAGCCGATATCTGAAGTTGTCGGTCTTGGATAGGGCCACCATCAGCTCCACCAGGTTACCGTCGCTGTCGGCGAAGGCTCGAACGACCTGCGCTGTCGCGCAAGCGTCGCTCGCTCCCGGCGCTCGCCGCAGAGCTTCAGTCTGCCAATGCTGGACGAAGCAAGCCTTGGCGTCCTTACTTTCGGCGAGGCGCGCCATCAGCTCGATGGCGTCCTGGAACTTGCCGCGAGCGTCGGTCCGGTGCAGCTCGCCGCTGGCGTCTACTGCTTGGTCCCGCTCGGTGTCGCGCCACCTGCCGACGACATCGTAATGATCGAAGGCGAAGCCGACCGCGTTGAGGTCTTCGTGGCACTCCTGACAGGCTGCGTCCTTCGTCTCGGCCGTCAACCGCTCACGCAGCGTGGCGTTGGGCTTGCCGTCGTCTGGCGTCACCGGCGGTACGTCGAGCGGTGGAGCCGGTACGTTCTGACAAAGCAGGGTCCGCAGCACCACCATGCCGCGCTGCACGGGCGAAACCTCCAACGAGCGGGACGTCGCCCGCAAGAAGGACAGTTGCGTCAGCAGCCCGCCGCGCTCGGTCGGATCGAGCGCGACCTTTTGCAGCTTCTCACCCGAGATGCCCGTCACGCCGTAGAACTCAGCCAGCGGCTCGTTGAGCCACGTGGACGGCTCCGTCAGCAGCGCGCGAAACGTGCCGGCGCCGTCGAACGTGACGTCTTCGACGAAGCGGCCGGTTTCTTCTCGCGAAAGCCTGGCAATCTCGGGCGTGAAACCTTGGTCGGAGAGGGGCTCGCCGCTCAGGGGGAACAGCGCGAGATAGAACTGCCGTACCCGCTCGCGGCTCTCGGGCGAGCCCAGCAGCCGACGCGCTTGCTCTTCGAGCGTCTGCGCGCTCATGGGGCCCTGGGCGGCGACGGCGCTCAGCGCGGCGTCGGGAGGTGAGCCGGTCACGAAGAACGCCAGGCGGGCCGCGCTCTCGTAGCCGCTGAGCGCCAGCGCGTCTTTCGTGCTCTCGCCCTCGCGATCGCCCGTTTCGATCAGGTACAAGAAATCGGGGCTCTGCAGCGCGACCTCCACGACGGCACGCACCCCGCTGGCGAAATCTCCGCCCAGCCGCTCGCCCTCGGCAAACACCGCCTTCATCTCGTCCTGCTCTTCACGTGTGGCGGGGCGCCGATAGGCCCGCAGCAGCAGGGCCTCGATGAAGCTGGCAGAGCAAGCAGCCTCGCCCGAAGTGAGCGGATCACAACCGCTGATTGCCTGAACGGCTTGGGCGTTGCCGCTCAACTCCTGCCCGACCGCGTGCGCCATCTCGTGCAGTTGCCGCTCGGGGGTGGTCGGCGCGCTGCTCGAAAAAGGGTTCGGATCGGCGGCTTCGTCGAGCCAGGCGACGTGCTCGACACCGCTGCCCAACAGCGCGACTACGCTCCGATTGAGCTCGTAGTTCGAGAGCGCGAAGAGTGGCGAGGGGCCCGGCGCCGGGCCGAGCGCGGAACACTGGGACGCCATTTCGTCTGGCCCGGCGGGGCCGGTGCCGCCCGTCGCGCCGCTACCGCTACCGCCACCGTTTCCGGGCGTCGACGATGGCGGGTTGATTGGGTTGAGCGGATTGGCTGGATCGCCCGGAGCGAGCGATAGGTCGTCGGTCTTCCCGCAGCCGGCCGTGAGAGCCGCCAAGAGCGCGCAAGCGTGCGCCCACTGGCGCATCACGTCAGCCCCGGCAAGGGCCCCGTTACGTAGCTTGGATCTCCGAACGTACCGCGCGGATCGCCGCACAGGTTGAGCATGGAAACGAGCAGATCGTTGTGGGAAGCGCCGTCCGTTTGCAACCAACGATTGGTGCGCAGGCCGCCGCCGCCGCCGGCGAGCAAGAACGGCATGTTCGTCTTCGCGTGGGTAGCCGGATTTTGGAGGTGCGTGCCGAAGAACACGACCGTCTCGTCCAGCAGCGTGCCGCCCTGAGACGGGGTTTGCGCCAGCTGCTGCAGCAAATAGGCGTGCTGAGTGTGATACCAAGTGAAGATGGTGGTGCACTCGACGGGGTGATAGCCGCCGTCGTTCATGTAGTAGTGCAGGTGCTGATTCAGGCCCAGCCAAGGAAACGTGTGCTTGGCCTCGGTATCGCTCCACATCAACGTGGCAACGGCGGTGATGTCGCAGGCAAGCGCCATCACCATCATGTCGATCATCAACTTGCCGACCTTGGGAATGGCGCCGTCGGTCGCCAGATCCAGGACCTCACCGGTGTCGCCCGAATTCAAGCCCGTGTCGGGGTCGTAGTCCGAGGTGTCCACCAACTTGGGCACTGGGCACATGGCGGCCTTGGCCACGGTCTGCTCCAGCTCACGGATGCGCGCGGCATGCTGCTCGAGCCGCGCGCGATCGGCCGCGCCCAGGCGCTTGGCGAGCGCGCTGTAACGTGCGCCGACCGCGTCCAAAATCGATTTGTCCCACTGCGCTTGGGCGGAGGGGGTCTCGACGCCGCCGAAGAGCTCTTGCCAGGTGGAGACCGGATCGAGCCGCGGCTTGATGGGCGCGAAGCCCGGCTTGTCGGCAAAGCTGAGGATATCGATCGGGCTGACCAGACCGTGTGCCTTGCCGGTACCCCAACGCACGGCTTGCTCGAGGCTCGGTAGCTTCAGACCCTGAGACAGGCGGCTGGCCAACACCTGATCTACCGATGGCCCACTGCCGAAATTGGCGGGGGAGCCCGTTTGCTCCGTGCCGGTCAAGAGCGCGATCAACCCGGCTTGGTTTTGCTCGCCGACCGCGCACTTCATGTTGATGCCGTCGACGACCAAGACGTGCTCTTTGACGGGCGACAGCGGCTCCAGAATGGGGCTCAGCGTGAACGCGGCTTCCGTGCCGGTAGGTTGCCAATTTTCGAACACCGTTCCGCCCGGCGTGTACACGCCGACGAAGCGCTTGGCCGGGGGGGCCGCGGCCAACGCTGGGCGCTCCGGCGTCATGGCTTCCAGCCAGGGCAAGGCAATGGCGACGCCCCCAGCGCCCCTGAGTACGGCCCTGCGATTCAATCGAAATTGCGGCATGCCCACGCTCCTCGTCCCCCGCGCGCGCAGGGGGCACCTCAATTAGTGCCCCCGATTCACCGAACTTGACCAGCCCGAATCGTCGGAACGTCGATTTTGCGCTCGAGCTAAGCCAAACGGCTGACCACCGCGTCACCCATGGCGCTGGTCGAGAGCGGCTTTTCCGCATTGGGAGAAAGATCGCGCGTACGTGCTCCGGCGGCCAGGGCCGCCTCGACCGCCCGCTCCACCGACTGCGCCTCCGCTTCCAGCCCCAAGCTGTGCCGCAGCAGCATGGCCGCGCTCAAGATGGTGCCGAGCGGGTTGCAGATGCCCTTACCGGCGATGTCGGGCGCCGAGCCGTGAATCGGCTCGTACAAGCCGAGCTTGCCTTCACCGAGCGACGCGCTGGGCAGCATGCCCAGCGAGCCGGTGAGCACCGCGGCCTCATCGGACAAGATGTCTCCGAACATGTTCTCGGTCACCATCACGTCGAAGCTGCCCGGCGCCGTCACCAGCCGCATGGCGCAGCTGTCGACCAGCTGATGCTCGAGCGTGATGTCGCTGAACTCTTTGCCGAGCTCGACCGCCACCTGGCGCCACAACCGCGAAGACTCCAGCACGTTGGCTTTGTCGATGGACGTGAGCTTCTTGCTGCGACCGCGCGCCAGGTTGAAGGCCAAGCGGCACACGCGCTCGATCTCTTTTTCCGTGTACTCGAGCGTGTCGACGGCGCGGGTGCCGCTCTCTTCGGTCTTTTCTCGGTATTGCTTGCCGAAGTACAGGCCGCCCGTCAGCTCGCGAATGAGCAGCATGTTGACGCCCTTGATGCGCTCCAGCTTCAGCGGCGACGAATCGACCAGCTCGGGATAGCTCTTCACGGGGCGCAGGTTGGCGTACAGACCCAGGCCCTTGCGGATGGCCAGCAGGCCTTTCTCGGGCCGAGTCTTGGCGTTGGGGTCGTCCCACTTCGGACCACCGACGGCGCCGAGCAGCACGGCGTCGGAGCCTTGGCAGGCCGCGAGCGTGGCGGGCGGCAACGGATCGCCCGTCTCGTCGATGGCGATGCCGCCGATCAACTGGTTCTCGAACGAGAGCTGATGGCCGTGCTTGCTGGCAACGGCCTCGAGCACCTTGCGCGCTTCCGCGACCACTTCGGGCCCGACACCATCACCGGGCAAAACGACAATTTTGGCTTTCATGTGTAGGCGTGGCTCCTGCAAGTGCGTCTAGCGAGATTTCGTGCGGGGAGAGGTTAGTTGTTCGGGCGGGCGGACTGGGAAAGAGTACCGGGCTTGTCGGTAGGGCTGCGGCCGCTGGCCGGCCCCGTGGGGTGAGTGACGCCCTGTTTGATCAGGCCGTACTCGATGGAGTCGACCAACGCCTGCATGGACGCTTCGATGATGTTGGGCGACGCGCCGACGGTGCTCCAAGACCCATGTTCGTCGCGGCTGTCGATCAGCACGCGCGTGATGGCTGAGGTCCCTTCGGTTCCGTCCAAGATTCGCACTTTGTAGTCCGCGAGGTGGATGTGTTCCACGGCCGGGTACATCGGCGCAAGGGCTTTGCGAAGGGCCGCGTCCAACGCGCCAACGGGGCCATTCCCGTCCGCCACGGTGTGCAAGACCTGGTTGCCGACGCTCACCTTGACCATGCCCTCGGCGAAGGTCGGGCTGCCCTTCCGCTGCCCGACCTGGGCCTGGTAGTCGAGGATCTCGAACAGCGGCGCGTAGCCCTTGGCTCGGCGCAGCAAGAGCAGCGCCACCGAAGCCTCGGCGCTTTCGAAAGACAGCCCCCGCGCCTCGGCGGCCTTGATCTCGTTCAGCGTCTCGACGTCTGCGCCGTCCTGGATCTGCACGCCCAGCTCCTCGGCCTTGGACAGGACGGAGCCGCGGCCCGAGAGCTCACTCACGACGACCCGCATCACGTTTCCGACCGTTTCGGGCGAGATGTGCTGGTACGAATCGGCGTGCCGGCGCATGGCGGCCACGTGGATGCCGCCCTTGTGCGCAAAGGCGCTGCGGCCCACGTAAGCCATGTGGGCGTCGTGAGTGACGTTGGCCACGTCGGCCACGAAGCGCGAGAGCTCGGTCACTTCGGCGAGCTTGCCGGGAGAAAGCGCGCGGAAGCCCAGCTTCAGCTCGAGGTTGGGCACGATGACCGACAGGTTTGCGTTGCCGCAGCGCTCGCCGAAGCCGTTGATGGTGCCTTGCACGTGCCGGGCGCCGCCCAGGACCGCGGCCAAGCTGTTGGCCACGCCGCAGCCGCTGTCGTCGTGGGCGTGGATGCCGAGCGGATGCTGCAGCTCGCCCAGCACGCGCGCCACGATTTGCTGCACGTCCCACGGCAAGCCGCCGCCGTTCGTCTCGCACAAGACCAGCGTTCGGGCTCCGCCGCGCTTGGCCGCGCGCAGGGTCTCGAGCGCGTACGCGGCGTCCAGGCGATAGCCGTCGAAGAAGTGCTCGGCGTCGTAGATCACCTCGCGGCCGGCCGCGCGTAGGTACGCGACCGACTCTTCGATCATCTTCAGGTTCTCGTCGAGCGTGGTGCGCACGACCTCCGTTACGTGCAAAGTGGAAGTCTTGCCCACGACCGTGCACACCGGCGTCTTGGCCAGGAGCAGCGCCTGCAGATTCTTGTCGTCTTCGACGTTCGTGCCGGCGCGCCGCGTCATGCCGAAGGCCGATAGCTTCGCGTGCTTCCAGGCGCGGTCGCGTCCGCGCTCGAACAGCTCCAAGTCCTTCGGGTTCGAGCCCGGCCAGCCGCCTTCGATGTAGGCGACGCCGAAGCTGTCGAGCCGATCGGCGATGCGCAGCTTGTCCTCGAGCGTGTACGAAATGCCCTCACGCTGCGAGCCGTCGCGCAGGGTGGTGTCGTAGATGTCCACGACGGGGCGAGTGTCACTTTCGAGCAAGCTTCGGTTTTCCATTGAGCTTCGGTTTCTGGCTGGGACTGACTACGAGAGGAACGCGCACAAAGCAAAAATCCCCCGGACCAAGAGGTGCGGGGGACCAAAACTGCGGAACGATTCCGTCAGCTTGCCGCCGCACCCGCGCTGATAATCAGCCCGGATGCAGAGGTGATGATGATCGCCCGCGCCGCCACGAAAGCCGCCGCCGACGCCAGGGGCGCCGCCGAAACAGCTAAGGCCGGGGAGAACGACATGCGCCAGAACCCTGGTCTCGTTCCGGCGACCCGTCAAGCCCAGCGGGGAAGGCCAGCGCCGCCAACGACGCCCGACGGACCGACGGGCACGGCACGGGCATGGTTACGGGCAGGCGAGCGAGCCCAACTTGGGAGACGCGACCTCGTCTAGCTGGTGGTGCCGACTCGGACCGTGACCGGGATGGCGCCGGTGACGCTTTGGGCTTGGCCGGAGAGGAGCGCGATGAGCCGGGTGAAGGCCGTTTCGGCCAGCGCCTCGGAGTCGAAGACGGCGGTCGTGAGACCGACCAGCTCGCCGTACTCGTCGCCGTCGAAGCCGACCAGCTTGATGTCGTTCGGTGGTGAGATGCCCAAGCGGCGCAGCCGGTGCCACACCTGCATGGCCCCGTGATCATTCGAGCAGAAGATGGCAGCGTTGCCGCGGGCCGCTAGCTCCCGCAGCTTGGTGTCGGTCAGCTCGTCGAGCGTGACCTTGCTGAGCGTGGCGCTGCTGGCCAACGCTTCCCACGTTTCTTTGGTGCCCTTCCAGCGCTCGATGTGGCTGAGGTGTTGGTCTTCCACCTGAACGAACGTCAGGCTCTTGGCTCCGCGCTCGTGCAGGTGAGTCGCCAGGGCTGCGGCGCCGCCATGGTTGTCGATGGCGATCGTGTTGCCTTTGTATTTGGCGTAGCTCGGATGGTGGGGGTCGAGCACGATGGAGGGGCGGGCGTAGGCGCTCGAGAAGCGCACGGCGGCCGGCGCTGGGACGTCCCCCCACACCAGTAGGCCGTCGGCGTGCAGGGGCATGTGGTTTTCCCCGTTCGACTCGGCCAGCTGCTCGTGCGCCATCAGGTTCAAGGTGAGCTGGCGGTTGGCGGCGAGCTTTGCCAGCGCCTGGGCCGTGCGCACCACGGGCGGATCGGTCAGGCAACCGAAGGCGCTGGGCATGACCAGCCCGATGGCGTGGCCGCTGGAACCCGCGAGGCGCTTGGCCGCCCAGTTCGGTATGTAGTTGTGCTCGGCGGCGGCCTTGCGAACTCGGGCGCGCGTAGCGCTCGACACCTTGGGACTGTCTCGCAGCGCGAGCGAGACACTGGATTTATCCATCCCCAACAGTTGAGCGAGGTCCGTGATGGTGACGCGAGGCCGGTTTTCCAACGGCTGCATGTTTACTACATCCGTAACTACGCTGCCCGCGGCTTGCGGCGCAGCCGGCGCGGCGCCGTCACTCGTGCCTGCGCTTGCTTGGGGATGTCGTCCGTAACGACCCGTGGCGTGGTCGGGGGGTTTGCTCAACGGTTCGTCGTTTCTCGGCGGGCGCTCAGGGCTCGAAAATATTTGCGCGCGGCACAGCGCGTCATGCACTTGGAAATCACGGTTTCATTGGTGAAGCCGCGGAGTTGCCGGCTTCCATCCCAATTCTAGTCAACCGCTTGACTAGGCCCATTTCCCAGAGTACAGTCTCATACACGTTAGATGTGGTGCCCCCTCGGGGGTGATTTGTCTGTCGTCCCAACAGCAGCCGCTCTCGGTTCGAGCAGCAGTCGTTTCCGGCTGCCCGCACGGCGCCGCTGACGGTTGTCCGAGCAAAGCCCATGACGGAACTCATCAACAGCCTGGACACGTTTTCGGATTCCGCGGCGCTGGCCCGGCCGCGGCTCACCGTGGCCGAGGTGCACTCGCGGCACGGCGAGTTCATCTGGAAGACGCTCTACCGCATGGGCGTGCGCGCTCCGCATCTCGAGGACGTGTACCAAGAGGTGTTCCTGGTCGTACATCGGCGACTGGACTCTTACGCGGGCCATTGCGCGATCACCACGTGGCTGTTCGAGGTGTGTTTCCGTGTTGCCGCTGGCTACCGCCGCCGCGCTCACTTCCGGCGTGAGCAGCTGGTGCCCGACGCAGCGTCGGTGTCGTACATTGCGGCCACCACTCCCACGCCGGAGCGTGAGGTCGAAAAGCGCCAGGCCGCGGATCGTCTGCAAGACATCTTGAGCACGCTCAATCTTGAGCAACGCGTGGTGTTCACCATGTTCGAGCTCGAGGGCCTGACCTGCGATCAGATTGGTGAGAACATCGGCGTGCCGGTCGGCACCGTGTACTCGCGCCTGCACCGCGCCCGGAAGGCGTTCTTGCGCGCGCTGTCTCGGCAACGCGCGCGCGACGCCCGCCGCGAGTCGTAATCGCCGCCGCATACTAGGTGTATGGTGGCGCGCCCGTCCGCCCTTCAATAATTTTTTATCGTCCCGCGTCTCGCGACCTCGCGCGCTCGCCCGTCGGAAGTGCGAGAAGGGGCGGAAATAGCGGACCTACGGCTAGGCCAGCGCCCGCCCAAGCGGCGGAGCGAGCGGGGTTGCAGCCACCGTGGCGGGCCACCAACCGAGAGGGCGCAGCGTTCCCGCTGAGTTTCAGTCGATAGCCAGGCGCGCTGGAGGCGCCTGGCGGCGATTGAGGGCGAAGGTGCAGGGGGCGGCGCAGCGAGCCAAGGTGCAGGCGCGCTACCCCAACGGGGAGCGGCGCGCCGCGGCGTCCGTCAGGCCCTCGCCTCGTACGCCTTGATCTTGTCCTCGAAGCCCAGGATGTATCCCAGCTGGTCGATGCCATTGAGGAGACAATGTTGGGCGAAGCCGTCGATCGGGAACTTGACCTTGGCGCCGTCGGGTAGCGTCAACTCGGCCTTCGTGAGATCGACCGAGAGCTGCGCCTTCGGATCCGCCTTCACGGCCGCGACGAGCTTGGCGTGCGTGGCCGCGTCCACCTGAATGGGCAAGAGGCCATTCTTCAAGCTGTTACCCTTGAAGATGTCGGCGAACGACGTGGAAATGACGGCCCGGATCCCCCAGCCCATCAGCGCCCAGGGCGCGTGCTCGCGCGAAGAGCCGCAGCCAAAGTTGTCACCGGCGAGGATGATTTGCGCGCCCTGTGCCTCGGGCTTATTGAGCGCGAAATCCGGATTGTCTTTGCCGTCGGGCAGGTAGCGCCAATCGAAGAACAGTTGCTTCCCGAGGCCGTTCTTGTCGAGCGTCTTCAAAAAGCGGGCGGGGATGATCTGATCCGTATCGACGTTCTCGGCCGAAAGCAGGACAGCGTGTGAAACGAGCGTGGTGAAACTTGCCATGATGTGAGCTCTGTAACGGTGATTTCAGGACCCAGATTTTTTCACAGAAGGTGGGAAGAGCGGAAGGGTGGGGGGGGGCGCCGAGTCGAGGACGTCGTTTGCGTCGTTACTTACGTAGCGAGCTCGCTCTGTCGGCTCGACGCGAGCGAGATTTGCATTGGCGCCCAACTGCGCGTCTTCCGAGCTTTCGATCTACCTGTAAAAAAGTTTGGGGCCTCGCGATGTCTGGTTAGCCGAGCGTGCGAACGTCGGTGACTTTGCCGGTGACGGCGGCGGCGGCGGCGGTGAGGGGGGAGGCGAGGAAGGTGCGGCCGCCCTTGCCTTGGCGACCTTCGAAGTTGCGGTTGCTGGTGCTGACGGCATATTGGCCGGGCGACAGCTGATCGCCGTTCATGGCGATGCACATCGAGCATCCGGGCTCGCGCCACTCTGCGCCGGCCTCGGTGAACACCCGGTCGAGCCCCTCGGCCTCGGCCTGCTTCTTGATGTCGTGCGAGCCGGGCACGACCAGCGTGCGCACGCCGCTGGCGACCTTGCGACCCTTGAAGACGCTGGCGGCGGCTCGCAAATCGGAGATGCGCGAGTTCGTGCACGAACCGACGAACACCACGTCGACCTTGTGACCCAGGAGCGGCTTGCCGTCTTCCAGGCCCATGTAACTCATGGCCTTTTCGAAGGCCGCGCGCTCGGCCCCGGAGAAATCGGAGGCCGAAGGCAGCGCCTGCGTGATGCCCACGCCCATGCCCGGATGCGTGCCGTAGGTGATCATGGGCTCGAGCGCCGCCGCGTCGATGTCGACGCGAGTGTCGTAGCTGGCGCCTGGATCGCTGGGCAGCTGCTTCCAGCGCTCCAGCGCGCGCTCCCAGTCGGCGCCCTGGGGCGCGTACTCACGGCCGTTCACGAACTGATAGGTCGCGTCGTCGGGGGCGATCATGCCGGCGCGCGCGCCGCCTTCGATGCTCATGTTGCACACGGTCATGCGCGCCTCCATCTCGAGCGCGCGGATGGCCGAGCCGGTGTACTCGAGCACGTAGCCCGTGCCGCCGGCGGTGCCAATCTTGGCGATCAGCGCCAAGATGATGTCCTTGGCCGTGACGCTGGGCCCGAGCTTGCCTTCGACCCGCACCTCCATGGTCTTGGGCTTGGTCTGCAGCAGGCATTGCGACGCCAGCACGTGCTCGACCTCGCTCGTGCCAATACCGAACGCCAGCGAGCCGAACGCGCCGTGGGTCGAAGTATGGCTGTCGCCGCACACGATGGTCATGCCTGGCTGGGTGAAGCCGCGCTCCGGGCCCACCACGTGCACGATGCCGTTGCGCGAGTTACCCAGCGGATACAGCTGAATGCCGAACTCGGCGCAGTTCTTCTCGAGCTGCGACAGCTGCGCGCGGGCCTCGTCGTCGATGACCTGCAGGTGCTTGGGCAAGGTCGGCGTCGAGTGATCCATGGTCGCGATCGTGCGATCGGGCCGGCGCACCTTGAGACCGCGCGCGCGCAGCCCCGAGAACGCCTGCGGCGACGTCACTTCGTGAATCAGGTGGAGATCGATGTAGAGCACGCTCGGGCGGCCCGCCTCTTCGGCCACGACGTGATTCTCCCAGACCTTTTGGAACAGCGTTTTTGCCATCGGCTTCTTCGTCTCTCTAGCTCTCTCGATTACTGCGATTGTGGAGTCAATTCGCGACGTGGGCACGCGCTGGCGCGTCGTCGCTCTTTTCGTAAGTGCCGAGCATCGCCAACAGGCGATTGAGGGCGGAAAGGTAGGCCTTGGTGCTGGCGACGATCACGTCCGTCTCCGCGGCGTTGCCGTGGAAGACCTGCGTCTGGCCCGAGCCGTGTTGGGGGTTGACGCGGCCGTCGCTGGCCGTCGCGCGTAGCCGTACGCTGGCGTGCCCGAGCGCGTCGATGCCCTCCGTCACTGCGTTGATGGAGTACTCGATGAGCTCGCTGGGCGCTTTGACGATCTCGTCGATGGCCGTGAACACGGCGTGCACCGGACCCGTGCCGACGGCGGCGTTCACGACGTGCTCGCCGTTCGGATCTTTCAGCTTGACGGTGGCGGTGGGCATGCCGTTGGAGCCGCACGTAACCTGAACCGCTTCGAGCGAGAAGTACTCACGTGCGCGGCCCACCTCGGAGGCGGCCAGCGCCTCCAAATCAGCGTCGGTGATGCGCTTTTTCTTGTCGGCCAGCACCTTGAAGCGGAGAAATGCCGCTTCCAAGGCCTCGCCTTCCAGGGCGTGCCCCAGCTCACGCAGCCGCACCCCGAAGGCGTGGCGCCCGGAGTGCTTGCCCAAGACCAGCAGCGTCTTGCTCGCGCCCACGCTCTCGGGCGTCATGATTTCGTAGGTCTGGGAGTGCTTGAGCATGCCGTCTTGGTGAATGCCCGCCTCGTGCGCGAAGGCGTTGGCCCCCACCACGGCCTTGTTGGGCTGCACGACCATGCCGGTGCGCAGGCTGACCAGGCGGCTGGTGCGCGTGAGCTGCGTGGTGTCCACGTTGGTGCGCAGCCCGAACAGCGGCGCTCGCGTGTGCAGCGCCATCACCACCTCTTCCAGCGAAGTGTTGCCCGCGCGCTCGCCGATGCCGTTGATGGTGACTTCGGCCTGGCGAGCGCCGTTGCGAATGCCGGCCAGGGCGTTGGCCGAGGCCAGCCCCAGGTCATTGTGGCAATGCACCGAGATGGTGACGTTCTCGATGCCCTTTACGTTCGCGACGATACCGGCGATCAGCGCCCCGAACTCTTCGGGGACGGTATAGCCGACCGTGTCGGGAATGTTGAGCGTGGTGGCGCCCGCTTCGATCACTGCGTTCAGCACCTCGTACAAAAAGTCGGGCTCGGTGCGGCCCGCGTCCTCGGGGCTGAACTCGACGTCTTCGCACAGCGAACGAGCGAGCGTGACCATCTGCCGGGCCCGCTCGACGACCTGCTCTTTGGTCATCTTCAGCTTGTGCTCGCGGTGGATGGGCGACGTGGCCAAGAAGGTGTGGATGCGCGGGTGCTTGGCCACCGAGACGGCCTCGTAGGCCGTGCGGATGTCCTTCTCGGTGGCGCGCGCCAGCCCGCAAATGGTGGGCGGCTCCGTGGCGATACGGCCGTGGGGCACGTCGTTGCCGACCGTGCGCGCGATCTCTTTCACCGCATCGAAGTCGTCCGGCGACGCCGACGGAAAGCCCGCCTCAATCACGTCCACGCCGAGTCGCGACAGCGCACGCGCGACCTCGAGCTTCTCTTCGCTCGTCATCGTCGCGCCCGGAGACTGCTCTCCGTCGCGCAACGTCGTGTCGAAGATACGGACGTAACTGGGGTCGGGCTTGGTAACTGGACTAGTCATTGTCAGGCTCTGTAACGGTGATGGATGGACCCAGATTTTCTTACAGGAAGATCGGAAGATCGGAAGATTTGGAGGGGGCGAGTCGAGAGATGCTCGTCGTCACCGTTTTTTTGTTGCCCGATGACGCGAGGCGGGAAACCAAAAATGCTCGGCTCCCTCTGCGCTCCCTGCAAAACCATCTCGAGGCTCATGGGGACTTTCGTCGGATCCTTTTAGGAGGCGACGGCTTTCAGGGTGCTGGTGGGTTGGACGGCGTCGGCGGCGTCGCCCTTGGCCCCGCGCGTCATGGCCACGGTGCCGGTTTGCACCATTTCGAGGATGCCGAACGGGGCCAGCATGGCGACCAAGCCGTCGATCTTGTCCTGCGTGCCGGTGACCTCGACGATCAGCGTCTCGGGGTGCACGTCGATGAAGCGAGCGCGAAACACCTCGCACAGCTGCAAGATCTCGGAACGCTTCTCGGGGCCGGACTTCACCTTGATCAGCACCAAATCGCGGGAGACATTGGCCTTGTTGGTGATGTCCTCCACGCTCAGCACGTTCACCATCTTGTACAGGTTGGCTTCGATCCGGACGGCCTTGTCGTCGTCCGCTTCGACTACCATCGTCAGCCGTGACACGCCGTCCTGATTGGTGCGGCCGACGTTGAGCGAAACGATGTTGTAGCCGCGGCGGCGGAACAGCGAGGTCACGCGGTTCAGCACGCCGGGCTGATCTTCCACGTAGGCGATGAACGTGTGGGTTGGCGGGGAGGGAAAGAAGGAGGGGGACATTACTTGTCCTTTCCAATCTCGAAGATCGGGTTGTGCTCTTCGGTCGCGGGCTTGGGGCGACGGATCATGTTGTCCAGATCGGCGCCGGCCGGCACCATCGGGTACACGCTGTCTTCTTGCTCGACGCGGAAGTCGACGATGCAAGTGTCGGGCGAAGCTTGCGCGGCCTCGACGGCGGCGCGAACCTGGTCACGCTGCGTGACGCGTAGCCCCTTCAAGCCGTGCGCCTCCGCCAGCTTGACGAAGTCCGGGCTCTTGATGGGCGTCGCCACGTAGCGGCCGCCGTAGAAGAACTGCTGCCACTGGCGGACCATACCGAGGTAGCCGTTGTTGATGATGGCGATGTTGACCTTGATGCCCTCTTGGGCGCAGGTCGCCAGCTCGCAGGCCGTCATTTGGAAGCCGCCGTCGCCGGCGATCACCCAGATTTGGTCGTCGGGGCAAGCGAAGCGCGCGCCCATGGCCGCCGGCAAGGCAAAGCCCATGGTCCCCGCGCCGCCCGAGGTCAGCAGCTTTCGCGGGTGATCGTGCTTGTAGTATTGGGCTTCCCACATCTGGTGTTGGCCCACGTCGGTCACGACCAGCGCCTTACCGTTGGTGTAGCGCCACAGATCGTGAATCACGTGCGCGGCGAACAGCCGGCCGTTGTCGGGCAAGTTCGTGATCTCGCGCACGGCGCTGTCGCCCTTGGAATGCTCGATCTGCTGGGTCCACTCCGTGACGTTCACGCCGTCCACGTGGGGGATGAGCAGACGCAAAATTTCGCGCACGTCGCCCAAGAGCGGCAAGTCGACCTTCACGTTCTTGTTGATCTCGGCCGGATCGAGCTCGACGTGGATCTTCTTGGCGTTGGGCGCGTACGTCTTCAAGTTGCCGGTGACGCGATCGTCGAAGCGCATGCCGAGCGCGATGATCAGATCGGCCTCTTGAATGGCCTTGTTCACCCAGGCTTCGCCGTGCATGCCCATCATGCCCAGGCTGCGCTCGTGCGTGGCCGGGAAGCCGCCCAGACCCAGCAGCGTTTGGGCCACCGGAATACCCGTCTTGTGCACGAGCTCGAGCAAGGCGGCGGTGGCGTTGGCCTTGATGATGCCGTGCCCGCAGAAGATGATGGGGCGCTTGGCCGCCTTGATCATCTCTACGGCTCGCTCGATCTCCGCGGGCAGGGGCTGCTTGTCGGGGCGGTAGCCGGGCATGCGCACGGGCGTGCTGTCGTAGCGATACTCCGTGCTGGCCTGCTGCGCGTCTTTGGTGATGTCGACCAGCACCGGGCCGGGACGCCCGGACGCGGCGATGTAGAAGGCCTTGCGGATGGTCGGGCCGATGTCGGCGGCTTTCGTCACCAAGAAATTGTGCTTGGTGATGGGCAGCGTGATGCCGGTAATGTCGACTTCTTGAAAGGCGTCGCTGCCGATCAAGTGCGAGCCCACTTGACCCGTGATGGCCACCATCGGAATCGAGTCCATCATCGCGTTGGCGATGCCGGTGACCAGGTTGGTGGCGCCGGGGCCCGACGTGGCTACGCACACGCCGACCTTGCCCGAAGCCCGCGCGAAGCCGTCGGCCATGTGCGCGGCGCCCTGCTCGTGCCGAACCAAGATGTGACGGACGTTCGGGTAATCGGTGAGCGCGTCGTAGGCAGGCATGATCGCGCCACCCGGGTAGCCGAATACGGTCTTGACCCCTTCGTTGGCGAGCGCCTCCCAGATGACCTGAGAACCGGTCAGCGTTTTGGGACCGGTGGAAGTAGGCTGGGGTTCGGTAATGCTGTGAAGCGGTGCGGCCACGGCGCGTCTCCTCGTTGTCTGGATGCTGGCTTAATGCGGATTAGTCGATTGTGCGAGGCGGGAGCCGGGCGCGGGGCCCGGCGGCACGAAACAGAAGGCGGACGAGAAATCAAAAAAGCCCCCGGACCTCTGAGGGTGCGGGGGCTGTTGAGGGAAACCGTCGTTCCGTCAGCTGGCCGCCGCACCCGAGCTAAGAAGCAGCCCGAGCGCAATGGTAACGACGACAACGACGCTGCCCACTTCGCGACCAATCGACGACGTCTGCTCCGAAGAGCGCGTCGAGCCGATGGGCGAGGAGGTGAGCATGAGAGAAAAGCACTCTGCGCCGCGGGCTCGTCTTCGTCAAGCGCCATTGCGGCGAAAGTAGCCGTGCTTTAGGGTAAGCCTCGGAAATTACGTGATTATTTTGGTTCAACCAGTCGCCGGGGGCTGAGCGCGGCGCAGCAGCCGCCAGCGGACTGGGCCTGCGCCTCTGGCGCGGCCCGTGGGACTCGGAGCTTGCGCCAGGCGCTGCCGGCGAGCGCGAGGAACGAGGCCCCCGCTAGCAGCCAGGCAAACGGCCTGAGCAGCGGGGCCGCCAGCGCTGCGGCCGCGCTGCCCAAGCCGAAGCTCGTCAGGTATGCCGCGATGCAGAGCGGGCACTTGGGCAGGAGCGCAACGCCGAGCGTCGCCGCTGCCGCGCGCGCCGCCGACGACAGCACGCGCGGCGTCCATCGCGATCGAGACCATGAAGACGTGTTCATGCCTGTGCACGCTACGCGCCGCTCGCGGCGGTCGTGAGTAACAAGGTTGGCGCGATCTCGGACCTTGGCGCTAAGAAGCGACATGGACTCGGCGGTCAGCACCGCGGCGCGCGCCCTCGCGATGGGTGATCCGTTGCTGGCGCTCAAGCACGTCGCGCTGCGCGCGGATCCGCCGGCGCTGGCGCTGCGTGGCGTGGCCATGGCGCAGCTGAGCGAGTGGCCCAAGGCGCTCACGCTCTTGCGGCGCGCTGCCAACGCCTTCGGCGACGCCGAGCCGATCGCGCGGGCGCGTTGCGTGGTGGCGGGGGCCGAGGTCTCGCTGGTGCTGCGCGATTTGCGCGGCGCCGCGCGCGGCCTGGACGCTGCCGTCCGGTTGCTCGAGCGCAAGGGTGACATTGCCAACGCGGTGTTCGCTCGGCTGGTGCAGGCGCGGCGGCTGATCCTGCTCGGGCAAGTCGAGCCGGCCGCGCTGGCTCTGGGCAAGCTACGGCTGGCCCAGGCGCCTGCGCGTTTGGCGGCGCTGGCGAGCTTGGTCGCGGCCGACGTGGCCATGAAGAGACTGCGCTCCGCCGACGCCGAGCGGGCGTTGGACGCGGCGGAGCGCGCGGCCGCCGCTTCGCGCATCGCCGCGCTGCAAGGCGAGGTGGAGACCGCGCGTCGCCGTTTGAACGCCCCCGTGGCGCGCCTGTTCTCACGCGGGAGCTCGCGCCCAGCTCGGCTCAGCGAGGTGGAGGTTTGGCGGGGATCGGGGACGATGCTGGTCGACGCTTGCCTGCGCGAGGCTCGGCAAGGCGCGCGGGTCGTGTCGCTGGTGACGCGGCCGGTTTTACTCGAGCTGCTCGTGGCGCTGGCGGAGGTCTCGCCGCGTGAGGTCGAACGCGATGCGCTCATCGCTCGCTTGTTCGGCGCACGGCGCGTCAACGAGTCGCACCGGGTGCGCCTGCGGGTAGAGGTAGGAAGGCTGCGCAAGCTGCTGGCGCGGTTGGCGGAGGTGCGGGCCACCGTCGCCGGGTTCGCGCTGGTGCCACGCGTGGGCGAGCCGCCCCTGTTGCTGCTGCCACCCGAGGGCGGTGAGGCAAGCGAGCTGTGGGCGCTCTTGCGAGGCGGTGAGGCTTGGGCAACGTCCGCGTTGGCCAGCGCGCTGGGCAAGAGCCAACGGTCCGTGCAGCGCGCCTTGGCCGAGCTGGAAGCCGAGGGCAAGGTGCGGGCCATGGGGGCGGGCCGTGCGCGACGTTGGGTGGTTAGCCCCAGCGGCGGATTCGCGACGTCGTTGTTACTCGTCGCGCCCGGCACGTTGGGGTAGCAATGGAGCGTGTCCAAAGCGAAGCCCGTGTCCGCCTCCAAGGCAGAAATACTGCGAGAATATGGCCCGTTTCCGGACACCGAGAAGGTGGGAGGGGTCACCTTCGACGGCCGGCTGGCGTGGCTCGCGGCCGGGGCCCACTTGCAGTCGTTCGATCCGACCACGGGCGTGGCCGGAGATCGCTTTCCGGTCGCGGCCGACGCTGGCACGGCCTTCGACGGCCATCATTTTTTTCAGCTCACCGGTGAGGTGATTCAGAAGCTCGACGCCAAGAGCGGCAAGCTCTTGGCTACCTTACCGTCGCCAGGGCAAGGCCGCGACTCGGGGCTCGCGTGGGCGGAAGGGATGTTGTGGGTGGGCCAGTACCGGGACCGCAAGATCCTGGGCATCGATCCGAACACCGGTGAGATCCTGCGCACCATCGAGTCGGACCGCTTCGTCACGGGTGTGAGCTGGGTCGACGGCGAGCTGTGGCACGGGACCTGGGAAGGAGACCAAAGCGAGCTGCGGCGCGTCGACCCCGAGACGAGCCAGGTGTTGGAGCGCCTGGAGATGCCGCCCGGCGTGACCGTTTCGGGGCTCGAAAGCGACGGCCAAGGGTCGTTCTTTTGCGGCGGAGGGAGCAGCGGCAAGGTGCGGCGCGTGCGGCGCCCGGCGCGCTCGCCTCGTTGACTCAACCTTTGCTCTCGTCCCACCACTTGGAGAGCTGCCCAGCGGCGCGGCGCGCTTCCACGGCGTAGTGCGAGGTGTCGTTGTAGAGCATGAGCCGCGCCCGCACGGGGCCCTTGAAATCGACGATGTTCAGGCAGGCGGGCGCCTGATCGAGGCGATCACGGTAGCCGCGGGCGTCGATGCCGAGCAGGCTGCACAAGAGCAGACGAATGGTGGCTTTATGTGAGACGACGGCCACGTTGTCGTCGGGGTGACGCAGCACGATTTCGCGGATGACCGGCAGCGCCCGCGCCATGACAGCCAAGCCCGTTTCGCCATCGGGCGGCGCGAACGTGAATGGATCGCTTTCCCAGGCTTCGTACTCGTCCCCGAACCTCTCCTCGACTTCTTGGCGGCGCAGGCCCTCCCAATGGCCGTGCGCGATCTCACGCAGGCCGGCTTCCAGGCGAGGCTCGAGGCCTTGTGGCGCGCCGACGAGGCGCGCGGTCTCCAGAGTGCGTGAGAGCGGGCTGGCGTACAGCGCGCTCAGCTTGATCGAGGCAAGCCGCGCGCCCAGACGCTCCGCTTGGGCGCGTCCTTCGTCCGACAAGGGCACGTCCACCGCGCCCGCAAAGCGATCTTCGGCGCTCAACGTGGTGGCCCCGTGCCGAATCAAATGCAGCCGAGTTGCCATCGCCCGAGTCTCGGCTGGTGGACTAGCGCCCGCAAGCGACCAGCGCCTGCAAGCGACCAGCGCCTGCAAGCGACCGGCGCGCACCTTCGCCGACGGCCACAAAACGCCAAACGGCGACCCTGGGGCCGCCGTTTGGAAGGGTCGAGAGACCGACCGCGCTTACGGCGCCGCGCCGCCCGAGCCGCCGCTGCCGGCCGCCGCGCCACCCGAGCCGCCCGAGCCGCCGCTGCCGGCCGCCGCGCCACCCGAGCCGCC
>Ga0164241_10001250_pt1 | contig 32974 bp, 27 predicted proteins | sample OricomyardsoilBY_FD_108780 | JGI IMG/M metagenome (GOLD analysis project Ga0164241, IMG submission 108780) | Backyard soil microbial communities from Emeryville, California, USA - Original compost - Back yard soil (BY) | ecosystem: Environmental > Terrestrial > Soil > Unclassified | place: USA... | reverse complement strand
TGCAGCTGGTAGCTGAACGGCGCGCCGGCCATCGCCGCGCCGTCCGGCTGCAGGATGAAGATCGACCGGAACCAGACCGACACCGTCTCCCGGTAGTTGTAGGGCTCGCCGACGATCCCCGAGCCGACCATGGTGGTGGCCAGCCCGGCGACGATGGCCAGCACCAGCACCAGGTACATCAGCTTGTCGTTGCGGGTGGTCGCCATGAACACCGGGCCCTTCGTACGCCGCCGGTAGATCAGGATGATCACCCCGGCCAGGGTGCAGATGCCGGCGATCGTGCCCAGCAGCACCGCCTGCACGTGGTAGGCGGTCTCGCTCAACCCGATGGCGTGCGTCCACGACTCGGGGATCACCAGCCCGATGACGTGCCCGACGATCACCACCAGGATCCCGAAGTGGAACAGCGGGCTGCCGATCCGCAGCAGCCGGCTCTCGTACAGCTGGGACGAGCGGGTGGTCCAGCCGAACTTGTCGTAGCGGTATCGCCACCACAGCCCGACCACCAGGATCGCGATCGTCACGTACGGCACGATCGACCAGAACAATGCACCCGCGCTCATGACATCCCCTTTCCGGTCAGGACTCTCGGATTCGGAGTGAGTTCGAGGGGAATCGGCCCGGGCGCGCGTGCGGGCATCGGGCCGGGCGTCGGATAGGGATCGAGCCCGACCGCCTCGGCCGGCGGGCCCTGCATGGCCACCCGGCGCGCCCGGAGCAGGTCCTGCTCGGTCGGCGGGGGAAGCGTGGCCGCCACCGCGTCGACAACGGCCGCGTACGGCGAGTCCATCTTTCGCAGACCGTCGTGCAAGAGGTCGATCGACGTCCGGTGCGCGGCGAGCAGCCGGTGCCCGGCGTCCTCGTCGACGGTCGCGGCGAACTCCAGCACCACCGCCAGGTGGTCGGGCAGCTCGCCCGCCGGCGGGGTGACCCCGGCCGCCAGGTACGCCTGGGCGAACTCCAACAGCGCCACGCCCCGGCCCCGGGTGTCGCCGGCCGTGTAGTAGGTCAGGAACAGGGTGCGGCGCCGCCGCCAGTCGAACGTGTCGACGTAGCGGACGGCGGCGTCCAGCGGATCCACCGCGGCCAGCCGGTTCACGCACTGCCGCAGCGGATCCCGCGCCGGCGCCGGCAGAGTGTCCAGGGCCGCGTCGACCACCGACAGCCGCCGGGAGAACGCCTCATCGGGGTAGGCGAGCAGCAGCGACGCGGCCTGCCAGACCACGCGCCGGTCGGCGACCGGCCCGCCGCGGGTTCGTCGGAGCCTCATGCCGCCGCCTTCCCGGGGCGGCGGCAACTGTGTTGATGACTCGCTCGCTGACGCTCACTCATTCCGCGCTCCCGTTCGCCCGGGGCGACCCGGGTCGGGGCGTGAACATCGTCTCCGGGGTGCCCTTGCCGTCCCAGTTGAGCAGGTTCACCCGGGATCGGTGGCCGCCCCGGACCCCGAGGTCCTCGGTGGTCTGCCGTTCCCGCAGGGCCTGGAACGTCTCCACCGCCACCGGCACCGGCGCGCCGCTGGCCTCGCCGAACGGCCCCGATTCGTACATGCCCGGACCGCCATCGAAGTCCAGCGCGCAGTCCGTCACCGACTCCTCCAGCCGGTGGCCCTGCGCCGCGTAGGCGGTGGGGATGACGTACCGCTGTTCGTACTTGGCGATCGCCAGCAGCCGGTACATCTCGTACATGGTCTCCTCGGACATCCCGACCGAGGCCGGGATGGACGGGTCGGGTTCGCGCTCCAGGTTGTGGTCGCGCATGTACGAACGCATCGCGGCCAGGGTGCGCAGCACCCGGTCCACCGGCTCGATGTCGCCCGCGGTGAACAACCCGGCCAGGTACTCGATCGGGATGCGCAGCGCGGAGATGGCGCCGAACAGGTTGTCCAGGTTCTCACCGTCGTGCGCCTCCCGGCTGATCGCGTCGACCACCGGCGACAGCGGCGGCACGTACCAGACCATCGGCATGGTGCGGTATTCCGGGTGCAGCGGCAGCGCCACCCGGTACTGCTTGATCAGCGCGTACACCGGAGACTTCCGGGCCGCATCCAACCACTCGTCGGTGATGCCGTTCTCCTTCGCCGCCGCGGCCACCGCCGGGTCGAACGGATCCAGCAGCAGGTCCAACTGGGCCTGGTACAGGTCCTGCTCGTCCTCGGTGGCCGCGGCTTGAAGGACCTTGTCGGCGTCGTAGAGCAGCAGGCCCAGGTAGCGCAGCCGGCCCACGCAGGTCTCCGAACACACGGTGGGCAGGCCCACCTCGATCCGCGGGTAGCAGAACGTGCACTTCTCGGCCTTGCCGGTGCGGTGATTGAAGTACACCTTCTTGTACGGGCAGCCGGACACGCACATCCGCCAGCCGCGGCACTTGTCCTGGTCGACCAGCACGATGCCGTCCTCGGCCCGCTTGTACATCGCGCCGGACGGGCACGACGCCACGCAGGACGGGTTCAAGCAGTGCTCGCAGATCCGGGGCAGGTAGAACATGAACGCCTGCTCCAGCTCCAGCTTGATCTTCTCGCTGACCTGGGCGAGAACCGGGTCTCCGGCAAGGATCTCGGGGGAGCCACCCAGGTTGTCGTCCCAGTTCGCCGACCAGGTCACCTTCATCGGCTCGCCGGAGAGCAGGCTTCGCGGCGGGGCCACCGGCATGTGCTCGCCCAGCGGCGCGGTGGTCAGGTTCTCGTAGTCGTAGGTCCAGGGCTCGTAGTAGTCCTCGATGGAGGGCATCTTGGGGTTGGAAAAGATGTTGAGCAGTTTCTTGAACCGGCCGCCGGCCCGCAGCCGCAGCCGGCCGCGGGAATCGCGGACCCAGCCGCCCTCCCAGCGGTCCTGGTTCTCATAGGTGCGCGGATACCCCTGCCCGGGGCGGGTCTCCACGTTGTTGAACCACACGTACTCGACCCCGGCCCGGTTGGTCCAGGCCTGCTTGCACGTCACCGAGCAGGTGTGGCAGCCGATGCACTTGTCCAAGTTCATCACCATGGCCAGCTGCGCCATCACACGCATCAGTACTGCACCTCCTGCGAGCGGCGGCGGACCAGCGTGACCTCGTCCCGCTGATTCCCGGTCGGCCCGAGATAGTTGAATGCGAAGGACATCTGGGCGTAGCCGCCGGCCAGATGGGTAGGTTTGACCAGCAGCCGGGTGAGTGAGTTGTGGATGCCGCCACGGGTGCCGGTGGTCTCGGTCAGCGGCATGTCGATGGTGCGCTCCTGCGCGTGGTGGACGAAGACCACCCCCTCGGGCATCCGGTGGGAGACGATCGCCCGCAGCACCATCACGCCGTTGCGGTTGACCGCCTCCACCCAGTCGTTGTCCGCCACCCCTATCTTGGCTGCGTCGATGCCGCTGATCCACATGGTCGGGCCGCCCCGGGAGAGCGACAGCATGAACAGGTTGTCCTGGTATTCCGAGTGGATGGACCACTTGGAGTGTGGAGTCAGGTACCGCACGCACAGCCCAAGACCCTCGGTCGTGGAACCGATCTGCGGTTCACCGAACAGGCTCTGGATGTCCAGCGGCGGCCGGAACACCGGCAGCTGCTCGCCCAGTTCCTCCATCCAGTCGTGGTCCAGGTAGAAGTGCATCCGCCCGGTCAGCGTGTGCCAGGGTTTGAGCTCCTCCACGTTCACGGTGAACGGCGCATACCGCCGGCCGCCGGTCTCGCTGCCCGACCACTCCGGGCTGGTGATCACCGGGACGGGTCGGGCGGCGGTGTCGGCGTAGCTGATCCGCTTCTCCTCGCTGCCCTCGGCCAGGTGCACCAACCGCCGGCCGGTGCGCCGTTCCAGCTCCTTGAAGCCCTCGACGGCCAGCCGGCCGTTGGAGGTGCCGGCCAGCGCCAGGATCGTGTCGGCCATCTTCACCGCGGTGTCGATCGCCGGCCGGCCGGCGCCCGCCCCGTGGCCCATCACCCCGTGCCTCGCGGCCAGCTCGGCCACCTCCCTGTCCGGGATGACGGTGACCGCCTTCGTGGTGACGCCCAGCTTGTCCACCAGCGGACCCAGGCTCTCCCACTGCTCCGCCAGCGCCGGGTAGTTGCGTTCGACCACCGCGATCTGCCCCATGGTCTTGCCCGGCACCGGCACCTCACCGGTTTCCCGCCAGTCCCGCTGCGTACCGTGCGGATAGGCGGTCTCCCCCGGGGTGTCGTGCTGCAGCGGCACCATCACGACGTCCTTGCGGACACCAAGGTGCTTGTCGGCGAGCCGGCCGAACACCCGGGCGATGGTGTGGAAAGCGTCGAAGTCGGACCTGGTCTCCCACGGCGGGTCGATGGCCGGGCTGAACGCGTGGATGTACGGGTGCATGTCGGTGGACGACAGGTCGGACTTCTCGTACCAGGTGGCCGCCGGCAGCACGACGTCCGAGAGCAGCGTGGTCGACGTCATCCGGAAGTCCAGCGACAGCATCAGATCCAGCTTGCCCTCGGGCATCTCGCCCGCCCAGGCCACGTCCCGGGGGCGCAGGTGCTCCTGGGTCGGCTCGGCCCGGACGTTGGATGTGGTGCCCAGCAGGTGCCGCAGGAAATACTCGTTGCCCTTGCTGGACGAGCCCAGCAGGTTGGCCCGCCATGCGGTCAGCACCCGCGGCCAGTTGCCCGGGTTGTCCGGGTCGGTGACGGCCAACTTCAGCACACCCGACGCCAGTTGCTGCGCCACATATTCCGGCACCTTCTGGCCCGCAGCCTCGGCCTCGTCGGCCAGTTCGAGGCTGTTGCGGTCGAACTGCGGGAAGAACGGCATCCAGCCCATCGCCACCGACGCGGCCAGCACGTCCATCGTGTGCATCCCGGCGAACCGGCCCCGGCCCAGCGGGGAGGCCAGCGCGTCGGCGCGGTACCCGTCGTAGCGCCACTGATCGGTGTGCGCGTACCAGTAGCCGGTCCCGATCATCTGCCGCGGCGGTCGCACCCAGTCGGAGGCCATCGCCATGGTCGCCCAGCCGGTGATCGGCCGGCATTTCTCCTGCCCGACGTAGTGCGCCCAGCCGCCGCCGTTGCGGCCCATCGACCCGGTCAGCAGCAGCAGCGCGAGCACCGCCCGGTAGGTGGCGTCGCCGTGGAACCACTGGCAGATGCCGGCGCCCATGATGATCATGGACCGGCCGCCGGACTCGTCGGCGTTGCGGGCGAACTCGCGGGCCACCCGGATCGCCTGCGCCGCGCTCACCCCGGTGATCGGTTCCTGCCAGGCCGGGGTGTACGGCTCGGCGGGATCGTCGTACCCGGTCGGCCAGGTGCCGGGCAATCCCGGTCGGTACACGCCGTACTGGGCCAGCATCAGATCGAACACGGTGCAGCACAGGCGATCCCCGACCTGTCGCACCGGCACCCCACGGGTCAGCACCTCGGCATGGCCGTCCGGGGTGTCGAACCGGGTCAGCAGGACGGTGACGGCCTGGCCGGAACCCTGCCCACCCGCCGCACCCTGCCCATCCGCCGCACCCTGCACGGTCAGCTGTGGGACGACGCCCTGCAGATCCAGGTTCCACTTGCCTACACCGGAGTCGGTGTAGCGGAAACCGAGGGACCCGTTGGGCGCCACCACGTCCCCGCTGCGCCCGTCCACCAGCACCGGCTTGAACGCCGCGCCCTCCGCCGTGTCACCCAGGTCGGCGGCAGTCAGGTTCTTGCCCGGGATCCAGGCACCGTCCCGCTCCTCCAGCGCGACCAGGAACGGCAGGTCCGTGTACTGCTGCACGTAGTCGACAAAGAAGGGAGTCCGCTTGTCGACCAGGAACTCGCGCAGGATCACGTGCCCCATGGCCATGCCCAGTGCGCCGTCGGTGCCGGCCGCGCACGGCATCCACTCGTCGGCGAACTTGGTGTTGTCGGCGTAGTCCGGGCTGACCGTGACGACCTTGGTGCCGCGGTAGCGGACCTCGGCCATCCAGTGCGCGTCCGGGGTGCGGGTGACCGGGACGTTGGAGCCCCACAGCATGAGATACGAGGCGTCCCACCAGTCCCCGGACTCGGGCACGTCGGTCTGGTCGCCGAACACCTGCGGTGAGGCGACCGGCAGGTCGGCGTACCAGTCGTAGAACGAGGTCATCGCGCCGCCCATCAGCTCGACAAACCTCGAGCCGGCGGCGTGCGACACCATGGACATGGCCGGGATCGGCGAGAACCCGGCGATCCGGTCGGGCCCGTACCGCTTGATGGTGTGCACGTGCGCGGCGGCGATCATCTCGCTGGCCTCGTCCCAGCTGACCCGGATCAGGCCGCCCTTGCCGCGGGCCCGCTGGTAGCGGAGGCGGCGCTCCGGATCGTCCTGGATGTCGGCCCAGGCCAGCACCGGATCACCGAGCCGGCGACGGGCCTCCCGGTACATCTCCACCAGCACGCCGCGGGCGTACGGGTAGCGGACCCGGGTCGGCGAGTAGGTGTACCAGGAGAAGGCGGCGCCCCGCGGGCAGCCGCGCGGCTCGTACTCCGGCCGGTCGGGACCCACGCTGGGATAGTCGGTCTCCTGGGTCTCCCAGGTGATGATGCCGTCCTTGACGTACACCTTCCAGGAGCACGATCCGGTGCAGTTCACGCCGTGGGTGGAGCGCACCACCTTGTCGTGGCTCCACCGGTCCCGGTAGAAGACGTCCCCCTCGCGGCCACCGGTCTTGCTGATGGTGCGCAGGTCCGGCGACACCTCGCCCTTGGTGAAGAAGCGTCCGCTGCGCAGCAGCAGATCGGCGACGGGGCCGTCGATTCCGGTGCTCATTCCGCCGCCTTTCCGGAACGCCTCGCAAGCTCGGCCGTCCCGAAACCGGCGCCGGCACGAGAGTGTTGATGATTCGCTCGGCAAGCCTCGCTCATGCCGCCGCCTTTCCGGAACGCCTCGCAAGCTCGGCCGTCCCGAAACCGGCGCCGGCACGAGAGTGTTGATGAGTCGCTAGGCAATCCTCGCTCATGTGGAGCCTCCCGGCTGTGTTGCCGATCGCACATGCAGTCGCAAGGCGGTGAAGATGGCCGCGACGAGGCAGGTGGCGACCAGCAGCAACAGCCCAACGGTGTAGTCGTTATCCGTCGCGTCGTAGGTGGCGCCCATCACCAGCGGCGGGAAGTAGCCGCCGAGACCGCCGGCGGCGCCGACGATCCCGGTGACCGTGCCGACCTTCTCAGCCGGTGCCGAGCGGGCCACCCAGGCGAACACGCCGCCCGTCCCGATGCCCAGGAAGAACGCCAGCGTGACGAAGGAGGCGCCGGCCGGCAGCTCCGGCGCCGGCTGCAGGATCTCCACGGCCGCCATCACACCGGACCCGATCAGCGAGATGAGCACGATGACCTTCGGGCCGACCCGGTCCGACAGAATGCCGCCGATCGGTCGGGCGATGACCGCCGCGAGCGCGAAACCCGCGGTGCGGGCACCGGCGTCGGTGGTGGAGAAGTCGTAGATCGTCTTGAGGTAGGTGGGCAGGTACGTGCTGAAGGCAACGAACCCGCCGAAGCAGACCGCGTACAGGAACGCCATCTGCCAGGTGATCGCCAGCTTGCCGGCGGCCTTGAGCTTCGGGATCACCGGCGCGGTATTGGGCTTCCAGTTCGGTGAGTCCTTCATCGCCACCATCACCAGGACCGCGGTGCCGGCCAGTGCGGCGGCGATGATCAGGTGCGCGGCGAAGTAGCCGAACCAGTTGACGAACCTCGGGGTGAAAAAGGCGGACAGCGCGGTGCCACCCATCCCGGCCCCGAACACCCCGGTGGCGAAACCCCGTCGGGCCGGGGGGTACCAGGCGTTCACGAACGGGATTCCGACCGCGAAGGCCGTGCCGGCAATTCCCAGGAAAAAGCCGAAAATCAGCAGGAGAATGTAGGAATCGATCGAGCCGGCAAAAGCGACGAGCAGCACCGGAACGATGGAGACGACCGACACGACCATGAACATGGCCCGGCCGCCGTACCTGTCGGTCAACGCGCCCACCGGTATCCGGCCGACCGAACCCACCAGGATCGGGGTCGCCACGAGCAGCGCGGTCTGGGTGCTGGACAGGCTCATCGCCGTCGCAGAGGGCGTGGACAGCGGGGCGATCAGGTTCCAGGCCCAGAAGTTGATCGCGAACGTCCACGTCGCCAGGGCGAGGTTACGCCCCTGGCCGGTCATCTGGACCTGGTCGGCGGTCGGGCCCGTCGGTCGTACGGTGCTCACGGCCGGCTCCGAACAGACATTCGACGGGCAGGCGGCAAGTATGGCATGGACAACTCCTCGGCGGCGGCGGACCCCGAAAACGGCGGTGGACCACCGGACCTCACCACGCACGCGCAAACGCGTGACAGGGCCGAAAGTCCTCTCGGGAGAAACCTACGCCCAACTGATCTTTTGCGCGACCCGAAGCAGGGCGGGCTCTCGCGCGGCAAACGTCTCACATTTGAAATTCTTGCCAGTGAGGTCGGTAAAATGTGCTGGTCGGAGCGGTTCAGTTCGATTCAGTGGGAAGCGGTTCCGCTTCGTGCGGCTGGATCAGCCCGGCTCGTGGGCCTTCCCCAGTTCGGCCGACCGGATCGCCGCCGCCTCGATCGCACTGAGCAACGCCGCCCGCACCTTGTGGTTCTCCAGCTCCCGGATGGCGGCGATGGTCGTCCCGCCGGGGGACGTCACCGCCTCACGCAGGGTCACCGGATGCTCCCCCGAGTCCCGGAGCATGATGGCCGCCCCGACGGCCGACTGGATGATCAGGTCGGTGGCCACCGCCCGGGGCAGGCCGAGCAGGATGCCGGCGTCGATCATCGCCTCGACCAGGAAGAAGAAGTAGGCGGGGCCGGAACCGGACAACGCCGTGACGGCGTCCTGCTGGGTCTCCGGCACGCGCACCACCTTGCCGACGGTGGACAGCAGGTCCTGCACCAGCTGCAGGTGCTCGGGCTCGGCGTGCGAGCCGGCGGAGATCGCGCTCATCGCCTCGCCGACCAGCATCGGGGTGTTCGGCATGACCCGGACCACCGGGGTGCCCGCCGGCAGGTTCCTCTCATACAGCGAGGTGGGCAGCCCGGCGCACAGCGACACCACCAGTGTGCCGGGGGTGATGGTGTCGGCCAGGGTCTGCAGCAACGGATCGATGTCCTGCGGCTTGACCGCCACGATGAGCACGTCCGCCAGCTTGGCCGCCTCGTCGGTCTCCACGCCGCGCACCCCGTACCGCTGGGTCAGCTCGGCCACCCGGTCCGGATACCGCTCGGTGAACATCAGCGAGTCCGGCGATCGGCCCGCCGCAATGAGCCCGGCCAGCATGGCCTCACCGATCTTGCCCGCGCCCAGGATCGCGATCGTCGTCATGGCGAACAGGGTGCCACGCTGAGCCGGTCAAGCAGGCGCCGGACGCCGCGCACGGGTGAACGACCGTGCGATGCTGCCGGCCTTCGCCTGTCCGGTGGCGATCGTCCGGACCGTGCCAGTCGCCGCTCAACCGCGTAGCGACTTCGACTGGGCGGCTCGGTACGCCCGAATGGGGTAAGCTACCCACGAAAGCCAGCGGAGTCGCGGGACTTCAATCACAGGGGGACATCTTTTCATGCAGCGTCGCCGCTTCCTGATCACCGGCGGAATCCTGGTCGCAGTTGTCGGCCTCTTCGCGTTCGCGGGGCGCGGCGGGTCGGACGCCCCGACCGCCGAGGCCCAGGTTCCCGCCACCACAACCGTGACGGTCACCACGACGGCGACCGCGCCCACGACCACGGTCACCGCGACCCCGACCACAACGGTGACGGTGACGAGCACGGTGAGCAACACCGCCGCCCCGGCGACGGTCACCCAACCGGCATCCGCCGCAGTGGGCGCGGGGGCCGGAGTCGCCGTTCCCAACCCGGAGCCGGCGGCCGCACCGCAACCACTGGTGGCCTCACCCGGCACCGGTTCCGGTTCGGGCTCCAGCGCCTATTACGCCAACTGCAGCGCGGCGCGGGCGGCCGGCGCGGCCCCGCTCTACGCCGGCGAGCCGGGCTATCGGGGCGCGCTCGACCGGGACAATGACGGTGTCGCCTGCGAGTGAGCCGCCCATATCGCGGCCTGCACCTGGTCGAGAATCTCTATCGTGCAGGCGGTCTGGCCCGGCGGCAGGCGCGGGATCTCATGTTCGCCCGCCAGCAGACTCCATGATTCCACGGCGTCCGCCCGAACCGTTTCCTGGCTGCCGCCCACTAGTGTTCGATCAACTGTTCGACCCCGTCGAAGATCCGGTCCAGCCCGAAATCGAGTGAGGCTGCCGGTTCACCGGCGCTGTTGAGCTGCTCCCCCACCGCCCGGCCCACCCGCCCGGCCACCGGGAACGCGGACGGGTCCATCACCGCGGCCAGCGCCGGTTCCATCGCGGTCCACCACTGCCGGTCGTCCTCGCCGCTGCCGGACCGGTCGGCCGCGAGCGCGGCGTGCCAGCGGGCCAGCCCCTGCACGTGCACCAGCACCATGGTCAGCACCGCGTCCATGTCGGCGTCGGACAGGCCGATGCCGTCCAGCGTCCGGAGCTCGGCCTCGTACTTCCGGTTGATGTTCGGTCCGAGTGCGGGCCGGCCCTGCGGGATCCGCAGCAGCCAGGGATGCCGCGCGTGCAAGTCCCAATTGCGGCGGGCGATGAACCGCAGCCCGGCCCGCCAGTCGCCCTGGCGTGCGGGCTCGTCCAGGTCCGCGTACAGCTCGCCGATGACGGTGTCGATCATCAGCTCGATCAACGCCGGTTTGCCCGGCACGTGGGTGTAGAGCGACATCGTGCCGGCGCCGAGCCGGTCGGCCACGTTTCGCATGGAGACCGCGTCGATCCCGCTCACGTCGGCCAGCTCGATCGCCACCCGCACGATCGCCCGCACGGTCAGACCGGAGCGGCCCGGCCGGTCCTGCGGCCCCCAGAGCAGGGCCAGCGTCTTGACCGGGTCGTCCGCCGGGACCTTCTTCTCGGGCTTGTCGGACGTCGGGGGCATCGGGCCATTCTCCTTGCGTGCCCGGGGCCGGGCATGCGCCCCCTCGGCGGCGTCCGACCGGGGAGCATCCGGTCGTGTGGTGCGACCGGATCCTCCCCAGGACCGCGGCGGCGGATCAGGTCAGCCGTCGCACCTCACCCAATTGCCCCCTCCGCGACTTGAGCCATCTGCCTGTCCAGAACGGCCGATGAAGCTCCAGATGGCTCGAGTCGGCGGCGGCGGAAGAAGGCCGTCGATTTCACGTACGCTGTACGGTATGGTGTACGTAGAACCAGCGACCGGAGGCGAGATGGACGAGGCCGAACCCGCCATCGAGGTGCGCGACCTGCGCAAGCACTACCCGAAGACCCCGGACGGGGTGGGCCTGAACGGCATCGACCTACGCGTGCCGGTCAGCACCGTGCACGCCCTGCTCGGGCCGAACGGCGCCGGCAAGACAACCACGATCCGGATCCTGACCACCCTGCTGCGCGCGGACTCGGGCACGGCCCGAGTGGCCGGGTTCGACGTGCGCGGCCAGGGCCGGCAGGTGCGCCGACGCGTCGGGCTGGTCGGCCAGGCCGCCGCGGTCGACGAGGTGCTCACCGGCCGGCAGAACCTGTCGATGATCGGCCGGTTGAACCACCTGCTCTCCCCCGCGACCCGGGCGGGTGAGTTGCTCGACCGGTTCGGGCTCGCCGACGCCGCGGACCGCAAGGTGTCCACCTACTCAGGCGGGATGCGCCGGCGGCTGGATCTGGCCGCGGCGCTGGTCGTCGACCCGCAGGTGCTGTTCGTCGACGAGCCCACCACCGGGCTCGACCCGCAGGCCCGGCGGGACGTGTGGGCGTCGATCGGGGATCTGGTCGCGGGCGGCACCACGGTGCTGGTGACCACGCAGTACATGGAGGAGGCGGACGCGCTCGCCGACCGGATCACCATGCTGGCGGCCGGGCGGGTGGCGGCGAGCGGCTCACCCGACGAGCTCAAGGCCCGGGTGGGCGGGGACTGGCTGGACGTCACCCCGGACCATCCGGCAGACCTGGCCCGCCTGGCCGGGATCTGCGCCCCGTACGCCGCCGGTCCACCGGTGACCGCCGACGGTGTGCTGCGGATCCCCGTCGCCGACCGCACCCGGGCCCTGGTCGGCGTCTCGAGCGCACTCGCCGACGCCCGGATCGACCCGCTCGACCTGAGCGTCCGGCGCCCCACCCTGGACGAGGCCTTCCTCGCCCTGACCGGCCCCCCGACCGACCCGGTCGAGACGGCGGTGACGCGATGAGCACCGCGGTCGACACTACCGCGCCGGCCCGGGGCGCCGAGTCGATGCTCGGCGACGCCTGGACCATCACCCGCCGGCAATTCTGGCACTGGCGGGCCCAACCCGGCGGATTCGCTGTCGGGTTGCTGTTCCCGGTGCTGGTCACCCTGATGTTCGGCGCGCTGTTCGGCGGTGCCATCGCCGGGTCGTCCGGCGACTACTACTCGTTCCTGATGCCCGGCATCTTCGTCATGGCCATGCTTTTCGGTCTGGAGGCGACGATGACCGCGGTCAACGCCGACGCCGCGCGTGGCGTCACCGACCGCTTCCGCTCCCTGCCCATCCACCCGGCCGCGGTGGTGCTCGGCCGATGCCTGGCCGACATGATCTACACCGTGGTGGGTCTCGCGGTGCTGCTGGTGACCGGCCTGGCGCTCGGCTGGCGGTGGCAGGACGGCGGCACCGAAGCGCTGATCGCGGTGGCGCTGCTGTTGCTGCTCCGGTTCGCCCTGCTGTGGTTGGGCATCTACGTCGCTCTGGTCGCCAAGGGTCCCGAGACGGTGGTGGCCGTACAGATCCTGGTCTGGCCGATCAGCATGCTGTCCAGCATCTTCGTCGACCCGGCCACCATGCCCGGCTGGCTCGGCACGATCGCGTCGTGGAACCCGTTGTCCGCCACCGCCACCGCGACCAGGGAGTTGTTCGGCAACCCGACCTGGGCGAGCGCGAGCTGGGTGAACGAGCACGCGTTGCCGCTGGCGGTCGGCTGGCCGGTGCTGATCACCGCGACGTTCGCGCCGCTGGCCGTCCGCGCCTACCGTCGGCTCGGCGGATGAGGTCGGGCCGCCGGATCGGTCGACGGATCCGGGCTGCGGTACCACCGGTGCCGCTGCCAGCTGCCGTGGTTCGCTCGGCAAGCCTCGCTCACAGCCCGAGTCGTTCCAGCGCGTCTTCGTATTCGTCCTCGATCTCGTCGGCGTCCCTGGTCGCGTCGTCCCACATCGCGGCCAGCGCCGACCGGGTCGACTCCGGCAGCTCCTCGTACCTGCGCTGCCAGGCCTCGGCCCCCTCGGTCCAGTAGCCGACGACCTTGTAGGCGGTGCCCGGCAGGCGCAGCTCGTGCCGCAGGTACTTGCGCACCAGCCGCGTGGTCCGGGCCTCGCCGGCCACCCAGACGTAGCCGGGGCCGTCCGGCAGCTCGGTGCCGCGGACGATCTGGTCCAGCCGGCTCGGGCCGTGGCCGTTGCCCCCGTACACCCACTGCAGGTCCGCGTTCGGGGGCAGCGCGATCGGCTGGCGATCCTGCGACGAGGCCACCTCGAGCACCGCGCGGGTCCGCACCCCGGGCGGCGCCTGTTCGAGCAGCCGGGCGGCCGCCGGTAGCCCGGTCGCATCGGCCACCAGCAGCCGCCAGGTCGAGTCGTCGGGCGGCTCGGACAGCCCGCGCGGGGTGTTGCTCGCCAGCACGTCACCGGGTTGCGCGCGCAGCGCCCAGGCCGCCGCGACACCACCGTCGTGCACCACGAAATCGATTGTCAGACAACCATTCTCTGCGTCCCAGGCGCGAACGGTGTAGCAGCGCATCGGGGACGGTTCGACGCCTTCGGGAAACCTCCAGTAGCCGTCGTCGGTGGCGATGGGCATGGTCGGTGCGGCCTGCCCGGGGCCGGGCAGGAACAGCCGGACGTACTCGTCGCCGACCCCGCTGCTGCCGAAACCGTCCAGATCACCGCCGGAATGCACCCAGAACTCGATTCGTATCATTCCCGGGGTCAGCCGCCGGACCTGACGGACGACGATGCGGTGGATGCGGTTGATCATCCGACCAGCGCCTGCTCGAGGGGTGAGCTGCTGGCCGGTGGTGTCGCCCTTTCCGTCGCCGTCGCTGTCGGCCGGCGGGGTGATCTCCGGCCCGAGGTCGTCGAAGACCGGGCGGAGCATGGGCCGAGGGCCAGACCGAATCGGCGTCGCAGGCGCATGCGGATTCCTCACTGATCGGGGTGGTCATCGAATTAGCACAGGCTTGGCTAACTCGCCTGCCCAGTATGGAGCGAGGGACTGTCGCGAACGGGCCAGTCGATGTCGCGAACCGGCCGAGATGCCTCACGGTTCGCACGCCCAGGTCAGCCCGATCGGGTGAGCAGCTCCTCCTCGGTGGCGCCGCCGGCGGCGCTGAACGCGCCGGGCGTGCGACCGAAGCGCATGCGGAAGGCATGCACGAACGCGCTCGAGTTGCTGTACCCGACCCGCCGACCGACCGACCCGACGGGCAGCCCGGCGACGAGCATCTCGACCGCCGTGCGCATCCGGGCGTCGGTGCGCCAGCCGGCGAACGAGCGGCCGGTCTCGGCCCGGAAGATCCGGCTGAGGTTGCGCTCGCTGGATCCGGTGAACCGGCCCCACTCGGCCAGACTCCGCGGATCTGCCGGGTCGGCCAGCAGGGCCCGGGCGACCCGCCGCGCGCGGTCGTCGAGCGGCAGCGGGACGTTCAGGCTGGGGTGCGCGACCGGAGCCAGCAGCGCCGGCACCAACCGCTCGGCGTGCTCACGGACCGCCGGTTCGAGTACCTCGCGGTGCAGTTCGGCGAGCAGCTCGGCCAGCAACGGCGAGACGTCGACGATCGTCGTGCGGACCGGGTGAGCACCCAGATCGGGGCGCAGGTAGCTGCAGAAGAACGTGGTGCCCGAGGCGGCCGTCACGCGATGCACCACTCGGGCGGGGATCCACAATCCCTGATGGGCCGCGACTGCGAAGAACCCGTCACCGGTCTGCGCGGTCAACGTGCCGCGGGTGCCCCAGAGCAGTTCGTGCCAGCCGTGGTCGTGGTCGGACCACTCGCTGGCCTGCACGGTCGCGAACTCGTAGGTGCAGATCCCGGCTTCGGTCTGTCCGGTTGGCGACATCACCTGTCCGATTGTCGAATCCTCGGTCAACTGAGCCAATCCTAAGCTTGCGCCGTGACTTCGGAACACCCCTCGCCGCCCGACAGCAGCTGGGCGCCGCTGCGACGCCGCTGGCCGCTACTTCTTGCCACCATCGCCGGCCTCATGGTGCACCAGGTGTGCGAGGCGCTGGTCCCGGTCGTCATCGGCGTGATCATCGATCGGGCGATCGAGCCGAGCGACGCCGCCGCGCTGTCCGCCGGTCTGGCCGGATTGACCGCCCTGTTCGTCGTGCTCGCACTCTCCTGGCGGTTCGGCCGGGTCGCCGGAGCGCGGGCGGCGGAGGGCGCCGGTTACGAACTGCGGCACGGACTCGTGCAGCGCGTGCTGGACCCGCGAGGAATGGCCCGGCCCCGCCGGCCGGGCGAGCTGGTCACCATCGCCGGCGGCGACGTGGACCGAACCGTCCGGGTGGTGTGGGTGATCGGCGTGGCCGTGGCCAAGGCCGCGGCGGTCGCGACCGTCGCCGTCTCGCTGCTGCTGATCTCCGTGCCGCTCGGCATTGCCGTGCTGGTGGCCACCCCGGTGCTACTGGTCGGCATGCATCTCGTCGCCGGCCCGCTGGAACGACGCAGCGACGCCGAGCAGGAGTCGATCGCGCATGCCGGCGCGGTCGCCGGGGATCTGTTGAGCGGCCTGCGCACCCTCAAGGGACTCGGCGCCGAGGAGGCCGCGGTCCGCCGGTTCGAGGCCGCCAATCTCCAGTCGTGGCGGCACGCCCGGCGCGCCGCCGACCTGGTCGGCGCCTACGTCGGGGTCAGTTCGGCGCTGTCCGCGGCCTTCCTGGCCGGACTCGCCTGGTTTGCCGGCGTGCAGGCGCTGGACGGCCACATCTCCGTCGGTGAACTGGTCGCGGTGCTCGGGCTCGCTCAATTCCTGCAGTGGCCGATGTCCGGCCTCGCCTTCGTCGGCGCCGAATTGGCCACCGCCCGCGCCTCCGCGACGCGGGTGGCGCAGGTGCAGCAGACCCCGCCGGTGTGGGACCGGCTGACCGACCCCGAGCCCGGCCCGACGTCGCGCACCAGCCTCGAGCTGCGCGGGCTGCGGGGCTCGGCGTTCGGTCCGATCGACCTGGCCGTCCCTGCCGGCACGATCGTCGCGGTGTGCGTCGACGAGTCCGGCGCGGCCACCGAACTCGTCGACGTGCTGGCCCGCCGGATTCCGCCGGCCGGCGGCACGATGCTGGTCGGGGGCGTCGAGGTGGCCGGTCCCGACCGCCTCCCGGAAGGCTGCGGGGCCGAGCCGGCCGTCCCGGCGGTGATCGTCCCACCGCACCATGCCGCCATCCTGTCCGGCACGATCGCCGACAACGTGCTGCCCGGCGCACCGGCCGACGACCGACGGCTGGCGGCCGCGGCCGGCGCGGCCGCCTTCGACGACGTGATCGGCGAGGCCGACGGCGGCTGGTCGACCCGGGTCGGCGAGCGTGGGCTGACGCTGTCCGGCGGTCAGCGCCAGCGGCTGGCCCTGGCCCGCGCGCTGGCCACCGACGCCGCCGTGCTCGTCCTGCACGAACCGACCAGCGCGGTCGACTCCGTCACCGAGATCGGCATCGCCGCCGGCCTGCGGGAGATCCGCCGGTCCCGGGCCACCGTGCTGGTGACGTCGAGCCCGGCCCTGCTCGCGGTGGCCGACCACGTGCTGGTGCTGCACGGTGGCCGGGTCGTCGACGCCGGCCGACATCACGACCTGGTTGCCAGCAGCGACCACTACCGCGAACGGATCACCGGATGAACAGGGAAGGGTGGGAGGGCGAGGCCGCCCTGCCCGTTGCCGATGCCCGGGCCACGCTGGGCGAGCTGGGTCGTGGGCTGCGCGCCCGGCCGTGGGCGCTGGGCGCCACCGTCGTCCTGTTGATCACGGCGTCGATCGCGGCGCTGGCCGTTCCCGCGCTGCTCGGCGCGATCGTTGACGCGATCACCACCGGGGACGCGTCCGCGATCGCCCGGCTGGCGCTGCTGGTGGGCGTGGCCGGGGTGGCACAGGGCGTGCTCGGCGGCGGCGCCACGGTCGGCGTCGCCCGCATCGGTGAACGCATCCTGGCCGATCTGCGGGGTCGGGTCGTCCAACGAGCGATCAGGGCGCCGGTGACTCGGGTGGAGGCGGCCGGGCGGGGGGACCTTGTCGCCCGGGTCACCGGCGACGCCCGGTTGGTGGGCGACGCGGTCTCGGAGCTGGTCCCGACCTTCGTCGGCGCGGCGTTCGCGATCGTGGTGACCGGCGCCGGGCTGGCCGTCATCGACTGGCGGATGCTGTTCGCCGCGGCACTGGCCGCCCCGATTCAGCTGTACGCGCTGCGCACCCACCTGCGCCGCTCCACCCCGGTGTACGCGCAGGCTCGGGCCGCGGTCGGCCGGCGGGCGCAACGCACCCTGGAGGCCGTCGACGCGGCCGAAACCATCCGGGCGATGGGGTGGGAACGAAGGACCGGCGATGCCGTCGACGAGGCCGGCCGGCGGGCGGTCGACCTGGAGCTCCAAGGGGTCGGGTTGGAGGTGCGGTTCTGGAACCGGCTCAACGTCGCCGAGCTGGTCGGGCTCGGCGGGGTGCTGGCGATGGGTTTTGCCCTGGTCGGCGGCGGCGCCATCACCATCGGCCAGGCCACGGCCGCCGCGCTGTACTTCCATCAGCTGTTCGGACCGGTCGGCACGGTGCTCGGCGGTTTCGACGAGCTGCAGCGGGCCGCGGCCGGGCTGGCCCGGCTGGTGGGTGTGTTGCAACTGCCCGCCCAGGCCCCCGCCGCGCGGCTGACCGGTGAACCCGCCGCCGCCGTCGAACTGCGCGGAGTCGGGTACCGGTACCCGTCGGCCTCCGGGTCGGCGCCGGCCCTGCGGGAGGTCGACCTGGCGGTCGCCGCCGGAGAGACCGTCGCCGTCGTCGGGCGTACCGGGGCGGGCAAGAGCACCATCGCCGCCCTGGTGGCCGGGGTGCTGGACGGGCACAGCGGGCAGATCGTCATCGACGGTCGCCCGGCGGACGGCGACGGCGGCGGGCCGGGCGCCCGCGGGGTGGCCCTGGTCACCCAGGAGGCGCACGTGTTCGCCGGAACCCTGCGCGACGACCTGCTTCTCGCCCGCCCGGGCGCATCGGACGCGGACCTGGCGGACGCCCTGGCCACGGCCGGGGCCTTGGCATGGTCGCGGTTGCTGCCGGACGGCCTGGACACCGTGGTCGGCGTCGGCGGACGCTCGCTGTCCCCGCTCGAGGCACAACGTCTGGCCCTGGCCCGCTCGCACCTGACCGCGGCGCGGGTGCTGGTGCTGGACGAGGCCACCGCCGAGGCGGGCAGCTCCGGCACCCGCGACCTGGACCGGGCGATCGACCGCCTGCGCGCGGGTCGCACCACGCTGCTGGTGGCGCATCGGCTCGACCAGGCGGCCCGCGCCGACCGGGTCGTCGTCATGGAACAGGGCCGGGTGGTCGAAGTGGGTGCGCACGTCGACCTCGTCGCGCGGGGCGGAAGGTACACCGAGCTGTGGCGGGCCTGGCAGGACGAGCGCACGCAGCCCCGGCCGCGGAAGGACGCGGGCACGGCGCTTCGCTGGCCCGACTAGCTCATCGGTCGGCTCAGATCGGCACCTGGGCCACGGCGCGGCGCAGACCGGCGACGTCGAACCGGCCCTCGTAAAGCCGGCCGTTGATCAGCAGGGTCGGCGTGCCCCGGACGCCGTCGGCCAGTCCGAGCGCGAAATCGGCCTCGACCTTGTCGCCGTGGGGCTGGGCCGGATCGCCGATCACCCTGGACCCGTCCAGACCGAGTTTGGTCGCGTACTTGGCCAGATCCCAGTCGGACAGCCGCGTCTGGTGCGCGAACAGCATGTCGTGCATGGGCCAGAACGCGCCCTGGGCCGCCGCGGCCTCGGCGGCCAGCGCGGCCGTCAGCGCGTAGGGATGGAGTTCGTGCAGCGGGAAGTTGCGGAAGATCAGCCGCACACCACCGCCGGACCCGGCGACCACCTCGTCGAGTACCGGCTTGGCCGCGGCGCAGTACGGGCATTCGTAGTCGCCGTATTCGGTCAAGGTGACCGGGGCGTCCAGGGCACCCCGGACATGGTCGACAAGACCGTCCTCGCGGGGCACGTCTCCGTCGAGGCGCGTCTGTCCCGGGTCGATCACCGAATCCGTCATGCGGCCATTATCGGCGGTCCCCGCCACCGCCCCGCCATCAGCGACCGGGGGCGGCCGGCTGCGGTTGCCGCCAGGGCCGCGGGGGAAGCGACAGCGCCGACTCGTCCGCACCCGGCGAGCACATCGGGAAGCGGTTCCCCAGCACGCGCAGGGTGGTCGAGCCCAGCACCGCGGCCAGCAGGGAGCCGGCCAGGATGCCGATCTTGGCCTGCTCCATCAGTGCGGCGTCGGCGAAGGCCAGATCGGCGATGAACAGCGAGATGGTGAAGCCGATCCCGGCCAGCATCGACGCGGCGAGCAGGTGCGAGTAGCGAACGCCACCCGGCAGCGCGCCCCAGCCGAGCCGCAGCGTCAGCAACGCGGCGCCGGTGATGCCCACCGTGTTGCCCAGCACGAGGGCGACCGCGACGCCCCAGGTCACCGACGATCCGAGGGCCGCGCTCAGGGCCGCGCCGTCGAGGACCACGCCGGCGTTGGCGAACGCGAAGACCGGCACGATCACGTAGGCCGACCACGGGTGCAGCGACCGTTCCAGCCGGTCGTTGGCCGGGATGGTCGATTCGGCGGCCAGCACCGCCAGCCGCGCCCGCTCCGCGGTCGGCGCCTCCCGGAGCGCCCGGTTGTAGGCCGCGCTGCGGTCGATCACCGACTGTGGCGGCGGTGCGGCCGGGATGATCAGCCCGACGGCGACGCCGGTCAACGTGGCGTGCACCCCGGACTGGAAGACGGCGAACCACAACGCAATCCCCACCAACACGTAGGGGTAGAGACGCCAGACACCGATCCAGCGCAGCGCCAGCAGGGCGCCGACCAGCAGGACGGCCAGGCCCAGGGCGGGCAGTGACGGATCGTCGGAGTAGAAGATCGCCATCAGGGTGATCGCGCCGATGTCGTCGGCGATGGCCAGCGTCAGCAGGAACACCCGGATGCGGTCCGGACAGCGGGGACCGAACAGGGCCAGCACGCCGAGGACGAACGCCGTGTCGGTCGACATCACCACGCCCCAGCCCCGTGCGGCCTCCCCGGACGGGTTGAACAACAGGTAGATGGCGATCGGCACCAGCAGCCCACCGAGGGCGCCGATGGTCGGGACCATCACCGTGCGCCGGTCCCGCAGGTCTCCCTGGGCGATCTCCCGGGTGATCTCGAGTCCGATCACGCAGAAGAACACCGCCATCGCGGCGTCGTTCACCCAGTGCTGCAGGCTCATCTCGAAGGTGATCGGCCCGAAGCCGAAACCGGCCGGCAAGTGCCACATCTCGGTGTAGGAGGGCGACCACGGCGAGTTGGCCCAGGCCAGCGCCAGCGCCGTGCCGATCAGCAGGAACACCGACCCGGCGGCCTCGGTGGCCAGGAAGCGGCGGGCCGCCGGGGACGGGCCGCGGAACACGTGGCGGGGCGCCGGACCCGGACGGGGCGTTTCGGTCATGGCGGTCTCACTCCGTCAGGGGGAACCGGATGCGCGGCACCCTACCCTCCGGTGCCCGACCCCTTCGCCCCACCTGGCCGAGGGCGCGAGTCGTCCCTTCTGCCCGCCCGTCCGGAGTCCGGAGCCTGCAGTTGATCATGAACAACACACCCTTTTCCGGGCGAATAGGGGCGTGTTCTTCATGATCAAGACGTGGGACACAGATCACACATGCGTCGGCGGGTCGATGTCTGGACACGACCGGCCCCGATGGCCTATCTTCTATGTCGGAAGCCATTCGGCTTCCACCAAAGACTTGGGATTGTTACTGCGCAGCAGGCAAAACCCGGGCCAGTTCTATGCGCGCTCGTTCAGAGCGTGACGTGGATCATGGCTCGGGTTTTTTTGTTGTCGCGGGCATGCCCCTTGCTGCGGACCCGACATGAAATTCCAAAGGAGGAATCATGGCAACCGCCAGCAAGTACGACACTCTTGCCGACGCGATCCTGGACGGGGTCGGCGGGGAGTCGAACGTGAAGTCGGTGACCCACTGCGCCACCCGACTGCGGTTCCAGCTCGACGACAACGCCAAGGCCGACAAGGCGGCGATCGAGGACACGCCCGGTGTGATCACCGTGGTGGAGGCCGGCGGCCAGTTCCAGGTCGTCATCGGCAACACCGTCAACAACGTCTATGCGGCGATGACCGCCCGGTCCGGCGTCTCCAGCGAGGGCACCGCCGCCGGCGGTCCGCTGGCCAAGTTCATCGACCTGATCACCAGCATCTTCACCCCGCTGCTGTGGGTGCTGGCCGGCACCGGCCTGCTCAAGGCGCTGCTGGCGGTCGCCGTCAAGATCGCCCCCGACTTCGCCGCCAGCTCGACCTACGCGATCCTGTTCGCCGCCGGCGACGCCGCGTTCGTGTTCCTGCCGTTCCTGCTGGCCGTGACCGCGGCCAAGAAGTTCGGCGCGAACCAGTTCACCTCGCTGGCCGTGGTCGGTGCCCTGGTGTACTCGGCCACCATCGCGGTCATCCCCGGCGCGGCCGGCGCCGCCATGACGCTGAATGGTTTCGCCGATGCCGGCGGTGAGCTCACCTTCCTGGGCATCCCGGTGATCATGGTCAGCTACCTGTCCGCGGTCATCCCGACCATCCTCGCGGTGTGGATCCTTTCGCTCGTCGAGCGTTTCCTGACCCGCTACATCCCCGAGACCGTGCGCAACTTCGCCGTGCCGATGCTGGCCGTCGCGATCGTCGTCCCGGTCACCCTGCTGGCCATCGGCCCCGCCTCCTTCTACCTGGGCGAGGCGCTGTCGCACGGCGTGAACTGGCTGTGGAACCTGTCCCCGGCGCTCGGCGGGCTGATCCTCGGCGGGACCTGGCAGCTGCTGGTGATCTTCGGCCTGCACTGGGGCGTGGTCCCGGTGATGATCCAGGACATCGCCAGCCAGGGGTACTCGCTGATCTCCGGACCGCTGTTCGCGGCGGTGCTGGCCGTGAGCGGCGCCACCCTGGCCGTGTGGATCAAGACCCGCAACTCGGATCTGAAGAAGATCGCCGGGCCGGCAACCATCTCCGCGTTCCTGGCCGGCGTCACCGAGCCCGCCATCTACGGCGTGGTGCTGCGGCTCAAGAAGCCGTTCGTCTACTCGCTGATCGGCGGCGCAGTGGGCGGCGCGATCGCGGCGTTCGGCGGATCGGCCGCCGAGGGCTTCGTCCTGCCGGGCGCCATCACGCTCACCTCGACCCTGAACATCGGCAACTTCACGCTGCAGCTGATCGGCTCGGCCGTCGCCATCGCGATCGCCTTCACCCTGACCATGGTGCTCGGCTTCAAGGACCTGCCAAACAAGGCGCAGGTCGAGGATGCCGATCGGACCAGCGGTGCCGAGGACGGCGCGGTGGCCTCCGAGGCCGTCCCGGTGGCGACACCGGTCGCCGGACAGGTGCTGGCGCTCGAGCAGGTCCCGGACAAGGTCTTCTCCTCCGGCGCGATGGGCCACGGCCTGGCCGTCATCCCCTCGGAAGGCAAGGCCTACGCGCCGGTCAGCGGGGCAGTTGTCGCCGTGATGCCACACGCGTTCGGCATCCGCCGGGCCGACGGCCTGGAGGTGCTCGTGCACATCGGGCTGGACACCGTCGAACTCAACGGCAAGCACTTCAGCCCGGCGGTGGCCCAGGGCCAGCAGGTCGCGGAAGGTGAGCTGCTCGCCGAGTTCGACATCCCCGCGATCAAGGCCGCGGGCTACGACCCGACCACGATCATGATCGTGACGAACACCGGTCCCTACCAGGCGGTCGTGCCCGTCGCCGACGGCACCGTGAGCGCCAGCGAGCTCGCGCTGGACCTCGTCGGCTGACCCGCAGCGGGGTGGCTGTGGCCCCGCCACGGCCACCCCGGCCCGCCCACTTCCGATCGCAACGACCTTTGGAGACCTTCAGATGAGCACCACCAGCACCCCATTCCCGCCCGGATTCCTCTGGGGCGGCGCCACCGCCGCCAACCAGGTGGAGGGCGCCTACGACCAGGGCGGCAAGGGCCTGTCGATCCAGGACGTGATGCCCCGCGGTATCGCCGCCCCGCGCACGGACGCGCCGACCGCGGACAACCTGAAACTGGAGGCGATCGACTTCTACCACCGGTACGCGCAGGACATCGCCCTGTTCGCCGAGATGGGCTTCTCGGTGTACCGGTTCTCCATCGCCTGGAGCCGGATCTTCCCCAACGGCGACGACGCCGAGCCCAACGAGGAGGGCCTGGCCTTCTACGACCGGGTGCTGGACGAACTGGAGCGGCACGGCATCGAGCCGCTGGTCACCATCTCCCACTACGAGACCCCGCTGGCCATCGCGGAGAAGTACGACGGCTGGGTGTCCCGTGACGTGATCGGGCTGTTCGAGCGGTACGTACGGGTGCTGTTCGCCCGTTACGGGCACCGGGTGAAGTACTGGCTGACCTTCAACGAGATCAACTCGGTGCTGCACGCCCCGCTGCTCAGCGGCGGCATCAACACCCCCAAGGACCAGCTGACGCAGAGCGACCTGTACCAGGCGGTCCATCACGAACTCGTCGCCAGCGCCCTGGCCACCAAGATCGCGCACGAGATCAACCCGGACATCAAGGTCGGCTGCATGGTCATCGGAATGCCGACCTACCCGCTGACGCCCGACCCCTCCGACGTGCTGGCCGCCATGCACGCCGACCACGCCAACCTGATGTTCACCGACGTGCACGCCCGCGGCCGCTACCCCGGGTACGCCCTGCGGCACTTCCGGGAGAACGGCATCGAGCTGACCATCACCGACGACGACCGCAAGCTGCTGGCCGAACACACCGTCGACTTCATCTCGTTCAGCTACTACATGAGCGTCTGCGAGACCGGCGACCCGTCGAAGAAGGTGGCAGGCGCGGGCAACATCATGGGCGGCGTGCCGAACCCGCACCTGCCGGCGTCCGAGTGGGGCTGGCAGATCGACCCGGTCGGGCTGCGCGTCATCCTCAACCAGTTCTGGGACCGCTGGGGCAAGCCGCTGTTCATCGTGGAGAACGGGCTGGGCGCCAAGGACGAGCTGGTCGACGTGGACGGTGAACCCACGGTGCTGGACGACTACCGGATCGACTACCTGAACGCCCACCTGGTGCAGGTCGGCGAGGCGATCACCGACGGCGTCGAGCTCCTCGGCTACACCACCTGGGGGCCGATCGACCTGGTCAGCGCCTCCACCGCGCAGCTGTCCAAGCGGTACGGCTTCATCTACGTCGACCGCAACGACGACGGCACCGGCACCCTGGCCCGCTACCGCAAGAAGTCGTTCGACTGGTACCGGCAGGTCATCGCCAGCAACGGCGCGAGCCTGGACCCGAGCTGACACCATCGGCGGGGCGGCCCGAGCCGGCGAGGGCACCAGCGAGCACAGTCGGTCGAGCCGGCGAGGGCGCCATCAAGCACGGAGGGCGGCGATGAACAAGTCCGGCTGCGTAGGAGCCAGACTTGCTCATCGCGGTCCTAGATTTTCTCAGCGAGGAGAAGCGGTGCGGGTCCTGAAGGTCTTCAACAACAACGTCGTGCTGGCCGTCGACGACCGCGACGTCGAGCACGTGCTGTTCGGGCGCGGGCTGGGGTTCAAGGTGACGCCGGGGTCGACCCTGGACCCCGGCCGCATCGAGCGCCGGTTCGTGCCGGGCGGTTCGGCGAGCGCCGAGCGGATCGCCGCGATGGTTGACGAGATCGCCGCGGAGGACATCGAACTGGCCGAACGGATGGTCGCCCTGGCCCGCGACCGGCTGGGCCCGCACATCAGCGATCACGTCCTGCTGCCGCTGGCCGATCACCTCAACTTCGCGCTGCGGCGAGCGGCACAGGACGTGGCGGAGATCGAGTATCCGCTGCGCTGGGAGGTGCAGTACCTGTATCCGGCCGAGGTCGCGACGGCCCGGGCGATGCTCGACCTGGTGGCCGCGGACCGCGGCGTCCGGCTACCCGATGTGGAGACGGTGCCGCTGGCCCTGCACCTGGTGAACGCGCAGTTCGACGCCGACATGTCCGCCACCGCGCAGATGACCCAAGACCTGCACCGCATTCTGGACATCATCCGCGAGGAGTACCACGTCCAGATCGACGAGGGCTCGATGGAGGTGGCTCGGTTCGTGACGCATCTGCGGTACCTGTTCCTGCGCGAGCAACAGGGCCGCAAACTGACCCAGACCCCCGCCGAGTTGCACGCCGCGTTGCAGTCCGCGCGACCCCGCGAGTACACCTCGGCCGGCCGGATCGGCACGCTGCTCGCGGACCGGTACGGCTGGGACGTCAGCTCCGACGAGATCCTCTACCTCGCCCTGCATGTCAGCCGGCTGGTGGACGCGGCGTCGGCCGCCGGGCCGGTCGGCGCACCCAAGGAAGGAGCGGGCGGATGAGACCTGGAGCGCAGCGCCGAACGTGGGGCAGATCCGGTCGTCCCAGGCGACCGGATCTTCCCCAGTTCGCAGGCGCGGGAGGTGCAGCGGTATGACGCTAGGCGAGCAGATCCTGGAGTCGGTCGGCGGCGCCGGCAACGTGGGCGAGCTCACCCGATGTTGGGTCAGACTGCGGTTCGTGCTGCACGATCCGAGTCTGGTCGACCAGGCCAGGATCGACGCGCTGGACGACGTGGCCATCGCGGTGCACCAGCACGGCCAGTACCAGATCGCCCTGCGGCGCGGGCTTGTGGAGACCTTCGACGAGCTGACCGAACTGCTCCGGTAGCCGCGCGGCGGCGCCACGGGCGCTACGGCCGGATGGATTTGATCACCTTCATCGGGAATCGCGACGACACCTTCTGGATCCCGGGGATGGTGAGAACGCGCTCGGTCAGGAACGTCTCGTACTGCTGAACGTCGCGCACGGCGACCCGGACGAAGTAGTCCGGGGAACCGAAGAGCCGGTACAGCTCCAGGACCTCGTCGAAGCCGGCCATGGCCCGCTCGAACCGTTCGACGCTGCCGCGGTCGAAGTTGGTCAGGTCGACGTCCAGGATCACCTCGAACCCTCGTCCGACGGCGACCGGCGAAATCAGCGCCCGGTAGCCGACGATCACCCCGTCGCTCTCCAGCCGCTGCACCCGGCGCAGGCAAGGACCGGGGGTCAGGCCCACCCGTTCGGCGAGCGCGACGTTGGACAGCCTGGCGTCGTCGCGCAGTTCGGCAACAATTGCGTGATCGATCGAATCCATTGCCCGATCATTGCACATCCGGCCCCTCAGGCCAGGAAGTTTGCAATCCTGTGCTGGCCTACTCGTGAGAAGATTGCCGCATGCACACCACCCCCTCCCCTGGCCCCCCGGTGCACCGCCGAGCCGAGGTCGCCGCGGGCGTTCGGGCCTCCCTGTCCGCGGGGCTGGGCATGTTCCCGCTCGGCGTCGCCTACGGATTGCTCGTGATCCAGGCCGGCTTGCCGTGGTGGGTCGCCCCGGCGTTGTCGATCGCCGCATTCGCCGGATCGCTGGAGTTGCTGCTGGTCGGGATGATGGTCGCGGTGACCCCGCTGGCGGCCGTCGCGCTGACCACGTTCCTGGTGAACTTCCGGCACGTCTTCTACGCCTTCTCGTTCCCGCTGCAGCTGGTCCGCCACCCGCTGGCCCGGACCTACTCGGTCTACGCCCTGATCGACGAGGCGTATGCGGTGACCGTCGGGTCGCCGGGGCGCTGGACCTCCTGGCGGCTGCTGTCCATGCAGATCGCCTTCCAGATGTACTGGGTCGGCGGCGGTCTCGCCGGCGTCGTGCTGGCGGCCCGGCTGCCCGCGCACATCGAGGGCCTCGAGTTCGCGTTGTGCGCGCTGTTCGTCACGCTCACGCTCGACGCGTGCCGGACCACGGCGCAGCTTCCGTCCTTACTCCTGGCGGGGCTGAGCTTCGCGGCGGCCCTCGCGATCGCTCCCGACTCCGCGCTGTTCCTGGGCCTGCTGGCCTTCCTCGGTGCGCTCACGGTGCGTTACCTGCTCGCCCGGCGACGGGAGCCGGCCGATGCCTGACACCTGGTACATCCTTGCCGTGCTCGGCACCGTCTTCACGATCACCCTTGCCCTGCGGGCGGTCCCGTTCGCGGTGCTGCGGCCACTGCGTGAGTCCCGGCTGGTCACCACCATGGCCGGGTGGCTGCCCGCCGGGATCCTGGGCATCCTCGCCCTCAGCACCTTCCACGGCTCGGCCGGTCAGGGTGGCGGCCACCTGATCCAGGCGGTCGTGGCCGTCGCCGTCACCGCCGCCGCGCACCTGCTGAGCCGGCGACGCACACTGGTCAGTGTGGCCGCCGGAACGGTCACCTTCGTCGCTCTGTCCGCCCTGGGTTGACCCGGCCGCCGCACACGGAGCGCCGAATGTGGGGAAGATCCGGTTGTCTCACGCGACCGGACCTTCCCCGCTGCTTGGCCCGCCGGTGACCTTCGACGATCAGAACAACGGCGCACAGCGCCAGGGCGGATCCGGCGACGATCAGGGGGCGGCCATCGGTCGATCAGCTTCGCCGGCGCGATCCGTCAGCCGACGATGACCGATCCATAGACCAATGGCACCGAACTCCACTGCGCCAGGCCAAGGGCGTCGGCGTGCAGTCCCGCGAACGCCAGGAATCACGCGGCGGCGGCCACGCCGCAGAACGTCCAGCAGGCCGAGGCCAGTGGACTGGCCCAAGGCGAAGCCAAAGGTCTGGCCGGCCGATGCAGGTCCTTCAGGGACGCGACGTCGCGGTTCCCCATGAAGTGCGCGAGCGTTTCGCCCGTCCGATGAACCGTGGTTGTGCAACCCGACGCGGTGATGCGCAACCATGGTTCACTCGGCGAACAGCGGCGAACACAGGGTTCAGCGGACGCGCACCGACGCGAGCAGAAGCGACAGTTCCTGCTCGACGTACTGCTCCAACGTCACGAACTGAGCGACGTGCCAGTGCTTGAGCGCCCACACGTGCGCGACGAGCAGCAGGTTCTGCACCACCAACCGGGAATCCACGTCGCGGAAGACCCCTGTCGCCACCCCTTCCCGGAACGCCAGCCGGATCGGCTCGACCGTCTCCAGCTCCAACTGCTTGATCCGCTCCAACCCCGCTGGGGACAGCGTGTGGCTCTCCCGGTAGGTCAGGTTCACCGCATGTCGCTTGGCGTCCACCACCTGGCAGCAGATCCGGAACCCCGCCTCGAACCGCCGCACCGGGTCGTCCCCCGCCGCCGTGATGGCCGCCGGCACCTGGTCCCGGAAGTCCTCCAGGATGTCCACGATGACCGCCAGCAGCAGGTCGTCCTTGTTGCCGAAGTACTGGTAGATCAGGCCGACGCTGATCCCGGCCCGGTCGGCCACCGCCTGCATCGCGGTTGCGTGGAAGCCGGTCCTGGACATCACCTCCGTCGCGGCGTCCAGGATCTGCCGGCGCCTGCGCTGCACGCGGGAGTCTGTGCGGGCGACTCGCCTGGCGGTGCGTTCGTCGATCGCCTGAGCCATTGCCCCTCCTCGGCAACTGAATGATTATTCATTCTATGCCAAGCTCCGGCCCGGTGGCTCCGAGGTCAGACCGCCGCGGCCAAGGCGACCGGGGCGCCCTCGGGTACGCCGTAGTGGTCGACGACCTTGTTCAGCTCCATTTGGTAGTACAACGGCGTCAGGCCGAACACGAACAGCAAGATGAATCCGATCCACGGATTGGCCGTCGGCGCCAGGCCGGCCGCTCGTTGGGCGTTGGCGATGCGCCCAGCCGTGTTGAAGTACGACACGAACGGCGGAACGATGATGATCCAGCCGAACATGATGGTCAGCAGCGAGCCGGCCGGGTTGATGGGCTGCCGCGGATCGAACTGGAGCATCTCCTTGTGGATCTTGTAGTACCAGACAAGGCTGTAGATGCCGAGAGTCAGGACCGGCCACACGATCCAGACCAGCGCCGGGTTTCGGCGTTTCATCTGCACCGATGGCAGTGGCGATGTGTTCGCGCTCGTCATGTCATACCCCCATTGGTAGTGAATCCCGGCAGAGGCTATCAAAGCGACTGCGCCGAGAGGACCCAACAAAGCCCCCGGGCATCTTCCGGCGACGACTGTGGTCGGGCTTGATCGACAGCTACGCGACCGCGTCGAACCCAGTCGCTTGCCAGCCCTGTGCGCCGGGCGGTGTCCCGGGCAGAGCCGCGACCGATGGTCGGCGACGTGCCCGGTACAAATGGGCCCGCCGACCGGTTTCATTCGTCGTCGAGGCCTGCGATTCCGAGTCCGGTGGTACTCGGCCGCCGCTTCCCCTGGACACCCGGAGGGTCGATTCGTCCGCCTGCACCGATACGGGATCCACTGCCTCTTACCGCCAGTGCGGGCCAGTCTGACCGAATCCCATCGAACCGTCGGCGAAGCGGACGAAACTTCGTTGAACCACGATTCATTTTCCTGTTGACAAGCCCTGGAAGCACCTCTACTGTTGGCTTCAGATGAATGAACCGTCATTCACTCTGAGGCTTCCGAACAGCTCCAATGCGACTCGACGAGGAGAAGCAGATGACCCAGACCACCACCAGCAACGGTGTCGCGACCAGCGTGACCTTCGAAGACATCCGGTACGAGATCGAGGGTCCCACCGCGATCATCACCATCAACCGCCCGCACCGGTACAACGCGTTCCGCGGCCGGACCGTCGAGGAGCTCATCAAGGCGTTCCGCCTGGCCTGGGCCGACAAGGCCGTGCAGGCCGTCATCCTCACCGGCGAGGGCGAGAAGGCGTTCTGCACCGGCGGCGACGTCAAGCAGCGCGCGGAGACCGGCGACTACGGCCCCACCGAGTCCGGCATGTTCGAGATCGGCAACCTGCACAAGCTCATCAGGGACATCCCCAAGCCGGTGATCGCCGCGGTCAACGGCGTCGCGGTCGGCGGCGGTCACGTGCTGCACGTGCTGTGCGACCTGTCCATCGCCTCCGAGACCGCCCGCTTCGGCCAGGCCGGCCCCAAGGTCGGCTCGTTCGACGCCGGCTTCGGCTCCGCCTACCTGGCCCGGGTCGTCGGCGAGAAGCGGGCCCGCGAGATCTGGTACCTGTGCCGGATGTACGACGCGGCCACCGCCGAGCGGTGGGGCCTGGTCAACGCCGTCGTGCCGGCCGACCAGCTGATGGACGAGGTCAAGAAGTGGGCCGCCGAGATCGCCGAGAAGAGCCCGACCGCGCTGCGCTTCCTGAAACAGTCGTTCAACGCCGACACCGATCACCAGGCCGGCCTGTCCAACCTGGCCATGTCCGCGCTCGACCTGTTCACCGCGTCCCCGGAAGGCCTGGAGGGGGCGACGGCGTTCGCCGACAAGCGCCCTGCCGACTTCGTCCAGCACGTCAACTGGCACTGATCGTCCGACTACCTATCGACCCTTCGAGAAGCGAGAGACGGCAAACGATGGAGTTTTCGCTCACCGCCGAGCAGCAGGAGCAGGTCGACGCGGCCCGCGCCTATGCGAAGGAACTGGCCCCGGACTACCAGAACCGGGAGAAGACCGGGCTGATCGAGAAGGACGTCTTCCTGGAGATGGGTCGTCGGGGCTTGATCGGCGCCGAGATCGACCCCGAACTGGGTGGCCGCGGGCAGACCCGGCTGACCTCGGGACTGCTCCTGGAGCAGATCTCCAGAGGTGACTTCAACGTCGGCTACCTGCAGGTCGTGGGCTCGCTGGTCGGTCAGATCCTGGCCGGCAACGCCCAGCCCGAGGTCGCCAAGGAGTGGGTTCCCCAGATCACCAGCGGCACCGGCGTTGTCGGCATCGGCCTGTCCGAGCCGACCGGCGGGTCGGACGCCGGGAACCCAGGCATGCGGGCCGAACGGGACGGCTCCGGCGATGGGGCCGACTGGCTGATCACCGGGGCCAAGTCGATGTCCCTGATGGAGTACTGCACCGGCGCGGTGGTCTTCGCCCGCACCAGCGACGAGGGCCGCGGCCGCGGTATCACGGCCTTCGTCGTCGACGTCAACAGCCCCGGGACCACGCGCGAAACGTACTCGGACATGGGCACCAAGCCGGTCCAGCGCGGCGCGATCCACTTCGACCGCGTCCGGGTGCCGGCGCGCAACGTGCTTGGCGAGGTCGGCAAGGGCTTCACCTCGGTGATGCAGGGCTTCGACTTCAGCCGCGCGCTGATCGGGCTGCAGTGCGTGGGCACCGCCCAGCAGACCGTCGACGAGACCTGGGAGTACGTCTCCCAGCGCGAGGCGTTCGACCGCCCGATCAGCAAGTTCCAGGGCGTCTCGTTCCCGCTGTCCGAGTCCGAGACGCTGCTGGCGGCGGCGAGAGTGCTGTGCTATCAGACGCTCTGGCTCAAGGACGCCGGCCTGCCACACACCACCGAGGCCGCCATGTGCAAGTGGTGGGCCCCGAAGACCGCCTACGACGTGATCAACAGTTGCCTGCTGCTGCACGGTCAGTACGGCTATCGCACCGAGAAGCCGATCGAGCAGCGCCTGCGCGACGTCCTCGGCCTGCAGATCGGTGACGGCACCGCCCAGATCATGAAGCTGATCATCGCCCGGCAGAAGCTGGGCCGGGAGTTCGCCCCCTGATGCTGCAGTTGATCATGCAGCAACGGTTCCTATGACCCGCTCATAGCAACACCTTTTGCATGATCAACTCGCTACGAGCGTACCGCGGCCCCCGGGGCGCACCTGCTCGCTGTCCGGGTCGCGGCCCACAAATCACTCAAGCACTTCCACCACGGGACAAGGGAGTCACACCATGGGCAAGCTGGACCAGAAGGTCTCGATCGTCACCGGCGCCGGCCGGGGCATCGGCCGCGGGATCGCCGAGAAGCTGGCAAGCGAGGGCGCGATCGTCGTCGTCACCGACGTCGATGAGCAGTCCGCGGTCACCACCGCCAAGGAACTTGGCGGTGCCCAGCACAACAGCAGTGCGATCGGGCTTCGGGTGGACGTCACCGACCGCGAGTCGGTCGCCGCCATGGTCGAGACGGTCAAGCAGCGGTTCGGCCGCATCGACGTGCTGGTCAACAACGCCGGCTGGGACAAGGTCGGGCCGTTCGTGGACAGCGACGAGGCCGACTGGGACCGGGTCATCGCGATCAACCTGTACGGCGTGTTCAACACCTGCAAGGCCGTGCTGCCGGTCATGGCCGAGCAGGGTCACGGCCACGTGGTCAACCTGGGCTCGGACGCCGGCCGGGTCGGCTCGTCCGGCGAGGCCGTCTACTCGGCCGCCAAGGGCGGCGTCATCGCCTTCACCAAGGCCGTGGCCCGCGAGATGGCCCGCAGCAAGGTCAATGTCAATGTGGTGTGCCCCGGCCCGACCGACACCCCGCTGTTCGCCTCCATCGGCGGCGACAACCCCAAGCTGCGGGACGCGCTGATCAAGGCCATCCCGTTCCGCCGACTCGCCGACCCGAGCGACCTGGCCAACGCCGTAGCGTTCTTCGCCTCCGACGAGGCCTCCTACATCACCGGGCAGACCGTCAGCGTCAGCGGCGGCCTCACGATGAGCTGAGACGAGTTCACCACAATGACCCTCGAGACGATCCTCACCAACGAGATCATCGACGAGTACACCAAGGCGGGCTACTGGCAGAACAGGATCATCACCGACTTCCTGGACGAGGTGGTCGCCCGCACGCCGGACAAGACCGCGGCGATCGACTCCCGACGCCAGGTCACCTACGGGGAGCTGGCCGCGGAGGTCGAGCGGGCCGCCCTGGGTTTCCTTGAGCTGGGCGTCGAGCCCGGCGACGTCATCTCCTTCCAGCTGCCCAACTGGATCGAGTTCCTGGTCGTGCACTTCGCGGCCACCCGGATCGGCGCCGTGTCCAACCCGCTCATCCCGATCTACCGGGACCGCGAGGTCGGCTTCATGGTCAAGCTGGCCGAGT
>Ga0164241_10001249_pt1 | contig 32983 bp, 26 predicted proteins | sample OricomyardsoilBY_FD_108780 | JGI IMG/M metagenome (GOLD analysis project Ga0164241, IMG submission 108780) | Backyard soil microbial communities from Emeryville, California, USA - Original compost - Back yard soil (BY) | ecosystem: Environmental > Terrestrial > Soil > Unclassified | place: USA... | reverse complement strand
AGCTGGTGCGCAGCGGTCTACCCGAGAGCGACCCGATCTACGGCGACTTGGCCGTGGTTCTAGAGGCGGCCGAGGGGGCGCGTCAGCTCGTGCGCCAGCTGCTCGCATTTGGTCGCAAACAAGCGCTCGAAGTACGCCCGCTCGACTTGAGCGAGCAAGTGCGCCGGATCGAAAAGATCTTGCGCGCCATGATCCCTGAATCGATCGAGCTCGTGCTCACCTTGCCGCACGAGCACGTGGTGGTTCGGGCCGATGCCACGCAACTACAGCAAGTCGTGCTCAACTTGGTCGTCAACGCGCAAGATGCCATGAGCAAAGGCGGTGGGCGCCTCGAAGTGAGCGTTGCGCGGGTGGACAGCAGCGAACCGGATGCCGAGCTGGAGCTCGAAGCTGGCTCGTACGGCGTGCTGTGTGTGGCCGACTCCGGGCATGGTATCGACGAGGAGACCCGCGCGCACCTGTTCGAACCGTTCTTCACCACCAAAGAGCGCGGGAAGGGCACTGGTCTAGGCCTAGCGACGGTGTACGGCATCGTCAAACAGCATCGCGGCGCGATCTCCGTGACGAGCAGTGAGGGGCAGGGCGCGACCTTTCGCGTCTTCTTTCCCTGCACTCAAGAGAGCGTGCGCCCCTCGGCTCCGAGCGTCTCCGCAATGCCAGGGCGAGGTGAGACGGTGCTGGTGGCCGAGGACGATCCAAGCGTGCGGGCGCTCGTCAAGAGTGTGCTCGAGCGCAACGGCTACCACGTGCTCGTCGCGGAGGATGGGCTTTCTGCCTTGGAACTCGCGCGCCTCTCCGACGGCCGCATCGATTTGCTGTTGAGCGATGTCGTCATGCCCGGCATGAACGGGCGAGCGCTGCGCGATGCGTTGCTGGAGTCGTACCCACATCTAAGGGTGTTGTTCATGTCCGGCTACACGGGTGATGTGCTCGCCGGCCTCGGCGAGCTGGAGCGAGATGTCTCGCTGATCCCCAAGCCATTCACGCCGGAGATCTTGCTGGGCGGGATTCGTAAGCTGCTCGGCGAATAGCGCCATTTCGGAAGGCCCCGTTACTGGCCGAAAATCAGCGTTCCGAGCGCCGCTTGTCGCTGGCAATTGGCGAGGGCTTGGGGAAGAGTGGCGCCCAAAAATGAGTCGGACCTTTCCAGCCAATTTCGTGTGGGGCGCCGCGGCCGCCTCGTATCAAATCGAAGGCGCGGCCTACGCAGACGACAAGGGCCCCTCCACCTGGGACATGTTCTGCAAAAAGCCTGGCATGGTCTGGAGCGGGCAGAGCGGCGACGTCGCGTGTGATCACTTCACGCGTTACCGCGAAGACGTCGGGCTGATGAAGCAGATCGGGCTCGGCGCTTATCGTCTCAGCATCTCCTGGCCGCGCGTGATGCCGGAGGGGGTGGGCCGGGTGAGTGAGCGGGGCCTCGCCTTCTACGATCGACTCGTCGATGAGCTGCTCGCCGCAGGTATCGATCCTTGGGTGACGCTCTTCCACTGGGACTACCCGCTCGCGCTCTATCATCGCGGAGGTTGGCTGAATCGCGACACCGTGGAGTGGTTCGGCGAGTTTGCTGACGTGGTGGCGCGCAAGCTATCCGACCGCGTGAAGAACTGGATGACGCTGAACGAGCCACAGGTCTTCATCGGTGCTGGACACCATGAAGGCCGGCATGCCCCGGGCGATCGCCTGCGCTTTGCGGAGGTGCTCCGCGCGGGTCACCACGCGCTTCTCGCGCACGGCCGCTCGGTACAAGCGATCCGCGCGGCGAGCGCGAAACCAGCACGCATTGGCTTTGCGCCGGTCGGTTTGTCGAAGATCCCGATGACGGACAGCGCGGCCGATCTTGCCGCCGCGCGGACCGCGGCCTTCGCCGTGAATGCCGAGACCGCGTGGACGAACAGCTGGTGGATGGATCCGGTGTTCTTGGGGCACTACCCAGAAGAAGGGCTGCGCTTCTTCGGAGCGCAGGTGCCCGCGATTGCGGCCGGTGATTTGGAGTTGATCAGCCAGCCCGTGGACTTTTGCGGGGTGAATATCTACCAAGGGCAATACGTGCGAGCCGGAGAGTCCGGGCCGGAAGCGGTACCGACTCCCGTGGGCTATCCGATCACGGCCTTCGAGTGGTTGGTGACTCCAGAGGCGATGTATTGGGGGCCGCGCTTGTTCTGGGAGCGCTACCAGAAGCCGATCGTGATCACGGAAAACGGCCTCTCGTCGCGTGATTGGCCGGCGCTCGACGGCCAAGTTCATGACGCCGAGCGCATCGACTTCATGGAACGTCACCTGGTGGAGCTACGGCGCGCGCTCGCCGATGGCGTGCCGATCGAAGCCTATTTTCACTGGTCATTCATCGACAACTTCGAATGGGCGCACGGCTACAAGCACCGCTTTGGCTTGATTTTCTGCGACTATCCGACGCAAAAGCGCATCCTCAAGGACTCCGCGCATTGGTACAAACGCGTGATCGCCGAAAACGGCGCCACGCTGAGCTCGGCTGAACGAGGTGGCTACGGTCCGTAGCCGCGCTGCAGCGTCGCTTGAATCAGCGCCGAGGGTGATGCGTTCGACTCATGAAAGCCGAGCTTTTCGGCTCCGTCTCGAACTGAAACGGGTCGCGGCCCGCGAGCCTGTTACGGCATCTCGCGACTCGGCGCATGGCTGGCCTGACCAGACATGACCGTGAGATGACCCGTTTCTGACGTGCGAAGCGTTAGCTTGAGGGTCATGTCGACGTCCGAGGTCACGCACAACGAGCATGGCATTGCCTGGTTCAAAGCTTCCCCGTTCTTTGCCGTGCACATTGCAGCAGTCGCCGGCATCTTCTGGTTCGGCTGGTCGTGGTCCGGCGCGCTCTTGGCGGTTGCCCTGTACTACGTGCGCATGTTCGGCGTGACCGGCGCATACCACCGCTACTTCTCGCATCGCACCTACCGCACGAGCCGCGCGTTTCAGTTCGTTCTCGCAATCTTGGCGATGACCAGCGTACAGAAGGGCGTGCTCTGGTGGGCGTCGCATCATCGGCACCATCACCGCCACTCCGACCAAGCGAATGACGTGCACTCCGTGCTGCATGACGGCTTCTGGTGGAGTCACGTAGGCTGGATCGTCTCGACGAAGTACGACGCGACCGACCTCTCGAAGGTCAAGGATCTGGCTCGCTTCCCGGAGCTGCGCTTTCTTGATCGCTTCCACGTGCTCGTGCCGATCGCGTATGCGACTACGCTCTACCTGATCGGTGGCACTTGGGCCTTGTTTTGGGGCTTCTTCGTGTCGACCACGCTGCTCTGGCACGGCACCTTCACGATCAACTCACTGACGCACGTGTTCGGTTCACAGCGCTACGTGACCACCGACAACAGCCGCAACCATTTGCTGCTCGCGTTGATCACGATGGGTGAGGGCTGGCACAACAACCACCACTACTACCAGCGCTCGGTCAACCAAGGCTTCTTCTGGTGGGAGATCGACCCCACATATTACGTACTCCGCGCGCTGTCCTGGGTCGGGCTCGTTTGGGACTTGCATACGCCGCCCCCGCACGTCCTCGAGTCGAATCGCATCGGCGAAAAGTCCGCGAAACCCGGCGCGCCCGAGCCCGTAGCAGTCGGGGCAATCGTCGAATCCCCGGTAGAAACGCCTGCGGAGTAAGCGGCTGCGTTCGGCGCATGCCGTTCTTTCTTTGGTAAGCGGGCGTGGCTCGACGCTAAGCGTCGCGTAGCCCGGTCAGCGGCTCCCCAAACTGCGTTCGTCAGTCGTCCAAGACTTGGCGAACGCGCTGCGCGAGCTGCTCACTCGAGTAAGGCTTGGCCAAGAAGCGGAAGCTGCCCTCGTCCACGCCGCGGCGCGAGATGTCATCACCGGGGTAGCCGGACACGTACAAAACCTTGGTGCTCGGCCGCGCCGCAGACAGCCGCTCGATGACCGAGGGGCCGGACTCCCCCGGCATCACCACGTCCGACAAGAAAAGATCGATGCGCGTGTTGTGATCGGCGGCGAGCTGCAGCGCTTCTTTGGCTTGGGTAGCGACCAAGACTTTGTAGCCCTGGCCGCGCAGAATCCGCGCGGTCAATTGCCGGACGACCGCATCGTCTTCGATGAGCAGTACGGTTTCGTCACCGCGCGGCATCAAGGAAGGATGATCGCGACCATCGCTGTCGGCCTCATCCTTCGCCCGCGGCAACGTGACACGGAAAAGCGTGCCTCGGCCGGGCTCGCTTTCGATATCGATGCTGCCGCCCGCCTTGCGCACGATCGCCAAACACGTCGAGAGCCCGAGCCCAGTGCCTTTGCCCGCGTCTTTGGTGGTGAAAAACGGCTCGAAAGCGCGAGCGCGGACCGGCGCTGGCATGCCGAGGCCCGTGTCTTTCACGCTCAAGGTCACCATCGCAACATCCACGGTGGTACTGATGTGGAGCGAACCTCCCGATGGCATCGCGTCACGTGCGTTGACGGCCAGGTTCATCAACAGCTGTTCGCACTGCACCGGATCGATCATCACTGGCGCGCTGTGCGGGAATAGCTCGATCGAGAGGATCACGTCTTCACCGACCACGCGATGGAGGAGCTTGGCCACGCTCTCCACCAGGTGATTCAGATCCACCACCTTCGGGTCTACCACTTCGCGGCGTGCGAAAATCAACAGCTGGCGAGTGAGGGCGGCCGCGCGCTGGGCAGCGGCATTGATCTGTTCCAGTGCTTCATACGAAGGATGCGAAGGCTCGAGCGCGAACCGACCGAGCTCGCTGTAGCTCATGATGACCGTCAATAGATTGTTGAAATCATGGGCGATGCCGCCGGCGAGGTGACCGGTCGCCTCCATCCGTTGGCTGTGCAGGAGCTGTTCCTCGAGCTCATGGCGGCGGGTCGTGTCCATGCTCGTCCCGGCCATCCGCGTCGGTCTACCCGCGCGATCTCGAAACACGCGGCCGCGGTGCTCGACCCAGCGCAGCACGCTGTCGCTGCCGATCACGCGGTGTTCGAACAGGACCTCTGGAGTTTCACCGCGCAGGCAAGCATCGACGCTCTGGTGCGCTCGCGCGCGATCATCGGCGTGCACCAAATCGAGATACGAGGCATACGTGTGAGCGAAGCTCGCTTCGGACACGCCGAACACGGCGTACATCTGCGGGCTCCAAATGATCTCGTCTTGCTCGATGTGCCAGTCCCAGCTCCCCATCGTCGCCGCGTCCATGGCGGAACGCAGCCGTTCGTCGCTCTCGTGCAGCGCGGCTTCGACGGCGCGCCGCGCCGTGAGGTCCTGCATCGTGACCACGCGCATCGGCCGACCCTGATAGACGATTGCTTCTGAACTCGATTCGACCAAGCGGCGCTCGCCGGTCTTGGTGATGAGGGCAATTTCGGAGGTGCCGCCCGTGCCCGCGGAGCGGATGCTGGCCATGACTTGCGCTCGCGACTCGGGCGCCAGAAAAAACTCGACGCCGTTTTGCCCGATCAGCTCCTCTCGGCTGTATCCGAGCAGATTCAACAAGGCCTGATTGACCTCGCGAACAACGCCGTTTTCGTTGATCAGCACCGCTTCGCGGGCAGCCTCGGACAGCGCACGAAAGCGCTGCTCACTCTCGCGCAAGGCGCGCGCGTCCGAATCCTCCTCACTCATCGGACCACAGAGGCTATCGGGGTGCCCGAACGAAGACAAGTCCGGGTACAATCCTAGGACCGCGCGATTCTGGCTCGCTTGAGGGTTCTCTCGCGGTCGTCTCGCGTGACGCGCCGTGTTTGCTATGGTTTTCGGCATGTTCGAAAACCCGAGTCGCCCCGAGGTTCTGGCCCCCGCTGGGGATCAGCTCGCGCTCGATGCGGCGATCGGCGCGGGAGCAGACGCCGTCTATTTCGGGGTGGACGCGTTCAATGCCCGGGCCCGCGCGCAGAATTTCACTGTCGACGGTCTTGCGGAGACCGTCGGACGGCTCCACGAACGGCGCGTCAAGGCCCACCTCACTTTGAACACGCTCGTTTTTGACAGCGAGCTCGACGCCTGGGCTGACGTGGTGCGGGCGGCGGCGCGGGCAGGGGTCGATGCGGTCATCGTGCAAGATCTCGGGGCGGTCGGTCTCGTGCGCCAGATCGCGCCAAACTTGCGCATTCACGCGTCGACGCAAATGACCTGCACGGACGCGGCGTCCGTCGAATTTGCGGCATCACTCGGCGCGGATCGCGTGGTGCTTGCGCGCGAATTGAGCCTCGCGGACATCGAGCAGATCGCGCGCGCGACTCGCGTCGAACTCGAAGTCTTCGTGCACGGCGCGTTGTGCATTGCTTACTCGGGTCAGTGCCTGACGAGTGAAGCGATTGGAGGCCGAAGCGCAAATCGCGGAGCTTGCGCGCAGGCTTGTCGATTGCCGTACGAATTGGTGGTCGACGGTTTAGTGCGAGATCTCGGCGAGCGCGCCTACCTGCTTTCCCCACAAGATCTAGAGGCGAGCGCGGCAGTGCCTCGCTTGATCGAGCTGGGGGTTCGCTCATTCAAGATCGAGGGCCGGCTCAAAGGCCCGGAATACGTCGCGGCCACGACGCGACTGTACCGCGCCGCGGTGGATCGGGCCCTGGGCGGCGCGCCCGCGTCGGACTTTGCGAGCAGCAAACAACGCGCCATCCAAAGCTATTCACGCGGCTCCGGTCCTGGCTTCTTGCAAGGCGTGAACCATCAGCAGTTGGTCGAAGGTCGTTCTTGTGATCATCGCGGACTCGAGGTGGGTGAGGCCCTCGGGCGCGAGCAGCGCGCGGGTCGCTCTTGGTTGCGGGTCACGCCGACTGAACGCATCGCGCGCGGGGATGGTTTGCTGATCGAGGGTGGCTGGGGCGGTGAAGGGGAAATTGGCGGACGTGTCTGGAGTATCGAAGTCGCGGGCGCCGATGTGAGTGCGGCTGCTGCGGGCAGCTTAGCCAAATTGTGGTTCGGGCCCGACCTCGGATTGCCTTCGGTCGAGCGCGGTCGACGAGTCTTTCGTACGCACGATCCCGAAACCGAGCGTGAGATCAGCGCACAGCTCGCGCGTGAACCGTACCGAGAGCCGCTGCTGCTGAAGATCGCCGGGCGCTTCGGTGAACCGTTCACCCTCGAAGGTCGCAGCGAGCGCGGTCGATTCGCGAGCGTGCAAGGGGATACGGCCGTCCGCCCCGCGCAGAGTCAGCCAACGTCACGGGCGGATCTGGAAGACAAGCTCGCGCGGCTCGGCGATTCACCATTTGCCTTCGCTGCGCTCGAAATCGATCTGCCGAGCGGCGCGTGGCTGCCCGTATCAGCACTGAATCGCGCGCGCCGAGCATTGGTCGCCGCGCTATCCGAGACGAAGCCAGGGCCGCTCTATCCAACGCCCAAAAATCCTACGCGAAATCCGGCTGAGTTGTCTGCGCTCGGCAGCCCGCCGCCGGGCGGACTCTTTGCGTTGTGTCGCAACCGCGCTCAAGCAGATGCTGCGCTCGCCGCCGGTGCCGACGGCGTGTACTTGGATTTCCTAGAGCTCACTGGAACCGGCAGCGCACTCCGCGATTTGCGCGCGCGCGGAGCGCTCGTGGGAGTGGCCCCGCCGCGGATCCGCAAGCCGGGTGAAGAGAAGATCGATCGCTACCTGGAAGGACTCACGCCGGATGCAGTGCTCGTGCGCAGTCTGGGCGCGCTGTTCGAGCTCGACGCGCGCGGCGCGGGGGGATCACAGGCACTGCGCATCGGTGACTTTTCGCTCAACGTGAGCAATCGATTGACGGCACTCGAGGTGCTCTCCCGAGGGCTGTCGGCGTTCACGCCTTCGTTCGACTTGGATTCGCCGCGCTTGCTGACCCTGCTCTCGAGCGCTCTCGCGCCCTACGCAGAGGTCGTACTGCACCACCCGATGCCGCTGTTCCACATGGAGCACTGCGTGATCGCTGCGCTGCTTTCTGACGGGCGCGATCACCTGAGCTGCGGGAGGCCCTGCGAGAAACATCAGTTGTCGCTGCGCGACCGCGCAAACATGGACCACCCGGTGGAGGCCGACGTTGGTTGTCGCAACACGGTATTTCACGCCTCCCCGCAGAGCGCCGCGGAGCTCGTTCCGGCGCTGCAGCGCGCGGGCGTCACGCGTTTTCGCCTCGAACTGGTACGCGAATCGGCCGAGGAGACGGAGAACGTCGTCCGCGCTTATCGTGATTTATTGGCTGGCCGCACGAGCGGCAGAGAAATATTTCGCAATCTGCGCGCTTCGGGCGGCTACGGCGTGGTTCGCGGCTCCCTGCGCGTGCTGAGCGAGTGAACATGGCGATATAGCGGCGTGGGTGAGACTTTTTCTTGACGCCCGAAGGCCAAGCGGCCAAGACGCGCGCCCATGAGCCTACAGGCGATCGTCCGCTGGTTCTTGCCACGCGAAGACCATTTCTACGGCTTTCTAGAGGCGCAAGCTGACGTTGCTCACCAGGCGGCCTTGGCCGTCGCGCGCTTCAAAGACGAGCAAGTGACTGCGGCCGATGTGCGCTTCGCCGTGCAGGAGCTCGAGCACCAAGGCGACAAGATCGCGCACGAAGTAGAGGAGTCGATCGCGCGCACGTTCGTGACGCCGATCGATCGCGAAGACTTGCAGAAGCTTTCGCAGGAGCTCGATGACGTGCTCGATCTAATGAACGGCGCGGCGCGCGCGTGCGTGCTGTACGGCGTCGAACGTCCGACGGCGCCCATGATCGGTCTCATCGACAAGCTGGTCGAGTGCACCGAGGTGCTGAAGAACGCGTTGCCGCACTTGCGCGCGCATGACTACGCCGCGCTGATCGAAGCCAGCCGCCAAGTGCGCAAGCTCGAAAAAGACGGCGACGCCGTGTTTCGCAGCGCCGTCAGCGCGCTGTTCAAGGACGGCTCGATCGACGCGAAGCAGTTGCTGCGCGAGCGCGAGGTGCTGGACCACCTCGAAAATAGCATCGACTACTGTCAGCACGTGGGGTCCACGCTGGCGAATCTCGCGATTAAGCACGGGTAACGATGCTGAGCCTGCTCATCGCCGTCATCGTCACCGCGATCATCTTCGACTACATCAACGGCTTTCACGACGCGGCCAACGCGATCGCGACCGTGGTGTCGACCGGGGTCTTGCCCTTGCGGACTGCGGTGATCGTCGCTGGCGGCTTCAACTTCGTCGGGGCCATGGCCGGCACCGCGGTGGCCAAGACTATCGCCTCCGGTTTCGCGGATCCGGCGGTCGTGACTCAGACCGTCGTGCTGGCGGCGCTGCTCGGCGCGTGCATTTGGAATCTGCTCACCTGGTGGTGGGGGATCCCGTCGAGCTCGTCGCATGCGTTGATCGGCGGCCTGGGCGGCGCGGTCGTCGCGCATGCGGGCGCGTCCGCGTTCAAGTGGCACGCGCTGGTGCAAAAGGTGCTCGTCCCGCTGGTGCTGTCGCCGACCTTGGGCTTCATCGTCGCTTTCTTCATGATGGTCGGCCTGACTTGGATCGCCCGGAATTTCCGGCCCGGCACGGTGCGCGTGGGCTCGCGCCGGTTGCAGTTGCTTTCGGCCTGCGGCATGGCGTTCTCGCACGGCTCGAACGATGCTCAGAAGTCGATGGGCATCATCACTTTGGCTTTGGCCGCGTTCATGGCGGCCGGTCACCGTGGTTTGCCGGGATGGATGACACCGACTGGCAGTGAAGTGCCGCGCTGGGTCATCATCATTTGTGCGGCCGCGATCGGCCTCGGCACGATGGCCGGCGGGAAACGCATCATCAAGACCATGGGCACGAAGATCATCCGCATTGCGCCGCTGCAAGGCTTCGCCGCGGAGACCTCGGGCACCTTGGTGATCTTGGCCGCCAGCAAGCTCGGTATCCCGGTTTCCACGACCCATTGCATCAATGCCTGCATCATGGGTGTCGGCGCGAGCAAGCGCGTGAGCGCGGTGCGCTGGGGTGTCGCTTCGAACATCTTGCTCGCGTGGGTGCTCACGTTGCCGCTGAGCGGCGCAGTCGCGTACGTGACGATGTTGGTGATCAACGCGGTTTTCTGAGCCCGTTCCGCTCGGCGCACGCCGGCTGGTGGCGCTGTCGAGACGCCTCGACTAAACACTTGGCGTGGCAATGAAGAAGGTTTCACTCGAGCCTGAGCGCAGCGCGAGCAGCTTGCGGCGCATCGTGCTCGGCATCTTGATCCTGGTCTGCGTTGGCTTCCTGCTGAATGCCACGCTGAAGCGGATCGAGGCCGGGCACGTCGGCATCAAGGTCAACCTGGCCGGGAGCGCGCGGGGCGTGCAGGACATCCCGGTGGTCACCGGGTGGGTCCTGTACAACCCGCTCACCGAGCAAATCGTGGACTTTCCGACCAGCGTTCAGAACGTGGTGTGGAGTAAATCCGGGGACGAAGGCAAGGGGATCGACGAATCGCTCACGTTCTCTTCGCAAGAGGGCGTGAACGTCAGCGCCGATATCGGCGTTTCGTTTCACATCGAGCCTTCGCTCGCGCCGCATTTGTACCTGCGTTTCCGACAGCCGGACCTGATGGTGCTCGCCCACGGTTACATGCGCAACGCGGTGCGCGAGGCCTTCAACGACATTGCTTCACGCATGGCCGTGCAGGACATTTACGGTGCCGGCAAAGGCAAGCTGGTTGCGGACGTGTCGGTGCGGCTGCGCGACGTGCTCGGCAAGGACGGCTTCGTGATCGATCAGCTCACGATCAACGGCGCGCTGCGCTTACCGGAAAACGTCGCACAGGCCATCAACCGCGCGATGGAAGCCACACAGAACGCGATTCAGGCCGAAAATCGCGTGCGGCAGGTGCGCGCCGAGGCGGAACAAAACATCGCTCAGGCTCACGGTGGTGCCGAAGCCGCGCGTCAACGCGCCGAGGGCGAGGCGGACGCCATCTTGATCCGTGCGCGCGCCGAGGCGAAGTCGAACGAGATCATCCGCCTGTCCACCACGGGCACGGTGCTGCAATATCGCGCGATCGAGCGCTGGGACGGCAAGCTACCGATGATGCAAAGTGGCGAAAGAATGCCGCTGCTCACCTTCGACACCAGCAAGCTTGCGCTCAGCGATGCCGAGCGCGAGAAGAAGCTGCGCGAGCTACTCGCCGACGACAAGAACGACGACAAAGCGGTCTCGAAGCCCGACGCCCCATCGCAGGCGCAGTAGCGGTCAACTCAAGAAGCCCAGCATCAGGTTCAGGGCAAGCCCCAGGACCACGGTGTTGAACAGAAACGAAAGCAGCGCGTGCGCGAGCACGGCGCGCCGAATGCTACGGCTAGTGATGCACACGTCCGAGACCTGAAAGCACATCCCGAGCGTGAACGAGAAGTAGGCGAAATCGAAACCGTCAGGGTCGATTTTGCCGGGAAATTCTAGGCCCCCTTCGCCGTCGTCGTCGTCGCGGTAATACAGGTGGGCGTAGCGCAGCGAATAAGCCGTATGGGTGAGGGCCCAGGCGCTCACTACGGCCGTCAAGCACAGTCCGAGCAGCAGACAAAAGGCCGTGTCGGACGGCGCGATGTGGCGCGCTCGACGCATCACGAACCCGGCGGCGAACAGGCTGACCGTGCTGGCGAGCAGCACGAGCAACCAAACCAGTCGGCGCCCCGGATCATCGGCCGCCGCGTGCCGGCGCGTGTCAATCGAGTTCTCGTGCCAGATGCGCCACCAGGCGAGCACCAGCAAGCAGACGCCGGCTGCGTCCCAGCCCGAAAGCAGGTGAATGGCCCAACCCAGGCTCGGCATGCCCAGGCCGACGACGCTGCCGACCACGAGTCCCACTCCGGCGCTAATCAGCAATCGTCGCCCCGCAGTGTACGGAGCAATGCCGCGCCGGAGACTAGAAGGGGGCTCGCTCATCGACTCACGAAGAGTCTACACAGCTCACCCCCGGCCAGGACTAAGACTCGAGCGAAGCCCGCAAAAACCAGGCGTTTTTCTCGAATTCGGTGATCACGCCCGTGAACAGATCCACCGTGTCCGTGTCGGCTTGGCTCTCGGCCGCCGAGCGCGACGCGCGCAGTTCGGTCAAGTAGCTCTCGAAGCGATCGGCGAGCAGCTTGACGTGTTCGAGGTCGCGCGTGGTCTCCTGCGGATACTCGTTGATGCGTGAGGTCTTGGCGGCGTGACGCACGGTGCCGAAGGCTTTGCCGCCCAAGGTCACGGCGCGCTCAGCGATCGCATCGTTGAAATTCGCGAGCGAGACAGCGAAGGTTTCGAACAGCGGGTGCAAGGCGGCAAACTGCGGCCCTTTGATGTTCCAGTGCGCGACCTTGATTTGGCTATGCAAATCCAGGCCGTCCGCGAGGCGCGCATTGAGGACCTCGCTCAGCGTTTGTCGAGCGGACTCACTGAGGTGACTCGGGCTGCGGTACATGACTCAGATCTCCTTTTGGGGCTTCAGGCGGAACTGTCTTCGCGAATCAGCGACGTGCTGTCGAGTGCCACGGCCGCGCCGTGGACCACTGACGCGATGCGCACGGCGTCGTGGATCTGATCTTCGGTCGTGCCGTGCTCGAGCAGGGTGGCTTCATGCGAGCGCACGCACGTTTCACAGGCGTTTACCGCGCTCACGGCGAGCGAAAATAGCTCGAACGCGGCGGTGGTCGTGGCGGGCTTGGCTAGGCGCTGCATGCGCAACCGGGCCGGCTTTTGCTCGTAGCTCGGCTTTCCGACCAGGTGACGGAAGCGATAGAAGACGTTGGTCATGCCCATCAGGGCGGCTGCCGCGACCGCGTCTTCGACGGTCTTGGTCGTGACCTCTTCCGGACGCGAAGCGATCAAAGCTTCAGCGAGGCGACGGGAGCGAGCGGCCAGCGCAACCGCGATGGCGACGCCCCAACGCTCGGGGGTGGCGAGAGTTCCGCCGTCCAGCACCGCGCCGAGGTTCAAGCGCAGATCTTTGGCGACTTCGGGAATTTCAGCACGAATGGCTTCCAGTGCGCTCATGGGCATTGTCTCCGCTAATACGTTCTCACACTCGGGTTACGGGAAAGACGGCAAAAATGCAGCGGTTCGGGACGCGCACGGCGGCCCGAACCGCTGGCTGGGTCTCACAACGTGGCGTCGCCCTTCTTCCAATTGCAGGGGCAGAGCTCGTCGGTTTGCAGCGCGTCGAGCACGCGCACCACCTCGTCGACGTTCCGGCCGACGCTCAGGTCGTTCACGCTCGCGAAACGGATGATGCCTTCCGGATCGACGATGAACGTGGCGCGCAGCGGGATACCGTCCTTGTGCAGGACGCCGAGCGCGGTCGAGAGCTCACGCTTGGTGTCGGCGAGCATCGGGATCGGCAGGTTCTTCAGGTCGGCGTGGTTGTTGCGCCAGGCCAGGTGCACGTAGTGCGTGTCCACGCTGGCACCGAGCACCTGCGCGTCGCGCTCCTTGAACGCGCCGTCTTTCTTGCCGAACTCGGCGATTTCGGTCGGGCAGACGAAGGTGAAATCCATCGGCCAAAAGAACACCACCAGCCATTTGCCGGGGTAGCTCTCTTGCGTGATGGTCTTGAACTCTTTGCCCGACTCGATGCTCACGACGCTGTTCAGGCTAAAGGCGGGGAAACGGTCACCAACGGTCAACATGATGGGAAACTCCTTTTTAAACGGTGTCTATTTGTAGATTGTGTCTAATTAGAGGGCGAGAGGAGACGAATCTGTTGTGCTGAGCCTGCTTCAGCTACGCTTGGTCTGGCGCGACGACTTCTTGCCGCGCATGACCACTTGATATTCGCGCACGTCGAAGCCGTTCAAGCTGTGCACGCGGCGCACGTCGAGCGCCGACCACGGAACATCTACGATCTCGCCGGTTTCGTCATCCAGAAAATGGTGATGCGGATCGAGCTTGGGATCGAAGACGACTTTGCCTTCAGCCAGCACGAGCTCGCGCAGCAGCCCTTTTTCCGTGAACAAGTTGAGCGTGTTGTAGACCGTGGCCCGCGACAGCATCGGAAAGCTGCGCTTGACCTCGGCCCACACTTGGTCGGCCGACGGGTGGTCGGTGGTGTAGAGCACGTAGTCGGCAACCGCCACGCGCTGCGCAGACGGCTGAATGCCGTGCTCCGTCAATGCCTGCAGGGTCTCGCGCTTCACGAAGTTAGATTTAGTCTAAACCTGGAGGTCGTCAAGGTCGGCTGACGCGATCGTCACTTTTTCGAGCCATTCCCCTGAAAGCGCCTGCTTTTGTCGATGATCAGGGGCCCGAGCCGCGGTCGTCCCAGCTTCGGCGTCCCATTCCGGGAACAGGCCCGGAAACGCGGGGTGCGATGCGGGGACGCGATCGCCCCAACTCTCCACCCGCTTTCCCGTGAGAGATCAACGAATCACTACGGCGCTGTTGAACATACCCATGCCGCACTGGAAGGCGAGGGTGCGGGCCTTATCCGTGGGGACGAGCACGTCGACCGGCTGTTTCAGGGGCAACACTTTTTCGATGCCAGCTTCTGGAAACACCACTTTGTCGGCGCAGGTGCCGTCCGTCGTGCGGGTGAAGCGCAGGGTGAGTTTGGAGCCACTCTTGGTTTCGATTGCGGCGGGGGTGAAGCCGCGTTCGTCGGCCGTGACCGCGATCACTTGGTCGCCGACGGCGACGACGGGTTTCGCGTCGCCGCTGGCTTCGTCCTTCCGGCAAGCGGGGGCGGCGGAAAGTGCGAGAAAGACCAGTGCGGCAAGCGCCAGGGGAGAGTGAGACATGGCGGGTCGGTGCCAGAGAGCCTTGCCCATTCCGCGACCTTTCGCCATCGAGAAATATTGCTAGTGCCGACGGCCTTCGCGGTGTAGTTCGGCCAAAGCTCCGTCTTCGCTCCGGACAGGCCGGGCAAAGGGGCACCGCCTGATTTCATGTCACATTCCGTGAGCGAATACCCCGGACCGGCGCTGCCTCTCTCCGACCTCCGTGATGCTTGGCCGGTGCTGTCGAAGGCCGACCGAGCCGATGGATTTCGAATTCTCAAGCGCTCGGATGCCGAAGAGTTTTTTCTCGGGCTGACTGCCGGTGACATGGCCGAGCTGCTCCACGCGCTGCCCGAGAAAGAACGGCGCGTGTGGGTTCGTTTGCTCGCCCCGGATGACGCCGCAGATTTGCTGCAATCCGCCGATCCGGAGGATCGCGACAAACTGATCTCTTGTCTCGACGATCCGACGCGCAAAGAAGTCACCGCGCTGATGGCGTACGCGGAGGACGAAGCGGGCGGTTTGATGAACCCGCGTTTTGCTCGCGTGCGTCCGGACATGCGCATCGACGAAGCCGTGAGCTATTTGCGCCGGCAAGCACGCGAGAACATCGAGACCATCTACTACGTCTACGTCGCTGACGACCAACAGCACTTGCTCGGCGTAGTTTCGTTCCGCGATTTGTTCATCGCCAGCTCCGACAAGCGAGTGCGCGACGTGATGGCGACCGATCTCATCACGGTGGGCGAAGAGGTGCACCAGGAAGACGTCAGCCGTTTGTTCGCCGATGAAGCGCTGATGGCCATTCCCGTGGTGGATCCGGAAGGGCGCATCAAAGGTATCGTGACCGTCGACGATATCGTCGATGTCGTGCAAGAAGAAGCCACGGAAGACGCGCAGAAGTTCGGCGGTATGGAGGCTTTGGAAGAGCCGTACCTCCAAATCGCGCTGTCACGCATGATCAAGAAGCGCGGCGGCTGGCTCGCGGCGCTGTTCTTGGGTGAGATGTTGACGGCCTCGGCGATGGCCTTCTTTCAGGACGAGATCGCGCGCGCGGTCGTGCTCGCGCTGTTCGTGCCGTTGATCATCTCGAGCGGTGGCAACTCGGGCTCGCAAGCCTCCACCCTAGTGATTCGCGCGATGGCGCTCGGTGAGGTGCGCTTGCGTGATTGGTGGCGCGTGGTGCGTCGCGAACTCGCCGTCGGCTTCGCGCTCGGCGCGATGCTCGGCATCATTGGCTTCGTGCGCATCGTCGCTTGGCAAGCCGTAAGCCCGATCTACGGGGAGCACTACATGCGCGTCGCGCAAGTGGTGTTGTTCAGCCTGATCGGCGTCGTGATGTTCGGCACGATCGCCGGCTCGGTGCTGCCGTTCGTGCTACGGCGAGTGGGGTTCGACCCCGCGAGCGCGTCGGCACCGTTCGTCGCCACTTTGGTGGACGTGACTGGGCTCGTGATCTACTTCAGCGTCGGCAGCTTGATGCTGCGCGGCAGCTTGCTCTGAGCTGAGCGAGAGGAGAAAAGTACCGGGCTCGCGCGGGGCGCTAGCGAGCCCAGTACTCAGCCTTCAGCGTCGAAGTCGTCCGCGTCTTCGTCTTCTTCGCGGTCGACTTTGGCTAGCCAGCTATTTTTTGCCGCAGTGTACGCGGTCTTGGCCGCGCGCTCGAGCTCCTCACGGGTAAACGACAATTTGCGTTTACCCAGTGAAGTGCCGATATACGCGCTGACCTGCGCGCGAGCTTCACGCAAGGTGCCGGGCCAACCGCCGACCACCGGACGGCCCTCTTTGCGCAACTCGTCGCACCAGCGCTGAGCCCAAAGGGTGCCCGCCGTGGTAGCGGCCTTATCGAGCAAAGCACGGCGCGCGTCGCCAGGGGCGTGGCGCGTTCCGCTCGAAGCATTGGTCTCAGCTGCTGGACGTGACAAGGGATCGGTACTCCGGACTACCAGCGGTTCCGCCGATCGCCGCCGCGATCTCCACCGCCGCCACCACCGCCACGACCACCGCCACCACCGCCACGACCACCACCGCCGCCGCCACCCGGGCGACCACCACCGCCACCACCGCCGCCGCCACCGCGCTGCGGGCGCTCTTCAGCTTCATTCACGCGCAGAGGACGACCGTCGATCATCTGCCCGTTGACGCCTTCGATTGCGCGTTGGGCTTGCTCGTCCGAACCCATCGTGACGAATGCGAAGCCACGGGATTGTCCCGTTGCGCGATCAGTCACGATGTGGACGTCAGTCACTTCGCCGTACTGGGTGAAGGCTGCGCGAACTGCCTCGGTATCCGAGTGAAATGACAAGTTCCCGACGTACAGACGATTTCCCATGATCACTTTCTCCTCTCGTTGCGGCTCGGAAAGTCGTCGCGAGCCCAAAACGAGAAGGGGTCGTGCCGTACCGGAACCGTTCGAATTCACCGGCGACAATACTCCACCCGGCCCCCGCTGCAATCACAATTCGGCGTGGATTTCGGCCAGATATTGGCGGATTCGGCCGGTTTTCGAGAGTTTGCGTGCTTACTGCGAGCGGGGCTTGCGCCGGCACCGCTCTCGGGCTCGAGCGCGGGCGCCATTGGTCCGCCTTGTCAAACGGGGGCTCGGGTACCTTCCGAGCTCGCGTTTTCTCGAGGAATTCACGGGGTGAAACCGTCGCGACGCTTTACATCCGGCAGAATCCGTCGCTAGTGGACTGGCGGCGGGGCGGGGGTGGCGCAGCGCTTATTGATGCAAACCTCGCGCGAATTGCAACAGTCTGCGGACGTCGCGCAGGTTTCGTCGGTCTCCGAGCAGGCGTTTTCGGGCGGCGGCACACACTGCAGCAGGGGGCCGTTTTCGTCGCGCCCGTTTTGCCGGCAGAAACCCGTGCAGCACTCGGCCGCAGACTCACAACCATTGCCGTTGCTCCGGCAAGGTTCGAGCGCAGCGAAGGCGCGCATGTTGCCCGACTCGAGCTCTTGCCCGGGCAAGTAGATGGCGGGGTGACTCGGATCGGCTTTGCCCGTGTAGTCGAGGTCAATGGGGGCGAGCCAAATCTTCTTGCGCGGGCTCGGTGATTCATCCTCGTTGCCCACCGGTTTGCCCCACTTGTCGTCACCGCGAGGAACGGTCCCACCCGGGGCAATGATATTGCCGTAGGCGCGACGGCTCGTGAAGAGCACCCAGTAGTAGCCGCCCACCGCGACGGGCAGCACGCTCGGCTCATAGTCGAGATGGCCCTCTTCGGCGTCGCCATACGGGAGGTACGAGTTCCCCTTCGCGTCGTAGCCGTTCAGTTGTGCGAGTGAGTTGGGGTTCTTGCCGTCGATACCCACCATGCGCAGGTCGGCATACTGCGCGCCGCCACCGTACAGCGCCGTGTCGAAAGAGTCGCCCTCGTGGAAGACAAGCGCTCCGGAATCGGGCAAAAAGCTGGGCCAAGCGACGACTTTGTTCGGGTTTTCCACGGCCGTCCGCAGCTCCGAAAAGGTGGGCGGTGAAGTGCTCGAATCGTAAGCCATCACCGACAAGGTATGACCTGCGCTCAGATCGCGATTGTTGAAGGCGAGGAATGCGCCATCCGGCGAGAAGTTCGGAGTCACCGCGTAGGTGACTTGGCTACTGAAGCTCGGCGCCGCGATCGCATTGCCGCTCTTGGTGTCGAACATCTGCGACGCGAACGGTCCGAGCAAGCCGCGCGGCATGGGCGCCGTCGGGGCGATGCCGTTGGCGAGCAGGCGCGTGCCGTCCGGCGTCAACGCGCCGAACGAAAAGACGCGACCGTCGTTCACGATGCGGCGCACTTTGGCGCTGCCGTCGGCCGCCAAGTCGAAGGCTTCACTGTCGATCGGGTTCTTGTCCCAGTTCACGCCCGTGACCAGCACATTGCCCTTCGAGCTCACGCTGTGACACACTGTGCAGCCGCTTTGCAGCACTTCCGCGTCTTTGCCGGGGCGGATGCGCATCACGCCGCCGTTGCTCGCGAGCGGTGAACGGTACGTGTTGTAGTAGATGGCGCCCTTGAGGCTGCCCTGCGCGATCGACCATTTTTGTTCGAGCGGGCCCGTAACGACGCCGGAGGCGAGCTCGGAGACTTGTACATTGACCGCGCTGCCGGCGTTCGCGCTGCTCGTCACGCCGCGCCACACGGGCTCCGGGATGACGATGCGCGTGGGTGTGCTGGCGTTGGCAAACGCCGCGTATGAAAATCCGTCAGTCGTGATCTTGAGGTAGGTGGCAGTCGCGCCCGTGCTTTGAAACTGCAGAGTGGGTGCCGCGAGTCCGCGCGGAAATACGGTGTTGTCGTAGGGATACAAGAAGCGAAATGTCGAGTCCGGACCCCGATCGTTCGCGCCAGAGGCGCCGCCCGCGGTCAACAGCGCCTGGTTCGCTTCGCTCAAATTGTCGGGGTTTTTCGTGATGTCGACGCTGAGCTTCAGCGTGGCTGAGGCGCTGACCGTGCCCGCCTGAGCGGTGATCACGACCGTGCCCGCGCCAAAGCCATTGGCCTCGAACACGCCGTCGTCGCCGATCGAGCCGAGGCTCGTGTTGTCGACACTCCAGATCACGTTTTTCGGCAGCGAGCCGTCGTCGAACTCGGCGTGCGCCGCGACCGTGAGCGGCGCGCCGTGCACGACGACCGAGTCTTCTTCCAAGCTGACTTCGAGTGTGAGATTGGTGGCATCGTCGGGGATGACGACCCCACCTTCCCCCATCGGGTCGACGTTCAGGCCACTGCCGTAGCCCGAGGTCCCACCGCTGCTCGAGCTGCTCCCGGCGTTGCCCGCGCTGCCAGCGAGCCCGTCGCTGCCCGCATCACCGGCGTCGTTGGGCCTCGCCCCGACGCTCGGGTTCGAACCGCAGGCAGCGAGGCCAGCGGCGATCAACGCAGAGATCAGGACAGTTGCTGAAAAATGGGAATTTCGCATGGGGACTCGCCGGTGCGGCACCCCCGAAGAACGGCATTTCTCCGCGATCCATTAAGTGGAACGAGGGTGGGGGAGAGTGGGCGATCTCGATCCAGCGCCGCAGCTCACGGAATGCGCGGTTCACGCCGCGCGCCGACCCGCGCAACCGTCGGGCAAAATCGACACGTTCGATTGCAATGTCGTCACATCAGAGAGGCGATGATGCCGTCTGCCAAAAGCCACTGCGATTTGGGGATGGAGACCCTGGGCCCGTCGAGCTTGAGTTTGCCTTGGGTGACCAGACGATCGCGGGCGCGGGCGCGATCGGGGGTCCAGAGTTGGGTGCCGAGTTCGGTGGCAGCGGCTTCGAGGTCGAGCCCTTCGGCCAAGCGTAGGCCGAGCATGATGCGTTCGGCGAGCGCAGTTTCAGGCGGAATGACCTCGTAGTTCGCGACGAGCGGCCCCAGCTGGGAGAGGTCAGCTTCGGCGTATTGCGATTTGGCAGCGAGGTAGCGTTCAGGGGAGGGCGTGTTGCGGTAGCGATGGCGTTGCGCGCCTGCTCCGAGCGTGCCCCAAGCGCCGCAACCGAGCCCCAAATACGAGCGCCCCACCCAGTAGCCGATGTTGTGACGTGAACGTGCGCCGGCCTTCGCGTAGTTGCTGACTTCGTAATGCTCGAAGCCTGCGCGTTCCAAGGTCGCCTCTACCGCTTGGAAGGAGTCCGCGACGGCCGCTTCATCCAACAGTGGGAGTTTGCCTTTGCGGGCGAGCGCGCCGAATTGCGTGCCGGGCTCGATCGTGAGGGCGTAGGCGCTGAGATGGGTCGTGCCGAGCTCGCTCATGATTTGGGCTTCGCGCGCGGCAGCGTCCGCTCCTTGCCCGCTCACCCCAAAAATAAAATCCGCAGATACGCGCGGCATGCCGCTCTCGATCGCGTCGCGCACCGCGGCGAGGCCGGACTCGACGTCGTGCAAGCGGCCGAGGAACTGCAATCGCTCGGCGTCGAGCCCCTGCACGCCGATGCTCACGCGATTGGCGCCCACCCCTTGCAACGCGCGGCCGCGTTCGACGTCGAAGCTCGTGGGGTTGCATTCGACCGTCACTTCCAGATCTTCTGCGGAGTTCGGCAGCAGTTCGCGGATGCGCGCGAGCACTCGTCCGAGCTCCGCGGGCTCCCAAAGTGACGGCGTGCCGCCACCGAAGAACACGCTGACCAAGCGCACTTCGCCGAGGGTTTCGACGCGGCGCTCGAGCTCGGCGATCACGGCGTCGGCGTAGGCGGCGTGAGGCAGCGTGGGGCGCTCGGCGGCTACGCTCAAAAAGTCACAATACGGGCACTTTTTGAGGCACCAGGGAAAATGCACATAAACGCCTAGATCGGTCGCGCTGTTGGGCGCGGGGGCTTGCGTTACCTGCGGGGTGAGAGTCACAGGTCGAGCGTGACTCGGGCTCCGAGCAAAGAAAAGCCGGGACTTTGGCCGCGGCCCACGCGCCGAAGAAAGCAGGCGAATCCGCTGGTGTAATTGGGAAAATCTGAGGTTAAGGTCCGCTCACGGATGGAACGCGCGCAGCTTTTCGAATTCGAGGATCTGCCGTGGTTCCCCCAGGTCGTGCGCGAGTGCATGACCGACTTTTTGAGCTTCCTCGGCCAGCGCGGGCGAGGCTTGTACGTCGGGTTCGCGCAACGTTTGGCCAAGGCTGTGCAGGCGACCGGGGACGATACGTTGCTCGACTTGTGTTCGGGCGGCGGAGGCCCCGCGCTCGCGATTGCCAGCCTATTGCGCGAGCAGTACGCCACGCCGTTGAGCGTGACGCTCACCGACCTATACCCGAACTTGCCGCGCCTGGAGCGGGCGCGCGCCGAGGGTTGTGGCAAGGTCGAGTTCTGCGGAGAGCCCGTGGACGCGACCGCGGTGCCGGCGTCGCTTCCTGGCTTCCGCTTGATCTGTAATGCGTTTCATCATTTGCCGCCGGATGCCGCGCGCAAGTGCCTGGCGGATGCGGTGAGTCATCGACGCGGTATCGCACTCGTGGAGCTGGTCGATCGCTCTGCCGCGGGCCTATTCAGCGTCACTGTGGGCACGAGCACGATGCTTGCGGTCACGCCGTTCATTCGCCCCGTGCGCATGTCGCGGCTGGTGCTCACGTATCTGCTGCCCGTGGTGCCCCTGTGCACCTGGTGGGATGGTATGGTCTCGTGCCTGCGCGCGTACACGCCGGATGAGCTCGAGCGCTTGGTCGCGGGCTTACCGGACAATGACTACGTTTGGGATATTGGGCGGCTGCCGGTGCCGAACGCGCCGACGAGCTTGGTGTATTTGATTGGACGGCCGCGGGTTGCGGGCGCGTCGAGCTGACGCTCGACGCGCATCAACCTCGAGGGTTATTGGCTCTCGCTGCCGACGTCGCGGCCGAGCGCGTGCTGCAGGGCCACGCGTGCGATTCGGACATCGACGTGTGAGTTCACGACTTCGAGTCGAGCGCGCGTGAGCTCGGTTTCGGCGTCGGTGACTTCGACGATCGTGGCTTTGCCGGCGCGGTAAAGCTCGCGGCGCACGCGGTAGTTTTCGTCTGCTGCGGTGAGGTTGTCGCGCGACACGCTGAGGCCGAACGTGGCTTCCGCGAGGCCGTTCAGGGCTTGGCTCACTTCCATATGTAGAGCGTTGCGGAGGGCGCCTTTGCGCGCGGCAACTTCGTCAGCGTGAGCTTCCGCGGTTTTGGCTTGGGCAGTCGCGTTGAAGATGTTGGTCGGGGTCCAGGAGAGCACGACGCTTGCGTCCCAAGTGCCGCGCCAGGTGGCGTCGGGCGGAACATAGCGTTGGTTTGGATTGGCGTAGATGGCGTTGCCTTGCGCGTCGAGGCGCGGGTAGTTGCCCGCGCGTGCTACGGCTGCTTCCGCGCGCAGCGCAGCTTCGCTCTCGCCGAGTTGACGCATCTCGAGTCGGCGTTCGAGCGCTTCGGCGTAGCCAGAGTCGGGCGTGGGGGGCACTGCGTAGGGCGGCAATTCGTCCAGAATATTCTCGCCGATTTCGTAGTTGGTCTGCGAGTTGTCGACCATGAACACGCGCAATTGCTCGGTGGCGATCGCGACGTTGTTGGCTGCGCGCGCGACCGCGAGCTCTGCGGATTTTTGTTGGCTTACGGTGCGCAAAACGTCCGCGCGGGACACGAGGCCTGCATCGAAGGCGTTCTTGGCGTCTTGTTGATGGCCCTGAGCGGACTCGAGCGCCTTGGCTGCGACGTACGCGCCGCCTTGGGCGCGGATCCACTGATAGTAAGCGACTCGAGCGTCGCGGGCGACGGACAGGCGCGTGGCGCGTTCGTCGAGCTGGGCGGCGCTCTTGTTGTGATTCGCGGCCGCCATGTTGTTCGAGAGTCGCAGTACGTAGTCAGACAGCGGGATTGAAAGCGTGGCTCGCAGGTCGTAGTTGTTGAGAATGACCGGGAACAGCTTCGTGGTGTCTGTTGGTCCGTTGCCGAGGTCGATGTACACGGTCTTCAAGTCGGAGACTCGTGTGTAGCGCGCGGTTAGATCGAGCTTCGGATAGTAGCGCGCTTTCGTCTCATCGCGACTCGCGTCCGCCGCTGCGACGGCTTTCTGCTTGGCCGTGACGTCCGGATTGCTCAGCAACGTTCGCCGCGCGACTTCATCGGCCGTGAGCCCATTGGGCGTGCCCTGCATTGCCTCGAGCTTGGCGTTCAAGTTCTCGGTCACTTTGCTCATGTCTGGGCCGGTGGGACCCATGGGCGCGGCAGGGGTCGTCGCTGGTACAGCGCCTGGCGCCGTCGGAGCGGCCGGCGTCGCGGGAGCGGCCGGCGTCGCGGGAGCGGCAGGGCGTGCGGACTGCGCGCGTGCGAGTGAGCCGGTGAAAGACAACGAGAGCACGAGCGCGGACGAGGCGGCGTAACTGAGCGAACGGGACATACTGCAAGACTCCTTGGGAGACGGACGAGCGGGGGCCAGAATTTTCTGATGGCTATGGGGTCGGGGCGTGGCGTGTCGAGCTGTGCTCGAGACTTCTACACGGTTTTTGACAATACCGCGGAAGCGAGCCCGGGCTCGGCGTCGGTGGATGGAGGCGGCGCGACGCTGTGGGGCACAGTGCCACGCTGGCGACGTCGGCCGAGCCAGCCCTTGATGTTTTCGATCGTGAGGTAAAACACGGGCACCACGATCAGGGACAGCAGAGTGGAGCTGATCACCCCGCCGATCACCGCGATGGCCATCGGCGCGCGGAATTCGCTCCCGTCTGCGTTGCTGATGGCCGTGGGCAGCATGCCCAAAATCATCGCGGCGCTGGTCATCAAGATCGGGCGCAGGCGCTCGGGCCCGGCTTCCATGATGGCTTGGAGCGGCGGTTCACCGTGTTCGCGCACCCTCACGATCGCGCGGTCGACCAGCAAAATGGCGTTCTTGGTCACGAGGCCCATGAGCAGCACCATGCCGATCAAAGCGCCCATGGCCATGGTGTTGTTGGTCAAGAACAAGCCGAGGATACCGCCGACGATGGCTAGCGGCAGGGTGACCATGATCGTGAGCGGATGAATGAAGCTCTCGAACTGCGAGGCGAGCACGATGTAGATGAAGACGACGCCCAGCAGCATGGCGACGCCCATGTTTTGGTTGTTCTCGTTCATCATCTTGATTTGCCCGTCGTACGTGACTCCCATCTCGGGCGCGAGCTTGAGCGCGGAGATTTGCGGCTGAAACTCTTTGACCACGTCGCCGAGCGCGCGGCCAATCGGCGCGGCCCAGATGGTGATTTGGCGATTGCGGTTCTCGCGCTCGATCACCTGCGGGCCGGCGGTGCGTTCGAAAGACGCAACGTCGGACAGCTTGACCAGCCCCGTGCGGGTGGGAATGGTCAAGTTGGCCAGCGCAGCCGGATCGCTGCGATAGTCGTGATCGAGACGCACTCGGATCGGTACTTCGTCCTTACCCTGGCGCAGATTGCCGCTCTCTTCACCGGCGAATGCGGTGCGGACGGCGAGCGCCACTTCAGCTAGCGAGAGGCCATGGTCGGCCGCACGCTGACGGTCGATAGCGACCACCAATTCCGGGCGACCCGGGGAGAAGCGCACTTGGATATCGCCCACGCCGGGCGTGTTCTTGAGGATCTTTTCGATCTGGTGCGCAGTGCTCTCGATGTATTTGAACTCGGTGCCGCGCACGTTGATCATGATCGGCGCCTCGGTGGCCGCGCCTTCCACGAACGGGGGATCGGTGACCGCGACTTTGACGTTTGGCAGGCTGAGTGCGGCGCTACGCGCTACGTTCTTCAAATCTTCGAGCGTGGCCGTGCGTTCACGCTTGGAGGTTGCGACCAAGCGCCATTTGACCTTGTTCACCTCTTGGTCCGGCCCGAGCGTTGCGAACACGGTCTTGAACTCCGGGTTCGCGAGCATCTTTTGCTCGGCGATGGCCGAGTAGCGCGCGGTCTGCTCGAGCGACGTGCCTGCCGGAAACTCTGCTTCGACGATGAACTGACCGCGATCTTCGGCGTTCACGAACTCTGAGCCGAGCAACTTCCCGATGTAGCCCATGAAGAACAAGCTGCCGATCGCGGCCAAGCCCACGATCGCTTTGTGCCGCAGGGACCAGGAGAGCATCGCCGCGTAGGTCTGCTCCATCACGGAGAAAACCCACTCGAACGGACGCTTCAGCCAGGCGAACGTATCGCGCTTGTCGTCGAGCGACTTGGAGAAGCGAGACGAGAGCATGGGGTCGAGGGTGAACGCGACGAACAGCGAGATCACGACCGCGACCGAGATCGTGATCCCGAATTGTCGGAAGAACTGGCCGACGATGCCCTTCACGAAGGCGATCGGCAGGAATACGGCGACGATCGTGAGGGTGGTGGCGAGTACGCTCAGCGCCACTTCCTTCGTGCCGTCGAGCGCGGCCTGGCGCGGCGACTTCCCGCGTTCCAAATGCTTGAAGATGTTTTCGCGCACGACGACCGCGTCGTCGATCAGGAGGCCGATCGCGAGCGACAAGCCGAGCAGGGTCATCATGTTCAGCGTGTAGCCGAGCCAATACATGACGAAGAACGTGCCGACGACGCTGGTCGGCAGTGCCACGGCGCTGATCAGCGTCGAGCGCAAATCGAGCATGAAAATCAGGATTACCAAGATTGCCATGCCACCGCCGAACACGATGTCGTGTTCGACTTGGTGCACTTGGGGCTCGATAATCGCGGCCTGGTCGATGATCAGCTCGGAGTGCAGCCCGGCCGGGAACGTGCGAGCCAGCGCGGCCATCTTGTCCTTCACGGCCTTGGAGACTTCGACCGTGTTGCAGCCCGATTGTTTGCGCAGTTCGAGCGTGACGCCTTCTTGACCGTTGACCACGACGCGCGTGCGCATTTCGGCGAAGCCGTCGTCCACCTTAGCCACGTCGCGCAACTTCACGGCGGAGCCGTCGCGGGCGGTCGCCACGATCGTGTTGCGAACTTGTTCGGCGTCTTTGAATTCGCCGACCGTGCGCACGCTGACTTCGTGCTGCCCTTCGTCGAAGTGACCGGCGGGCACGTTCATATTTTCGGTGCGCAAGCGATTGACGATGGTCGCCGGGCTCTGGCCCAAAGCGTCGAGCCGCGCGCGGTCCAAATCAACCTTGATTTCACGGGTTGCGCCGCCATTCACGCTCACTTGGGCCACGCCTTCGACCTGCTCGAGCGCCGGGCGCAGCACGTCGTCGGCGTACTTGCGTGTCGTGGAAAGCGAGCCCTCGCCGCGCAAGGTGTAGGTCAAGATCGGCGACGCGGTGACGTCGAAGCGATTGACGATGGGCTCCTTGGTGTCGTCCGGGAACTTGTAGCGAGCTTGCGAAATGCGCTCGCGCACCTCGGTTGCTGCTTCGGTGATGTCTACTCCTAGGTTGAACATCACGATCATCATCGCCGCGCCTTCGCGTGAGAAGGTGCGCACGCGGTCGATGCCGTTCAGGCTGACTACTGCGTCTTCCAAAGGCTTCGTGACCAGGTTCTCCACCTCCGACGGGCTGGCGCCGGGGTAGGGAACGGTCACGGCCACGGCTGGGAAGCTCACGTCGGGGAAGAGGTCGGTGCCGAGGCGAGTAAAGCCGACCGCGCCGAGCACGATCATCGCCACCGTGACCATTACCGTGAACACCGGTCGGCGAATGGCGATCGCCGAGATGTTCATGCCGGAGTTCGCTCGAGCTTGGTCGCGGTCCTCTTGGCTCACGGCTGAGCTCCTTCGATCACGACGCGGTCACCGGTCTTTGCCTCGGCCTTCGGCGAAACAACCACGCGGTCCGCAGCGTCCAGGCCTTGGCGGACCAACAACGAGCCGTCTTTGCCGAGCGCGTAAGTGACTCGCTTGACGGTCAAGGTTTCGCCCTGGGCGACCACGACTTCGTCCTGGCTCCCCGGCCGCAGCGCTTCGTGCGGCAAGCGGAGAACCGGGAGCGGCGAGCCGCCTTGAATGCGCGCGCGCACGAAGGCGCCCGAGCGTAGGCTGATGCCATCCTTCTTGTTGTCGAACAAGGCTTCGAGCGGGACGCGGCGGGTGCTCGGATCGACGGCGCCGAGTACGGTGGAAACGAAGCCCGTCGCGTTGCCACGCTCGGTGCTGATCTCGACCGGCGCTCCGGCGACAATCAAATTTGCGTCGCTCTCGGACACCGAGCCCTTGAGTTTCAAGGCGCTGAGATCTTGTAGCTCGAACAGCACCATGCTCGGGCTGACGACCGCTCCCACACCATCCGGCACGCGCGTGACCGTGCCGGAAAAAGGCGCGATCAGCGTCTGATTTTGCAAATTGACTTGGCTCAACGATAGCCCTGCCTTGGCCGCGTCGAGCTGGGCAATTGCGAGTGAGTGCTGTGACGCGCTTTGCACGCCCATCGTCTCGGCCAATGCTCCGCTGCTCACCATCGAGCTCGTCCGCCGCGCGTTGTCTTCGGCCAATGCCAGCTGTGCCTGTGCGGCGCGCAGCTGCGCATCCGCGGAGCGAACCTGGGCTGCCGCCTCACTGCCATCGAGGGTGCCGAGCACTGCTCCGGCTTTGACGACTTGACCCAACTTGACTGCCACGGTTCTGATTCGGCCATTCAACTTGAAACCGAGCGCCGCGCTTTGCGCGGCCATCAACGAGCCTTCGAATTCGACGAGCGGTTGCCAGGTTTGACTCTCACCCCGCACCACACGCACGTGCTCCGGTGCGGCTGCATCCTGTACCGCCTTTTGAGCCGCTGCCGTGCGCTTGGTGCTGACTGCGGCCTGCGCCTCTTTCGCCGCGTGAATGCGCACCCCGGTCCAACCCACGAAGCCCACGGTCAATGCGCCCAACACCAAGATCCCCGCTAGCGGTGCGCGCGGCGGCGCTCCCGCGTCCAGCGACGCCGTAGAACCCGACTTTGCATTAGACATAGAGAAATACCCCGGTTTTTGGCTGAAATTGCGACATGTGAACGGACCCCCTCAGGTAGCTATCGTTTTGATCGCGGATGGCGGCGTTTCGTCCGACTCGGCGTGCAGCTGCGCCAGGCCATTGATCAGCGCGGGTGTCCCAGCACCCACGAGCACCATTCGGCGTAGGTGATGCAGGCGCTTGCGCAGATCGGGCTTCTTGGTTTCGCGCACGAGTTGACGTGCGAAACGGTCGTAACCGCCGGCGATGAATGCGGCGACGGATTCGACGTCGAGATCCTTGCGGTACACGCCCGAGGCCATGCCTTGGCGAAGCAGAGTTTCGGTGTCGCGCTGCGCGTTCGAAGCAAAATGTTCGATCAGGTGCTGGTAGTCCGCCGAACGCCCGCCCTCGAGGGTGATGCGCATCAACGCGCGATTCTTCCAGATGAACTCGAACATCTCGACGTCGCGCGTCAGCGCGTCCTCGAGCGACTGCTCGAGCTTCTGACCGAGCGTGGGCAAACAGACCGCCTTGGCCGCCGCCATGCGCGTTTGCAAATGCGAGATGACCTCGGACAACAGCTCCTTGAAAGCGTCGCCCTTGCTGTCGAAGTGGAGGTAGAAGGCGCCCTTCGAAAGGCCGGCTTGGGTCGTGATGTCTTCGACCTTGGCGCGGTCCAAGCCTTTCTCGGAAAAGACGCGCTCGGCCGCCTCGAGTAGGCGGCTTTTGGCGTGGGGATCACTGGGTCTCGGCATACTGACCTCGAAGTCATTGACCTGTGAGTCAGTGACCGCGCGGTCAATATTGCTCACGAAGTCAGATCGTCAAGTGCAAGATTGCCACAGTCAGCAACACGCCAAGTGACGGTAATTGCTCGATTAACGGTCAAAGCGTTGCAGCTCGGCTGCAAAGCCGCCGAGATCGACCGGGTCATGTCGCGTAACCTTGAAGCCGAGGCGACGCGCCGCCGCTGCGGTTCGGTCAGCAAACGGGGACAACCACACCAGGCGACCACCGGGGCCAAGGCAGGCCGCGGCGTTCGTCAAGAAAGCGTCGAGGAGTGGCCCAAGATTGCCGTCGCGAGCGACGCGACGCCCCATCGGTGGATTGCTGATGATGAGCGTGACGTGCTTCACTCGATGGCTGCGTGCGTCGCCCAGCGCGAGTCGCACCTCGAGTTGAGCGCGCTCGGCGTTCGCGCGCGCAGCGCTCAGCGCCTCGCTCTCCAAGTCAGTGCCGTGAAGTTCACGGCATGGGCATAGCAGGCCGCGCTCAATCAACTCGAGCCCACTGCCCACGAACGGATCCCACACCACGTCTTCGGCGTGCGCGCCGGCGACGCGAGCCAAGGCAGCGGCAAGCGTAGGATGTGATGCCGCGCGGACGTCCCGGCTGCGATACTCGAAGCGAGGATCTTCGAACCGTCGCGGGCACAGCTCGAGCGTGCTCCGCTGCGTGTCGATTACGACTTCCCACAGCGATTCGTGTGGGTCGTTGTGGAACCAAGAAATGCGTTCGGAGATCGCCGCAGCGAGCCGCCACACTTTGTCCCGTTGGTGACCGCCTTCGGCGAGGACCAAGCGGAACCGCGCGCGGCCAGCCGTCCATGCGCGGACCGCGCGCTCTGCGTCCGGGTGTTCGAGCGCGGCGATCACGCGCGTAGCGAGGCTCTCTCGTGGCGAGCCAGGAAGCGGAATTTCCAGGCCAAAACCCAACGCGACACGCAAGCGCAGGAGCTCGCCGAGCGAGCCGCGGTGGCTGAACCGAACGCGGTCCGGACCAATCGCGGTGGCAGGGCTGAGCACGCGCGCTTCTTCTGCCAAGACCCAAGACAGCCCCGAGCGACAGTGAGCGATCACTGACTGGGCTGCGCCAAGCGGCTGATTGAGTGCGATGGACGAAGGCATGCTACGACCGAGATCTCGTTCGAGCATCAGTCGGGCACGCTCGATGATGCGGGTAAGTTCCGGATCAGAGCTTCGGTCATGGCGCAAGAGCGTCAATGCGGACTCGCTGCCGCTCTTGCCCAAAGCTTCGGCCAAGCTACGACGTTCCAGAACGCTAGCCCGAGACCAACGCTCGATGAGGCGCTCGGTCGCTTCTGGCGCGGCGAGCTTGCCTACCGCGCTGCTCACCACGCGTCGGACTCGCTCATCATCGTCGTGCAAGCCGGTTAGCAGCGCGTCGCGAAATTCTGTGACAGTGGAGGAGCTGGCCGCGACGCGCCCGAGCACGGCGTACAACCGCGCGCGCTCGCGTGCATCGGCCGTTTTCAGTCGATCGAGGGCGCTTCGTCCAGCCGCGTCACCCGCACGCGCGAGCACGCGCTCCAATTTGCGCGCATCTTCCCGCTCGGCGGTAGCCAGGGCCGCGAACAGCTTGGATAGGTGCTTGGCGCCCGGCGTAAACCCAGGGTCGGCGAGCCAGGCACTCACATCGGCAGGAAGATCGCTTGCGGTCGACACTGCAGCTGACTTAGCACTGAGGGCCAGCACCCATGAGAGATTTCGCGCCCCTTCCGGCTTGGCAAGTGCTGAGCGACACCTCGCTCATTTCGCAGCGCTGGCTCGAGGTGCGCGAACAGCGTGTGCGCTTGGCCAACGGCCATGAGATTGACCGCTTTCACCTGATCCAAGGCCCGCACTGGGCGGCCGTCTTGTGTCTGACGCAGGAACGGGAAGTCGTGCTGGTGCGCCAATACCGCCATGGCTTTGGCGGGCCCAGCCTGGAATTGCCGGCGGGCGTGCTAGAGGCGGGCGAAGCGCCGATCGACGGCGCGCGTCGCGAGCTGCGCGAGGAGTCGGGTTTCGACGTCGAGAGTATCGAGCCGCTCATTTCCGTTGCACCCGAGCCGGCGCGCAACTCGACGCGCGCGCACTTCTTTTTCGCGCGCGGAGCGGCGCGCGTTTCAGAGCTCGCGCTCGATCAAAGTGAAGAGCTCGAGGTGCTGCTCGTGCCGGTCGCTGAGTTGCTCGACCTGATCGAGCGAGGGCAAATCGTGCACGGCGCGCACATCGGCGCGATTTTACTGGCTTGGCGTCGCGGCTTGCTCGCTTAGGCTGTCGAGAACTGCTTTCAGTTCGCCGGGAAGCGGTGCTTCACAGGTGATGTGACTGCTCGGCGTAACGAGCGTGACCGCCGAACAATGCAAGAAGCTGCGATCCAAACCGTGACGATGTTCGAAAAAGGTGTTCGACGCGGTGTCACCGAAACGGGTGTCGCCTAGCAAAGGATGCCCGACGCCGAGCAGCAGCTGGCGGAGCTGCGGCGGGGTCGCTTGCTCGGGCCAAACGGTCAGTAGACTGTGCCCGCCTCGCACGCTCTCGCGCAGGTAGCGCGTACTCGCGGAAGTCACGCGGCCGCTCTCGCGGATTGGTCTGCGGATCCGACCGCGCTTGTGGGTCAAGCCGCGACACAACGCGACGAAGCTCTGGGTGCCCGCATGAAATGCCTTTTCCAAGTCGGGCAGGGCCGCTTCGCTGCGCGCGAACAGGCAAACGCCGCTGCTATCTGCGTCGAGCCGTTGCGCGGCCAAGGGCACGGCGTGCTGAGCGAACGGTAACTTTCTGACCCGTTCGAGCAGGCTGATTCCGAAACTGGGTTCGGGGCTGACTGGCTCGTATCCGGACTTCAATACGGCCAGCCACTGTTCGTGTTCGTACAACACCCTCGGGGATGATGGGTCGCTGCGCTGGAGTACGACGAGAGTCTCCACGGCGCTGCTGTGTGGGATCATATCGAACGGCCAGAGTTCAGACGCGGAATAGCCAAGCTCGCCGAGGTGGTTCAAATCTCGTGCGAGCGTTGCCGGATCGCACGACATGTACACGATGGCACTCGGCTGGAGAGCACTCACGCGGCGCCTGACTTCGGGGGAGAGCCCGCGTCGAGGTGGATTCACCAGCAGCGCCTGGAAGAGTCGTTTTTGAGGGTCGAAGCCGCGCAGTGCGCGCTCGGCTTGGCCATTGACGGTTCGAAGCGCGAGCTTTTGCTCGCGCGCCGCGCGCTCGACGTGGGCGAGCGCGGGGCCAAACGCCTCCACTGCGGTGACGTCGAAGCCAGCTGCCGCCAAGCGCAACGCGAGCGCTCCGGAGCCAGCGTACAGCTCGAGCACTTGTGTGACTTTCAGCGCTTTCAAGGCTCGCTCGATACGCTCGTGGGCGGCATTCGCCTGCCCCAGGTGAGCTTGCGTGAACGCGCCGTGTGCGGCGAAGTGATAGGGCCCTTGCGGCTGCAGCCGATGCGGCGACACTTCATCGCCCGAGAGCAACACGTGGCCAGTGCCGAGCACGGTTGCCGCCCCCGCTTCACGGAAGCTCGCCGACACCGAGCGCACTTCACTTGCCTCGGCGCAGAGCGCCTGCGCGAGGCGCTCCAGATCCGAAATCGGCGTGCCTTGCGGGGCGATCAACGTGGCGAGCACGCCGTCATCCACGAGTCGAACATCGAGGCCGTCGAGGGTCGGCGTCGCGTGCGACAAGACGCGACGCGCTGCCGCGACGACGCGCGCCAAGAGCGGGGACAGCACGCGGCATTCGGGAATGTCGACCACGGTGTGCGAGTCACGCTCGTACAAGCCAAGTGCGCCACCTTTGCCGAACACGAGTTTGGCGCGGGCGCGGTACGCGTGCGTGGGCACCGCGCCCGCGACCGGAGCAATCGCCAACTTCGAGAGTTGCGGGTAGCGACCGACCCCGCGCTCCACGAACGCGCGCTTTTGCGCGAGCTGCTCCGAATAGGGGACGTCAGTAAACGCACAACCGCCGCACTTGCTGGCGTGCGGGCAATCCAAAGTCTCGCTGTCGGTCATCGGGGCGTCCGCCACATTGTAGCGCCCAAGGTATCGCGCTAGCTCTGGCCCGTGCGCACCATTCTTTTGTTGATCGGCAGCAATCTGTTCATGACGGCCGCATGGTACGGCCACCTCAAGTACCGAAACGTCGCACTTTGGAAAGTGGTGCTCATCAGCTGGGGCATTGCCTTTTTCGAGTATTGCCTGCAGGTGCCCGCAAACCGCTTGGGCTACGGCCAATTCAGCGCGTTTCAGCTGAAAATCATCCAAGAGGTCATCACCCTCTTGGTATTCATCGGCTTCGCCATGCTGTGGCT
>Ga0164241_10001248_pt1 | contig 32996 bp, 24 predicted proteins | sample OricomyardsoilBY_FD_108780 | JGI IMG/M metagenome (GOLD analysis project Ga0164241, IMG submission 108780) | Backyard soil microbial communities from Emeryville, California, USA - Original compost - Back yard soil (BY) | ecosystem: Environmental > Terrestrial > Soil > Unclassified | place: USA... | reverse complement strand
GCTCGACGTAGCGCGCGAGCGTGCGATCGCAGGCCGCCCGTACGTCGGCCGCGGGCGTGCGGTGCGTCGCCCACACGAACGCGAGCCCGCACGCGCCGAGCACCGCAAGGACCCCGAAGGCCTCTGTCGTGGCACGTCGGCCGACACGCGACGCGATCACATCAGGCAACGGTCGACGTCGTCCGCTGTGGCCGCGTGCTTGACGCAATCGAGGGCAGACTTCGTCATCGTGCGACCTACGCAGAGCTTCATCAGCTCGTCGCCGCGTGCGTCCTTGAACGCTTGAACGCGCTCCGCGATGACCGCCGGCTCGGTGATGTTTTGGTCCTTCAGCTGCAGCTCGGAGGTCTTCTCCAGAATGATCTCGCATTCGTCGCGTGAGGCGGGGTGCCCACAACCGACGACCGACACCGCCGCGGCCGCGAGAAAGAGCCAGCCGAAGCGTCGCAGGAGCTTCGACCCGAGGTCGGACAGCGAGGACGGACTCGACACGCTGCCACGATGCCAAGCGAAAGCCCTCGAAGCAACTCCACCGGCGGGAGCTGCGGCTTTTCGCCGGTTTCTGGCCAAGTGTTTAGGTGCTGTTAAGCTGTGGAGAGTGGCTCGGGTCAAGGATCGCCCCGACGCGTCTCCCGATCTCACGCCGACCGAGCGTGATGAAGGGCCGACGCCCCTTCCGCGGCGTTCGAGCGTCCCCGCCCCGAGCTCTGTGCCTCCCCGCGTGGCGCCGCCATCCGGATCGCGACGTCCCGCAACGCTACGCCCACCGCGAGGACGGCGTCCTCCGTCCGGCGACCGGAAGCGAGCCCGGGTCCGCGTGGCAAGCCCACCTCCCACGTCCCCGGAAGAGCTCCTCGCGCGCGCCATGGCGGCGAAGACGCCTCGATCCCGCGGGGTCTGGGCGCGAAGAGGGCTCGCAGCTCGGGCGCGGCTCGACCGCACGACCCACGCGATGCTCCTTCGACAGCTGTACCTGAGCCACTTCGAGCAGAAGAGCTTCCGCCGCGCCTTCGAGATCTCGGAGCAATCGATCGAGCTCGGCGTCCTCGCCGATGTGCTCCACCAAGACGCCGCCCGAGCGGCGGCAGCGCTCGGAGAGATCGACAGCGCCGCTCGTCACTTGCGCCTCGCGGTGCGTCTCGGCCCGGCGAGCCGGCGCGCCTTCCATTGGTGGACGCTCGGCAGCCTCTATTTCTTGGCCGATCGTCAGCGCGAGGCCATCGGCGCGTTCGAGCGAGCGGCGCGTTGGGGCACGCGCGACAAGCCGCTCTATCACGGCCATCTCGCGGTCGCGCGCTGCGCCGCGGGAGAGCAGGTCGACGACCTCGACGAGCTCATCGAGAAGCTCGCAGCGGTCCCCGCCGGCCAAGGCTACGGTCGCTTCGTGCTCGGCCTGCTCGCGTTCTACGATCGACGCTTCGACGACGCGCGCGAGTATCTCGACATGTTCGTCGCACGCATGACGCGCGGGCGCCCGGCCACCGCGATCGCGCTCGACGCGGAGCTCGAGCACGCGCGACGTGTCCTCGCGTCGCTTCCGCGAACGGGCCACTGATCTACGACGACCTACGACACGGACCCACGAGGTCTGAGTCTCCACGTCTGGTCCCGACGAGCACGCAACGCCGTCGTTCGTCACGAGGTACGCGGGCATGCGGCGCGTCTCTTGCTACACTCGGTGGTCAGCCGCTTCCTCGGCCCTGGAGAACGCATGATCGACTCTTCGCGCGATGCACTGGCCCCGACGGCATCCGAGTCTGAAACCGTCACGCCGAGTCGCACGCTGCGCCTGCTCGCAGCCATTTTCGTGGCGCTCCTGATCGTCGCGACGCCGCGCCTCGCCTTGGCCGACGAAGGCGCGTTCGGCAAGGCCCTGCAAGAGGGCGTTTGGAAGGCCGCGCTCGTCTCCTTCGGCGCAGGGTTCCTTACGAGCCTCACGCCCTGCGTCTACCCGATGATCGCCATCACGGTGAGCGTCTTCGGCGCGAAGCAGGCCAAGAGCCGCCGCGAAGCGATGGCGCTCTCGACTGCGTTCGTCGCCGGCATGGTGGTGCTCTTTACCACCATGTTCGTCATCGTCTCCCTCGGGGGCGGTGTGTTCGGCTCGGTGCTTCAGAACCGGTGGGTGATTGTAGGCATCGCCACCGTCTTCCTCATCATGGCCGCGTCGATGTTCGGCGCATTCGAGCTCACGCTCCCCGACTCGACGATGCAACGTCTCTCGGCGGTCGGCGGCGTTGGCTACGGCGGCGCGTTCACGCTCGGTCTCGTGAGCGGCCTCGTCGCCGCGCCGTGCTCGGGCCCGGTGCTCATCTCGATGATGGCGGCGGTGACGCAGGCGCAGAGCGTCGGACTCGGCGTCACCTTCGGCATGAGCTACGCGCTCGGCCTCGGCATCCTGTTCTGGATGGTCGGCACGTTCGCCGCCGCGCTGCCGAAGGGCGGCCGGTGGATGGTGTGGGTGAAGTCCTTCTTTGGCATCGTGATGGTGACGCTCGCGCTCTACTACTTGAAGAACGCGTTCCCGGTGCTCGCCGAGCACGCACACCACACGACGATCGTCCTCGGTATCGCGGCGCTCGTCGCGCTCGTCGGCCTCGGCCTCGGCGCCGTACACGTAAACTGGGACGATGGCGGGATTCCGACCAAGGTTCGCAAGGGCCTCGGGATCGTAGCGACGGTGGTCGGTGCGTTCTGGTTCTTCGCGGCGCTCGACAAGCCCGCAGAGGTCAGCGCCGAGGAGCTTCAGAAGGTCGCGGCGGAAGTCGGCAAGGACTCGGACGAGCCGGTGCGCTTCCTCGAGTTCATCAAGAACGACGAAGAGGGCGCGCTCGCGCAAGCCAAAGCCGAGAAGCGCCCCGTGCTGATCGACTTCGGCGCGGAGTGGTGCGGTGCCTGCAAAGAGCTCGAGAAGCACACGTTCTCGGATCCCGAGGTGAAAGTGAAGGCCGGCCGCTTCGTCGCCGTCCGCATCGACGCGACCGACGCCGACGATCCGCGCGTCAGCTCACTGATGAAGAAGTACAACGTGACCGGCTTGCCGGCGGTCATCGTCATCGACTCCGCAGGCAACGAGGCGAAGCGCATCAACGAGTTCGTCGAGGCGAAGCAGTTCCTCGCCATGATCGAGCCGGTGAAATGAAACTTCGGAGAGGCCGACCGCGGTTCGTGACGAGCGCGGTCGGACTCGCAGTCTTCTCACTCGGCGTGATCGCCTCCGCGTGCGGTGGCAAGCCGACCGGCGTCGTGTTCGGAGTGACGACGGAGATCAAACCGGGTGCGCTCCTCACCCGCCTCGACACGTCGCTCACCATCGACGGCGCCGCGACGAAGACCTCGGTCGATGGCGCGAACCTCGCCTTCCCGATGGAGATTCGAGCCGACGAGCTCGAGGGAGGCGAGGCCGTGGAGCTCGAGCTCGAGGCGTACTCGGGCAATACGAAGATCCTCGATCGACGCGCAAGGACGACGGCAGAGGACGGCCGCGTCTTGCTGCTGCCTGTCACGATCGACCAGGAGTGCGCGGGCGGCGCCGCGCCGTCGTGCTCTGCGAACGAGACCTGCATCTCGGGCGTGTGCGCCGACCCCTACGAAGATCCGTCGAAGCTCGGCGACTACTTCGCGGGCTGGGCTGGGAGCTCTTCCTTGGATCGCTGCGAGCCTGGTGGCACGCCCGAGGTCGTCGTCGGAGAAGGTCAAGCCGACTATCTCGCCGTGAAGGACGGAGAGACCGCGCAGGTCGAGGCCGGACCGCAAGGCGGCTACCACGTATGGATCGCGGCCCGCCTCAAGAACCTGAAGCAGAGCGGCTCGGTGACCGAGGTATCCGGCCGCATCGAGGAGCTCGACTACGACATCGCGCCGCTCAGCGTCGTCTTCACGATGGATCCGGACGAGGGCGGATACTGCAAGCTGTTCGGCCTGCGTCTTCGCCTCGATGATCCCGATCACCCGATCGAGACACTGCTCGGCAAGACGCTCGACGTGACCGTGACCGTGACGGATCCCGACGGCGACGTCGGCGTCGGCAAGCGCACCGTGGTGCTGTCCGACGCGTTCCTCTGATCGACCCCTAGTACCGCGACACATCGATTTTGATGGGTCGCGGTGCCCAGCGAAATCCAGAACCGAGGCCAGACTGGGCGCCTTGCCGAGGTTCATTCCATCCCCCTCGCCTGTCGTGGGGGGTGGAATGAACCGATCGAAATCACTGGGGCGAGGTACCAGTCGCGCGCGTCGATTCGCGCGACGCGCTACCGCTTCGCGAGCCGCGCCATCGCGGCGCGATGGGCGTCGCTTCCCCACTGCGAAGCGAACACCTCGGCTTCGCGGACGAGAGCCTCGCCTCGGGCAGCGCGCCTCACGGCGCCGAGCGACGCTTTCTGCGCGGCGACGGCGTCGCGATCGTTCTTCGCGACCTGGTCGATGAACGAAAGCGCGCGCTCGAGCGCGCCGCCCGAAGGCGACAGCTCGTCGGCGAGCCCGATCGCGACGGCGTCCGCTGCGCGAGCGGGCGCGGCGGTCATGAGGCGCCGGCCGGCCTCGGCTGCGCCGACGCGTTCGATGAGCCGCGACGCGCCGCCCCACGCCGGCGCGAGGCCCATCGCCGCGTGCTTGAACGTGAGCTCGACGCCCGCCTCCACGATCACCCAGTCGCACAAGAGGAGCATCTCGCACCCCCCTCCGAAGACCGCGCCCGCGACGGCGGCGACGACCGGAACCGTGCACGCCTCGATCGCCGCGAGCCGCCTGCCCATCGCGAGGACCTGTGCCGTGCCGTCATATCGATCGACGAGCGCAGCGAGCTCGGTGAGATCACCGCCCGCGGCGAACACGTTTCCCTCTGCCGCGAGCACGACGCCGCGCACCGTCGAGGTCGCGCTCGCGTCGTTCACGCCACGCTCGATCGCCTCGCACATCGACGCCGAGAGCGCGTTGCGCTTCTCGGAGCGCGCCAACGTGATCACACGCGCGTGACCGACGTCTTCGATTCGTATCGTCACGGCGTCCTTGCTCAGTCGGCGCTCGGATCGCGCTTCTTCTCGGCCTTCAGGCTCTGCTGAATTCGGCGACGCACCTTCTCGCGCGTGGTGTTGCGATGCCGGCGCGCGTAGCGCTCGGCGTACTCGATGATGGCGCCGGCCACGTCGACGCCGGTCGCCCGCTCGATCCCTTCGAGGCCCGGCGAGCTATTGATCTCGAGGATCTTGGGTCCGCGTTTTCCCTCGAGCATGTCGACGCCCGCGACCTCGAGGCCCATCGACTTCGCGGCGCGGATCGCTGCGTCGCGATAGGCCTTCGGCAGCTTGAGCCCGGTCGCCGTGCCGCCGCGATGGAGGTTTGCTCGAAACTCGCCCTTCTTCGCGACGCGTCGCATGGCGGCGATGACCTCGCCGCCGACGACGATCGCGCGGACGTCGCGCCCCTTCGATTCGCGGATGTACTCCTGCAGGACGATGTCCTGACCCATGGCCCAGAACGTCTCGAGCAGCGCGTTCGCGGCCTGCGGCGTGTCGGCGATCATCGTGCCGATGCCCTGGGTGCCCTGCTGAAGCTTGACGATCGCGGGACACCCGCCGACCTCGGCCAAGGCCGCGTCGAGCCCGGCCGGACTGCGCGCGCACACCGTGATGGGCACGTCGATGCCTTCTTGGGTGAGGAGCTGCAGCGCTCGGAGCTTGTCGCGGCTTCGTGCGATCGAAACCGCGCCGTTCAACATCGGCACGCCCATCATGTCGAACTGCCGCACGACGGCGAGGCCGAAGTTCGTGATGCTCGCGCCGATTCGCGGCAGGACGAGGTCGTACTTCGGGATCGGTTGGCCCGCGACGTAGAGCGATGGCGTGCCCTTCGACACGACCATCTGAAAGTCGAGCGGGTCGATCACGGACACGTCGTGCCCGCGGGCGCGCGCCGAGAGAACCACGCGACTCGTGGAGTACAGCGCGGGATTCCTGGACAGGATGAGCATCCGCATGAGGGAGCGCGAGGCTAGCAGCACCGACCCGTCCCCGTTCCAAGGCCTTCCGGGTGCATTTGCGGAAGCTGAAGTTTCGTGTACGAATCAATTCGCGCGCGGCCCGGCCCTCTTTCGAGAGGCGCCGGAGCAAGCCCGCCCCCAGAGGTGTCGCCATGTTCCAGCCGTTTACCGAAGAGCACCAAGAGTTCCGGAAGACCGTGCGGGCGTTCGCAGAGAAGGAGCTCGCCCCGAACGCCGAGGAGTGGGAGGAGTCCGGCTGCTTCCCGAACCACGTGTTCAAGCGCGCCGGCGAGCTCGGGATCCTCGGCGCTCACTTCCCGGAAGAGCACGGTGGCGCAGGCCTCGACTACTGGTTCAGCGTCGCCAAAGCCGAAGAGCTGCCGCGCTCGAAGATGGCTGGCGTGGGCATGGGTCTGCTCGTCCAGAGCGACATGGCGACCCCCGTCATCAGCGACCTCGGGACGAAGGAGCAGATCGAAGAGTTCCTGAAGCCCGCGCTCGCAGGCGACAAGATCGCCTCCCTCGGCGTGAGCGAACCGGCGGCGGGTAGCGACGTCGCCGGCATCAAGACGGTCGCGAAGCGCGATGGCGACGACTACGTCATCAACGGTCAGAAGACGTTCATCACGAACGGCACGCGCGCAGACTTCATCACGTTGCTCGCGAAGACGAACCCCGACGCGGGCGCGCACGGCTGCAGCTTCTTCCTCGTGCCGACGAAGACGAAGGGCTTCCACGTCTCGAAGGCGCTGAAGAAGATCGGCAACAAGTCGAGCGACACGGCCGAGCTCTTCTTCGAAGACATGCGCGTCCCCGCGAGGTGGCGCCTCGGCGAGGAGAACATGGGGTTCATGTACCTCATGCAGAACTTCCAGACCGAACGTCTCATCGCGGCGGTCTCGGCGATCAGCGGCGGCTTCATGATGGTCGAAGAGGCGATCGCCTACGGCCGCGATCGCGTCGCGTTCGGCAAGCCGATCATCAAGCGCGAAGTGTGGCAGCACAAGTTCGTCGACTTGCTCACGAAGCTCGAGTCCGCCAAGGCGCACACCTACCTCACGGTCGATCGCTACAACGAGGAGCGATACGTGCAGAAGGTGCCGCTCAGCATGGAGACGGTGAAGCACATCTCGATGGCGAAGATCCTGGCCGGAGACGTCGCGAGCGAGGTCGCGGACACCTGCCTGCAATTCCACGGCGGCTGGGGTTACATCGAGGACTACCGAATCGCGCGCGCGTGGCGCGATCAGCGGCTACTCCGCATCGGCGGCGGCACCACCGAGACCATGCGGTACTACATCGCGAAGCTCCTGGGCCTGTGAGCGAGGCGTGGCCGGCGCGCGTCGCTCTCCGGCGAGCGCGCGCCGTACTGCGACGCGGGCGATGAGCGCGCCGACCACGAGCAGGTGATGCGGGCGTAGGCCGCTCTTCTCGCCGCGGTACACGGGGCGCACGGGAACATCGATGGCGTCGAAGCCGGCGGCTCGCACCATGCCGAGGAGATCGTTGGGGTAGCCGTAGCCCGTCCACATCGCCGAGAGATCCATCGCCAGCAGGGCGCGCCGCGTGATGGCCGTGTAACCCGATTGGCTATCGGACAGCGTGGGCATGCCGACTGCACGCCCCGTGAGCCACGAGAACGCGTGGCCCGCAAAGTAGCGCGCAGGCGGCATGACGCGACGGACGTCGGGATGCTTCAGACGATCTCCCTTGGCGTAGTCGGCTTCGCCGCGCGCGAGTGGACGGAGGAGCGCGGGGAGATCGTCGGGACACATCTGGCCATCTCCAGCCATGACGACGGCGACGTCGGTCCCACGCGCGAGCGCGCTCCGGTATCCGCTCACGATGGCGCCACCGACGCCTCGCCGGCAATCGTGACGGAGGACCTCTGCGTCTCGGTGAGTGGTCGCCGCGACCTCCGAGGTCAGGTCGTCGCTTGCGTCGTCGACCACCACGACGTGGTCGACCCAGGCGGGGATCGACCGGACCATGTCGGCGATCCAATCGACCTCGTTCCGCGCGGGCACGACGACGCTGATGCGCAGGCCCTCGAACACAGTGGATGCCTTAGCACGGGAGCCGGGCCGACCGAGAGGTCGACAACCCTCTCCAGCCCGACTACCTCTCGCGTCGATGGCGGCGGAGGACCACCCCACGTTCTTCCGCTCGAGGCGCGCGCTCTTGGCCCTCGGCGGCGCGGTCGCCCTCGCGGGCGTCGGCGTCGCAATCGTGAAATGGGCGCGGTTTCCGCCAGATACGACCCCCGCGGGCGCGTACATGCGCATCACTTACGAGCTGTCGCGGGGAAACGTGAGGGGCGTCTTTTCTTATCTCGAGGACGCCGCCCAGCACGCGGCGTTCACGATCCGGGACTACCGAAAGCAGGCGAGCGACCTGGTGGCGGCGCACTACCCCGAACCAGAAAAGACGCGGCTACTCGACGAGTATCGCACTTACGCAGAGGCGTCGGACGGCTCGGACGTGTGGGTCGATCTCGCGACGACGCGGGGTTTCACGGCGAGGCTCCGACGAGATCTCTCCGGGGTCGCCTCGAGCGAGGTAGAGGGTGACCGCGCGACGATCGTGACGGCGCGCGGGACGCGCTACCCGTTCCGAAGACGCGACAACGGCATGTGGGGGATCACGCTCTTCACCGCGGACATGGTCGCGCTCGCTGAGCGCGCGGCGCGCGATCTCGAGGTGGTCCAGCGCGCCGCCGAAGATTACGCGCGCGCCGGGGGCTGACGCCGTTCCGCGCGGGCGGTCAGCCTCGAGCCTTCGGCGCGAGCTCGGCGAACGAGCCGCCCGGCGTCGTCGTCTCGACGGGGAGGCCCGCCGCAGCCCAACCCTTCTCGGTGATCTGACCGAACGCGTCGCGCGCGCCGTCGAAGCCGCTCTTCAGATCGGCGAGCTTCGAGAACCCGGCCGCCTCGAGCAGCGTGGCGGCCTTCGCCGAGCGACCACCGCTCTTGCAGCCGAGGACGAGCGCCGCGTCCTTGCCGTAGAGCTTCGCCATCATGGACACGAACTCCGGGTTCGCCGTCATGCCACCGGCGCCGGCGAACGCGTACGGCACGTTCTGCGCGCCCGCGGCGTGGCCGGCTGCGTACTCGGCCTCGGTTCGGACGTCGACGTACTGATAGCCCTCGTCGAGGAGGGACTTGGCTTCTTCGGGGCTTACACGGCGCGTCGACATGGCGGTCTCCTAGAACGTGTGGACGAAGAGGCCGCTCCGGAGCTTGGGCTCGAACCAGGTGCTCTTCGGCGGCATGAGGAGCCCCGCGTCGCTGACCGCGATGAGCTCCTCGATGGCGGTGGGGTAGAGATAAATCGCGATCGTCATCTCTCCCGAGTCGACGCGACGTTCGAGCTCGCGGTGGCCGCGGATGCCGCCTACGAACTCGATGTGCGTGTCGCGACGTGGATCGGTGATCCCGAGCTCAGGTCCGAGGATCTGTTCCTGGCAGATCGAGCAGTCGAGCGCACGCACGGGGTCGCTCGTGTCGAAGGTCTTCGGCGTCGCGCGCCACCACTTTCCGCCGCCGACGTAGAGACCGAACGTCTTCGGCCGCGTCGGCGCGGGGACGTCGGCCGGCTCGAGATCGAAGCGCTCGCGAAGGGCCTCGAGAAGCTGCGAACCGGTGCGGCCCTTCGGGTCTCGGACGACCCGGTTGTACGCCATGATCTGCATCTGGTCGTGCGGGAAGACGACCGCGAGGAAGACGTCGTGCTCGCCGCCGTCGCCCTTTCGCTTCGCGTGGACGCGCGACGCGGCGGCGCTGCGGTGATGGCCATCGGCCACGTAGAGGGCTTCGATTCGCTCGAACTCCGCCTCGAGCGAGCGACTGTCGTCCGGCGAGAGCGCCCAGAACGTGTGTCCGACGCCGTCCGGAGTCTCGAAGTCGTAGGCCGGCATCATGCCCTCGGCCGCCTTCACGAGCGCGTCGATCTTCGGGTCGGCTCGGTACGTGAGGAACACCGGTTCGTCGTGCGCAGAGAGCGTGTCGATGTGGCGCGTCCGATCGTCCTCTTTGTCGGCGCGCGTCTTCTCGTGCTTTTTGATGCGATCCGCGTCGTACTCGCGAACCGACGCGCAACCGACGACGCCGATCTGGCGGTGGTCGCCCATACGCTGCGCGTAGAGGTAGAGGCGCGGCTCGCTGTCTTGTGACAAGAGGCCCTCGGACACGAACGCTTCGAGGTTGTCGCGCGCCTTGTCGTAAACCGCGTCGGCGTGCTCGTCGGTGCCGATGGGGAGATCTATCTCCGGCCGCGTGACGTGGAGAAAGCTCTGGCCGTTGCCGTCCGCGAGCGCCCTCGCCTCGCTCGTGCTGACGACATCGTACGGCGGGGACGCGACGAGGTGGACGGCGTCGGGCCTGGGCCGAAGCGCGCGGAACGGTCGAACGGTCGCCATGGCCCGCGTATGCCCGTTCTTTTCGCACGCGGGAAGAGAAGTTGATTCGCATGGCGAGCCGAGCGAATCATCCGAGCCGCGTGTCCGACCACGATCGCGAGACCCTGCCCGAGACGCTGCCTCCGCCGCCATCGAAGATGCCGCGCGGCAAGCGAGTCATCGCCGTCGGCGGCGGCCGGGGAGGTGTCGGCAAGAGCACGCTCACCGTGAATCTCGGCGTGTACTTCGCGCAGCTCGGCCGCACCGTCGTCCTCTGGGATGCCGATCCAGTCGGCGCGCAGCTCCACTCGATGGTCGGCATCCGCTCGGCGCCCTGGGTTGCGTACGACCCCGAGCGCGACACGCCCCCGACGCCGGTGCCGACGAGCGTCCCAGGCCTCGCCATTCTGCCGTCGCCGTTCGACATGCTCTCGCTGACACCGCGGCGTCCGACCCGACGAGCCGAGTGGCAGCGCATGGTCGCGCGGCTCGACGCCGACTACGTCATGCTCCACGTCGGCTCGTCGCAAGCGCCGGCGACGCTCGACTTGTTCGCCGCAGCCGACGTCTCGGTCTGCGTCACCGCGCCCGAGCCCGTCTCGATCGAGACGACGTACGGCTTCATGCGCGCGATGTTCGCCCGAGCCCTCCGCCGCCGCCTCATGCGCGAGAAGCTGAAGCTCCGCGTCGCCGAGCGCGCGCTCGAGTCGCTCGAGCCTCTCGCGAGCCCGCTCGACGTGATCGAGGCCATCCACAAATACGATCACGGCCTCGGTCGCATGGCCCAGGACGAGCTCCGCATGCTCGCGCCACGTCTCGTCGTGTCTCAGACGCGCCTGCGCAGCGATCTCGAGCTCGGGCCCGCGATGGGCGCCATCAGCGAGCGATTCCTGGGCGTTCGCCTCGATTACCTCGGGCACATCGAATATGACGACGCGGCGTGGCTCGCGACGCGCAAGCACCGTCCGCTGCTCATCGAGGGCGCGACGAGCAAGAGCGCCCGAAACATCGAGCGCGTCGCGCGTCGGATCCTCGCGCTCCTCATGGCGCACGATCACGAGCGACCGGAAGCGCGCCCGAGCGAAACGCCGATGCGCGCGGACTTCCGGCGCCCGGCGCCGATGACGCTCTACGAGGTGCTGGGCGTCTCACGCACCTCGGCGGACGACGAGATCCGGCGCGCCTACAAGCGCCAGCGCGAGATCTTCCGCGACGGGAGCTTCCCGGTCGTCTCGGTCGTGAGCGAGGCCGCGCTGTCGAACGAGCAGGCTCGCATCGAAGAGGCCTACGACACGCTGCTCGATCCGAACAAACGCCGCGCCTACGATCTCTCGACGTTTCCCGACGAGCCCGCCGCGGCCCCCGCCGAGCGACGCGTGGACTCGGCGCGCGCCGCAGAGCTCGCGATGCTCGCCGCAGAGCTCGCGAACGAAATCCACGCAGAGACCGACTTCACCGGCGCCCTTCTCCGCAAGGTGCGCGAAGCGCAGGGCGTCGACCTCGCGGACATCGCGCAGCGGACGAAGATCTCCTCGATGCATCTGCGCGCGCTCGAAGCGGAGGACACGAAAGAGCTGCCGGCGATGGTCTACGTACAGGGCTTCGTCCAAGAGGTCGCGAAGTACTTGAAGCTCGATTCGACGCAGGTCGCGCGCACGTACATGCGCCGCCTCCGTGAGCTGTCGCTCCGCGCGAGGGATGGTGGCTGACGTTTCCGAAGAGGACGGCGCCGCGGAGCCCGTCGACGAGAGCGCGACGAACGAGGGCGACGAGAGCGCTCCTGACGCGAGCGCTGGGTCCGCGTCGGGGAGCGGCAGTCAGTCGGGCCGCGCCGCACCCGGCCGCGTGTCCGGCTTCGCCCGGGCCGACGCTTGGGTTCGCGCGCACCCCGGAGCCGTCGCCCTCGCGCTTTTCTTCGTCGCGCTCGCGCCTCGACTCTGGGTCTCGCTCACGTGGGCGCACGAGCCAGTGTGGGATGGGCACTACTATCACTTCGGCGCCGAGCGCATCGCGGAGGGCCGCGGCTACAGCGACGAGCACATGGGCGCGCACGGGCTCGAGTGGCACCCCTGGTGCCACTACCCCGTCGGCTACTCCGGCTTCCTCGCGGCGTTCTACGTCGTGTTCGGCGCGAAGCCGGCGGTCGCGGTCGTGGCGCAAGCTTTGGTGCTCGCGGCGACGGCGTCCGCCGTGCAGCAGCTCGCGCTGACGTTCCTCTCGCACCGCCGCGCGCTCCTCGCGGGGCTCGTGGTGGCGTTGCATCCGGGGCTCATCGTGTACTCGGCGCTCGTCATGACCGAGCCACTCGCAGGGCTCGGTCTCGTCGTCGCGCCCCTCGTCTTCAAGCGCCTCGAGCGGCGACCTCTCGTCGCGACGATTACGGGCGGACTCGTCCTCGGCCTCACGACGCTGGTGCAACCTCAGACCATCCTCGTCGCGCCGGCGCTCGCGCTCCTCGCCAAGAGCGCATCGTGGAAGCGCAAAGTCGGCCTCGGCGCGCTCGCCCTCGCCGCGTCCCTCGTCGTCGTCCTTCCATGGACGGCGCGAAACTGCGCGCGGATGGACGGGTGCGCGTTCGTCTCTACGAACGGCGGCTGGAACCTCGCGATCGGGGCGAGCCCCCACGCGACCGGGCGATTCACCGCGCTGCATGCCGCCGACGGATGCACCGTAGTGACAGGCCAGGTGCAACAGGATCAGTGCTGGCGCGACCGGGGCATCACCTGGATTCGCGAGGACCCAGTTCGCTGGCTCTCCCTCGCCCCCGAGAAGCTCTCCTACACATTCGACCATCAGTCCTTCGCCGTCGGCTATCTCGAGCAAGCCGACCCCGCCGCGTGGCCCGATGCACGTAGAGAGTGGTGGCGCGAGCTGCTCGGCACGACCCAGTACGTCCTCATCTTGTTCGCGGCGCTCGGCGCCGTCCGAGTGCCGCGCGGGCGGCTGCGCGACGCCGCGATGGCGTTCGCGGGTGGGCTCGCGCTCGTCCTCTTCGCCGACGGCGTGCTCTCCGAGCCGAAGCGCGTCTGGCCCCTCGCTCTCGCCCTCCCCTTCTTGACGTTGGTGCCGCCGCTCGGCCGCGCGAGCCGGGGCGTCATCGGGTTCATCGCCTGGGTCCTCGCGACCTTCCTCCTCATCCGCGTCGTCTTCTTCGGCGAGGATCGCTACCAGATCGTGATTACTCCCCTCCTCATCGTGCTCGCGGCCGCGGGCTTCCGCTTCACGGTGAAAGAGGACGGCGCACGAAGAATGGTACGCTCGCGTCCGTGAATCGGCGTTCGCTCAGCGTCGCGTTCGCGCTCGGTGCGACGTTCCTGACCTCGCAGGTACGCGACGTCTCTGCGTTTCCCTACGTCGCGAAGAAAAACGAGACGCTCGCGGACATCGCGCAGCGCTTCTACGGTCGCGTCGAGCTCGAGAAGGTCCTCGTCGCCGCGAACGGCCTCGGCTCGGAGGTCCCTCTCCTCACCGGCATGCGCATCGAGGTGCCCGCGGTCACGTACCACAAGATCGCCGAGGGCGAGGGCTGGAGCGATCTCGCAGAACAATACCTCGGGGATCCGAAGCGCGCCGAGGCGCTCGCGCTCGCGAATGACACGATGCCTTGGCTGCCCCCGAAGGTGGGCCGCGAGATCGTCGTCCCGTTCACGCTCCGGTACGTCGTGCGCTCCGGCGACTCGACGCCGAGCATCGCCTACAGGTTCCTGGGTAAGCGCGACGACTCGTACGTCATCGACCGCTACAACGAGCTGAAGGGCGACCCCGTCCACGCGGGCGACGTCGTCCTCATCCCGCTCCACGATCTCGATTTGACGGACGAGGGCCGCGACGCCGCACGCTTCGGCCTGGCGTCGACGAAGAGCGAGGGCGCCGGAGACGACCGTGACGCCCAAGATCGCGCGACGCGCGAGCTTCCGCTCCTCGAAGCCGAGGTGCATCGCGGTGCGTATCTCGACGCGATCGTGCGGGGCAACCAGCTCATCGGCGATGGCGATCTCACGATCGAGACGCTCGCGCGGATCCACCGGGCGCTGCTCGAGGCGTACGTCGCCATCGACGCCGACGCGCTCGCTCAAGGTGCGTGCGCCGAGTGGCGTCGCGCCGCGCCGGACGTCGTGCTGGACCCGATCGACCTCTCGCCGAAGATCCTCCGCGCGTGCGCGATGGTCGCGGGCGCCGCGAAGCGCGGTGTCATCCCTGACGAAGATCCTTCGGCGACGCCGCTCCCGTCTGCGTCCACGCCGCGAAGACCCGCGTCGCGTCACCCCGAGGAGTCGCCGTGACTCCGTCACCCCAGAGCTCGCACGAGGCCGGCGATCCCGCGGTGGTCGGCGATCGGATCGCCGACCGTTACACCATCACTGGCATCCTCGGACGCGGCGCCTCAGGCGTGGTCTACCTGGCCGAAGACCACGCCGGCTCGAGCCTCGCGCTCAAGATCATCTCGCCCGAGCTCTGTCACAGCCGCCAGATCTTCGAGCGCTACGGCCGCGAAGCCAGGATCCTGCGCCATCTCACGGGCAAGCACATCGTCCGGTTCCTCGACTTCTTCGAGCACGACGGACTGCTGGTCATCGCCCTCGAGCACGCACCGGGCGAAGCGCTCGAGGATCGGCTCCTCCGCGGCATCGACCTCGACACCGCGATCGAGATCGGTTTGCAGCTGTGCGAGGGCCTCGAGAGCGCGCACGCCGCAGGAGTCGTCCACCGCGATCTCAAGCCGGCGAACGTGATCGTCGAGCGCCGCGCCGTCGGCGATCTCCTCGTCCGCATCCTCGACTTCGGCCTCGCAAAGGTCGTCCACGGCGAGCACGTGACGACCGGCCTCACCGAGCGCGACATGATCTTCGGGACCCCCGAGTACATGGCTCCGGAGCAAGCGCGCGGCGACGAGGTCGACGCGCGGTGCGACGTCTACGCGTGTGGCGTCATCCTCTACGAGATGGCAACAGGCAGCGTGCCTCTTCGGGGCAAGACGCCGTTCGCGACGATGACCGCTCAGCTCACCGAGCCGATCGAGCCGCCGCGAAAGCGCGCTCCGCGGCGCGACATTCCGCATGCGCTCGAGGCGGTCATCTTGCGCGCGCTCGAGAAAGATCCCGACAAGCGCTTTCCCTCCGCCGCCGCCCTGGGCCAGGCGCTCGCCGCAGCTGCCGAGCGTCGCGTCATCTCGGTGACGCCCATCGGCCTGGACGACGACATCGTCGCGAGAGACACCGAGCTGTCGCTCCGGCGCTCCCAAATCAAGCGCGCGCTCCCGCTCCTCGAGGAAGCCGAGAGGGTCGCCGAGGCCAGCCGTCGTAAAGAGGAAGCACCGATTACGACGCTCCGCAGCGCCTCGGACGCCCCGCAGGCACCGAATCCGTGGCTCTGGCCGACCATCGCCGCGGTCGCGCTGGTCGGATGCGTGGTCCTGGGCGTCCTGCTCGCTTTGAAATAGGCCTTTTGCCGACGCCCCTCCGCACTGGTAAGTCACGACGAGTGGCACAGGCGCCGCGTCCCTTCGAGCCGTTCGACCCCGACTGGGGCGCGTTCGCGCCGTTGCGGATCCGCGCAAAGTCCATCGCCGAGGGCGTCTACGCAGGCATGCACCGCAGCGTGCGACGTGGCGCCGGCGTCGAGTTCGGCGGGCAACGCCCCTATGTCGCTGGCGACGATCTCCGCTTCATCGACAAGCGCTCCCTCCTTCGCCACGAGCGCCTGATGATCCGCGAGTTCGAGACCGAGACGGATCGCGCGCTCTGGCTCGTGGTCGATGCGACGAAGTCGATGAGCTTTCGTGGTCGTGGGCCCGGCAGCAAGTACGCCTACGCGTCGTTGCTCGCCGCGGCGACCGCGCGCATCGCGCTCGGGTCGGGCGACCCGGTCGGCCTCGTCGTGATTGGTGGCGACGGCAGTCGCGCGCTCCCGGCCTCTGCCAGCCGAGAGGCGTTCGAGCGGATCGTGTGGCTCCTCGCTTCGACCAAGCCGGACGGCGACTTTTCGAGTCGCGACGGCGCCATCGAGAGCGCGCTCTTTCCCGTCCACGAGCGCGCCCGTCGCGGCGCGACCGTGGTCCTGTTCTCGGACCTCGTCGACCTGCCTCCATCTGCGAAGCAGGCCTTCGCTAGCGTCGGGACGCGGCGCCGTCGCGCTTTCGCGACCATGGTCCTCTCGCCCGACGAGGCGACGCTGCCGTTCCGCGATCACGCCCGCTTCGCGAGCCTCGAGGGCGACATCGTGATCGAAGCGGACCCGGAGCAGCTCCGCGATGGCTACCGCGCCCGACTCGACGCGCTGGCCGAAGAATGGAACGGCGAGCTCGTCCGACATGGCGGCGCGCTCGTGCGCGCGACCACCGACGACGATCCGGTAGCGGTCGTCCGGTCGCTGACCATGGCCATCGCGGGACGCCTCGGCGAGAACGCTCCGCGTCGAGAGGGGAGCTCGTGACGTTCGCCACTTGGGCCGCCCTGGCGGTCGGTCTCTTGGTCGCGGTTCCGATCGCGGCCCACCTCTTGCGCCGCCGACGCGCCGGCATCGTCGAGCTCCCGACGGCGCGGCTCTTGGCGACCAGTCCACCCAACGCGCGCCGTCGGAGCGCGCTCGAAGACCGTTCCCTCTTCTCGATCCGCGCGCTCGCCATCCTCGGCCTCGCGCTCCTCGGCGCGAGCCCATTCGTCTCGTGCTCTCACCTGACCCTCGCCCGCAAGGGCGGCGGCTCGGTCGCGCTCGTGTTCGTCATCGACGACTCGCTCAGCATGCGCGCACCGATCAAGGACGGCCCGCCGCGGTTCGACCGGGCCAAGCAGGCGGCGCTCGAGCTGGCCGGAGCCGCGCGCGACGGGGACTCGATCGCGATCGTGCTCGCTGGCAGCGAACCGCGCGTCGCGCTCGCGTCCACGACGGACACCGACACCGCGAAGGCCGCGCTCGCCGCGCTAGAGGCAGGGGACCGGGGTACGGACCTCCCCGGAGCGCTCGCGATCGCTAGAGACCTCGTCAAGAACGCGCCGCAGCGCGATCGACGCGTCGTCCTGCTCAGCGATCTCGCCGACGGACACTCGGACGCGCCGCCGCTCTCTCTCGACGGCGCCATGCTCTGGTACCCCGCGCCGGAGCTGACGGCCGCCTCTGATGGCGACTGCGCCATCGTCCTCGCGCAGCGGACCGGCCAGCGCGTGACGGTCCGCATCGTTTGCTCGCCCGGGGCCACTGCGCAGGGACGCACGCTCGACATCGAGACCGAGAAGGGCAGCGCCGCGAAGACCGTGGTGGGCGAGGACAGCGAGGCCGTCGTCATCGATGTGCCCGAAGGCGCAGACGGCGATCTCGACGCGCGACTCTCCGAGGGCGACGCGATCTCGAGCGACGACTACGCGCCCGTCACCGAAGAGAGCCACGATCTATCGATCGCGGTCGTCAGCGACACGTCCCTCACGCACGTCGAAACAGGTGGACCGCCACCGGTCGAGCAGGCGCTCGCCGCGCTCGATCTCGGCCGCTGGGTCCACGCGTTGCCGAGCGTGCCGGATCACGAGGAGGAACTATCGAAGCACGCAGGCCTCATCCTGGATGATCCACCGGGCCTCACCCCCGAGGAGCGCCGCGCCGTCGCGAGCTGGGTCGAGGGCGGCGGCACCCTCTTGCTCGCCCTCGGAAAGCGCGCCGCAGAGGCTCCGCTCGGAGCAGGTTTCGGATCCCTGGTCCCTGGAGTCGTGCGATTCCGAACCGAGCCACCGAGCGGCGCCGACGTCACGAAGTGCGGCTTCTTCGGTCAGAGCGCAGAGAGCCTCGCGGAGCTCGCGCCCAAGGGGCGTGTCACGCTCGACCACGACGCCATGGATGGCGCTGAGCTGCTCTGCTCATTCTCGGACGGCGAGCCGCTGCTCGTCCGACGCGTCATCGGACGCGGTGCCGTGCTGATCGTCACCCTGCCGTTCGATCTCGAGACGAGCGACCTCGTGCTGCGCCCTGCGTTTCTGTCTCTTCTCGATCGCTTCGCAGAGGGAGCACGCATGCGCGGGGGCCCGCGCGTCGTCGAGGTCGGGCAGCCTCTCGTGGTGCCGGGCGCGACGAAGCTCGACGCGAAGTTCCTGTCGGCGCTCGACAAGGATCCAGAGGACGTGACGATCGAACGTCACCCGGACGCGCTACGGGTACCGACGCAACGGATCGGCCGCTACGTCCTCTCGATCGATGGAGCCTCCGACGTACGCGCCGCGCTCGCGCCGCCGACCGAGATCGATCTCCGACCGAGAGGCATCGCGCCGACCGCGCTCGACACCTCGCTCGGAGGCAAGGCAGACCAGCTCGACGCGGCCCCCTATGTCGCGCTCGGGCTGCTTGGCCTTCTTGTCGCCGAGCTCGCGCTGCGCCTCTGGCTGGGTCGCAAGGACGAAAAGCCTGCAGTGACGCGCGGGTAGCCGGGCTGTCACACTCGCCCTAGGCGGCGCGATGAGGATGGGAACGCCAGAGGTCGGCGTTTCTCCGACTGACTGATGCCCCATCGCGACTCCACTCGCCTTCGACGAGGGCCCGCTGCCGCTGCGCTCTTCGCGGCGTTGCTCGTGGCCGCCGTAGCCGGCGCGAAGGTCGAAGGCTCACCTACGATGGCGTCGCTCGCGCTTCCCCATCCTGCTCCCATCTCCAGGCCGAGCGGCTCCGATCCTGCCGCGGAGAACGCGAAGTGCGAAGCGTGTCACGTCGAGATCGCGAATGAGTGGCGCGGATCGATGCATCAGCGAGCCTATCGAGACGAGGTCTTTCAACAGGCTTACTCCCTCGAACCCTTCGAGTTCTGTCGCGGGTGTCACGCCCCAGAGGCCGACTCGGCGAACGAGCCGAGCGTCGCCGCTGCCGACGTCGGCGTGTCTTGTCTCACGTGCCACGTCCAAAGCGGCCACGTCGTCGGCACAGCCTCGCTCGATCGACCCCACGCCGTGCTCGGGGACGCGCGCATGGCGACGCGAGCTGCGTGCGCGGCGTGTCATCAGTTCGACTTTCCGCGCGTGCCCGGCCAGCCGATGCAGAACACGCTCTCCGAGAACGAGCGTTCGACCGCTGCGAAGACCGAGTGCCAGTCCTGCCACATGGAGGCTGTCGCCGGCTCGGACGGGACGAAGCATCGGTCCCACGACTTCGCGGTGCTCTCCGATCCGACGATGCTGCGCTCCGCCGCGAAGATCACCGCGGCGATGGGCAAGAGCGGCGACCTCGAGATCACGCTCGTCGCCGATCGCATCGGACACGCCTTTCCCACCGGAGACATGTTTCGTCGGCTCGAGGTGCGGGCGACGGCGGTCGATGCGGCAGGACATGTCCTCGCGAGCGCAAAGCCTGTCCACCTGGCGCGGACGTTCGCGGATCAGCCCACCCCGAAGTCCGCCGACGGCCTCTACCGCGCGGAGGTTCGCGACACTCGCGTCCCTGCGCCGGGAAAGGGCGCACGCGTCGCGGCGCTGAAGATCGCGCCCTCGCCCAGCGCCACCGAGCTCCGGTGGGTCGTCGCCTACCAACGAATGGACCACGCCATGGCCGCGAGCTTCGGCGTCGACCCGGCACGCGACGAGATCATCGTCGCGACCGGCGTCATCCACCTTCCGTCTCCCTGAAACCAACGACGATCAACCCGAAACCCCGAGGACGACCCATGCCGACGACGTTCTACCCGAAGCACCCAGCCCTGCTCGTCGCGACCGCGATGGCGCTCGCGACGCTCGCGCCCCGTGCGGCCGTCGCGGAAGACGTCCCTTCGAAGATCGTGGAGAAGGTCGAGCCCGCGAAGGCGCCGCCGCCTGCGCCGGCGCCGACCGAGCAAGCGAAGACAGCGTTCGACACCGGTGGCTTGTCTGCGATCGATCCGGTGACCGTAAAGGCGATCGCCGCGCTCGACGAAGCCTGCGTCGCGAGCCCGATGAGCCGCGAGGGCATGAGCCACGACGAAGAGGTGCGCTGCAACCTCGCCATGGCGAAGATCTCTGCGCGTGGGAAGGTCGGCGCGTCGGCGGTATTTGCCGCGCTGAACGATCCGAACGCCGCGCACCCCTACTACGCGCGGTCGCAGCTCTACGCCGCGCTCGGAAAGATCGACGACGAGAAGATCCGCGGAGTCGTGGTCGCGGGCTTGCAGAAGATCGCGACCGAGGAGCTCTCCGACTACGAGCAGGATCTCTACCAACTCGACGAGACGTTGAACGCCATGTTTGCGACGAGCCCCGACGCGGACGTCCCGTGGGACGCAAAGCCCGTCCCTGACGATTGGGAAGGCGCACGTGCAAACTCAAGAGCGTGGCTCGCCGTCCAGTCCAAGTGGGCGGGAAAGAAGCGCAACGAGATCCTGATCACGCGCCTCACCACTGCCAAGAAGGACAAGACGAGCGCCGATCCCAAGGTCGCCTACCAGGCGATCGCGTATCTCGTGCGACACACGCCGCGCACCGCAAAGGCGTCCGCGCACACCTACGCCGCACGCGACGAGCTCGCCGCCGAGGTGCGGAGTGGCTTCGAAGATCTCGAGCAAGAAGCCGAGTTTCGCCTCACCGAGCCGAACGCGTTCGAGAGGATGTGAGACGAAGCGACGCGCCCCAGAGAGCCCAGGCCAGAGAACCCAAGCCGGAGAACCCAGTCGCGCGTCGTTCTTACGCTGCCGACATCACGACCCCAGATCGGACGACAGCTCCGATCCGAGGTCGAATCGCTAGAGCTTCAGTGGACCCGGTCGGGGGCGCGCGGAGCGTCGTCGAGGTCGTCGTCGTCGACCTCGGCAGCGCGGAAACCGTTCGCCTTGAAAGTGTGCTCCGGCGCAGGGAACGCGCCGCTCTTCACCTCGGCGACGTACTCCGCCGTGGCCTTCACCACCGCGTCCCCGAGCTCTGCGAAGCGCTTCGCGAACTTCGGCGACAAGTCGCGATACATGCCAAGCAGGTCGTAGCAGACGAGGACCTGACCATCGCATGCGTTTCCTGCGCCGATGCCGATGGTCGGGATCTCGACCGCGCTCGTGATCTGCGCAGCGAGATCCGGCGGAATCGCCTCCAACACGATCGCGTAGGCGCCCGCTTGCTCGAGCGCAACGGCGTCGCGGACCAAGCGGGCGGCGGCGTCCTCGCGCTTGCCTTGCACCTTGAAGCCGCCCATCGCGTGGACGGCCTGCGGCGTCAGGCCGATGTGGCCCATGACCGGGATTCCGGCGGACACGATTCGAAAGACGTGCTCCGCAACCTCGGCGCCGCCCTCGAGCTTCACGCTCTCGAACGCGCCCTCTTTCATCATCTTTCCAGCGTTCTCGAGCGCGCTGTGCGCCGATACCTGAAAGCTCATGAACGGCATGTCGCCGACGACATGCGCCGAGCGAGCGCCGCGCGCGACCGCGCGACCGTGGTAGCAAATCTCGTCCACCGTGACGGCGAGCGTGTTCGCATGGCCCTGCACGACCATCCCGAGAGAGTCACCGACGAGCAGCACGTCGACCCCTGCCTCGTCGAGCAGCCTCGCCATGGTGAAGTCGTAAGCCGTGACCATCGCGATCGGACCGGCGGACACGCCGGGACGGTCTGCGCCGACAGGGGGCAGACTGCGCTTTCGCGCTCGAATCGCGGGAACGGTGACCTTCGCGCGCGCGGGGGACGAACCCCCGCTCATACCGTGCGGACCGTACATGTGCCTCCGGGTCGCGGCCGCTAGTTGCGGTCCACGCCTGTACGATCTTCTAAATCGAGAAGGCCCTCACGGCAAGTCGTGAGGGCCCGGCTCTCTTCGATCTGCGCGTCGCGACTGCCCGCGACGCATCATTCGCTCAGCGTCGCGGGCGTCGACGACGCATCGTGACGAGCACCGCGGCCGCGAGCCCCGCGAAGGTCACCACCGGAGTCGTGCCGTCGGCCGCGATGCCGCAGCCGCTCGCTCCGATGGTTCCACCCGTCGACCCAGAGCCGTCCTCCCAGCCCGAGTCGCCGTTGCCATCATCGGAATAGCTGCCATCGTCGCCGCAGGGCTGAACCGGCGGACACGCGGGCGCCTCGCCGATGGAGTTCTGAACGTAGAACGTGCGGTTCACGTACGACTGGTCGCTCGTCGCGCCCACGGTCAGATCATTCGCCAGCGCCGCGCGGCTCAGCTCTGCGCTCATGCGCGAGACGAAGATCCCGTTCTCGGGGATGTTGCCGATGAGCTTCGCGACGTCGGCCTCTGCGTTCTCCACCGCGTGCTCTCCCAGCTCGTCGGCGTAGCCACTTCCGTCCGGATCGTACGATGCGGTGTCGATCAGCTGCTGGAAGGCCCACTGCCCATAAGGCTCCGCCGCTTCCATCAGCCAGGCTTTGCCCCCCGACGCGTCGAAGCCGCTCTTGCGGAGCGCCGCGTAGTTCGAGCTCTGCGTGTTCCAATCCCAAACGAGGTCGTTCTCGTTGATCTCGAAGGTCTGGAAGTTCGTCGGCTGATACCGCCCCTCGCCGAGGACCCACAACGTGATCGGCGTCGTCGCGCCCGTGCCAGCGGCGACCATGCGAAGCGGCAGCTCGGGCGTCGCGCCAGGCGAAGTGATGCGCACTGGACGCATCGAATCGATGCCCTGCCCCGGCACGAGGCGCAGCGCGAGGAACCCGAAACCTTCGCCGACGTACGAGTCGATGACCGGCTGCACGTCCGCCGGAACGTTGTAGCCGTGGTCGGTCAGCCACTGGTTCAACGCCGCCGGGTCACTGCTCTGGAGCTGCACGGTCTCGTAGGGGCCGACCACTTCTTGAGCAATGACCTCGACGCCGCCACCTCCTGTGGCACCGTCCGAGCCGAAGTCAGAGTTGCCTCCGGCGGCCGAATTGCAGCCCCCTGGATTGCAGTTGATCTGCGGCGACAGAACCGTGACGGCCGTCGACTGCTCGAGCACGCTGAAGAGGGCGTCCGACGAGAGCCCGATCTCGACCTGCCCATGGATCGGGAGCACCCACGCGAACTCGCTAGGGTCGCCGTCATAGGTGATCTGATCCCAGAGCGTCGTCTCGGCTTGCGAGACCGACAGGACCATGCGGTGCCCGGACACCTGCGTGCTCTCGGATTGCTGGACGAAGCAGCCGCCACACGCACGCGCTTCAGAGGGACTCCACACGCCGAACGCGAGCGGGGCAGCGAGAACGAGAGCGGTCAACAGGGTACGCGAGCGCATCGAGGCACCTCCTGGGGTAAGCGGTCCAGCCAATGCACGCATCGGGCCACCGCAAAAGGTCGATATTCCCGAGCGATTGGCGATCTTCTACCGTCCACGATTGGCGCAGGCTGACACGACCGCGACGTCAGACCCTTCGCTCAGACGAGGCCTTCGTCCATGCGGCGCATGCCCTCGAGCAGCAGCCCCTCCGGGGACGCTTGGATCGTCCGCTCGGAGGCCGCTGCGGTGTTGTCGATCTGAAACTCGCCTTCGGTCAGGGCGAGCATCGCGTAGAAGGCTTCCTCGGCGCGCTTCCCGACGAACTTCGCGTCGACGATCTGGCCATCCGCGAAAGAAATCTCGCCCGCCCCGCGCGCTGTCCGCAGGCGCACTGCGCACGACTTCCGACCATGCCAGAGGACCTGCACGAGATCGGGAAGGGCCATCTCTTGGAGCGAGCCCGAGACGCCCTGAGACGTCGCGCCCGCGCCTGCGACGCGCTGCTTGCGGTCGATGAGCTGACGCATCTTCGTGACGAAGATGTCCGGCGGGGTGGGCTTCGAGACCATGTCGTCGACGCCGAGATCGAAGACGATCTCCGCGAGCTGACGGTCTGCCTTTCGAGTGTGAATGACCCACGCGAGGATCGACTTGGCCCAAGGCGCGCTCGCGGCCGCGCTTCTGAGCGAGAGCCCAGCGTCTGCAACGTCGAGATCGACCTCGCTCACGACGAGCGCGAACTCGCGCTGGGCAAGTTCGAACGTCGCTTGCTGTGCAGTCCTCGCGATGCGGACGTCGAACCCCGCCTCGAGCATGCGCAGCTCGAGCACCATCGTCTCTTCGGGATCCGGATCGACCAAGAGCACGCTGTGGCGGTCTGCGAGGAGCTTCGCGCGGACGTCGTCGCCTGCGACCTCGGCGCCGAGGAGGTCGAGCATGGATGGATCGAAGAAGGTTCCGCGAGCCTTCCCGAGAAACTGCACCGCTTCTTCGGGTTTCAAGACGCGACGCGCGGGGTTGCGCGGGTTCGAGGTGAGATCGGCGTAGGAGTCGACGACGGCGAGCATGCGCGCGCCCAGCGAGATCTCCTTGCCGCGAGAGCTGGTCGGAAACCCCTTTCCGTCGAAACGCTCGTACATCTGCAAGATGGCGAGCTTCGTGTCCGGATGAAGTGAGACCAAATGGAAGAGGCGTTCGGGAGCGGTCCCGACCTTCTGCGCGGCCGTGCGATGTCCGTCGTATTCGCCGACGTTCAACGCAGTCAGGTGAAACGCGCCCGCCTTACCGACGTCGTGGAGATACCCCGCAACGCTCAGCGCCCCGGCCTGCGCGCCCTCGAGGCCCATGCGATCGCAGAGGCGCTTCATCAAGCGCGCGCACTGGGCAGAGTGACCATGAAGCTCGGGGCGCGATTGCTCGAGGAGGCTGATCAACACGTTCAGCGTCTCGAGATAGTCGGTCGTCAGGGTGGCGCCGCCGGGCTCTCGGATCCGCATGTCGACCACAGAGGGGCGACGCGTCTCGGGGGGGCGCCCCCCTGGGCGCACGTACGGGGCAGAGGCCTGGGGCGGGGCTTGCGCCGGCGGAGACGCCGCGGGAGGCGGCGGAGCCGCAGGAGCCGCGGGCTGCGCGTGAACGTTGGGCGCCACGCCGAGCTCTTGCTGCGTGGCGCCGAGCGTGATCCGGTTGGCGAAAGGATCGGCCGCTTCGTGCTGGATCTGCCCCGGCTGCGCGATGTCGAAAGACAGTGGAATGGCCCCACCGACGAGCTGCGCCTGGATCGGCGACGGCCCCGTGATGGATGCGGTACGGAAGGCGCTCGGCCCCGGATCTGCGGCGAGATCGAGCTGCTTCTGCGAGCGAAGGAGCGTCGCGAAGGCGGTCGCGTCGTTGTAGTAAAACCGCTGAATCGCCGCCCGTACAGCGGCCGGGCGTGCATAGAGCGCCGTGACGTCGCGCACACCCGAGGCGGCGCGCACCTCTTGCATCGCCGCGAGGTTCTCGGGCTCTCCCGTCACGATGCTAAGGACGTTTTTGTCGTCGTAGATGACAGGGATGACGCCGTGCTGATCCGCGAGCTTTCGCGGAACCAACTGGAGCAGCTTCGGGTCGATGTTCGCCTTGTAGAGCTTCTCCGTCGAGACGAAGCGGGTGCCGTGCAAGGTCGAAACGAAGCGGAGAACGTCGGCCTCGCTCATGAGCCTGTTGTCGATGAGCGCGTCCTCGGTGCTGCCTCCGTGCAGCGCGACGAAGCCCACGACCGTGGCGTGGCCCTCGGCGGTCAATCGACCCTCCGACATCAGACGGTCCAAGAGCTTCGTGTTCGGCAGGTTGCGCATCGTGAGAAGCGAGAATGTTAGCAGGAGCGCTCGCGTTCGAGCGGCCGACGTTCAGCCTGATTGGATGTCGACAAAATGGAAAACGGGCGACAGAGGTCTGCCGCCCGCCGAAACGAATCGTTTGAACATAAACCATCCTGCGCCGCGCGAGGCGGCCCAGGATGGCTCGTGAATCACACGATCGCTCTCGGAATCAGCTGGCTTCCGCCGCCTTGTTCTCTGCCTTGTTCTCCGGGGCCGCTTCCTTCTTCGAGCCGTCCTCGATCCGCATCCCGTAGAAGGAGCGGTAGACGAAGAACGCCGAGATCAGGAAGAACGCGACACCGACGACGATGCGCATCTGGGGGTTCGACTTGCCGAGGACCTCGGCAAGCTCGACCGCGAGGAGGCCGAAGAGCGTCGTGAACTTGATGACCGGGTTCATCGCGACGCTCGACGTGTCCTTGAATGGATCGCCGACCGTGTCGCCGACCACGCACGCCGCGTGCAGATCGGTGCCCTTCGCCTTGAGCTCGGTCTCGACGATCTTCTTCGCGTTGTCCCAGGCTCCGCCCGCGTTCGCGAGGAAGAGGGCCTGGAAGAGACCGAAGAGCGCGATCGCGATGAGATACCCGATGAAGAAATAGCTCTCGAGGAACGCGAACCCGAGGGTGCCGAAGAACACCGTCAGGAAGATGTTGAACATGCCCTTCTGCGCGTAGACCGTGCAGATCTCGACGACCTTCTTCGAGTCCTCGATGCTCGCCTTGGTCACGCCGTCGAGCTTGATGTTCGCCTTGATGAACTCGACCGCGCGGTACGCTCCGGTCGAGACCGCCTGCGTGCTGGCGCCGGTGAACCAGTAGATCATCGCGCCGCCGGCGATGAGGCCGAGCAGGAACGGCGGGTGGAGGATCGAGAGGAACACGAGCTTGTCCGACTCGAGGCCCGTGAGCCCGACGATGATCGAGAAGATCATGGTGGTGGCACCGACGACCGCGGTGCCGATGAGCACGGGCTTCGCCGTCGCCTTGAACGTGTTGCCGGCGCCGTCGTTCTCCTCGAGGAGCTCCTTCGCGCGCTCGAAGTCGACCTTGAAGCCGTGCTCCTTCTGGATCTGCTCCTTCACGTCGGGGATGGTCTCGATGACGGAGAGCTCGTAGACGCTCTGGGCGTTGTCGGTGACGGGGCCGTAGCTGTCGACCGCGATGGTGACCGGACCCATTCCGAGGAAGCCGAACGCGACGAGACCGAACGCGAAGACCGCGCTGACGTCCTGACCGTTCAGCGTCATGATCGCGCCGATCATGTTGGAGCCAGCGCCGAGCGAGGTCACGTAGTACGCGGACCCCATCAGCACGACGAGGACGATGCCGAGCCAATACGCGGCGAAGTTACCGGCCGTGAGACCGGCGAGGATGTTGAGCGACGCGCCGCCCTCTTTCGAGGCCGTGACGACCTCGCGGACGTGAGCGGATTCGGTCGAGGTGAAGACCTTGACGAGCTCCGGGATGATCGCGCCGGCGAGCGTGCCGCAGCTGATGATGATGCTGAACTTCCACCAGTACGTGCCGCCGCCGAGGGTCGGGATGATCGCGTAGGAGATCGCGAACGTCGCGGCGACGCTGACGATCGACGTCAGCCACACGAGCACGGTGAGGGGTGTCTCGAAGTTGAACTTCTGACCCGCGCCGTAGCGCGCCTTCGAGATGGCTTCGTTCAGGAGGTACGAGCCCGAGCTCGCGACGACCATGACGATGCGGATGATGAAGATCCAGGCGAGGAGCGTGATTTGATACTGCCGCTCGACCGCGCCCAGGATGAACATGATGAGCGCGACGCCGGTGACGCCGTAGGTCTCGAAGCCGTCGGCCGACGGTCCGACCGAGTCACCCGCGTTGTCGCCAGTGCAGTCCGCGATGACGCCCGGGTTGCGCGCGTCGTCTTCCTTGATGCCGAAGACGATCTTCATGAGATCGGAGCCGATGTCGGCGATCTTGGTGAAGATGCCGCCCGCGATGCGGAGCACCGAAGCGCCGAGCGATTCGCCGATGGCGAAGCCGACGAAACAGGGGCCAGCGACGTCGGGGAAGAACAGCATGATCGAGAGCATCAGGAAGAGCTCGACCGAAATCAGGAGCATGCCGATGCTCATGCCGGCCTGCAGCGGGATCGCATAGACCGGGTGCTGCTTGCCCTCGAGCGCAGCGAACGCCGTGCGGCTGTTCGCGAACGTGTTCACGCGAATGCCGAACCACGCGACGAAGTAGCTGCCGCCGATGCCGATGAGGGAGAACAGAAGGACGAGGCCGAGCTTCCAGATCTCGAGGTGTTTGAAGCCCCCGAAGTACACCATCATGATGGCGCTGATGAAGACCCACAGGAGCATGATGAACTTGCCCTGGGTCGACAGGTACGTCTTGCACGTCTCGTAGATAAGCTCGCTGATCTCCTTCATCGACTGATGCACGGGCATCGCGCGAAGACGCGAGAGGATGACGAGCGCGAAGGCGAGGCCGAAGACGCAGACCCCCATGCCGCCCAGGAGCAGCGTGCGGCCATCGGTCCCGAGCATGTGCGCGTCGGTGAGCGGGGGGAGCTTGGCGGTGATTTCGCCGCCGGACTCGTGAACCGCAGCGGCGCCTTCGCTGGCGAAGGCCAGGCTGGGCAGACCCACGAGGGTCGCGATCAGAGTGACGAGAAAGAGCCGGGCGCGATGCGCGACCCCCGGCTTGCGAGCGGTCAACATGGTCTTCTCCTGAGTCTCTCCGAGCGCTTCGTCCGTCACCGCGCCCTCAGGAAGGTTGCGCGAGAGGTTGGCCGCTCTTGGGCTGCCGGGAATTTCTGCTGTCCGACCTTGGGTCGGCATTCCCGGCTCGGGTGCGCGCTACCTACACCGGCTCCGGACGGTTGTCGAGGGAGTGACTGCGCCGTGCGTAACCCCCTGAAATTCCGCGTGTGAGAAGACCTTCGCGTCCGATGCTCCAGCGATGCGTGCCACAGAGGCACGACGTCAATGCGTCAAGGCAGCCTTCACGCGCTCGTCCATCATGTCCTGCGTCGGCTTGGGAAGTACGCGGGCTCGAGCGAAATCTCCGCTCGGGCTTCGGGCGGTCACTCTTCTGCGGCGACGTCGCGGCTCTTGGCGCAAGCGCGGCGTCGAGCCTCGACGGCCGAGTAGATCGCTTCGTGCGTGGCGGGACAGCCGAGCGGCACCTCGCCACCGGGCGTCCCGAAGGCCGCGATCGCGTCGCGGATCGCTTCTCTCGCGCTGAGCGCGAGCATCAGCGGCGGCTCGCCCACGGCCTTGCTTCCGTGGACGACGTTCGGCTGCGCCGCCTTGGGCAGGAGATCGACGACGAACTGGATCGGAGCGTCGCTGACGGCGGGGATTTGGTAGGTGCTCGCGGAGTGCGAGAGCAGGCGGCCCTTCACGTCCCACTTCAGCTCTTCGCCAGTGAGCCAACCCATTCCCTGCACGAACGCGCCCTCGACCTGACCGCGATCGATCCCGGGGTTCAACGACTCGCCCACGTCGTGGAGGATGTCGACGCGGAGAGGACGCTTCATCCCGCTGTATCCGTCGACCTCGACCTCGGTCACGGCGACGCCGTACGCGAAGTAGTGGAACGGTCGACCGAAGCCCTTCTTCCGGTCGTACGCGAGGTTTGGCGTGCGATAAAAGCCCGTCGCAGAGAGCTGGACTTGGCTCACATAGGCGGCCTCGGTCACGGCGGCGATGGGGAGCGAGTGCTTGCCGCACGTGACGACGCCGTTCGCGAACGCGATCGACGACGCGTCGACCGCGGCGCCGGTGCTCTCGCTGAAGAGCTTCGCGGCGACCTCGGCGAGTCGACCACGAAGGGTCTCGCAGGCGGCCTTCACCGCGGCGCCGTTGAGGTCCGAGCCGCTCGAAGCCGCCGTCGCGGAGGTGTTCGGCACCTTGTCCGTGACGGTCTTCATCACGCGAACGGAGGCCTCGTGCAGGCCGAGCTCACGCATGGTGATGCCTAGGATCTTCACGTAGAGACCCTGCCCCATCTCGGTGCCGCCGTGGTTCACCTGCACGGTACCGTCGCGATAGACGTGCACGAGCGCGCCGGCCTGGTTCAAGAACGACGCGGTGAACGAGATGCCGAATTTCACCGGCGTGATGGCGATGCCGCGCTTGATGCGCGCGCTCGACGCGTTGAACGCGGCGATCGCTGCGCGCCGCGACGCGAGGTCGCTCGACTTCGAGAGGCGGTCCCACATCATCGGGATCCGCTCGTCGTCGAGGGGCTGGCCGTAGTGCGTCGTGTTCGAGGCGCCTGTGCCCCGATAGAGATTTCGCTCGCGAACGATCTCGGGAGCGAGGCCGAGCGTCCGCGCGATGCGATCGAGGATCTCCTCGATGACGACCATGCCCTGCGGACCGCCGAAGCCACGGAACGCGGTGTGGCTCACGGCGTTCGTCTTCGCGACGCGCCCCGAGATCGCGACGGCGGGCAGGTAGTACGAGTTGTCGAAGTGGAAGAGCGCGCGATCGCAGATCGACTCGGAGAGGTCGAGCGCCCAGCCCCCGTCAGAGACGATGTCCGCGGTCACGCCGAGGACGCGGCCCTCATCGTCGAAGCCGCACTGATACTTCGCGTAGAACGGGTGACGCTTGCCCGTCGCCGTCATGTCGACGTCGCGGTCGAGCTGGATGCGCACGGGCCGACCGAGCTTCCACGCGGCGAGCGCCACGAGCGCGGCGAACGCGTTCCCCTGCGTCTCTTTGCCGCCGAAGCCGCCGCCCATGCGCGGGGACTGCACGACGACCTTGTTTCGCGGCAGGTGCAGCGCGTGTGAGACGACGGCTTGGATCTCCGACGGATGCTGCGTCGACGAGCACACGAAGACGTCGCCATCGTCGCCGCGCTCGGCCCAGGCGGCCTGGCTCTCGAGATAGAAATGCTCTTGTCCGCCGATGTCGACCTCGCCGGAAAGCTCGTGTGCTGCGCCCGCGATCGCCTGCGCGGCGTCGCCGCGACGGATCACGTGCGCGCCCGTGTGAAAACTGTCGGCCGCGATCGCGGCGCGAATGCCGAGCACCGGCGGCATCGGCTCGATCTCGACCTCGACCAGAGCGGCGGCCTTTCGGCACGCGAGGAGCGACTCGCCGATGACCACGGCGATCATCTGTCCGTGAAAGTACACCTCGTCGGCAGCGAGCATCGGCTCGTCATGTCGGATCGCGCCGACATCGTTCACGCCAGGGATGTCGCCGGCGAAGAACACGGCGACGACCCCCGGCACCTCGAGCGCCTTCGTCGCGTCGCGACGGAGGATCTTCCCGCGCGCCTCTTTCGCGAGCACAGGCCACATCTCGAGCATCGGGCGCTTCTGCGCTTGATCGTCGACGTACTCGGCCGCACCGGTGACGTGGCCGCGCGCGCTCTCGTGCTTGAGCGAGCGGCTCGAGTCGCCTTCGAGCGAAGCGAGCGCCGTCTCTGCATGACGGCTGTCCTCGAACGAGAGCGGTAGGTCTTGCGAGATGCTCTGGTCGCCCGAGAAGAACTTCTCGAAGAGCGACGTCGCGAGCCCGCGACGAAACTCGGCGCCCGAGCGAACATCCGAGAGCGGCGTGAACTCCTTCGCGAGGATCGGAAGCGCCGCGTCGATCGTCCCGTTCGTCCAGGGCTTGCCGACCAAGAACGCCTCGGTAGCGCGGGCGCGCGCCGGCGTCGCGGCCACGCCGCCATACGCGAGACGCGCCGAAACGACGCGCTCGGAGGCGTCGAGCTCGACCGCGAACGCCGCGGCGACGATGCTGATGTCGAGCTCGCGTCGCTTCGACACCTTGAACGAATCGACCTTCCGACGCGCGGAGCCCGCGCTGCGCGGGATCGTCATGTGACGAACGATCTCCCCCTTCTCCATCGCCGTCTTTCGATAGCCGAGGAAGAAGTCCGAGAGCGCGAGCGTGCGATCGCCGTTCGCGCCAGCCAAGGTGATCGTCGCGTCGAGGGCGAGCAGCACGGGCGCCATGTCGCCGATGGGCGACGCCGTCACGAGGTTTCCTGCGAGCGTCGCGCGATTGCGGATCTGCCGCGACGCGAACACCAAGAGCATCTTGTCCAGCGCCGGGATCTCTCCCGCGAGCGCCTCTTCGAGCTCGGTCCACGTGGCCGCGCCGCCGACCTGCCACGCCGCGTCGGTCCTCACGATCTGCCGAAGCTCGGCCACGGCCTCGGTCGAGATGAGAAACGGAAACGACGCGAGCTTCTTGTTGAGCTCGACGCCGATCTCGGTCGCGCCCGCGATGAGCGTCGCTTCCGGATGCTCGGTGAGGAGCACGCGGACCTCTTCGACGGTCGTCGGTCGCACGAAGCGCTCGGTCGCGGACTGCACGTCGCAGGGCCCCACCGGCGCTGGTTGGTCCTTCAAGCGCAGCTGAAAGAGATCGGGCGCCGCAGGCTTGCGGGCGAGCGCGTCGACCAACGCGTCCCGGATCGGCCGATAGCCGGTGCACCGACAAAGGTTGCCGCAGAGCTGATCGCTCATTTGCGGACGCGTCTCGAGATCCGTCCGGTAATAGGCCTCGAACATGCTCATGACGAAGCCCGGCGTGCAGTAGCCACACTGCGAGCCGTAGTGTTCGACCATCGCGGCCTGCACCGGGTGCAGCGTGCCCAGACTCGGGGTGCCACCACCGACCGGCGGCGTCGCGAGCCCCTCGACCGTCACGATCTCGCGCCCCGCGAACATGGGGAGCAGGGCGATGCATGCGTTCAACGCGCGATAGGTCGCTTCGCCGCGCGCGTTCGTCTCGACGAGCGCGACCGAGCATGCGCCGCAGTCGCCCTCTGCGCAGCCCTCCTTCGTCCCCGTGCGACCCGTCGAGCGCAAATACTGCAGGAGCGTGGTCGTCGGCGCGAAGCCCTCGGCGGTGACCTCTTGGCCGTTCAAGCGGAAGTTGACGCGAGATTCCATGGCCCGCGCAGCGTACCGCCGCTCACGCGACGGTTCGAGTGTGTCGTCACCGAACCGTCACGCGCGCATCTCGGGCCCTCGCCCGAGACGTGAATCGCTACTGGTGCGTTCCCAGGACGACCGGCGTCACCGACCACCTGAAGTTGTCGACGATGACGAGCGAATCGTAGATGTGATCGTTCACGTCGAAGATCGTGAGGTTCAGCGTCATCGTCTCGCCCG
>Ga0164241_10001247_pt1 | contig 33007 bp, 29 predicted proteins | sample OricomyardsoilBY_FD_108780 | JGI IMG/M metagenome (GOLD analysis project Ga0164241, IMG submission 108780) | Backyard soil microbial communities from Emeryville, California, USA - Original compost - Back yard soil (BY) | ecosystem: Environmental > Terrestrial > Soil > Unclassified | place: USA... | reverse complement strand
GGGCAGCCCGTGCCCGAAATCGGCGGGGCTCACCGCGCACACCTGATATCGAAGGTCGGTCGGCGCGTCATGGCGCAGGCCCGAGCATCAGATCGGCGAACGCGAAGCCGTCTCGCTCGAGCACGACGCCGGCATGCAGCTCCACGCGGTGGTGAAACATCGGCCCGTCGTAGGCGAAGGTATGAAATTCGCCGCGCTCGCCGCACGGGTCGACCGACGCGGGCAGCTCCTCGAGCAGCGCGGCATCGAATTCGCGGCCGACGAAGCTCGCCGTCAGCTGCTTCGGATCGACGCAGGTCAGCCGCGCCCGCAGCCCGGCGGAGATCATCTCGCGCGCCAGCGCGTCGGTCGGAATCCCCCAAATCGGAAAGATCGGCGTGAAGCCGCTGCCGGCCAGCTTCTGCTCGCGGTAGCGGCGAATGTCCTCGAGAAAGAGATCTCCGAACGCCATCACGCTGACCTGATCCGATTTGGCGCGTTCGAGCGCGCTCGCCATCGCCGACTCGTACTCGGCGTTGGAGCACGGCGATGGGATCGGTACTGGATAGAGCGGCAGCCCGACCGCGTCGGCCTGCGCCCGCAGCAGATCGGAGCGTACGGCGTGCATCGCGACGCGGTCGGCCTGCTGATTGATCGTCGTCAGCAGACCCACGACCTCGAATCGGGGCGAGGCCCGCAGCGCTTGCAGAGCCCAGGCGCTGTCTTTGCCGCTGCTCCACGATAGCAACGTTCGTAGACGGGTCATGGGCAGGGGCGCTCGAGGCGCGAACGGCGGCGTGACATGAGCCCGCGTCAAATGCCCGAGCCTGCGCCGGATGTCGAGCCCGGCGTCAGGCTTTTTGCGGCGCCGCTTCACACGCCCCGGCGACCGGCTCGACGTTCTTGCCGAACAAGAAGGCGGCCGGACGGTAGCCGTCGCCGCGCTTGACGAACAGCTCGCTACTGCCGCGATACACGCAGCCGACGATGTCATCGCTGCGCCACTCGCGACCGAACCGCACATCGATGGCAAACGGAACGAACGCCCGCCCGCGCTTGTCGACGCTTGCCGTCGACTGAGTGATGCGCGCCCGCCGCTCACGCGGCGCGGCCCTTGCGCGAGAGAAGCGCGCGCTGCTGCCTTCCGATGCCGCCAGCGGCTGGAGCAGGCCTCGTTCGACGCGGCGCGCGGCCCAGTCGAGTAACGACGGCTCATCGCCCCAGGCGAGCGACGGGACGGAGCACAGCGCGAGCGCGAGCCAGAACAGCGAACGGCGAGGTTTCACGGCGGATCCTTTCGGGGAGGGGCAGGCGACTGGACGACGGAGTGGCGACGGGGCGAGACGCGAGCTCGGCGACGGCGGCGCTCAGCAGCACCGGGCCCCACAGCGCGAGCACGTAGGACAAATCCGGATCGGCCCCGAGCGCGTCGAGGCCGACAAGCATGGCGCGCGACGTCACGGCGACGCTCATCTGAGCCACGACGTGGCGCATGGCTCGACGGTGCTGCACGAAGTCGCGCGTGCGCGCCGCCGTCACGCCTCGCACCATGCCGACCGCGACGATCAGCGCGGACGATAGAAACCCGGCCGTCACGGGCCAGCCGCCTTTGGCATCGAACGCCAGCACGACGCCGGAGGGAACGAGCCCGAGCACCACCACGACGCCGGCGATACGGCCGAGCCATCGGTGCCAAGCCGCGCGGCGCTGCAGGCTGCGTGTCATCAGCACCAAGCACAGCGGGAACGTCAGCAGCGCGCTGGCGACGTGCAGCCGGAGCGACGCCAGCCACAGCGCTTCGAAGCGGACCGGCAGCTTCTCGATCGCGAAGGGCGGCAGCGTCTCGAAGTCGAAGTAGGGGAGGCTTGCCGCCGTGATCAGCGCCGAGCCGGCCAGCATGCTGAGCACGAACAGGCGTCGCGGTACGGCGGCGAGCGAACGCGGCATCTGAAGTCTGATACGTCGGAGGGGGTCGAAAGATTTGGCGGTTTGTCGGGCGGGGCTCACGAATGTTTCTGCCGACAGCGGATGCCTGGGCCCCACCCCCGTCGATCGCGACCCGCGTCGAATTCGTGACCGCGGCGACCACCGTCGGTCGATTTCCGCGATCGAAGCCGGCTCGGCCGGCATTAGCCGGCATGCCGACGCGTGCTTTCGAGGTTTTGGCCTGGCTGCTCCCACTCGGAGCCTTGCTCGCTTGCGGCGGTGAGGAGCAAAGCGGACAAAACACTGTAGCGGGCGGGACGCCGACGGGCGGTCGAACGTCGGCCAGCGCCGGCTCGGGCACCATCAGCCCTGGCGGCGCGGGCGGAGGCACCGGCTCGTCCGCCGGCTCGACGATGACGGGTGGCGCTGATGCGATATCGGGCGGGCCGTCGATCGGTGGCGCCGCAGCCACCGGCGGCGCCAGCGCGGGAGGCAGCGTCGCGATGAGCGGAGACGCTGGCAGCTCCGCCCAGGCTGGCAGCTCCGCCCAGGCTGGCAGCGATGGAGGCGGCGGTTCGCCGCAGGGCGGCGCTCCGCCCTCGACCTCGGCCGGTCCCGGCGCGCCCGCGACCGCTCCCGGCGGCTACGGCCAGGGAACGACCGGCGGCGGCAACGCGACGCCGCAACCGGTCGACTCTCTCTCTGCCATGCAGGCGGCGATCGACGCCTACGAAGGCGGCGGTCTGGTGCTGAAATACACGGGCAAGTTCGACTTTTCGAGCATCAAGGACCCGTGCGTGCAGCACACGCTGCCCGACCAGACGCTGCAGATCAAAAACAAGAGTGACATCACGATCCTGGGCGACGATGGCTCGAGCGCCAACTTCGGTATCCACATCGCCGCCGCCTCGAGCAACGTGATCGTGCGCAACATGACGATCGGCCTGACCCCGGGCGGAGATGCTTCGGACATCATCTCCATCGAGGGCATGAGCGCTGGCGCGCCGAAGCAAATTTGGATCGACCACAACGAGATGTTCACGTCACTTGCGACCTGCGCGGGCGCGGGCGACACAGCGTTCGACGGAATGATCGACGTCAAGAAGGGCGCCGACAACATCACCATCTCGTACAATTATTTGCACGATCACCACAAGGTCAGCCTCAACGGCTTCAGCGACAGCGATGACCAGCTGCGGCATATCACGTTCGAGCACAATTTGTTCGAGAAGATTGGCTCGCGCGCGCCGCTCCAGCGCCACGGCTACTCGCACGTCTTGAACAACTACTTTCTCGAGGTGTCCACCTCGTGCATCAACGTGCGCATGGGCGGCTACGCGTTGATCGAGGCTAACTACTTCGAGCAAGTCGTCAACCCGGTCACGGCGCGTGACAGCGACGACGTCGGGTTCTGGGAGCTGCGCGCCAACAACCTCGCCACCGCCGCCGACGTGGCCGCCGGCAACGCTTTCGGCATCGGCTGGACCTCCGGCGATTCGGGCACCGTCAACGCCACCGATTGGACCACCACCGCAAAATACCCGGTCGCTCTCGGCTACAGCTACGCGGCCCAGCCGTTTCAGTGCATTCACGACGGGCTGCGCGCCGTCGCGGGAGCCGGCAAGGGACTCGCTACCCTCGATTGCCGGTGACCGATTCGCGCCGCCGTCCCGGATGAGCTCATAGAAGAGCTAGAGCGACGTGCAACGATTGTCCTTACAGACGACGACTGTCCCTGGGCACGGTGGCAAGGGGATCGGCGGGCACCCCGCGTCGCACGTCGCTTGCGCGTGCTGAGCGAGCAACGAGTCTACTTCCGCGATGATGGCGGTGGCCAGTGGATAGCCGCAAGATGAAGAGCAGCCGTTGATTTCGTAGTAGAGGCTGCAGTCGGCGCTCGTCTGGCAGGTGAGGGTGCCGTACTTGGCGAGCAGCTGCGAGCTGAACGCCCGGTGCTCCTCGCGCTGCGTTTCACAGGTGCGGGGCGCGACCTGGCACTGCGGGCAGCAACTCGTGGGGGTCGGTACGGCTTCGTAGCCGGGCGGGCAGTCGATCGGATCACAGGGGCACTCTCTCCCGCCTCTGCCTGCGCCCGCTCCTCCCAGCGGATTCGCTCCGCCCTGACTGCCCTGACCGGCGCCGCCGCTAGCCTTGCCGGCTCGAGACGAATCCGAACCGCCGTGGCTCGTCGCCCCATCGCGGTCGTCGCCGGCCGGGCCGTCCAGGTATCGGCCGCCGCACCCCAGGAGCAAGCCGCACGTCGCGATCAGGCAGCCGTAGCGAGCTGTCATCTCGCCGAGGCTACCACGGGCGCGAGTTTGTCGCGACGGCGGCCGGCGCGCTAGCTTCGGGCGATCATGCTCGGCTGGGCTCGACGGCTGCCTGCCTACGCGCTGAACGGCGTGAGCGTCAGCGTGGGCGTGGCGCTGGTGCAAGGGCTAACCAGCTGGTTCGCGAGCGCAGCGTTCGCGCAAGCGGCCAGCATCGGGGCGGTGCTGGCGAGCCTGCCGCACCTGACCGGACGCGCCGTTCCCACGTTGCGTCGCTCGCTGGCAGGCGGCTCGTTGGGCTCGCTGGCGACGCTGGTCATGATGCTGACCGCCGACCACGCCTGGCTGCGGGGCGCCGCTGTCGCTTTGCTGTCGCTGCTGTCGCTGCTGGGCATGGCGTGGGGCGCGCGCGCGGCGCCGATCGTCTTCGGCGTGATCATCGGCATGATCTTCTCGCTGGCACGGCCGAGCTCGCATGACGCGCTGCCGACGGCGCTGGCCAGCGTGGGTGGAGTCGCCCTCTACGCAGCTTGGGCGTTCGTCAGCGCCAAGCTGCTCGAGTCGCGTTACCGTGCGTTGTCCGTAGCGGCCGCGGTCTCGGCGTTGTCTGCGCTGCTACGCGCCCGCGCCGCCGTGCTGACCCGAGCTCAGGGTGACTCCGAAGCGGAAGCGACGGCGCTCTTCGGCCAGCTCAAAGAGGAGCTACGACTGGCGCAGGCGCTGCAGACCGCCCGCGAGCTGCTCTATCCGGTGGCCGCTCGCCGCGGCGTCGCCGTTCAGATCGCGATCCTGGCGCGCGTCGTCGAGCTGCGCGAAATCCTGCTGACCTCCAGGCTGGATCTCGATCTCTTGGGCCGCGATCAGGCTGGGCGCTCCGTGCTGGCCGAGCTCGCGTTCGGGCTGCGCAAGCTCAGCGACGCGTTGCGGCAGTTGGCTCGGTCGCACCGGCTCGGCTCGGCGCCGCTCGCGGCCGAGCTCGCTCTCGTCGCGATCCCCAATCTGCAGGCGGCTGAAGGTTCGTTCGAGGCGGGAGACCCTCGCGCGCGGCTCGTGCCGGTGGTGGCGGCGCGGCTGCGCTATCTGTCCGAAGAGGTGGCCGCCATCCACGCGCTGATCTCGGGTGACGCGGCGCGCGGCTCGATAAGACCCGAGCACCTCCGCCGCTACGTCATCGACGGCGATACCTGGCCGCTCAGCGCGCTCCGCCCGCACTTGACCTTGAGCTCGCCGGTCTTGCGTCACGCCCTACGCAGCGCGCTCGCGTTCACGAGCGTCTACGTGCTCGCCTACGCGCTGCCGTGGACCACGCGCCCGTACTGGATGCTGCTGAGCGTCGCCGTCGTCTTGCGCGGCACGCTCGACGACACCCTGTCACGCCGAAATGCTCGTGTTTTCGGCACCGCCATCGGTTGCGTGCTCGTCGCGGTTCTGGTGCCTCGGATCGCGGATCCACTGCTGAAAATGGCGTTTGTCGCCGCCGTCGGCGCCGCCCACGCCTTCGTCAACGTGCGCTACCTGCTCACCGCGATTTCGGGCACCGTGATGGCGCTGCTGCAAGCCCATTTCGCCGCCCCGACCACGACTTCATTGGTGGTCGAGCGATTGCTCGACACCGTGATTGGCGCGCTGTTCGCCTGGGCCTTCAGCTACGTGCTCCCGAGCTGGGAGCGTCGCGCGCTGCCGATCGCGATCGACCGAGCTCTGCAGGCGCTGCGCAGCTACGCGACGTGCGCGCTCGAGCCGCGCGGCGCGAGCGCGGAGCAGCGCCTGGCACGACAACGCGCCTACGACGCGCTCGAGGTCGTGGCGGCCGCGCTACGCCGCAGCGCCGCCGAGCCGCGACGCGTCCGCCCGCCCGTCAACGAGCTGGCGATCGCGCTCGAGCACGCTCAGCGCCTGATGGCGCATCTCTCGTCGTTGCGCTCGCTGCTGCAGCGGCGCGGCGAACGTTTGCCCGCCGACGAAGCGGCGGTGGCTCTCGCCGACGCGCGCCGCCGCATCGACGAGCGGCTCTCCCTCCACGCTACCGACGAGCTCCCGCCGCCCCAGTCGAGCTACGCAGAGGTACCACCGGCGACCGTCGAGCACGATCCGCTGCCCTGGCTACTCCGGCGGCTCGACGCCAGCGTCCACGACGCGGAGCTAGCCGGCCGCGCCGTGCGGCGCGCGCTCGGCGAGCTCCGACGGGCTCAGTGACGACCCGAGCCGGCCGCAAACGAAGAAGGCACAGCAACCAACGTCGCTGTGCCTTCGGAGCGCGGCAAGACGGGCCGCGCGACTGGACCTATCACTTCTTCTTGTAGGTGCCGGTGATTTCAGCCGTGCCGAGCGCCACGCCCTTGAGCATCTCGTAGGCCGACTTGACGCCGGCCGTGCCGGTACCGTTGATCGTGTAGCTCGCCATCGGCAGGGCCATGATGATCATATGGTACGTATCGGTGCCGCTCGGCGGGCAGGGGCCGAGGTAGCCGCCGTTGATCGCCTTCGCGCTCCCGCCCAGCGCGGCGACGTCCCAGCCCTTCGCGAGCGAGGTGAGGGTGGTCGGGATGTTCCAGGCGCCGGAATGGTAGCCGTTGACGGAGGGACTCGCGCCCATCGTCAGCGTCCAATCGATCATGAAGAACGCGTAGCTCATGGTGCCGGCGGGAGGATTTTCCCACTTGAAAGACGGGGCCACGCCCCAGTCCATGAAGCCACCCTTGCCGTCACAGGTGTGCGCTTCGGGGATCGTCATGCCGTCCATGATCTCGGTGCTCGAGATCTTGAATGTGCCGCCCGTCGTTCCGCCGCCGCTACCGCCTGCGCCGGTGCCGCCTGCGCCAGTGCCGCCCGCGCCAGTGCCGCCTGCGCCGGTCGCGCCGCCTGCGCCCGTACCGCCTGCGCCAGTCGCGCCGCCTGCGCCCGTCGCACCGCCTGCACCAGTGGCACCGGCACTGCCAGTCGCGCCCGCAGCGCCGGTCGCACCCGCTACGCCGGCACCGCCGGTGGGCGCGCCAGCGCTAGAACCGCCCGCGCCCGCCGGAGAGCCGGCGGTGGAGGTGGAGCCTGCGACGCTGGCGGTGCCGCCGGTCGTGGTGGTTCCTGGATCGTCGGAGCTGCAATTAGCGAGAGCGAGCGGCAAAGCTCCGAGCACGACGATAGCGGGCAAGCGACGTACGAACATGATCATGACCTCGGGAGTCGAGGTAGCATTTCGATTCGCAGCAGCCAATTCGAATTGCCGAATAGACCCGCTGAAATGAGCACGGCGGTGTCGATTGGTGGCTGGTGTTCGCGACGTAGAAATAAAGTCTCGAGCGGACGAAAAAAAGTGAACCTCGAACCATGCTTGGCAACTCAGCTCGATCGGTTAGGCTCGCCTTGGCGCAGATCGCGAGTGTCGGCGCTCCGCCGCGCGCAAAGATGGCAGAAGCGACGTTCTCGTTCGCGGCTCACGGGGCTTCGAGCGCGACAGTCATCACCGAGCGCGGAGGCAGCTGCAGCACGCGATCGGCGGTGAATTGGCCGAGCGACGCCGAGCGCTCGGCGCCGCTGAACACGCTGCGCGTGATCTCCGACGAGGTGCCGCTCAGCTCGGGCAAGCCGAGTTGGAAGCGGAGCTCGGAGCCGCCGGCGTTGATCAAAATCACGGTGAGCGCGTCTTGGCTCGGCGCCGCCCACGCCGAGACGAGCAGGTCGGGCAAGCTCGTCGTCGCGCTCACGCGGGTCCACCCGGGAGCGGTGGAGTGCGCGAAGTGGCGAATGGCGTGATACGGATCCTGAGCCGTGAACGTGGTGTCGTCGACGCTCAACAACGCCTGAGCGTTGATGCCGGGGCCCGTCGGCGGGCTCGTCAAGGCATTTTGTAGGAAGACGGCCGCATCGGCGTCGACGGTCGCGTGGTGGAGCGAGAGCGCCGTACCGAAACCGTCGGCCTCCATTTCGGTGACGAATACGGGCCGCTTGGCTTCACTCGGCAGGGTTTCGAGGCCGGCGGCGAGACCTCCCGGATCGCTCTCGGTTGGATCCGAGCCGAAGAGGTGGTGAGCGTACGCGTCGACGTTGGCGAGGTCGAGGGCGCCGACGTAGTCGATGATGTTGGCGGAGCCGCTCGTCTCGGGGGCGAGCAACTTCGGTCGCGGGCTCAGGCTCGCGAGCGCCTCGACCACGGCTTTCTGCGCTTCCGCCAGCCCTGGGTAATCGACGGCAGTGTCTTTGCCGCCAATCGACGCGATGGCCGAGCCCTCCACCGGCAAGAACTTGCAGGCTTCGAAGACGTCGCCCTCGTTCGGCATCCAGTTCGGATTGTTCTGGATCCCGATGTAGTCGGGCTTCACTCCGACCTCGGCGTAGGCGTCGAGTGAATCTCGCCAGTATTGGGCGAAGCCGGCGTAGTCGAAGCTGCCCTCGGGAGTCTTGGACAGCGTGCAACCAGCGTTACCTTTGCACGCCAAGAGCGAGTTGGCCTTGAGCGCCAACGGCGGCGTCCACGACGTCAGAAACAGGATCGGCGGGTGCCCCAGGCTGGCGGTCGACGCGGCGATGAGCTCGCCCGTCTTCGAGACGTCCTTCGAGTCGACGTAGCGATTGCGTAAGCGCAGCACGTCGAGCCCGAGATCTTTGAACACCGCGTCGAGCAGCCGGGCGCGCTGGGGATGATCGGCGATTTGAGCATCGCTGTAGGCGATCGAGGCGCCGAAACCGACGAGGGTCTGGTGCGCCAGTTCCATCTTTACCGTCACTTCGGGGCCGGGCGCCGTGAGCGGCGTGCAAACCCCCGCCGCGCAGAGCTGGCCCTCGTCGCAGCCGCCTTCCTTGCACTCGGGCAGACACAGCCCTAGCCCCGCCGGCTGCGCGCCTACGCACTGCGCCAGGGAGCCGGCCTCGTCGGACTGGACGCAAGACACGCCCGCTTCGCCGCAAGTGGCGCTGGTCTGGCAAGTACGGCTGCACACGCCGCAAATACAAGTCAGGGAGAGCGCCGAGGCGTCCGCGGCCTTGCAGTCGTTATCGATCTCGCAGGTGCGCAGCCAGTTCGTCTGACTGTCGGCGGTCTGGCCGCTCGGCGTCGAGCGGGGATCGCAGGCGAGCAGCAGCGCGCAAGCGAAGCTTGCCCATCGGCTGGTGGTTCGCAATACGTTCACGACTCCTGGTCCTCGCTGAGATTTTGGCCGCAATAGAAGGTCACCGAATACGTTGTGTCGGGCCGATGCTCCCGGTTGTACGCGGCGACTTCGCTCCAAAGCGAGGCCACCTGTCCGCGCACCGTCGCCAATAGTTGGCGAACCTCGCGCTCGCGCGGGTGGCCGGGCCACAGATCGAAGGAGAGGGTCGTGCCACCGACTTCGTCCGCCGCCGCCGAAATGTGCTTGCCGCCGACGATCTTGGCCGCGAGCGCCTTCAAGACGGCGCGATGGTGATCGACCACCGCCGCTTCCCACCCCGCCGCTTGCCCGACCGGGATGAGACAGCTCTCGGTGACGCAGTACACGCCGTCCGGCCTCGTCTCGATGCGAATTCGGTCATCGGCCACCAGCCGCGCCAGAGCTTGGTCGAGCGCCTCGGGCGCCAGCGGCACCAGCTCGGCAAGGCGCTCGCGGCGAATCGGGCTGACGGGATAAATGTGGACCCAAACCAGGGCCGCGTTGGTCTCTTCGACGTCGCCTCCGTCGCTCGCCCCTAACTCCTCTAGCTCCTCGGCGGTGGCGGCGCGGTAGCGGGTGTCGCGGCCGGTACCGGTGCGGCGCACCAGCCCACTTTCGACGAGATCATTCAGGATGCTGCGGACGCTGGCCTCTTCGTCGTGCTTGAAGTGCAGCAGGATTTCGGCGCGGCTCGCTGACTCTCGCTCCACCAGAAACCCGTGCAGCGCGCCCCACAGCGTGATGCCGCGCGCCGTCACCGACTCACTGAGCCGCTGCACCTTTTGCTGGTACGAGCGGAGCACGAGCCCGAACATGTCCGCGATCACCTTTTTTCCGAGCTTTTGTCGCTCCAGCTCGCGCACCAAGCCAACGAACACCTCGTCGGCGACGTGGGCGAGCGGTGACCGTACGCCGTCGGCGGTCGAGAGCTGGGCAATCAAGACCATCGTTTGACGCACGATCGCGTCGATTAGTACTTGTGCGTTCAAGGCGAGGCCGAAGTGCAGTGTAAACGTGGGCACCGAACGACGCGAGAGGATCCACCGATGGCGCTAGCCGAAAACGCCTCGCTTCACCCGGCACTAAAAAATTGCACCGCACCCCTGCAATAGAATTCACTAGGGCGTATCCCTAAATTGGTAGCGCTCGGGCGTGCCCGTAAACGTGCCCGGAGGGGGCCCGCGCCACAAACCCAGGCCTACACCCCAATACCGCCGACGGTAACTTACGGACCGTCGGGCACGGGCACGGGCACGTAACGGGCACGTTTTACGGCGAGACCAGCAACTCAGGGACACGCCTAGGCGTCGGCGCAGGCACGCGCGGACAAGCCTGCCCCGCCGTGATCTATCGTCGCATTCGGAGGCGGGCGCCGGAAGATGCGCGCGGGAGTTCGCGCGCCGCTCGCGAGCGAACCGAAGTTGGCTCGCAACGTGCTTCTAGCGGCTGGAGAGAGTCAGTTGGCGGATCCCCACTCAGCGCTGGGTACGGAGCTTCAATCTGAGCGTAGGCACGCCGACCTGCGTAGCTGCCCGCCGTTCGTGCGCAATACCGGCGTCGCTCGCAAGGTTCTGGTCGTCGACGATGAGCCCTTGATGAGACTCTTCGTGGCTCGCGCCCTGCGCGGCGCCGGTTACGAGCCGGTCGAAGCCGAGAGCGCGGAGCAAGCCCTGGAATTGCTCGAGACCGCCGGCTCGGAGATCTCCTTGTTACTGAGCGACGTCCAGCTGCCTGGCATCTCCGGCCCCGAGCTGGTCCAGCACGCTCGGCGCATCTTGCCGAGCTTACCCACGCTGCTGATGTCCGGCACCGCCAAGCCGTGGCTCGTCAACGAGCAGCTCATGGAGCGCGAAGCGGACTTGCTGCAGAAGCCGTTCCGGATCGCCGAGCTGCTCGGTAAGCTCGAGCAGCTACTGCCTCATTGACCGAGCTGCAGGGGCCTCAGCCCGTCGAGCTCGGGCGCTAGCTCGTCGAACCACAGATCGAGGTACTCCGCGCTGATCGCCGAAGCGTGCGGCAGGAGGGCCAAGTGCGGCGCCGTCCATAGCGGCGACTCGGGCGGTAACGGCTCATGCTCGAAAACGTCGAGAAATGCGCGCGCTAGGCGTCCGGCGTCCAACGCGCGCAGCAGCGCCGCCTCGTCGACGGCGTTGCCGCGCCCGAGGTTGTACAAACACGCGGTCGGCGGTAGCAAGCCAAGCTCGCGCTCGCCGATCAGGCGATCGGTGCCGGTGTCGCCCGGTAGCGTCAAAATCAAGTGATCGATCTCTGGCAGCAGCGCCAACAGCCGCGCGCTCGGAAACACAGCGTCGGCCGGCGCCGCCTCGACGTTGTCGTCGCGCTTGACCCCGACCACCCGCATCCCGAACGCCTTGAGCAGCCGCGCGCATTCACGGCCGAGCGGGCCATAGCCGACGATCAGCGCGGTTTGCCCGGCGAGCCTGCGCGTCGTCGAGTACAGGTCGCGGTCGTAGCGACGACCACGCCGCGCTTCCAGGCTCACGTCCACGCGCCGCGAGAAGAACAGCATCATCGCCAGCAGCGACTCGGCCATGATCTTGCCGTGGAAGCGGCCGTGAGCTCCGCGCACCTGGCCGCGCACGTCGGGCTCGAGCCGCTCGCGGCCGGCGGCCGGAGTCGCCACCAGCTGCAGCTGCGGGCCGAGGCCGTACCAGGCGGCCGAGAAGCGCCAAACCAAGGCGGCGCTCGCGTCGGCGAGCTCTCGCAGGAACGCCGCTTCGTCGTGCACGGCGCGAAACTGCTGGCGGGGGTGGCGCGCCTGCAGACGCTCGAGCTGCGCCGGCTGAGCTCTGAACGCCTGGATCTCGTGCTCGAGCCACACCACGACCTTCATGTGGCCGAGCGTAGCATTGCGCGACGCGCGCGTTCTCGCCGCGCTCCCGACGTGATCGCGATCAGCCGCGCAGATCTCGGCCGATGACAGGGCCTCGCTTCCCCGCTATACGTTGCACAAGGTCCGGCAAATCATGCGCGGTTACTACCGACACACCAAGATCGTGGCCACCATCGGCCCCGCCACCGAATCAGAAGAAAAGCTCGCGCAGCTCATCTCGGCGGGGGTCGACGTGATGCGCCTCAACATGGCCCACGGCTCGGGCGAGTGGGCCGCCGAGCTGATCCGGCGTGTGCGCAAGGTGTCGAACGAGCTGCGCCGTCACGTCGCGATCATGATGGACGTGAAGGGCCCCGAGATCCGCACCGGCGCGACGAAGGACGCGCTCGAGCTGTGCGTGGGCGACATGCTCGAGCTCTACACCGATGCTCCGACCGAGGGCATGCGCAGCGTGTTCGTCAACTATCCGGGACTGCCCGGTGACGTACTGGTCGGCAGTACGATATTGGTAGACAGCGGGCTGATTCGCCTCGAGGTCATCGGCATCGAAGCGACGCGCGTGCAGTGTCGCGTGAGCACGCCCGGCAGCCTCGGCTCACGACGTCACGTCAACCTGCCGGGGGTGGAAGTGAGCCTGCCCGCCCTGACGGAAAAAGACGAGCGCGATCTGGAGGCGGGGGTGGCAGAGGGCATCGATTTCGTGGCGCTGTCGTTCGTGCGCAAGAGCGAAGACGTCGCGGCGCTCCGCCAGCTCCTCGAACGGCTCGGCTCCAAAGCCCGCATCATCTCGAAGATCGAAGATCAGGGCGGCATCCGCAACCTGCCCGCGATCGTGCGTGCGTCCGACGCGATCATGGTGGCGCGCGGAGATCTGGGCATCGAGATCGCGTACCACACGCTGCCGTTGGTCCAGACCCAGATCGTGGATCTGTGCCTGGCCGAGGGCAAGCCCGTGATCATCGCCACCCACCTGCTCGAGTCGATGATCTCGGCGCCGATGCCGACGCGCGCCGAAATCTCGGATATCTCCACGGCCGTGCGCGAGCGCGCCGACGCCGTGATGCTGTCGGGCGAGACCACCACCGGCCGCTACCCGCTCGAGTGCGTCGACGTGATGAAGAACATCGTGCGCAGCGTCGAGCCGACCGAGAAGCGTCCCGTCAACGAGGCGATCAAGCTGAACGAGCCCAAGGCGAAGATGCTGCGCGCGGCCGCGACGCTCGCCCGCGAGCTCGACGACTCGGGTATCGTCGTCTTCACGCGCAGCGGCTTCTTGGCGTACACGCTGGCGGCGATGCGCGCCGTCGGGGTGCCGATCTACGCTTTCACCGACGACGAGCTGCTGTTTCGCCAGCTACTCTTACCGTGGGGAGTCGAGCCGTTCCTGATGCCGTTCAGCGACGATCCCGAGGTTACGGTTCAAAACGCGCTCTCCTATTTGAAGCAGGGGAGCTGGTGCCGTGACGACACCTGGCTGGTCGTCATCACCAACGCGCTGGCGCACGGTCAGCTGATCGACGCGCTGCAGCTGCGACAGGTGGGCCGGCTGCCGCGCACGCCCTGACCAGGCGTCAGCAACCTGCGAACGTGAGCTCAGGCGATGGCGCGCACGACTCCGCCATCGACACGTAACGCGGCGCCAGTGGTGCCGGACGCGCGTTCGCTCACCACGTAGGTGATCAGCGACGCGACCTCCTCCGGCGACGTGAAGCGCTGGATCACGGAGGAAGGACGGGCGGTGGCGAAGAAATCGCGTTCGACTTCGGCCTTGTCTTTGCCCTGGGCCCGGGCGAGGTCGGCCACGAACGTGCCGACGCCTTCGGAAGAGGTGGGGCCGGGCAGGACGCTGTTGACGGTGACATTCGTGCCGGCAAGTGTCTCGGCCAGCCCACGCGCCACCGCCAGCTGCGCGGTCTTGGTCATGCCGTAGTGGATCATCTCGGTCGGAATTTGTAGCGCCGACTCGCTCGAGACGAACACGATGCGTCCCCAATTGCGCTCTCGCATTCCCGCGACGTAGTGGCGCGACAAGCGAATACCGCTCAGCACGTTGGCCTCGAAGAAGCGCAGCCAGTCTGCGTCCGTGATCGCCTCGAAGGGCTTGGGCTCGAAGATTCCCATGTTGTTCACGAGCACGTCCGCGCTGGGGCAAGCGGCGATCACGGCAGCGCAGCCCTCGGCGGTCGCCAGATCGGCGGCCACGCCCTGCACGTCGGCGCCCGGCGTGGCGCGCTTCAATTGCTCCACCGCGGAAGCGACACGGGCGGCCGTCCGTCCGTTGACGACGACGGCGGCGCCCTCGCGCGCTAGGGCCTCGGCGGCGGCGTAGCCGATGCCTGCGGTCGAACCCGTCACCACCGCGCGTTTACCGGCTAGTCCTAGATCCATGACGGTCGGATCTACGGGAGCCGGCGGCGGATCGTCAAGCCGGCGCCGAAGAACCGCGCGGGCGGCTCGCGCCGAAATACCACACGCGCCGGACGCACGACGCACAGCGCGCCACGCGTCGGGGACGCCGAACGAGCGCTCCCACCACTCGCCGCGGCCGATACAGCTCTCGAGTGTGTTTGTAGGTGACTCGCTCAGCCGCCGCGGTCACGACGCGCGTTGCCGCGTTGATAGCCAGCGCTCGGCGACGGGGCGGTATGAACCAGAATGCTTAGCAGCTTGCCGAACGGATCGCGCACGAAGAAGCGCCGCACTCCCCACGGCTCGTCGGTAGGGCCGTACTCCACGGCGATGTTGGCCTCTTGGACCCGATGCAGCGCGTCCTCCAGGTCGTCGACTTCGATCGACAGGTCGGGGGTAGGTGCCCCTCCGCCGCCTTCGGACGCGACGCTGACTTGCACGCTCATCTTCTCGGACGAGCCGTAGGTGACGATGAAGCCCAGATCCATCACCAGCTCCAGGCCGAGCACGTCTCGGTAGAAGCGCTGCGCGAGCGCTGGCTCGGGGCTCGCGACGTTGGCGACGATGCGTTTTACTTTCATTGGCGGCGCTCTCCGTCAGGGTCGGGGCGGCACGTCAGGCGCGCCCGTCGCGCGCCTACGCGGGCATCGAGTCGACTCAGGGTTCCTTCGGCGGCTCTTCCAATACACGGGCGACCTGATGCCCCAGGCGCTTGAACAAGTTGCCGCGGAACAGCGTCGCCTTGCCGTCTTCCCAGGTGCGCCATATCGAGTCGGGCGGATAGGGGACCGCCTTCGGCAGCGGCGGAGGAGTAACGACAGCGGGGCGGGGCTTGCGAAGCGTCATGGGCCGGCGCCCTCTACCCCTGAAAGGACCTGCCGTCTCGACTTTTCCCGAACAATCATCCGACTCGGCGGCGACCCCACGCTAAACCCGTCGGATCGACGCACCGTGCAGTAGCTCGGCGCGGACTCGCCGCGTCAAACTGGGCGCCCATAGCGCGCACGACCTCGGTCAAAGCGCCGCGTTCAATAGCCGTTCGAGAAGTCGCAGCCGAAGCTGCTCGTCGTCGCTCAGCGACGCGGCCCGAGGGGCGCAGCTCTCGATGTAGTACTGAAGCAGCACGCGATCGATGGCGCCGAGCCAACGCTCCGCGCGTTGGACCGCCAAGATTGCCGAATGCGACATGACGCGCCGCGTGGCGACGTGTAGCTCGACCACGTAGTCGAGCCAGGCGGCGTTGGCGGTCCATACGGCGACGTCCATCGCGTACTGTGACGCTCGTTCGTTGAGCGGTTCGGGGACTTCGAGCCCGGAGCTTGCGCCGCGCAAGATGCGCTTGAGGTGCGGGATCAGCACCCTCGCCGCCTCCTCGGCGCGGCCTTCTCTCGCGAACCCCCGCGCCACATTGCCGATCACTTCCATCGCAGCGGCGCGGGTCGTCGTCGGCGGCGGTGCCGGCACGGCCACGTCGGTATCGACGGGCGTGGCGCGTCCATCCCCGCGGGCTGGCTGCGCCGCGCCGACCCCGCTCTCGGGCGCGGCTTCGTCGAGCAGCCGGAAGAACGCGATCTCATGATCGCCGATCAGCACCCGATCGCCCTCGCGTAGCGTCGCGTAGTGGGCGATACGCTCACCCCGCAGGTAGACGCCGTTGGTGCTGTGTAGATCTTCGATACCCACGCGATCGCCTTCGACCCGCACGCGCGCATGAAGCCTAGACACGAGCGGCTCGTTCAACATCAAATCGCACTCTTGGCAGCGACCGATCAATAGCGAACCCTCGGTCAGCTCGTATTGCCCACCGCGCCACACCACGAGCGTCGGTCCTCGCAGCGACGCCGACGTATCGCTATCGTGCTGACGAGGGAGCGATGGGGGAAGTGCGGGCGCGACCGGCGTGGCGCGTGGCGTCGGGGTCCGCATCAACCGGGTATACAAGACCGCTCGCTGCTTCAGCAAGACGGGCGCCAGGTACAGCAGAGAAAGCTGTGTGGAACTGGTTCCCTGAGATGGCGGCGGCGCCGGTGCCGCCCTTGTAGGGAAACCTGCGCTCGGAGCCGCGACGCCGCTTGGGTCCTCAGCGGACAGGCTTCGGCGGCGACCATGCCGGGTCGTCGGCCACGATCGGGCCGACGGCAGTGTCTGCTTCTGCTTCGTCGAAAGCGCCGGTCGAGTGGGGCGGCTGCTCGATCGAGCCCACCGATACTACCTCGAGCTCGACGACGCTGCCGTCGGGGAGCGTGCTGGGAACGTCCAGCAGCAGCCGGCCATTTCGCACTCGCGCTTTGAGGTAGGCCATGCGCGCAGGGTAGCACGCGGGCTTCGACCGATTTCGAGCGCGCTTCGAGCTCGCGAGCGTACGTCAGACAGGCAAAGGCGCGTCAAACGATCTGGCGCCCCCTTGCGCTTCTGAGCGGGAGAGCTAGAGTGACCGCGCCATGGTCACGTTCTCGTTCGCCTGAGACCCCCAACGCGAGTCTCTCCGAGACAGTCAGCGCATCACTTTGGATCGCTGCCGGTGTCCGAGGCTCGTTGGTGCCGGCCTAGGCTGAGCTCCCCGTGACTACCTGCCAACCGCAGCTTGCGGAAGGCGGTGTTGGCTCTGGTCCGAGCACGCCTGCGCGCCGCTTGTCGTTGTCGTCCTCCCAGCCTCGGGGAGGCGCTCGTGCGGACATTGCCCCGATTTACGAGACAATCGCGGGATTTCAGAACGGAACAGCATGCCGAAGCTCAGCTCGAATGCCGTCGCGGAGCACGTGGAAGTACCCCTCGCCGATGAGGGGCAGTTGGAGGAGCTCGTCGATTACTGGAACGACCGAAGAGCGGACGGTCCCCGCCCCGACGAAAGCCGTAGCTACGTCGCCTCGCTCGGAGCCGAGCGTGACCCGCAGGTGCGGGCGGCGCAGCTCGCGGAGATCGTCGCGCTCGTGCAGAGTCAGGGCGGCCACGTCGTCGGACAGGAGATCTGCCACCTGGCCTCGCCGAACGCGCGAACGCTGCTCGGCAAAGGTATGGCCCAGGAGCTGGCGGTGCGGGCCCGAGCTTGCGGCGCCACTATGCTCGTGCTGGACGCCGAGCTCTCGCCGTCCCAGACGCGCAACCTCGAGGACGCTGCCGGCATGCCGGTTTGCGATCGCGAGGCGATCATCCTCAACGTCTTTTTGCGTCATGCTCGCACGCGTCGCGCCAGGATTCAGGTGGAGATCGCGCAGCTCGAGTACCTGCGACCGCGCATCCGCGGCGTCGGGCTCGACATGGACCAGCAAACGGGCGGCATGTCGCGCGCGCGCGGGCCGGGCGAGACAGCTTCGGAGCTGCTCGCGCGCAAGCTGGACGGGCGGCTCGAAGAGCTGAAAAAGGCGCAGCGAAAGTTGGAGCTGTCCAGCGCCACCCAGCGGCGTCAGCGCGCCGACTGCAAGAATCTGGTGCTCGTGGGCTACACGAACGCTGGAAAAACCTCGCTGATGAACGCGCTGACGTCGGCCCGTCTCTCCGCGCGTGACATGCCGTTCGAGACCCTCGACACCACCTCGCGCTGCTTGACTCGCCACGGCTCCGAGGTGCTGCTGAGCGACACCGTAGGCTTCATCCGTCGCTTGCCACCTCGGCTGCTCGCGAGCTTCGAGTCGACGTTGGTGGAAATTCGCGACGCTACGTTGCTCGTCGTCGTGGTGGATGCGGCCGACTACGAGCGTGAGCTGCAACTGCAGACGACGCTCGGGCTGCTGGAGAAGCTCGGTGCGCAAGATATTCCCCGCTTTTACGTGTTCAACAAGGCAGATCGGCTCACGGCGGCGCCCGCCCCCGCCGAGCTCGAGCGCTGGAGCGACGGACAGCCCTGGGCGCTGCTCAGCACCGACGACGCGGCGGCGGTGGCCGAGCTCAAAGCGCGGCTGCTGCGGGCGGCGCGCGGTGACGACGCGGAGCTGAGCTCGTTCGTACCCTACGCTGCGACCGAGCTCATGGCGCTGATCTACGGCAGTTGCCGGGTTTCGAGCAGCGACGCGGAGGGTGATGGCCTTCGGATGCGCTTTTCGGGGCCGCCTGGCTTGGTCGCACGAATTCGTCGCGGTCTGGAGGTGTTCGACAAATGACTGCACTTTTGGAGCTGAGAGACGTGATGATCGCGACCGCCGGTGGCCGGCCGTTGTTCGATGGCCTCAACCTGCGGCTCGAGCGCGAGCGTGTCGCGCTGGTCGGGCGCAACGGCGTCGGTAAGTCGACGTTGCTCGGCGTGCTGGCGGGCTCGCTCGACGTGCGTCACGGCAGCGTGAGGACGTCGAGTGAGCCTCACCTCGTCCCGCAAGCGCTGCCGCGCGACGCGTCGACGGCGCAGAGCCACGGCGAGCAGCGCCGCCAGCTGCTCGCCCAAGCTCACGCGTCCGGCGCCGAGCTCTTACTGCTCGACGAGCCCAGCGAAGATCTGGACGAGGCGGGCGTGACTTGGCTGCGCGGCTGGCTGAAGACATGGCCGGGCGGTCTGGTGGTGGCGTCGCACGATCGGCGGCTTCTCGCCGATTTCCGCCACTTCTTCATCGTCAGTGAGGCTGGTTGTCGGTACTTCGCCGGCACGCTCGGGGAGCTCGACGCGGAGGTCGAGCGTGAGCACCAGACCGCCGAGGAGCGCTACGTCAAGAACCTGCATCGATTCGCGGAGCGGGCCGAGCAGAGTGAGCTCAGCGCGCGCCGCAAGGCGCGAAAGAAGCGCTACGGGCGGTGCGCTGAGCTCGATCGGGGCACGCCCCGCATTCGCCTCAATCAAAAACGCAGTGACGCGCAGGTCAGCCACGGACGCCTGGCCAAGCTGCGGGAGGCGCGCCTCGACGCTTTGCGACGCTGGAGTCTTTCCACGCGCCGCGCGTTGGGCGTCCGGCTCGCGCTCGAGTTGGCGGTGCCGAGCTTGCCGCAGGTGACCGGCGACGCCTTGGTGCTCCGCGGCGTGCCGGCGGGCTCGGGGCGATATCCGTCGGGCATCAGCCTCGAGCTGGCGCGACAGCGGGTCGCGCTCGTGGGGCCGAACGGCGCGGGCAAGACGACGCTGGTCGAGGTCATGCTCGGGCACCGCGCCCCCGGCGCCGGTAGCGTGCTCCGCGACAGCCGCAAGCTCGGGAGCATTCGCCAGGGCGCCGCCGATTGGATGCTCGACGACAGCTTGCTCGCGCGGCTGGGGGAGCAAGAACCGACAGCGACCGAGCAGCAGCTGGCGGAGCGCCTGGTCGCCCACAAGTTCCCGCTGGCGTTGGCCGAGCGCCCGCTCTGCTCGCTCAGCCCGGGCGAGCGCACGCGCGCCGCGTTGATCTGCCTATTTAGCCGTGTGCCGGCGGTCGAGGTCTTGCTGCTCGACGAGCCGACGTACAGCCTAGATTTGGTCGGTCAACGCGCGCTCGTGGCCGCGCTTTGCGCCTGGCCGGGCGGGCTGGTGGTCGCCAGCCACGACCGCAGCTTCATCGACGCGATCGGCGTCGATCGAGTCATCGACCTGGGCTAGGGGCTCAAACCGTCGCGCGGTGCGAGCCGAGGCGGCCTACCAGCAGCAACACCAGCAAAGCGCCGACGATGCTGCCGATCAGCCCGGCCGTATTCAGGTCCGTCACGCGATTGTCGGTGATCAAGCTCACCAAGAAGCCGCCGACGAACGAGCCGGCGACGCCGAGCAGGGCCGTCATCAGCAGCCCCATGCTCTGGCGGCCTGGCATGAGCGCACGCGCGAGCAGCCCTACGACGAGCCCGAACACAACGAATAGAACGATTGCCATGTCCGCGAAAACTGCAAGACGCGCGCCATCAAGAGCCGTTCAAGAAACCTACGTCGCGGCCCCGTTTGTCCGGCGCGACGTGGCAAGGACGCGGACCCGTGGCGTTTCGTCCGCTGGTTTCTTGTTGCGCCGGTGCCCGACGTGGCATCGCGAGCGCGGCCGCTAGCGGTTGCAAACCCGGGCAAAAGGGTAATCAATAACCGTCATGCACCCTCAGACAGTGAGCGACGTGATGACGCGAAAGATCGTCACCGTCGCCGAGCAAGATGCCCTGGCGCATATCGAAGAAGGCATGCATCGGCTGCGCTTCCGGCACCTGCCGGTGGTCGACCGTCACGGTAAGCTCGTTGGCCTGCTCAGCCACCGCGATCTGTTGCACGTTTCTTCGAGCTGGCTCTCGGAGCAAGAGGCCGAGCAAAACGAGGAGATTCAGCGGCTGCCGGTGGGCCGCGTCATGCAACACGAGGTGCTGACGGTGCAGCCGAGCGATCCGCTCGTCGAGGTCGGCAAGCTGATGTGGGCGTCGAAGATCGGCTGCCTGCCGGTGGTCGACGCCGAGGGCACCCTCGTCGGTATCGTCACCGAGGCCGACTTCATCCGGCTCGCGGTGAGGCTGCTCGGCGGTGACATCAAGAAAGAAGACGTGGAAGACCTAGCCAACGAGCCGGCGTAGGCCGCGGCGCTCGCGCCCCAGCCGAGCCGCGAGATAGGCCACGATCGACAGATTGACGGCGACGCCTGCCGCTTTCAGCGCCGAAGGATGATGGACGAGCTCGTAGAGCTCGAAGGGAACGAACGACGCTGTGACGAGCGTCGTCAAGTATTCGGCCCAGCGCTCGTGCAAGAGCAGCCCGCCGCCTTCGATGAGAAAAACGGTGGCATAGACGAACGTGCCGACGCAAAGCTCTTCGAGGCGGCGTTGGTCCAGCGACGAAACGGCGGTGATGGCCCGATGAATCAGCTGGTTGCCGGGATCGACCCGCAGCTGTCGGGTGACCTGCTCGAGCGTCGATAGCGTGTCTGGGTCATGGCGCAACGACAGCGCGCCGGCACCAACGCTGACGAGCAAGATGGCCTTGAGCAGCTTGAAGACGGCGATCGCCAGCAGCGCCGATGGTCGGTCACGCGGCTTTCGATCGGACGGAGTCGACAACGGCCTGCAAACTACCACGGACGGTGCAACACTTCGGCCGTGTCTCGAGCTTCCGCGGTGCAAAAAGTTCGGCTGGAGATGCGCCCCGAGGGCGCCTATCGCTTTGCCGTCGTGTCCGACACCCATTCGAAACCCCACCCCGCGACCCACCAGCGTCTGTCGGAGCTGGCCCCCGACGCGATCCTACATGCGGGAGACATCGGCGATCTCGGGGTGCTGGCAGAGCTCGCGCAGGTGGCGCCGGTGCTCGCGGTGCGCGGCAACATCGACGCCCAGGTGACGGAGGTGCCGGAGACGCTGCTCGTCGAGCTGATGCGCGGCGACACCCTCAAATTTCGGGTGTTGTTGCTCCACATCGCCGTCTACGGCCCCAAGTTGCGGGCCGAAGTGGCGCGGCTCGCAGCGCGTGAGCGCGCGACGCTGGTTGTGTGCGGGCACTCGCACGTGCCGTTCATCGGTCGCGACCGCGGCGTCGGAGTCTTCAACCCGGGCTCGATCGGTCCGCGCCGCTTTCAGCTGCCGATCGTGCTCGGCTCGATCGACATCACGACCAGCAGCGCCCGCCTCCAGCACATCGACTGTGAGACGGGGCAGCCTTGGCTGCCGCCGGCCTAGGCGTGTCCCTAAATTGGGAGCGCTCGGGCGTGCCCGTAAACGTCACCGGCACGGGCACGGGCACGTTTACGGCGAGACCAGCAATTCAGGGACACGCCCTCTAGCGCTCGCGCGCCTTGGGGCGGGGCGGGGGCCGCCGCGCCGGTGGCGGAATCAAATCGGCGTCGCGAACCCGCTGCACCAGCGTGCGAAAGACGCGCGATAGCCCAGCTTCGATCTCCCGGGCCTCCCCGCACAGCGTCAGCGCCGCCGCCACCGACTCCAGGGTCGATACGTAGTCGCGCCGCGGCTCGGCGCGGAGGCGTCCGTAAATTGAAGGCTGGGACGGCTTGAGGCTCATGCGATTGAGCTTGCTCAGCCAGGGATTGCGCCACCAAAGCGTTTTGGCCTTGGACCACGTGCCGTCGATGGCGACGATGCCCTCGAGCGCGGTGGGGTCGATCAGGGCTCCGCCACGAGTCGCTACCTGGTCACCGCGTGCCTCGCGATCGGGGAACAGCACCGCCCAGCGCTTCACGTCGACCTCGGGCTCGCCGAGGGCGTGGGCCAGGTTGCGCCAGCTGAGCCCCACGACGAGCTGGGCGCGAGGCAAGCTCGCAACCAGCAGTTGCGCCGAGCCGAGCAGGGCGTCTTGCTCCTGCGGGTGCTGCAAGATCAGCACGCGCCGAGCGGTGGGAAAAGCGACGATGCGATCGCAGACGCAGGCAACACTCGGCCGATTGCAGGTCTGACAGTTCGAGGCGGTCACGCTTGGGGGCCCTATACCGCCGCAAGCCGACAGCGGCCACCGCCGAATTTCGCGTCTCAGGGTGCCGAGCAGCGCGTCACGCTCGGCACGAACACGGTGCGTACCTCCCCGCAACGACACGGCAAGTAGACGCTGCCCACGAACGCGCTCAGGTCGCGTCGTGCTCGAAGCTCCGAGCCGTCGGGCCGCTTCACGACCAGGTCCCGTGCGCCGAAGGTCACGGCGAGCTCGTCCGACGCGTGCTTACCGGTGAAATCGGCGTGGTCGAACGCGCCCAGCACGGTGAAGAGCCCGTCTTCGCGCAGTTTTTTGCGTGATGCCGCCCGCAGCCCGCGCGACAAATCGAGCAAAGGCTCGAGCTGTGGCACGTCGCCGGCGCGCGGTAGCGTCTTCATGCTGCGGAGCGAGCGATCGGCGTAGTAGTGAATGCCCGGCTTGCCATAGAGTCGGAAAAAATAGGGCACGTCACCGCGCGCGAGCTGCTCGGCTTCGGCGTCGAGCAGGGGCGGCCACAGCGGCTCGAGGCCCGGTTGCATGTACTCGCCGGTGCTCCTCAGCAATACGCGGATGGGAGCTTGGCGCAAGCCGGGCAAGCGACTCAAAAGCTTGGCGAGCGCGGCCGCGTTCCGTTCGAGCAGGCCGAGCGTGCCGAGGTAGGCGCCCGCTACCGCCAGCAGATCACCGACGTCGAGCGGCTTGCCAAGCTGCGGCAGCACCCGCCTCACACCGCAAGCGTGGCGGCACAGCTCGCCGTACTCGGGATCGGCGTCGGGGATCAGCTTGGTCTCGGTTGGTCGCGACAAGTCCGAAAAGAACAGCTCCACGTCGAGGGGCCCGAACACCACCCCGCCCTCCGCGTCGAGCCCCAAGACGAGATTTTCCCAATGCAAATCCGCGACGCCCAGCCAGCTCCACAGCGCGAGCGAGCGGCCCACGATGCGCGCCAGCTGCCGGCGGCGCGTCCGCGAGGCGCGCGGCAGCGGCTCCAGCGCGACGCGCTCGACTTCGCCTCCCACGCCGCGGCGTGAAGGAAAGAACCTCAGCGTCGGCAAAAAATCGAAAACGTTCTGCCCCAGCCCATCGCGCGCCGCCGCTTCGTTCAGCTGTTGCCGTAGCGGGCTATCGGCGGCGAGCACCAGCCATTCCCAAAACACCGAGCGTGGCTTGAGCACCCGCCCGCCGCGCAACGAAACGCGACGCCCGAAGTTGTGCGCGTCGCCAAGCGTCGCCGATCGACCAACCATTTCGGGCTGTATAGAGCGGGGGCTGCCGCGGCGCAGCCCGAATCGCAGAAGCTTTCGGGGCGGAGCCAGGTGCCGTTATCAGCCGCGCGCCGGCCGGGAATGAGCGGCCACCAGCGGGGATTGTGCTGTCATGCTCGGCCGCGGGGTGGGCTGGCGACGCGGGCGGCGGTGGCTCCGCGCCGCGCGGCGGGCATTGGTCGGCTTTGCGTGCGTATCTTTCGGCTACGCCGCGCTGAGCGTGCATCCCGAGCCGCTGTTCGCCCACAGCACGCAGCGCGGGAATCTGGTGCTCCACGCCCGCGAGCCCCTGCCGCCGGAGGCCAACGCCATCCTCGATGCCGCGCTCGGCTGCGTCCGGCGTTCGCCGCTTTACGACCCCGCGCGAGCGCACCACGTGTTCCTGTGCGATACGCCGTCACTGTACGCGTTGTTCACGCTATGGAACCGCAATTCCGGCGGTTTGAGCGCGACATGGGCGACGAGCAACGTCTTCATTCGCCCGGCGCGCCTGCGGCGCGGACGAGTGATCGGCGCTTCCGGCGTCGAAAAGGCTGGCGAACGCCGCCTCGCTTACTACGTGGCCCACGAGGTTGACGCACGCCATGACGACGGATGGTATCGGGCGATTTGCCTCCTATCACCTGGCCGCGTTCCAGCGCGAAGGCTGCGCCGACTACGTGGCCTTCGCGACACCGATGAAGCTGTCCGAGGCGTGGCGCGATCTGGTGGCTGGCGCGGAGGACATGGATCCGAGGCGCTCGGGTCACTACGATCGTTGCCGCTGGCTCGTCAGCTATCTGCTCGAGGACCGTCACGTCTCGGTCGACGAGCTCCTGGGCGGGCGGCTCGATCCAGCGAAGGTCGAGACCGAGCTGCGGGCGGCGCCTCCCTCCGGCCGACAATAGTGGGCTCGCGCGCGGTGAGCTAGGCTGGGGAGGTGGCTGAGGTCCCCGAGTGTCTTACGTGTGGGACTTGCTGCTTTTCGCAGCTACAAGACTTCGTCCGCGTGAGCGGAGACGACTACGAGCGGCTCGGCGACAACGTCGAGCAGCTGGTGTGCTTCGACGGCGTTCGCGCTCACATGCGCATGCGCGACGGCCATTGCGCCGCGCTCCGCCTCGAGCCGGAGTCAGGCCAGTTGTCGTGCAGCGTGTACGCGCTTCGCCCGAAGATTTGCCGTGACCTGGCGCGCGGCTCGCCCGAGTGCGCCGCCGAGCGCCAGGTCAAAGCCGAGCGGCCGCTCCTCGCTTTGCGGCGAGCCACGCGAGCCACCCCGAGCTGAGCCCGCGACTACGTTTGGCGCGCGCACAGCGCGACGAGCTGCGAGCCGTAGCTCTTGAGCAGCTTGGGCCCGACTCCGGCCACGGCACGCAAGGCGGAAGAGCTCTGAGGTCGCGCGTCCGCGATCGCGACCAGGGCCCGGTTGGTGAGCACCCGAAACGCCGGTACCCGTTTTTTCTTTGCTTCGAGCAGGCGCCAGGCCCGCAGCTCGGCGACGAGCCCGGCGCTCGGGCCCGTCGCGGGCAGCGACACCCCAGACGTGCGCGAGCGGCGACCACGGCCGGCGCCGCGCGGCTTGCTTGCGGATTTGCCGCGCTTCCCGCGGCTTCGCGGCGACGCCGCCACCGCCGCGAAGCCGCCCGGCGGCGCCGCCTGCGTCTTGATGCAGCTCTCCGGCGCGCACGCGTCACACTGTCCGCACGGCTCTCCCGAGTCTTCTTGGTCGCCGAAATGCGCCACGATCCCCAGCATGCGACAGCGCTTGGCGCGCACGAGCTCCGCCATCAGGGCCAATTGCTCTTCGCGCAGGCGGCGCTGGGCGGCGTACGGCGCGGCCCACCCTTCGTGGCCGCGCGTCAGCTCATTTTCGAGCACGCCGTTCACGCCGCCATGGAGCGCAAGCTTCTCGAGCGCTCGGCTGAGCTCGTCTTTTTTGATGCGCGTCTTTTTTCGCAGCGTGTCGGCGGTGACGGGCCGCGCCGTGAGCGCCGAAAAGAGCTTGGTCAGCAGCGCTGGATCGGGATAGTCGCGCTCGAGGAAAAATTCGTGTGTCTTGCGATCGGCGGCGTGGTGCATGAGCACCGCGCGCGATGGCTGCCCATCGCGGCCGGCGCGGCCGATTTCTTGGTAATAGGACTCGACGCTCGCCGGCAGCGCGAGGTGCAGCACGGTGCGCACATCGGCTTTATCGACGCCCATCCCGAACGCGACCGTGGCGACTACCACGTCGAGCTTACCCGCCGAAAACTCGGTCTGTGTGCGCTCACGCTGCTCGGCGGTCAGGCCGGCGTGGTAAGGCGCCGCGCGGTGCCGGCTACCGACGACGGCCGCCACCGTCTCCGCCGTCTTACGGGTCGGCGCGTACACGATCGCTGGTAGTCGGTTCGGCCCCGACAGCCAGGAAAGCGCGCGGCCCGGGCGTTCCTTGGGCGCCACCTCCAACGTTTCGAGCGCGAGGTTGTGGCGGCGAAAGCCGTGGATGAACAGCCGCGCGTCACCGCCTAGGCCAAGCTGCGCCGCGATGTCGCGCTGCACGAGCGGCGTCGCCGTCGCCGTGAGCGCGATCACCGGCGCTGGGCGCAGCGCCGGCAGGCGTTGCCGCAGGAGTCGGTAGTCGGGACGGAAGTCGTGGCCCCACTGCGAGATGCAATGCGCCTCGTCGACGGCGATCAGCGCCAACTGGCGCCGCGCCAGCAGCTCCGGAAAGCCGGACACGCCGAGCCGCTCCGGGGCGATGAACAAGAAATCGAGCTTACCGTCCAGGTAGTCCGCGCAAACCTGACGCGACTCGGGTCGCGGACGAGCCGAATGGATGCGCTCGGCGCGCAGCCCCTGCGATCGCAGCCGAGCCACCTGGTCCTCCATCAGCGCGATCAGCGGGCTGATGACCAACGTCGTACCGCCGCGCGCCAGCCCCGGCAGCTGGTAACACAGCGACTTGCCGGCGCCGGTAGGCATCACCAACAGCACGTCGTGGCCGGCGGTCGCGGCCTCGCACACCGCTCGTTGATGCGCTCGAAAGCCAGAGAATCCGAAGCGCTGGCGCAGCAGCGCCTCGAGCTCGGAGCCGCTATGGGCGGGGCCAGGCTCGATAGGCAGCGCCGACCTGCTCGGCGCATCGCAGCCGGTCGCGGTTGCCGGCTTTGCCGCGAGCGTCGTCGCTTTCGGTGCTTTGGCAACCGACGCGCGGCGGCTCGGACTCGGGCTCGGACTCGGACTCGGACTCGGACTCGGGCTCGGACTCGGGCTCGGACTCGGGGTGGGGCTCGGGCTCGGGCGCGCGGCGCGGGCGGGCTTCGAGGCGGAATCGCCGGCGAGCGGCGGTAGAATCGGCGGGACGCGACCGACGACGGCGGTCACGTACTGCTCGATGCGCTTCAGGAAGTCCGGGAGCGCGGCTTGTCCGCGCGCGACCGCCTGCAGCCGCGCTTCCCAGGCGCCGGTCATGGCCGCGCTCTTCACGTCGGGATCGACGACCGCGATCAGGCCGATCCCTCGCTCGGTCGCGTGCAGAGCCTTGCCATCGCGCGTCGCGTAGCCGCGAGTGAGCAACGTCTCGATGATGCTGGCGCGCGTCGCGGGCGTCCCGAGGCCGCTGTCTTTCATGGCGTCGGACAGCTCCTTTTCGTCGAGCGTCTTGCCCGCGGTTTCCATGGCTGTGAGCAGCGTCGCGTCGTTGAGGGGCGGGGGCGGGCGCGTCGTCTTCTTGACCGCCTTGGCGTCGAGAGCTCGCGTCCTTTGACCGCGCGCCAGCCCGGGTGGCAGGGTCGAGGCGCCCGGGTCGGTCTCGTCGCCGCCTTTCTTCGCGCTTTTTTCGCGGGGAGGCCTGATCTCGCCGACGTCGAGCACCTTCCAGCCCCGCTGCTCGATGGCGGTGCCGTGGCTGCGGAAGCAGTCGAGGGGCGCCGGGGCGTCGAGCGGGCGAACCTCGGTCAGCACCGTCGTCGCGGCCCACACGAAGTCGTCGTGCCAGGCCTGCAGCAGCCGCCGGCACACGAGATCGTAGAGCTTACGCTCGTCGGCGCTGAGCGCCTTGCCGTTGGCGGACGCGGTGGTCGGGATGATCGCGTGGTGGTCGGTCAGCTTGGCGTCGTCGACGAAGCGGCGTGACAGCGGGCGCTCGCCGGTACCGTCGGCCAGCTGCGCGGCGTACGGGGCGGCGATGCTGCCTACGATGTCGGGCAGACCGCGCGCCACCTCATTCGATAGGTGCTGGCTGTCGGTGCGCGGATAGCTGATGAGCTTGTGCCTTTCGTACAAGGCTTGCGCCGCGTCGAGCGTGCGCTGCGCCGAGAAGCCGTAGAGGCGGTTGGCGTGTCGTTGCAGCTCCGTCAAGTCGTAGAGCAACGGCGGCGGGAGCCGCTTGGTCTGCGAGCTGACGTCGGCGATCTGCGCGCGACCGGCGCGGGCGCGTTCCACGATCGCCTGCGCGAGCTCGCCCGACGCGGGCAGCCGCTGGGGGTGCAGCTTGGCTTGCGGATCGAACCAAGTGCCCTCGTAGCTCTGGCCTTCCGGCGCGGAAAAGCTGGCCAAAACCTCCAGGTAGTCTTCGGGAACGAAGTCACGGATGGCAAGCTCGCGCTCCACCAACATCGAAAGCGTTGGTGTCTGCACGCGGCCGACCGAAAGCGGCGCATCGAGCGCCAGGCCATAGGCGCGCGATAGGTTCATGCCCACCAACCAATCCGCGCGGCTGCGGCCGAGCGCGGCGTTGGCGAGGTGATCGTAGTCGCTGGCCGGTCGCAGCTTGCGCAGGCCCTCGCGGATCGCGCCATCGGTGAGCGACGAGATCCAGAGGCGACGAACCGGTCGCGTGCAGCGGGCGGCTTCGTAGATCAGCCGAAAAATCAGCTCGCCCTCGCGGCCGGCGTCGGTCGCACAGATCACGGACTCGACGTCAGGCGCATTGATGACTCGCCGCACCACCTCGAACTGATCGCGGGTTGCCGGAAATACGCTGAGGGGCCAGCGCTCGGGCAGCAGCGGCAGGTCTTCGCGCCGCCACCGCTTCCATTCCGGGCGAACGCCTTCGGGCTCGGCGAGCCCCACCAAATGACCGATGGCCCAGGTCACCACGTAGCCGTTACCCGAGAGCGTGCCGTCGCCGCGGCGGGTCGCGCCGAGCACGTTCGCCAGATCGCGCCCGACGGACGGCTTCTCGGCGACGACGGCGACGGTCATGAACGCCGCTCTTTACCGCAGCTTTGCCGTGCACGCTGCCCGGAACGTCTTCACCCGGACAGACAAAGTCCGGGGGGCGTCCTGCGGGGCTTGCGAGGCCGGCGCTGGTTTCGTGTTACTTGCACGTTCCATGTCGAACGACGCGGGCGGCTTTGCCGGGTGGACCAAGTTGCCGCTCTACGCGCGCATCATGCTGTGCATGGTCCTCGGCGTCGTAGCCGGTTTGGTGTTCGGCCCCGCCACCAAGCCGCTCGACTACATCGCGCAGCTCGTGCTTCGCGTGCTGGGCGCGCTGGCCCCGGTTTTGATCTTGGTGGCGGTGGTGCAGGCGATCATGACGGCCGAGATCCGCGGCCGCGTCGCGCTACGTATCGCCGGCTTGCTCGTCGTCAATACGACGATCGCGATCTTGATCGGCTTGTTCGTGGCCAACGTCGTGAGGCCGGGCGCGGGTGCGGCGTTGCCGCGCCCCGCGCACGCGCCGCCGGTCGCCACGCATCTCGTCGCGCAGCTGCTCGACAACGTGCCCGACAGCTTGCTGAAGCCGTTCGTAGAAAATCGCGTGCTGGGGGTCGTGCTGATAGCGCTCGCTTTCGGCGTCGCCAGTCGCCGCCTGAGCGGAGCCCAGCGCCGGCTCGCCGAAGACATCGTCGGGCTGGGCTTCAGCACGATTCTGGAGATCTTGTCGTGGGTGATCGCGGTCGTGCCGTTTGCTGTCTTCGGCAAGGTGGCGAGCATCATCGGCAACCATGGCTTCGAGCCATTCGTCGCCTTGGGCAAGTTCGTGGCGGCGGTGCTGCTCGCGTTGCTACTGCAAACTATCTACTACCTAGCGCGTATTCGCGCCGGGTCTTGGGTACGTCCGCTAGCGCTGCTACGTGGCACCCGCGACGCGCTCGTCATGGCCTTTTCGACCGGCAGCTCGACGATGACCATGCCCGTGACGTTCGAGCGCCTAAAATCCCCGGTCGGCCTCCGTCAGCAATCGGCCAGCATGGGCGCGCTGGTCGGCTCGAACTTCAACAATGACGGCACGGCGCTGTACGAAGCCATGGCCGCGCTGTTCGTCGCTCAGCTCTTGGGGGTCGAGCTGTCGCTCGCGCAGCAGGTGCTCATCGTGCTGACGTCGGTGGTCGCGTCCGTCGGCGCGGCCGGCATCCCGGAAGCCGGGCTCGTGACGATGACGCTGGTGTTTAGCGCCGTCAAATTGCCGATCGAGTACATCGCGCTCCTTCTGACCGTCGATTGGTTTTTGGATCGCTGTCGCACCGTGATCAACGTGCTCGGTGACATGACGGTGGCGTGCTTGCTCGACGGGCGCACGCGCGCCGACGCGGCCATCGCCCGAGAAGTCACCGCGCGTCAGTCGGGACCGCCGACCGACGCCGACCCGACGAAGACCTAGCCCGTACGCCGGTCAAAACACGGCCGCGATCGCGCCCACCGACAGCGAGAATGATGGCCGATCGAGCGTCGCGATTTTTCTACCTGCAATGCGAACACTCGGCGCGTCGAACGCCACCGCGCTGCCCAGGCTCGCGTAGACTCCGAACGATCGGGCGAGCCACCAGGCCGCGCCGGCGGTGGCTTGAGCCGTGACGCTCCCGTGCGTCGGATGAAGACCGCGATAGCCCGGTGCGCCCTGGCCCTTGACGTCGAAGGCGGCGTACCCGACGCCAGCGCGCGCGAACAACTCGAGGGCGAGGGCGGGGCGGATGCGTCCACCAAGCTGGAGCGTGAGCGCGCGGCGTTGTACCTTGGCGTCGCCCTCGTCGGCGTCGAGCTCGAGCGTACCGAAGCTGGTGTCGAAGGCGATCGCGAGGAACCCCCACCGCGGCCCTACCCACAAACCGACTTGGCCGCCGAAGTTGGTGCTGGCGTCGGGATCGAGCGCCAGCTGGGGACCGAGCCAGGCGCCGAGCGGCGCCGACGAGCCTTTCAGCGCAGCTCCCGCCGCTGTCGAGGTCGGCTGCGTGTCGCGGTCGTCGTCGGGCGGCTCCGCAGGCGGCTGCGGTTGCGCGGGAGGCTTCGGCGCCGGTTTGGTTGGCGGCTTGACCGCCTCGCTGCTCGTCTCTTCGCTCGGCAGCCGGGTAAACCCGCGCACAGCTTCGGGGACGGCGCCGCGCTCGCGGCGGGCGAACTGCAACATCGCGGCGCGCAGCGTCTCGACCGCCTTGACCGCCACGACCTCTGCCGTGACCCCGGTGGCGCCGAGCTCGACACGCGCGTCGAGCGACTCGGTAGCGTGCGGAGCCCACGCGTGAATCACGATGGATCCTTCGTTTTGCTCGAGGATCAACAGCCCGTAGACGTCAGTCGGCAGGTGTGGAGGCGACCCGTTTTCTGACGGGCTAGCTGCGGTGGCGAGCGGAACGGAGCCGGTGCGCACCGAGCCGAGCCCGACCGCGAACAGCTCGCCCTGCGCGCGCACGAGCGCCTCCGAAACGAGCCGAGACGCATCCGGCGGAGCGACGAGCAGCACGCGCGCCGGCTCGCCGGCATGCGCCGGAGAGGCGAGCCACCAAACCGCCAGCACCGTCGCGAGCGAGCCTAGCCTACGAAGCTGGGAGCGCTCTGCGCGTCGCTCAGCCGTTTTGAAGTATCGCACGGGCGCTGGCAGCGTAGGCGCCCTGGGGGAAGCGCTCCAGATATTCTCTTGCCAGGGGCGCAGCGGTCGCCCGGCCAGAGACGCGTTCGGTGAGCATCAGACGCCGACCGAGCGCTTCGGCGGCATAAACGCCGCGCGGAGCCTCGCCCAGATAGATTGAAAGCCAGCGCAAAGCTTCACGCGGGCTGCCTTGCTCTTCTTGCAGGCGGGCGATGAAGAAGCTCGCCGGGCGCCCGGCTTCACTGCTCGCGAAGCGGTCGCGCAGCGCGTTGAACGCCCGCAGCGACAGCGCGCGGTCTCCCGTGTAGCGGGCGGCCTGCCCGAGCGCCTTCAGGTCGGAACCGCCGCGTGACGAGAGCACGGTGCCGACCCCCAGGGCTTCGGCCTGGCGAACGACGTCCGCGAAACGACCTTTGGCGACCAGGGCGTCCCAGCCCGGGCTGGCGGCGCCGTGGGCGGCCCGGGCCTGAGCCGCGGGAGGCACGGTCGGCACGGTCGGCACGCGCGCGGCCTCGGCCACGCCGGCGGCTTCAACTGCCGCTTCGGTCGGTGCCGGCAGCGGCGCGGTAACGGCGGCCACACTGCGAGCCACGCTGTCTTGCGCCGGCAACCGCAGGGCTTCGCCGCCAACCAGCGAACGTACCATTCCGTCGGGTCCGACGACGCGCACCTCGCCCTTTTGCATCGACAAAGAAAAGCCGGAGGCGTTCGGATCCCAGGCAAGGTCGAACTCGGTACCGACGACTCGCACTTCATACGGACCGGCCAAGAAACGGTAGCTCGTGTCGTCGTGGTGGCGCACGTTGACATGGACCTTGCCCGTAACGAGCCGCGTGAGCGCTGCGTGCTCACCTACCACGTCGACGTTGAGCCTCGAGTGGGGCGCGACGCGCAGCGAGCTCTCGTCGGTGAACGACACCAGCGCCTCGCGGTGGTCGGCGCGGATCAGCCCGCCATTGACCTGACCGCCCGCGACTTCGAAGCCGAGATCGTGGCCGCGCCACGACGAGCCGAGCGCGGCTGCCCCGGCGCTCAGGCACGCCAGCGCGGCAAAAGCGAGGCCAGTATGTCGTAGGCCCCAGTTGGCGAACGGGCTGCGCGTCGCGCGAAATGCTGCGTCGTGAATGCGAGCCCACGC
>Ga0164241_10001246_pt1 | contig 33019 bp, 22 predicted proteins | sample OricomyardsoilBY_FD_108780 | JGI IMG/M metagenome (GOLD analysis project Ga0164241, IMG submission 108780) | Backyard soil microbial communities from Emeryville, California, USA - Original compost - Back yard soil (BY) | ecosystem: Environmental > Terrestrial > Soil > Unclassified | place: USA... | reverse complement strand
TGCAGAGGCGCCGCCACCGGCGTTGCTGCTGCCTGCCGTTTGGCTAGCAACGGCTCCCGCGCCTGCCGTGCCATGGTCAGCGTTGCCACTCCCGGCGTTGACGCTTCCGTTGCCAGCGCTGGCGCTTTCGCTGCTGCCGCCTGCTGCACCCCTTCCGGCGTGACTGCTCGAGTTCGGTGTGCCCCCTGACCCACCGCGACCTGAAGCGTCAGCTCCGTCGCTCGGCCCACAAGCAGAGATCAACGCGAGGCAGATTGCCAACAGCACCCAACCCCTGTTCGACGACGTTGCGACGTGCGGTTTCACAGGCTCGAGAGAATGCACCAACTGAGCCAAGAGGTGGCGCACTGTTTCTCCCCATTCGAAGACCGAATGAGTCGCGTAGCTGGGCCAATGACAGATGCACTGCTTTTTTCTGCGGATCATCGGCTACCGAAGGTTGTCACTCAGTGGTTGCGGTGGTTGCTCTGCGCACATCAATATGGATTGTCAGTCGACGCGAGCGCCTGACCGGAGCGATAGTGGTCGGTGGCCGAAAAACGCGGCGCAGGGCTCTGCGTAGCCACGCGCGCTACGGGCAGAACCGCACGCGGCATCGGCTTGTTCTTGCGCGCAGGTTTCGCGAGCGCTGCCTCGGCCTTGCCAAGGGGTGCACGAGTCTCGGGCAACGCAATGTGAACGGACGGCAGCGGTTGCGCAACGTCCGCGACGAGCGGCGTGGGGGATGGCGACGACGCGAGCGCGACTAGGTTCGAGTGGACACTTGGTGTCAAAGTGGGCAGCGCAAAAAACACCGAACTATTCCGCCAAACGAACACGGCAGCGATCGCGAGCGCTGCCGCGAGAATCGAGACGAGCAGCGCAGGTCGACGCGGGCGCCGCGCTGCAGTCGCAGGCTGACTCTCGAACCCGCCGACGCGGTGACTCTCAGGCCCGAGCCCAGGCAGCGTCTCGAAATGCGGCCGAGCCGACACGATCGGCAGCACGCTTTCTCGCGCGGTCGTGGATGCGAGCGCGTCCCACTCTGCGTCGATAGAGGCAGTGCGCCCATGGCTTGGGTCCTCGAGACGGATGCAGCCGTGAGAGGGGACGTGAGCGTCGTCTGAGGTAGTCTCGGGGTTCGGCATTGTGGGCTCGCTTTCTCCGAGTCTGCCCAGTGCACGGCGAGTGCCAGGCCGCAAAGCGCCAATTTCTTGCGCAAATGGACCAAGCTTGGTTCGGAAGTGATGTCTACTGGCAGCACTTCCGCGCACCGCAGTCCTCAGGGGCTCGTTGGGCTCAGAGCGGCGCACAACGGGCACGACGCGACCGCGTGGGCGACGTCACGGCGATGCAAATCGAGGATCGCGCGCGATACTGCAGCGAGCTCGCGGCGCACCTCACGACGCTTGCCGGCGACCCGCGGGATCACCATGCGATCATAAGCGGTCGTCTGGTGGCGCATCCACGCGATCACGGCGGACTCGGCTCGGCGGTCGATGGCGATGCGTTCGGTGCGCGCCACGGTACCGCTGCCAACGGGCGTGGCATGCTCCGTGACTCGTCGCGCGATGCCGCGCGCCAAAGCTTCGAACTTGGGGGCGAAGCGCAGGAATTGCAGCACCTCGACCTCGAACGACACGACGTATGCCGCCTGCTCACGTTCACGGCGTGCGCCCGCGGCTGCGCGCTTCTTCGCGTACGCAGGCGTGTTCCGTTCCGCTTCGAGCGCAGACCTCGCGCTCGCGACGTTCTCACTCGGTGCCCAAAGGCCCTTGGAAAAGGCCTTGCGCCCCTTCTTCTCGATGATGGCCCACGACGGACCCAAGCTCTTCACGCGCCGCGTGAGCCCGGCATCACCCGGCGGCAAACACACCCAACCTGCAGGCGCCGTATGGCGCGAACCATCTGGAGCCAGAAACACGCGCGGATCAGCCGTCGGAGCGAACACCAAGCCAGTCGTCATCGAGCCCGCGGGATAGCATGTTCCGCATTCCAGGAGGGGGCGATCACGCTCCAGCAGCGCACCTCGCGGCGCACCGTGTTCCCGGCGCGGCTCGAATTCGCGCGACCGCCGCGCCCCCTTTGCGAGGAGCGCGGCAGAGGCGCGATGCGTCACGGCAAGATTGGCAACGCAACGAGATCGTCGACGTACATGTCCGGGAAGCTCGAACCACCATTCTGATTCAGGAACAGCGTCACCTCCGTGCAGTTCGCCGGCACCGTGAATGTGCCCGAGAGCTGCACCCAAGTTCCGGACGGACCATTGACCAGACCCAGGAACGGGAAGTTATCCACGCCATCGCAGTGCGTCTTGACGGACAAGACGAACGGCAGACTCGATCCGGAGTTTTGCAGTGCCCAGAGCGACGCGCTGTACTTGCCCGCGCCAATCGGAAACGAAAATGCCGGTCCGTTGAAGCTCGCCGTGCGCCCGCTGTTGAGCCCCGAGAAACTTCCCGAGTGTGCGAAAGTCGAGCTCTGCGCGAGCCCGCCGCCGAAAGTAAACCAGCCGCTCGTGCCAGTCTCGAAGCCCGGATTGCCCGAGAAGTTCGTCACGCTGCTCGCGTTCACGATGAGGTCGTCTACGAAGATGTCCGGATTCGTCGAACCGTCGAGTTGTTGCACGTAGATTTGCGCCGACGTGCACCCCGCAGGGATTGTGAAAGAGCCCGAGAGTTTCGACCATACGCCGGAGGCGGCGCTGGCCGAGCCGAGGAACGGGAACGAATCAGCCCCGTTGCAAGTGAGCTTGGCCGAAAGCGCGAGCGTGATCGCACTGCCCGAATTTTGCAGCGCGAAAACGCTCACGTCGTAGCTCGCTGGACCGGGCGGCAAGCCGTACGACGGCCCCATGAAGTTCGCCGTACGGTTTGTGCTCACGCCAGCAAAACTGCCGCCATGAACGAATGCATTCGTCTGCGACACGTTGCCGCCAAAGGGGACCCAACCGTTCGCGCCCAGCTCCCAATCACCATTGCCAGCTAGGTTCGTGCGTTGCGGCGGCGGGAGCGGAGGAAGAACCGGAATCGAGAGCCGCTGCTGAACCGACACGTCATCCACGATCTCGTCGATCGCGGATGACGGGCCCTCGAAGTACATGATGAGTTGCGACAAGTTGTTGCATTGCGGAACCACGTAGCTTCCGCTCAGCTGAATGAAGCCCTGATCGTTCGCGGTGCCGCTCGCGACACTCTTGAACGACTGAGTGCCATCACACACGGAGACCACCGTGAGCGAGACCGGCGCGCTCGCGGCGCCGCTCACGCGGATCCACCCGCTCATCAGATACGTCGCTCCGTCCGTCGTGACCGGGTGCAAGAGATTGTAGCCAGGGCCCATGAAGGTCGCGGTGCGGTTCGTCGTCAACATGCCGCCGTTGCCGCTGTGGGCGACGTTGCTCGGCAATAGCGTCGGGCTGCCAAACGGGAACCAGCCAGAAGTGCCAGCCTCGAAGTTTCCGTTCGTGACGACGTTCGGACCGAGCGGCTCGCCAACGGTGCGTAGCGCCGCATCGTCGATCAAGAGCTCGATTCCTGGCTCCGGCCCCTGGGCGTAGAGGACGGCTTGTGTGATGTTGCAGAGCGGCAGCGTGAGCGTGCCGTCGAGCGCGGTGAACTCGCGCTTTGTCGCCGTACCAGAGGCGATCGAAATGAACGTCGGAGCCGAGCCGTCGCAAGTGATCTTTGCGGTGAGCTCCACCGGCTGGCTCTCGTCGCGCTTGCCGCTCCTGCCACGGTGGTCGCACTTCTCGCCGTCGATCGAGACGAACGCAGACGCTTCGTAGATGAAGCCGGGTCTGACGACCGAGGTCACGTCGATGGCGGGGCCTTGGGAGGTGTCACCGCGGTCGCGCGCGACCAAAGCGTTGTCACCCGTGTGCGATTCTTTCACGACGCTGACCGCCGGGATGCCAAAGCCGGACCAGCCGTCGGAGCCTACCTCGAAACTGCTGTTGGCGATCAGGTTCGGCGGAGTCCCCTCGGGGTCCGTCGGCACGCCCTCGAAGCCATCGACCATCGCGTAGTACGCTGGCTTGCGCCCGTAATTGTCGTCGAGCTCGAGCGGATCGTCGGCGCCGAACGTCGCGTCGATCCAGGAATATTTGTCGGTGTAACCCCAAGTCGTCACCGCCTCGCACAGCGGCGTTGCGGTGCAAGCCGCGACGACGCGGTGGTAGATCTGCTTTTGCAACGCGAGCTTGTCGGCGCGCGTCCCGATCACGTTGCGCACCTGCACGTCGAGCTCACTGATGTTCACGCGCAGGCCGAGCTTGGTGAAGCGCGCGAAGTTATCGCGGATTGCCCGCTCTGACGGCGGGAACCGGGCATCGACGTGGAATTGGAAGCCGACACCGTCAATCGGCACCCTGCCGTTCACGAGGCTTTGCACCAATGTGTACACCGCGTCCGACTTGGCGTTTTGCACCTCGGTACCGTAGTCGTTGTAGAAGAGCTTCGCCTTCGGGTCGGCCTTGCGCGCTCGTCTGAACGCTGCTGCGATGTAGTCGGCGCCAAACGCGCGTGAAAACACGGAGTCGCGTAAGTGCGCGCTGTCGTCGATGGCCTCGTTGACCACGTCCCAAGCGCGAAGCTTTCCGCGGTAGCGGCCAACGACGGTATCGATATTGGCGTTGATTGCAGCCTGGAGAGCCGCGGGCGAGAGCGACGCCGTGATGAACGGCGGCAGCTGCTGATGCCAGATCAGCGTGTGGCCCTTGATCTCCTGATGCGCCGCCTGCGCCGCACGGACCACCGCATCGGCTTGAGTGAAGTCCCAGTGGGCGGTGTCGACGGGTTGTAAGGTGCCCCACTTCATGGCGTTTTCTGGGGTCACGTACGTGAATTCGTTCGCGAGCGTCGATACGTAGGTCGGGTCATTCGCGAGCGCAGCGTTGTTCGAGGCCGCGCCCACGAGCCGCCCGCTTTCACACGCCGACCGCCCGAGCGCAAACGCGGGATCTCGATGCGCCGTGCACGGTGTTGGCGAGCCATCGTCGTCACCCTGACATTGTTTGACCGCGAGCGAGGTGCTGCTCGTCGGCTCGTCACCCCCACCAGTGCCAGCACATCCAATGACCATAGTGCCTAAAACTGCCCACAAGCCCTTGAATCGTCCCATGCTCGCCAATCTAACTCAAAAACAACTCGATTTATCGTGACGAGACATGCCCGAGCGCAGATCAGTAGTTACCCATGAGGGTGAATCACACCCCGTGATGGTTCTCCGCACACGCGGCATCTGCGCGCAGAATCGAGCGTCGGTTTCGCACGATTCCACTGTGTTCTCACTCGCTTCGCGCAGAAATGGGCGCGCGGGCGAGTCGCGCGATTGCGGTGTTCACCCTCGGGTCTGAAGACCGCAATCGAGCGATTCTTGCTGTCCGAGCACTGGAGTCGTGTCGGCTCATCAACGATGACTTGGGCTGTGCCACGAAGCCGGTACCTCGTGCCGCCGAGCCTCAGCGGGGCCGGCCCCACGACTCTGCAGCACACGCGCGGTCCCTGATTGGCGCGAAAGCTAGCACGACGCCGAGGTAATCACCGATCCGAATGGCCGTCAGCGCAACATCGCCGTTCGCTGTTTGGCAGCAACTTCAACGACCAGCTTGGCACCGGCACCTGGATGCATCGAGGGGTGCGTTCACGCGACCGGCGTTCGATGCTGCTCGGGCTCAGCGGGACAATCACGCTCGCGCGCCGGTTGGGCTCCAATGTAGGAGAGCCTGTCGCGTCTGCAATTGTCGCGGAGATTTCGCCAGATCGACAGATCGACAGATCGTTGATCTTCGTCGAGGGTCCTCCGACACTGAAGGGTATGCGCATAGCAAGCTTCGAGGTCTTGGTGTTTGCACTCGCGCTCGGCTGCTCGGGCACGAACGAGGGCTCGACCGGTTCGGCGCACGGGGGCACGGCCGGGCTCGGAGGCTCGCCTGCGAGCGCGGGCGGCGCGATCGGTCAATCTGGCTCCGGGGCGTCGGCTGCTGGCGCTGCGGGCACGCAAGCAGAGGCTGGCAGCGGTGGGAGCCAGAGCGGAAATGCGAGCGGCGGCAACAGTGGCAACAGCGGCAGCTCTGGGCGCTCGAATGGCGGCGCCACAGGGGCGAGCGGCGCCAGCGGTGGCTCGGGGGGCTGCGTGCAGAACCTCGCGTGCAAGCTGTCCCCGCCGCCGAGTACCGGTGACATCTATCAAGACTGCGTTGATCGCATCAATCAGTTCCTTACGCAGTGCGCGTGCTTACCCGCGCTCACGCGGCGAACGGACGGTGAGGCCTGCGCGAACCAGATGGCCGAATATGACGCCACTCAGAACAGCGCACATGCGGGAGCCATCGCGAAAATCTGCGTGCCAGGCGGTTCACAAAACGAGTGCCCTGGCTACGCTTCCAACAACCAGGTCATCGGGCTGTGCTTGCAACAAATGTGGGATGAAGGACCGCCACCCATGACCCCGTGCACGGGTACTTGCTACGAGGATCACGGGCACTTCATCAACATGACCGACAAAAACGTCATGCAGGTAGCCTGCGGCTTCTACACGACTTCGTCCGGTAAAGTGTGGGCGGTGCAAAACTTCTCGCGCTGACCGACACGGATCACGCAACGGCGACGTGACGAAGAGCGTGCTCAGCGCGCCGACCGAGTGGACCGGCGCACTGAGCAGCTGGCGCATACCCGCCACGCGCTGAGCGCGGCGCGCAGGATCAAGTGGGCGAGTTATCGCCAGTACCGAACACGAGGCAGTTCTCGTACGCCGTCTTCTTGGCAGCGCACGCCGTCGCTTGCGGGCGGTTGCCGAAGATGCCGTAGTCGTCCGGCCCGTTGCACGTCCAGTTGGTAGTGCCCGGGACGGTCGCGCTTTCGCAATTTTGCCAGGTGCTCCACTCGTCCTTGCAACCCGGAACGAAGTCGTCGACGAAGTGACCCCAGTCGGCGCAGTAGGCGACGCATTGGTCAGACTCTTCAGTCCTCGGGCAGCCTGAGCGCAGCTGAGCACGGCATTGCAGGACGCAGCCGCTGTCGACCGCTTGAGCCGCCGTGCAACGGGGCGAGGTAGACGTCGCGTTCAACGTGACGGACGGGTTGTTGTCGGGCGCGAGCGTCCAGCTGGCGGTCTGCGCAGCCGTGAAGTCGACCCCGAAACCGAACGCATGCACGCCGGGCTCGAAGCGAGCCGGGCGGAGATTCGTGGTGTCACGCGCCGACGCGTTCTTGGTACCGTAGGGGACCGTGACGCCGACGCCGTTGTCGTTCTGATAGCCAAAGATCGCGGTCAGTGACCCTTGAGGATTCGGCGTCACACAAGCGAACGTCGGCTTCAGCACGTCTTGACCGCCGCGCTTGTAAGACAAATCCAAGAACGGCAAGTACGAGTCGATGCGCGCGAAGAGGTTGTAGTCTTCGCAAGAGAGGCCGGTCCAGTTGCCGACGCCGGCAACGTAGTCCTGACCGAATTGGTTCAGAATGAGCGGGCCGCCCGAGTCACCGAAGCAACCGTTCGACCACGGTGCCGCACCGTTCGTCTTCAACCAAGCGTCGCGAATCGCCGGGTCGAGCACGCCGGGATTCGGATCATCAGGGTGATAATCGGCCGCGGTCGGCGACCCCAGCGTGATGGTGCGCCCGCTGCGCTCCGTGCCGTAGCCTGCACCAGTCGTCGGTGTGGGCGCCGAGTTGGACCCCCAACCGGTGATGGTCATCTGCACGTTTGCATTCACCCGGTTGCGATAGAGCGGAAGCGGGTCGAACGGCGGCTTGCGATCCAGGAACACTACAGCGATGTCAGCACGGTTGAGATTGCCGTCGTAATTCGGGTGAATCTGCCAAGAGTCCGCTTCCGACCAGTGCGATGGCGCGCCAATGGGCGGCGCCTTGAGACCGAACTCGCCACCACCTTTGGGCGTGAGCTCAGCCAGATCCTGTTGGTAATTGTCGCCGTAATAGATGAACACCTGCACGAGGTTCGGAGGCATGCAGTGCGCGGCCGTAACCACCACGCGCGGCGCGTAGTAGGAGCCCGAACAAATTTCCACGCCGCCGCTGGACAGGACGCCGTAGAACATGACCACTTGATCGCGACCGGTATTCGATGTCGCTCGGATGATTTCGTCGGATTTCGTGCCGAACTGTTCATTCCCTTTTTCGAACGGTTCGTTCCCTCCGCCGCTGCAGGCAGCGACTGACAACAACGACAAACCACACAAAAGCCAATAGGCAGTCTTCCTAGATCCCATTCGCATTTCTCCTCCGTTTGGTTGTGTTTCCCGCAGGGGCGCGCACCATAACGCAATTATGGATATGAGAAGTGCTTTTCTAACTCGACAGGATCATGGGCCGGATTAATACGTGACGGGGTCGCGGAGGGCCGGCGACATGAGTGCAATCTTCCGATGACTGGCGACGACGGCCTTGTAGCTTTCCTACCGCGACGGATTGGCGTCCGAGTGTGGCGCGCGCAGGTTCCGCACCACCTCATCACCAACCTCACGCACCGCCTCGGCCAAGGTTCGAGTGAGTGTTTCGGCGAGCCGCTGAGCGGAGTCCGCGCCTGCCCGTTGCACGAGCGGTTGCTGTAGCTCCAAACTGCGCTCGATCACCGAACGGCGCTCGTCGCGCACGCTGAACGTGATCGCGACGCGCGCTTTCGTCGGCTGCCCGCGCAGCTCTTCGAAGGCCGTCAATTCTACGTCCAGGATTGGTGTGTCTCCAGCAACGATGCGCGTGAGCCCGCGTTCCTCGAAGAGATCGCGTTCCAGAGCGCGACGGAGATACGCTTCGGGATTCTCGCTCCAGCGTTGGTCTTCGTAGAAGCCCATTTCGGTGCCGCCGACGCGGTACGCGATACGCTCGTCGAGGTGCGATGCGGCAGAGACCTGGCCCAGGCGCAACTCGAGTCCGGCTGGCGCTGCTGGGGAGCGTTCAGCCGCCACTGGGTCGGGGCTGAAATAGCGGGGCGTCACCACTTCGGCTTTGGAGGTCAACGCGCAGCCAGTCGTGAGTAGCGCGAGAGCGCAACGAGCAACGACGTCCCGTCCCATACCGTTCGCGAAGCGGCTCATGGCTTTGCTTTCTGTGCTCGACCTTTGAGCAACATGTCCGGATCGCGATCCAAATCGTCCGCGAGCCGCTTGATCGAGTGCGCCGCCGCCCTCACCTCGCGCAGAGTCAGCTCCAGCTCCGGACCCAGACTGCGTGCACCGCGCGCCACGTCACCGATCGCGTCTGCGCTGCGTTCAGCGTTGTGAAATAGTCCTTGTTCGCCATCCAAACGTGTCAGAAGCGCGTTGGTTCGGACGAGCACGCCGTTGAACTCCTTCAAGTTGGCATCGGCTTCAGCCGAGAGCTGGGCAACGTTCAGGGCCTTCAATTGTTTGGATAGTTCTGCCAAGGAGGCGTTGGCTTGGTTCATGGTCTCCGTGGCGCGATCGGGCAAATGACCGGCTTGGACTTGCTCGGCGACCAGGCGCACCTGTGACATCGCGCGCGCCGCTTCATCTGCAATCTCGGGAAAACGATTGGCCGTCTTGGTAACCGTGTCTTCTAGACTTTTCATGGTCGAAGACGCCGTCGGAATGTAGTTTGCGGGGGTATCGAAGGGCAGCGGTTCAACCGGGTTGGTCTTGGGATCGAAGAAGTCGATCAGCACGAAACGCACACCGGTGATCCCGGTCTGTGCGAGCTGCACGCGCAGACCGGGTGGCAACTTCGTCTTCTTCAACCCGGTCGCCGATATTCCTAGATCGAGGCGGCTCACCTGCTCGACGCCTAGTTCACTGGTCACCTGCACGTGGCGTAAGTCGCGGGCGATATCGATGCTCGACACTCGCCCGACCGTGACTCCGCGAAACTTCACTGAGGTTCCGAGTTCCAGGCCTTGCACCGATTCGTCGAAATAGCTGACGACTTCGACCGTCTTTTTGCCCCAGCTGCGCGCGCCCAGCAAAAGCAGCGCTGCTAGCGCCACGCCGCAACCGACCAGCACGAACAGGCCCAACTTCCAACGGTTCGTTCCTACTGCCACTGGGGAACACTCGCTTCTCGGTTGAAGAATCGGCGCACGCGCGGGTCGTCGCTTTGGTTGCGGAGTCGTTGTGGCTCACCGCGCGCAATGATGCTGCGCGTCTCTCGGTCCAGCATGATGCAATGCTTGCCGACCTTGAAAATGCTCTCGAGCTCGTGGGTCACCATCACGACCGTCAAGCCAAGGTTGCGATTCAGAGCCAAAATCAGCTCATCCAGCTCGACCGCGCTGATCGGATCGAGACCGGCGGAGGGTTCGTCCAAGAAGATCAAATTGGGCTCGAAGGCCATCGCCCGAGCGATCGCTGCGCGTTTGCGCATGCCGCCCGAGAGCTCCGCGGGCAGCTTTGCTTCTGCGTCCTCCAGCCCGACCAACGCGAGCTTCGCACGCACGATGGCGTTCACTGCCTCTACCGGCAGGTGCGTCCACTCTTGCAGAGCGAAGGCGACGTTTTCACCCACGGTCATGGAACTGAACAACGCGCCGGACTGAAACATGACGCCAAAGCGCGGGGCCGCACCCACGAGCTCGGGTTTGCCCACGCCCGCAATACGGATCTCGCCCGAAAGCGGCGCCTCCAAGCCGATCAAGTGGCGCAGCAAAGTAGACTTGCCGCAACCGCTACCGCCCAAAATAACGAAGATATCCCCGCGCTCGACGTCGAAGTTCGCGTCGCGAAGCAATATGACCTTGCCGTAGCCAATCGACAGATCACGCACGCTGATCAGCGGTTTGGTCATATGCCGAACACTCCGAATACGACGGTGAACAGCGCGTCGAGCAAAATGAGCGTGAACAAGATGGACACCACTGCGCTCGTGGTTCGACGGCCCACGCCCTCCGCGCCGCCCGAAGTGGCCAGCCCCTGCTGGCATGAAATAAGGGCGATGGCCGCACAAAACACGATTGATTTGATTACGCCCGAGATGATGTCCGAAGCTTTGACCGCGCTCTGCAGCTGGATCAAAAAGCTAGTCGGGGTGATGTCGAGTGAAAAAGAAGCCACGAGTGCTCCGCCGCAAATGCCGATGGCGTCCGCCATCAGCACCAAAATTGGCGCGAGCAAAATCAAGCCGACCATGCGCGGAATGACCAAAAAGGGCAGCGGGGAAAAGCCCAGAGTCCGCAATGCGTCCACTTCTTCGGACACCTTCATCGTACCGAGCTCCGCGGCGAACGCTGCGCCGGAACGGCCACAGATGATGATTGCCATCATCAATGGTCCGAGCTCGCGGGTCATCGACACCCCGACCAGGTCAGCCACGTAGATACTGGCTCCAAATTGCTTGAGCTGCCCCGCACTTTGGTAGGCCATCACAAACCCGATCAGGAAGTTGATTAGGAGCACGATCGCGCTGGCGTCTGCGCCCGCCCGCTCGATCGTCAAACCGACATCGCGTAGATTGAGGCTCTTCGGGTGGCGCAAGACGTGAACGGTCGAAACCAGCAGCCGGCCCAAGAAATCGAGAATTTGCTTGGCTTCGTCGATCAGATTGAGTGTCGCAGTACCGACTTGCGCGATGGCGTTCGTCGGGCGGCGTTTGGCGCGTTTGTGACGTGCTCTCCTTCGACCGCCATAGAGCGTGACGATGCGCCGGACTTCTTCACTGCCTCCGACGAACTCGCTACGCACCCTGCGCTCGCGAAGATCCGTTCGAAGTTGAACCAGAAGCGCCATACAGGCGCCGTCAATGAGCAGAATTTGCGACAGCTCGAGGTCGAGACTCTGTATGTCATCGAGGTGCGTCAGCGTCTCACTGATGCGCTTCCAGAGCGCAGCGGCGTCTTCGATCGTGATCTGGCCGCCCAGCGCGATGCGTGCACTCGTCGGGCTGATTTCGGTGCGCTCCCAGGTGAAGCGCTGCAGCATGCCCGCGACCAAGCTCAGTCGCTCGTCGAAGACCAAGGAAGGCCGGTCGAGTGTCTGTCCGTCAACCATGACGCACGATCAGTCGGCACAGCGCCCAACGCTCGACAGCTTGCGCTCCTGTCTCGACCGCACAGGCAATGAGACAATTTGCGCCGCTCGCCCGTCGCACTCGTGTCGGATTTCGAGCAGAAATGTTGGCGAGAACCAAGCAAGCCATCGAGCGTGACTCGATTGCACTCTCTGTGCCTGACAATTGCCGGCGCGTCCCCCCCGCGTTCTGGTGATGAGCCCGCTCGCAAGCTACGCGACGTATCGCGCGCTCCACGCCCGCTAACCAAACCAGATCTTTTTTTGATGGTCACCCAGCCCACGATTACGCTCGCCGCTTCGGCATCGCGGACGACCCTCCCGCCGAGTGTGGCGGAATTGCGTTGCGTCATTCAGCAACGATTGGTTGCCGCCATACAACGGCAGGTTACGGTGCGCGCGATGGTGGATCTTCAGCTCCGAAACAACGTGCGCGTGATCGGCAATGGCGCGGCGACGATCATGTTTGCGCACGGCTTCGGTTGTGACCAAACGATGTGGCGCCTGTTCGCCCCCGCTTACTCGGAGCGCTATCGCGTCGTGCTCTTCGATCACGTGGGTGGCGGGCGCTCCGATCTCACCGCCTACGATCGCCTCAAATACGACTCATTGCAGGGCTACGCAGACGACGTGCTCGAACTGGCGAAAGAGTTCGGACGCGGGCCTGTATTTTTCGTCGGCCACTCCGTGAGCGCGATGATAGGCATGTTGGCTGATCTGAAGGAGCCAGCGACGTTCGCGGGCCACGTCATGGTGGGCCCCTCGCCGTGTTACATCAACGACGGCGACTACATCGGCGGGTTTACGCGCAAGGATATCGATGGCCTGCTCGAAACGCTGCAAGAGAACTACCTCGGCTGGGCCAGCAACATGGCGCCCGCGATCATGGGCGCACCGCAGCAGCCGGAGCTCGGGCAAGAGTTGACCAACAGCTTCTGTCGAACTGATCCCGAGATCGCCAAGCAGTTTGCGCGGGTCACGTTCCTCTCGGATGTTCGCGCGGAGCTGACACGGCTCAAGACCCAGACACTGATCATTCAATGCAACGACGATCTCATCGCACCCATCTCGGTGGGTGAATACATGCACCGTCAGATCCCGAGCAGCACACTCGCGATCATCGAAAACGTGGGGCATTGCCCACACCTCAGCTCGCCCGGGCCCGTCGCGGCCGCAATGGACGCCTTTCTCGAAGCAGGAGGGCATTGATTCTTGAGCCACGCGGCGCCGCCCGTCGAGCCGGTCGTGGCGCTCGAGCAAGCTCCCTGCGGTCTGATGCATACCGCCGCCGACGGCACGTTTCTGTGGGTAAATCACACGTTCTGCGTTTGGCTCGGTCGGGACGCGGACGCGCTCGTCGGGCGGGTGCGGTTTCAAGATCTGCTGAGTATGGGTGGGCGCATCTTTCACCAGACGCACTGGGCCCCGCTCCTACAAATGCAAGGTTCCGTCTCCGAGGTGAAGCTCGAGCTGACCCGAGGTGACGGCACGGCCATCCCGATGGTGCTGAACGCCATCCGCCAAGAGCGACAAGGCGTCGTCACTCATCAGCTCGCGGCGTTCGTCGCTCGCGATCGCGACCAGTACGAGCGAGAGCTGGTACAGTCACGAGTCCGTCTCGAGCGCGCGGTCGCGGAGTCGGTCCGGCTGCAAGCGCAGGCCAACGATCGCGCGTTGCTCGCAGAACAGATGATCGGCATCGTCAGCCACGATCTGCGAAACCCATTGTCAGCGATTCGTATGGGCGTCACCTTGCTCGAAAGCGAACCGCTCTCATCCGCTCAGCACGAGGTGCTGAACCGGATGAGTCGCTCGGTCGACCGCTCCGCAAAGCTCATCACCGACTTACTTGACTTCGCGCAAGCGCGGCTCGGTGCAGGCATCTCCGTCAACGTCGAAACGATCCCTGGTCTGCACTGTGTGGTTGCTGAAACCATCGACGAACTCGCGTTGATCTACCCGCAACGGGCAATCGAGCACGTGCGGCTCGGCAGCGGGCCGTGCGCGGCGGATCCGCATCGCCTCGCGCAGCTTTTGGGCAACCTCGTCTCGAACGCGATGGCGTACGGATCACCGGATACCCCAGTCGTGGTGACCAGTTCGATCGATGAGGACTCGATTTCAATTGCCGTTCATAATGATGGCGAGCCCATCCTTGAAGCCTCGCAAGCCAAGATGTTCGAGCCGCTGTCTCGTGGCACCAACGCGGCGAGTGTGAACCGCAGCATCGGCCTCGGTTTGTTCATCGTCAGCGAGATTGCCAAAGCTCACGGCGGGAGCGCGATGGTGCGCTCGAGTGCGGGCGAAGGCACGACCTTGACCGTGCAGCTGCCACGCCACGGACCAACGATGCGCGCGGTTGCAGTGACAAACCACTCCGCCGAGTAGCAACTCGGGCGCGCGACTGCGGCGCTCGAAAATCACGGCCACGTTATCCAACTCGACTGGGGCAGGATTGCGTGCGTCACCGAGCACAGAGGCGCGCACTGAGCGCGGCTTGCATACGCCCGAGTCGGTGGTATCGATTCACTGCCTGATCGCGGACGCCGTTGGTGCAGTTGCCTGCGTCAGTGGTGAGAAGGGCGACGCACGCCGGTTGTGGCCCCACCGGTTGCGAGCCTGGTTCGTCCGAATGCACTCCGAGCCTCTGACAGCAGTGAGCATTTCAACACGTGCGATGGGTCAGCCGCGCGTCCAACCCGGCCTTTCACTGACGACACTCAGCACATGCAAAAGCACACCAGGATTCGCCGAGGAATTCCCATCATTGCCACACTCACTGCGCTCAGCTTGGGCGTGAGCATTTCGTGTTCGTCGAGCTCAGATAACGAGTCGGGAGGCGGGCAGCCACAGAGCGGTACGTCAGGCATGGGCGGCGCCGCAGGTGAAGACACGAGCTTGGGCGCACCTGCTGGCGGGAGCGGTGCGACTGGCGGCTTACCAGATTTGGCAGTGTCCATGGCAGGTGACTCTTCTGGCGGCGAGGGAGGTTCTGCCGAGGTTTGCGACGCACAGGTGCGAGAAGGCCAGCGCGTACCGGTCGATATGTATTTCCTCGTCGATTCATCCGGCTCCATGAATGATGCCGTTTCGGGCGGGACCAAGTGGGAAGTGGTCTCGTCCGCGCTGACTGGGTTTCTCCAGGATCCCCGAAACGCCGACACCGGCGTCGGGCTTGGGTACTTCCCATCTGTCACGGGTTCGTGCACCTCGGGCCAGCCTGGCTGCTTGTGCATCCCCTTGGTGAACCTGTGCATCCAGACGGGAGGTGGCTCGTGTAGCGTCAGCGATTACTCGACGCCCGCGGTGCCTCTCGCGGTGCCCGCCCAAACAGCCAGCATCGTCAGCAGTATCGAGTCACACGACGTCGGAGGAGGCACACCGACCCGCCCTGCGCTCGAAGGCGCACTCGAATATCTGAGTGGCTGGGCTAGCAAGCACCCAGAGCGCAAACCGCTGCTGGTGTTGGCCACGGATGGTGAGCCCGTGGGCTGTGAGCCCAATACTCCCCAAGACATTGCAGACCTCGCGGCGCGCGCGCTCACTGGACCGAACGCGATCCGGACGTTCGTGATTGGCGTGGGCAGCTCGCTCGTCAGTCTGAACCTGGTCGCGCAAGCGGGCGGCACGGACCGCGCATTTTTGGTCGACACTGGCGGGGATGTCGCCAAAGAATTTGGCGATGCGCTCGATCAGATCCGTGGCACCGCGTCCTCGTGTGACTTCACCATCCCCGCGGCAACTTCCGGCTCGGCCCCGATTGACCCGACCAAGGTAAACGTCAGCTACGTTCCGAATGGGACGAGCACCCCCACGCGAGTGCCGCAGACCTTCATGGGCGATCCCAGCAACTGCGATAGCAACGGCGGTTGGTACTACGACGATCCTGACTCGCCCACGATGATCAAGCTGTGCGACGCGACCTGTCGGGCGCTGAGCACGGGCGCCATCCAAGTGGAGTTCGGGTGCGACACGGTCGAGCAGCCGCCCCCACGCTGACTGGAGTGATTTACCGCGGTCGTCGCAGCCGCTGTACGAGCATGACGACAGCGAGCACGAGTGAGCCCACGAGCACACCGACGACCAAGTCGAAAAGCGGCGGCAACAACCGGGTAAGCGCCGCGCCAATACCGCCCACAGTTGCAGCAGCGTCGACGAGGTGATGCAGCAGATCGTGGGCAAAGGGCAAACCGTGAGCCAGGATGCCACCTCCGACGAGGAACATCGCGATCGTGCCGGCGACTGACAGGGCCTTCATCAGCCAGGGCGCCGCGCGCAATATCGCAGAGCCGAGACTGCGCTGGGCGCCATTGCCGCGCTGACTGAGCGCGGCTCCCAAATCGTCGAGCTTCACGATCCCTGCGACCAAGCCGTACACGCCGATCGTCATCAACAGCGAGAGCCCGATCAGCACGAAAAGCCGAGTCGCAAACGGCGCGTCTGCCACCGTCCCGAGCGCGATGGTCACGATCTCCGCGGAAAGGACGAAGTCCGTGCGCACGGCTCCCTTCACCTTGGCTTGCTCGAGCGCAACGGGATCACTGGCCGCTTCCGCCACCGCCAAGCCGCGCTCGGCACCATCTGCGTGGTGGTCCGCCGCGCCAGGTAGAAACCGATGCGCAAGCTTCTCGCAGCCCTCGAAGCACAAGAAGCCACCTCCCACCATCAATAGCGGCGTGACCGCCCAAGGTGCGAGCGCGCTAATCGCGAGCGCGCAAGGAACCAGGATGGCCTTGTTGACGAGCGAGCCCTTCGCCACCGCCCAAACGACGGGTAGCTCGCGTTCGGCGCGCACCCCTGCCACTTGCTGCGCGTTCAACGCGAGGTCATCGCCGAGCACGCCCGCGGTCTTCTTGGTGGCCACCTTGGTGAGCACGGCCACGTCATCGAGCACGGACGCGATATCGTCGAGCAGGGCAATCAGGCTGGCACCAGGCATGGCGATACTCGTGTCCCGCGCGGCCCCGCACGTCAACGCCGAGATGACGGGTAAGTGAGAATGACAGAATCGTCAGGCCTCAGGGCCGCGGCAGGCGAATTCGGATGGCGAAGGGTCGTCGCCTCACCTCGCCTGTTCGTACGACCGCTCGAGGTTCATGAGCAAGTCGGGCAATGTCGACAGCAATGGCTCCGCTTCTGGTTGCGCCAAGAGCGTCAGAAGAAAGCGGAGTACGTGCGGCGCGCGCGACAATTCGAGCCCTGCGTTCAGTACCCGGAGCGCGGCTTCGAGGTTGGCAGACTGCAGATAGTCAGCGGCCAGACCAAAAGCGTAGCTGACGTATCGATCTTGGGCGGCGGCGGTGATTTCGTCGCGCGAGGCCTCGGGCAAGTATTGCTTCGACAGCTCGATCGCCCGGCCAATATCGCGAATTTGTGAGCCGTCGGCGAGCCCCGCCGAGGTGGTGTTGGCTCTGTGATCGCGATAGCACGCGAGCGTCTGCGGCTCGTACCACCATTGATAAAAGGTAGCCGCGCGTTTGTAAAACTCCCAGTCGGCACAATAGTTCAAGGGCGGATAATAGCCGCCCAGGTGTTCGTGCACGCTTCGGCGCAGCACGACGGCCACCGGATGTGTAGGGTTGCCGCTCCCCATGGTGTGAAGCCAATCTGGGAGCAGCCCTGCGTGGGACTGAAACGGCTGAGGTTCCCAGATGGTCGTGCCCTGAGCGTCCGTATTCACGTAACCGCAACAGGCGGCGCCAACGGTTTCGGGCTGCTCGCGCAGCGCTCGATGCAGCGTCTCGTAGAAACCCGGCAACACCCAATCGTCGTCGTTCAGGATGTGCGTCCAAATTCCACGACACAGGCAGAGACCCGCGTTCTCGGTTTTGTATGTGCCCAGGTTTTGCGGCTGTCGCACATATTCGACACGACCCTGGCCGACCTCTCTAACAATTGGCTCGAGAGCCTCGGGGCTGCAGTCGTCCATGACCAAGATTTGCATCTGCTCGGGACCCGGATCTTGGTCGAGGACACTGCGCAAACAGCTCGCCAAGTAGCGCGCGCGATAAGCAGGAATGATTACGCTCCAGAAGGGGCGTGGGTCAGCGCTGACCAAAGGCGCGGGAATGACGGGGAAGAGGCTCGGATTTAAGCTCATGGGCGCGGTCCGAGTCTATCAGCAGCGGGCGACCCGAAGCTCATCCTGGCGCGGCGAACCTCGGCGCGCGCGAGGTTCAGGGGGCGCCGGGAGTAGACAGCGAGGTCAGCGCTTTTCCCTGCCCATGCCCCACGGTTTCCACCTCACGGACTTACAGAAACAGCCGATTTACCAGTTTCTTGTACGCGCTCGCAAGGATCGGAATCGGTGACACGAGCCCGGACGGAAAATCGTAGTAGTCGAACAGCTCGCACACTTTTCCGTCGCGCGCTCGGAAGACGCTGGCTATCGGAGTGACGAACGTCGGGCCTACAGCCATGCGCAGATGCATATTGTATCGGAGTGTAAAGGCGTTCTCGTCGCCCTCACCCACGACCTCCGTAAAATCGACGAATCGGTACTGTTTGAACATGCGCACGAAAAGCTCACGAAATGGCTCGATGCCGACCGTATCGCGAAAGGGATCGCGAAAACGAATGTCCGCGCTGAACAGCTCGCCGATCCCCCGCAGCGACGCTTCTCGATGTGTGGAAAGGCTTTCGTAAAATTCTCGCACACGGTTCTGCAGTGTCATTGGCGTGAGCCTCTTCGGAGATGGTGGTAGTGAGCGTCTCGGTTCACCGGTTGAGTGTTCCGTCAGCGATTGGGCGCGGTCCTCGGAAGCGACCACGCGCGCGAGTTCGCGCAACTTCGTGCACCAGGCGCCGAGTGTCCATTGCCCAAAGAGCGTCGAAGCGCCCTCGTAGTTCTGGAGCTGGTATTCCTCGAAGGTGCTCACGTAGCTCGCGTACGCGTTGGCGTAGCCGTTGATCACCGTATGGCACACACCGCGACTGCTCAGGACGGACATGGCTGTGGCGCGAAGGCGGCGACCACTGACGGTCGTCGGCTCTACCGGCAAGCCGACAATCGACAGCGAGCCGATGCGAAATAGTTGCAGCGGTAGCACCTGCGGGACCCACGGTGAGCTTCCGAGTTCGCCGCCCAACGCTCCTTGATAATACGCTACTCGGCGGTCGGGGATCAGACCGATCCCGGCGGGCAGGCTCGGCAGCACACTCAGAACATTGCCGGAAGCGCCGTGGCCGAGATCGAAAAAACGAAACTTGGGGCCGTGCCCGGTGCGCCAGTCTTGCCCTCGCTGGCGCCGTTGTCGCGCCGTCAGGCGCGTCACGCAAGCGTTCGCACGACGCGCAGCAAACAACGGCCCCGGTCCTTCCAGCGTTCCGTAGGCGAACGCCAAGCCCAAACAAGCGGGCGACGTCGTTCGACCTTCCTCACCGCCCGCAAACTCCGGGTCTACGGTGATGTTCGCGAAATCGTGATAACGAATTTGGCCGGAGAGCGGCCCTTCGATCTCTTGGCCAAGCGCCTCCGCTTCGAGGAACAATGACCAAGCGTGGCGAGCTTGGATTGCGCCAGCGAAGTCTGCACTTTCGAAGTCGTCGTCGTAGCGACCAATCAAGAGCTTGCGCGTAAGGCTCCAGCGAAAATTGGGCGTCACGTCACCAGCTGCCTCTTGCGCGAAGATGGCCACGAAGGGTCGGGCCGCCAAACCGAACCGCGAAGTAGCCATGTCCTCGACGCGCTGCGCGGCGAGGCCCTTGTTGTCCGGATGGATGCGTTGATTGCCGCGGTGAATGCTAGTTCCGTGTACGGGAAACCAACTCAAAACCCCAAGCGGCATGCCTCCGCGCTCATCGACGCGCAAGAGCGTCATGTCGCGATCGACCGCTTCATCGCTCCGTACTCCGCAACGCGGCTCGACGTCGACGTTTGCGTTGTACGCTTCCAACGAACGGTTGAATGCGATCGCTTCGGTGAGCGGAATTGGCGCGCGGCACAGTCGCAAGCGTGCTGGCGTGAGTGCCACGATGGCGGCTTCGATCGCGGTGACGATCCCGCGTGCGAGGATCGTCGCAACTCGGGGCGAGAAGCCAGGCCCCGTGACTCGATAGAACAGGTACTTCGAATAGCCGTTCGGGCCACTGTGCGTGTGCGTCGCGGTGAGCATGACTTGGTGTTCACCGAGCGGAACCGCTCGCTCGGCTAGCAGCGCGAGCACGCTCTGGCGCAGATGTTCCGAAATGTAGCCAAGATCGGCGCAGACATACGCAAGGCGATTCCCCGTCCGCGCGCAGTCCACCACGAACGCGCGGGCAAAGAGCGGCACCGCCACGTCGATTCCGATATTCTCGGGTTGTCCCCAACCAAACAGGCACATACCCGGCTCGAAGGCAGTGATCTCGGCTTTCCCGAAGCCAGCACGCAGCACGCCCTCGCTCACGACGGCGACGGCCCTATCCCGAGTGCAGTGCACCAATAGCGCGTCAGGAAGACTCGGTCTGGGTCCAGCCGCTCACGGGTCGCTAGAAAGTCGTTCCAACGCGGGTATTGACGCCGCAGGTGAAGAGCACCGAGAGCGGGCTCGACAGGCAAAACTTTGCCCCAATGCAGGCGATATCCGAACGGCTGCAACAGCTTCCAAAACTGCTGAAAGTAGCCGCGCGCCGGATCGCCCGGGTTGCGGCGAAACCAAAACAAGTCGACGCGCAGTGAGTCACGCTCGTACCCAGGATGAAGCCAAGCTCGAGTCGAGCGCGCCGCGTATACCTCACAAATGAACGCTCCGGTCGCGTCGTATCCGGCTCGATCGTATTGACCGCGCAGGGCCCGCATGACCTCGCCCGCGCGCTCGAGCGGCAACCAAATCTCGGTGAAATCCGTCGGCATGCTGAGCTCGGAGATCTGATTGTCGAGCGGCAGCCCCTGACACCAAGAGTCCCAAAAGACTTGGCTGGTTCCGGCCGTTACGAACGAGCGCAGAACAGGTGGCAACACGCGCGCCGCGAAAGCGGTCCGCAGCCGGCTCGTCCGTGCGGACGAGAGCAATGAATTCGCGCGGCCTGCCAGTGCGAGAGCGTCGTAGAACAGACCGCCCGCGACTTGCGCCGCCTGGTTCGCGAAGGACGCAAGGTGACGATTGGGGATTTCCGCGCCAAGAGCGGAGTAGCTCTTCGGCTTCAAGAACCCGCGCGGGCCAGTCCGAGCTCCGTAGTCGGCATCCTGCATGCGACGCGCCTGCCAGGTCACGACCCGCCGCACGCCCTCTTGCGGCCACCACATCAGGCGAGCGTACTCAGCACTGCGAAGAAATCCTTCGAGCCCGGCTTCACCATCACCCAGCAACGAATAGGCGGTGTCCGCCTCTGCCGTAATCTCTTCTTGGCCGATGATATCGTAACGCGGCTGACATTGGAGCGTGACGCTCGAGATGACGCCGAGCAGCCCCATGGAGCACAGCGCAGCTTCGAACAGCTCGTCGCGTCCGCGTCGGAGCTCGTGGATCGTGCCAGTGCCGTCGATCAAGCGCAGAGCCACCACCGCGTCTTCGATGGCGTGGCGGGTCGTGCCTCCCGACGAGCCCGTCATCAAATATCCGGAAATCGTTTGATGGGTGACCCCACCCAAGTCCGGCAACGCCCAGCCCCGGGCGTCGAGTTGAGCCAAGAGCGAGTTTTCCCAAGCCGAGGTGCGCGTTGGGTCACGCGGATCCAACCCGAGATGACACCCGGCCTGCACCGTTACTCGACAGTGCTCGTCATCGAACACGATCCCGGCATACCGGTCGAGCATGACATCGACGTTGCCGACTCCCGAGTCGGTGAAAATAGCAGCTTTTACCGAGTGCGCGGAGCCGCGGACCCGAATCTGTCGCCCTTGGCGACGAGCAAAGCGGACCATCGCTGCAAGTTCGTCCTCACCTTCCGGATGCTGAAAACCACCGGCAGAGGGCTGCGCGAGCCCATGCGCGTGGATCGGCATCATCTCGCTGCACCTGAGCGGGGCAGCGAGCCAACGATCCGACTCGCCATGAAGGCGAAAGGAGGCGGAAGATCGGAGTCTCGGGTGATCCAACGAACGTCGCACGTCGGGCAGGGGTCTGTCTACGCTGGCTCGGCGTCTCGCGCGTCTCGCGCGTCTCGCGCGTCCGCGTCTCGCGCGTCCGCGTCTCGCGCGCTTCGGGCCCTGTTTACGTAAACGAGCTCCGCCGACCTCATCACACCACAGCCAACTTCATCACACGACAACTGCTAGGGCGTTTCAGCGAGCGGACGAAACTTAGGTATGGGTTGACGGCACACGATAGTGCGTGCGCGCGGCCAAGCCCGCGCAGGTGCCAAACACGCACAATGGCCGCAGGCTGCGCCAGCCTCTCGCGGCATGGCTTGTGCTTCGGGCGCGGGCGATGCTGCCTGGTCGAGGTCGAGCGAAGCGCCTCGGACGATTGATCTAAAGCTGGGGCGCGTACCGACCGCCCGGATACGTGGACGCGAGAACTTTTCGTCAATTGGGAACAGAGCCTCGCGGCCGCAGTCAACGGCTATCGAGCATTTCCGACTCGCCGAGGTCCGCGCTCTTGCTCAGCGGGTCCGACGAAGATCCCGTACGAACCTCGACCAACGTGCTTCACGGGCGTGCCGCAGGAAAGTGGCAGGAGCTGCGAGCAAGCCGACTTGCGCCTGCACAGTGTCCATTCCGCTGAAGCAGAGTAGAGTCGCGGGCGATTCGCTCCACGTTCCGGAGCCACGGAGGAAGGCCGCTCATGTCGCTCGCAATTCAGTCCATTCAATCATCGAAGCTCTTGTCGGCGTTCGCGCTCGTGACGTTGTTATTCGGCTGTGAAGAGCCAGCGCAGAAAGAGGCGGCACCCGCAAAACCGAGCGCCTCCGCCGCTGTCGTCACTCCACCGCCGCCTCCTCCGCCGAGTGCGGCGCCGCCGAAACTTCGGGATGACTGTCCCGAGGGCTCGAGCGGAGTCGGTACCCAGAACGAGCCCTGCCTCGGAAAGGGCGATTCGCGCATGATGGAAGTGACCTACACCGGCAAAACGACGGACGAAGGTCCGAAGTTCAGCATCGTCAACAAGTCGAAGAATCCGATCTTGTTCGGCTCGCTCGTTGCGTACTTCTACGACAAGGCAGGCAAGCAACTCCAAGTGACTTCCGACGAAAAACCGCGGCCGATGCAGACCTGCTCCGGCCGAATCTTCGCGGGCGCAGTGAAGCCCGGAGAAAAGATCTTCATGTTCTTTTCGTGCGTGAAGAAGGCGCACGTCCCCGAGGGCACGACCGCGATTCAAGCCGAGGTCAAGACCGTGGGCTTCACCGATGATGCGGGTCGCGAGAGCATCTTTTACTGGTCCAATCCAGATCTCGCGCCCAATGCGCGCCCGAAGCTCGATCCCAAAGCCAAGAAGAAATGATGTGAAAGTGAGAGCGGCGCGGCTCGAGTCCGTCGCATTCCGACGCCCGCAAGGACTCGCCGCGCCGTGCCAAAGGCGCGCTTGATTGATCACGAGCGCGCTGAATCCAACGCTCGGTCCCCAACGCGCTTCTGATGCCCAGAAACGGTGTCAGCCTGCATTCTGCCATGCCCGTGGTTGGTCACAAGAGTCGGCGCAACCGTCGTGGCGCGCCTGCGCAGAGCACCGCATCGGCCGCGCAAGCAGACGATCGAAAATGTAATTTATTACGTCGACGCAACAAGCATCGCCCCGTGAATCCGCTGCCCCCGATTCAACTCGTCGTTTATCGACACTTCAGTCGTCGTGGTGCGAAGACTTGTTTGCTTGCAGCGCCGCGATCGTTTGCATGAATTGGTCGAGCGGGGCGCGACAGCGAACAGCAACGCTGCGATCGTCCGCCTCGACCGAGATGAGGTCGGCGCCCACTCGCTGAGCGAGGTCAGGTCTTTGCTGCACTTCCGCGAACACCGCGCGCACGCTGCTGAGCAGCGCGCTTGCGGCATCGCTCGATCGCGTGAGCATGCGAAGCTCCGAGCTATTTCCGTCTGCGCTCATCGAAAGCGCGACGTCGACGATCGACGTTTCGTCAACCGACGCGGCCTTGGCCAGACCGCGCACTGTCCTTTGTGCTGCCACGCCAGCGAAATGCAGTTCGAGCATTGTGGCCTTAGTCGAGGGGGGCTCGAGTAACTCACCGGACAACGCACGTTCGAGCGAGCTACGCTGATCGGCGAGAACCAGCCCTTGCGGGGCCAGCGCGAGCCATTTTGCTCCGATATTCAGCAGCGTCCCTGCCGGGGTCGATTCCGAGCGGGCGTTCGTCGCGGACTTGGCGATGCGCTCGAGAATATCACTCGGGTATGTTCCCTCAAAGGCAATCACCCTCCCGCTACCGACACCCGTGGGTCGGACTTCACAGAAAGAGACGGAACGCGCGGTTCGTTCGAGTTCAGTGACCAGTTCGGTCGAAATGCCAGCTGTGCCGTGCAGAGTAGAGCCCAAGATCTTTGCGCGCGCTGCGGCGAAACTGGGCTGTTCTTTTGCGCGCCGCATATCGATGCGCCCTCCGAGCTCGCAGCCCGAAGCGACACTCGGCACAGTCTGAATGTTGGCCAGAATCTGTGGCGAAGAGCTGGCCGTTTGCGGATGCGAATGTGCCGAGTCCGAGCTCACTTGCGGGTCGCGATGACAGGCTGTGAATACCAATGCACAAAAGCCGAGGATCTTAGTGGTTTTCATGACTCATGCTTGCGAATGCCGCTAACCTTACAAACTGCTGTGGCGTAAGATGTCGCAGCCGAGTGAAATGGGGCACGTATCGACCGTGTAGGAAGAACAGCTGTGTGGCGTTGGGCCGTCGCACGTTTGCCAATGGCAGAAGCCCGGGTCACAAGTATCCGCGCTTCCAAAAGTGGCACAGTTCTCGACGCATTGCCCGCCAGTCCAATTGCATCCCGGGAAAGCATTCGAGCAATCCTTCTCGTTCGTGGCATCGCTGCAGCCCGAATGGCAGAGTTCATCTTTCCAGACGCACCCCTGATTGAGGCAACCAGTTTGCGAGGAGGCGACCTCACAGTACGATGCGCAGTGCGCCGCGACCGGTGTGCAGCCCGGCGTACTCGTGCACTCATTGTCCAACTGCGCGCACACCCGCGTAGTAGAGCCTCCGCATTCCTCCGGGTCATTGCATGAGCCGACGAGCACGTTGAGCGACAGGACGCCCGCGGCAAGGACTAGACCACGCATGTGTCGCGCAACCCGAGGTTCGGGCGCTTGACTCGGCGGGGTGATCTTGGAGCGAAGGGTCAAAGTCGAGCTCTCACGTCGGCGCATCCGGGATCTGATAGCATTCGTATCCCGTTTCAGGGGTAAAGTAGCCTGCGGGACACAAGGAATAGCACGTGTTGGTCTCGGTAATCGTATACGGAGCTTGAGACGGACAGCTCGCGAAGCATTCGGTGGGGGCAGGTGCACCGTCCACAGTCCATGGATGGCCTGTGTCGCAGGAATTCGTGCAATCACCGAACGGGCCATTGGTGACGAAGAATGCCTTCGTGCACTGAGCCACACAGACTCGATCTTCGATGAAGTTGAAGCCAGTGGGGCAGTGCTCGTCGCATACCCCATTGACGTCGCGTGTGCCGGTGGTGGCGCGGCAGTGTGGCTCCGTCTCGCAGAATACCGGAGTCGTGGCACTCGGCACCGTGCCCTTGGGGCAGTTGATCCTGCATTCGCGCCCCACCGCGATCGGATGGGCCGCGGAGCACTGCGCGACGCAGGAGTACGATGGGGATGTTGCCGTCCCATTATTCTCCAAGAACGTGCTTGAATCCGGGCAAGCAAAGCCGGTGCACGGCGCTGCCGTGCACGTTGCTTCGCAGTGGCCGGCGGCGTTGAGTAGAGGTGCATCGGCGGGACACGTCTGAACGCAGCGGCCGTCCGCTTCGACCAACCCAACGCTGGAACAGGATTCACAAGCCGCGCGAGAAGGCTGCGGAATGGGGCAAGTCACATTCGGGTCGTTGCAATCGATGCCCTTTGCGGTGCCTGGACCGCACTCACAAGGACTCGGCTTGGACTGCGACTCATCTACGGCAAATTGCGATGCCTTCGCGATGAATGCAAGTGTTGCTCCGATGCCCATTTCGACTTGTCCGCGTATCTTGTCGGCGTCGCCACCGTAGATGCTGCGAGTCGTCTCCTCGGACTTATCGACGAACCAAGTCACCGAGACGCCGTTCTTCAGGGCCCAATCGGTGGTTCCGCGCGTCGTGTACGCGATATTGGTGATTAGATCACGAATCGGCAGGTCACCAGGGTTGGCCGCTTGGGCGTCATCCAAATAGCTCCACCAGCTAAAACCCTGTTCGAGGGCGCGCTGCATCGAGAAGTAATGGTTCACGCCGGACTCGGAAAGCATCTCGTTCCAGGCAAAGGCTGTAAACTCTTCGAACGGCCGGTGTCCCCAGCCGGTTGCCGAGATGCCATGGTGCGGCTCGACCGAATCGCCAATCGCGTGGATTACCCAACCGAGGCCGCTGGTGTCGTGATCGCGTTGAAACCTACGCCATCCATAGAGGGCGAGGTTGTCGAGCGGTTCGAACTCGGTATGCCCAATGCTGAGCAGCCAGTCGCCCTTTCTGCGATTGAGTGGCCCGTTCGGCGACTGCTGATAGCGTTTGACGCCGCCGGCGCTGTCGGGATCGATGGTCAGACCGATCGCGTCCGTGACGAGAATGATCCCATAGTCGAAGCTGTCGATGCGACCGACGCCGGCGATGTCAACGTCGCCGCCGCGCCAGCCGCCGTGGGTGTAGTGCAGTCCGCCGATGTCATTGAAAAAGCCGGAGCCTCGCTCCACATTGATGAAGTGCCAAACACCGGTCATGTCGGCTAGATCGTCACCATCGATACCGCTCAACGGTACGGGCAGCGAATCTACGAAGTTCTTTTCGATCTCGGCGGACCACTCATCGATGGTGGTTACCGGATTATTATCGTGAGCTGCTCTCGCTGCATCGTCGAGACAGTTGCTACCCGAGAACAGCGCGGCCAAGCAAGCGAATGGAGCGAACACGGCCATTAGACCCACGTCCGCCAGGTCCTCCATCACCGCCTTGAATTCGGAGATGAACAGTGTATTTGTGGGCCGAATCCACAACATCGTGTCGTTGACCTCGTCATCTACCTGTTGCCCCCACAGGCCGAGCATCGCGCCAGTATAGTTGCTCGGTAGATCGTCGAAGAACTCGGGAGCGTCCGAGTCACCGGCGAAATACTTGCGAACGAAGCAATCGCTGTCGTTCGTGGCCCAGCCGCGCTTGGGCGCGAACGGGAGGTCGCCATTCCTACAGTCGGCGAGTGGACCATTGTTCTTCAAGGTTGGATACATGGGACATTTGTTGGCTACCGCGGGTCGCCAGCTCGGTAAGCCCGTTCGTAGACGGTCGAGCTTCAGCGGAGCGACCCGCAGTTCCGCGATGTACTTGTCCCACTTCGCCTGCTGTGACGCAGGAACACTCGCGGGACGTGCCGACAGAGGAGCAACGGTGAGCCCTGTGACTGCGCTCACCTTCTTGCTCAGGTACTCTCCGCGGCGGAGAATGTTCATCGTTTGGTATGCCTGATCCGGCAAGCGCTCGTGAGTAATGCTGTTGAAAGCGAGCGCTGGACTGGCGTGCACGCCGGCCGCTGCCGCGAAAAATAACCCCGCCAAAAATTTCTTCATGATTTCGACCCCATTATCCAATCAAAAGTCGGAGCAGGCGCCCGCAGCGCAGCCTTCCTGGCCAGGCTTGAACCAGTTGGACCACGGAGACTTTCTGCCCGCCGCGTTCACCACCAAGACGCGATACCTCTGTGTGTAAACTCCGTAGTTCGCCCACGCGCCACGCCCTTTCGGATCGCTCGTGTGAACGTTAAACTGCAGGATGTTGCTCGCACGCTTGATCCACGGCAGCGTGACGTCCTCACTCGGCGCGAAAGCGACGGTCTGCATCGTGCCGTCGGTTAGCAGCACTTCGATGAAATACCACTTCGGACAGCTGGACGTATCAGGATCCTTCGTCAGCCAGATTGCCTTGCCGACCGACGGATCACTCGGGAAACGCCAAGCGCCGAAGGGGGAGGCAATACTCGGAGAAGGTGCACCCACACAGCGAGGATCGGTGCCGATCGCGACCTTCGGCATCCCTGCCAACACCTCGTCGATCGGAGGTGCCTTGGGCGTTATCGGGTCTGTGCAGCCGTTATCGAGGGTTGCCGTCAGCGGAGGCGTATTCGGGCAGACGTCGTACGGAGGAGGCACGAAGTCACCGTCGCCGTCACCAGCGAGGATTTGACAGGAGAGCGTCTCGTTTGCGTGAATCAGCCGAGTCTTGCGCTCGCGATCCATCATGAATGCGGCGTGCTTCGACAGCGGCATCTCCTTGCGGATGGCCTGAGTCGCAGCCGTGAAGTAGTCGAGGTTGATTTGTGCCAGCAAAGCGGTTTCACACGGACCAGTGTCTGTCCCGCCGCAGTAGCGTAGTAACGCTTCCTGCAAGTCGCGCGGGCTCAGCGACAACGCCGTTGCGCTGCTCGTGAGTGCATTGACGCAGCTACCCTTGTCGGGGATTGGTGTCGTCGATCCACCGCTTGGATCCGTTGCTACGCCAGGTCCGTAGATCACGCCTATCAGAGGTAGGGCATTGCGCCCGGTGAACACCACACGCGGGTCGAGCGACAACGCCTTGCCGAATGCGACGCCAGCATGCGGCGTGCTCCCCACGCCGAACCGAACATCGGCCTTGGGCGAGATCAAGATGCCGTCGAATGGCGTTTCAATCGCGAACGGCGTCGTCCCCAACATGGCCAATACGAAGTCACCCTTGCGCCCGAGGAACTCGAGTTTGGTGCGGTAGGCAATGGTGTCACGCACGTAGATAACGACAGGGCCTTGATCATTGATCAGCGACAGATTGCTGTTTTGCTCCAACGTGAGAGATTGAAAGTGATAGGTTCCAGTACTCAAGGTCAGTTTGGCGCCGTCCTGCACCTGCACCGTCGAGTACGCGCCAGGTGCCACACTGCGCTGAACATTGCGATCGAGCACGATTGGCGTCGTGCCCTGTTTGAAGTCGATCTTCCAACTGAGCGTTTTGGTAGGCGTCAAAGAGGCGCCCGTTTGCCCGGTCCCAGTGACTTTTGCGCCGTTGCTACAGGTGACTTTGCCACCGACGATGGTCGTCGTTCCGCAGGCTAGGGTGCTGCCTGTAACGACGTTACCATTGACGATTGCTCGATCGCTGAGCGCGACTTTGGGCACGCTCACGAGAGTGCCTGTTTGAGCCTCGACCCCAACTAACGTCTGAGTAATGCCGACCGATGCGCCTGTGGCGAATCCACCAGCAGCGGCTTGAACCTTTGCACCGTCGGAAATCGCCAAACTAGTCTGTCCGAGCAACGAAAGCTGAAAGATATCGGCCGTTGACGGATAGTTGAGGTCGATGGTGCGCGAAACCACGGTGCCGGTAGTATTCACCGGTGCAGTTGGCGCAACATGGAATGAAAGATCATCGACCAGGTAACTTTGCGTACCCGCGCCGGTATCGAAAACGAGCGTGACTTTGAGGTCCGAATAGGCAGTTGCCAACGCAGTGGCGATGTTGCTTGGCCATTTCAGTTCGACGCGCGCGAAATGACCATCCGCCGGCACCGCGATCGGTACCGTTCCCAGCACTGCAGCCGTAAGACCCTTGCTCACCGAATCAAAGCGGACGCTAACTTTGGCCTTCGACTCTGCCGCCGAAGTGCTGCTGGCGGCGAGGTAGAAGCCGAGGGAATCGTACTTAGTGCCGCCCGAGCAAGTCGCAGCGCTCTTGAGCTCGATGTGCGTACTCCCCTGTACGGCGAGTGATGTAGAACCTTGTATTCGACGCGAATTGGTCGAAACGGTCGCTCCAGCCGGTGTCCACTGGACAGCCGATTCGAAGCCAAAAATGGCTGAATTATCGCAAGTGACGACCTCTTGCGAAGTCATACCAATACGGTCTTCCGACTTCGTCGTGCCGCAGCCTACTAGCAACAACGCCCCCAAACCAAGGCACACTATGTTTCTGACCATACCCTCACCCACTAGCGCGGTTCGCCCACCCAGGAAGAACTGCTTACGGGTACCCTACTCGGCTCTCGGGTGAGCACGCAAGGAATTTCAACAAGCAATCGATCGGTCGAGCGCGCTTTTCGATTCCGAGTTGCACTTGCTGTTAAGATAGAGACTTGCCCGCCGATCGTCAGTGGCTTGGTCGTGAAGGGCGTCGATCTGAACGCCGAAGGCTCGAGCGCTTGACCGTTTGCTCCCGCGAGCACGACCTACACGCTCTACAACCTCGGGCCTCAAGCGAACCTCGCCTACTCGGTGGCAATGCCCACCGGAACACGCTGGCTCACGACGAACAAGATGAGCGGTACGATCGCGCTGGGTCAATCGACGACGGTGACCTTGACGATCGATCAGGCTCAAGCCGCAACGCTGGCAGATGGTCGGTACACCGCGCCAGTTCAATTCGTAAATGCCACCTCCGGTGTCGGCACGGTGAGTCGCGACGAAAAGCTGCGCGTCGGCGCACCCGTGCCGATCTACACGGCGAACTTCAATGATGGCCTGAAAGGCTTCACGCCCGACGGCCATGCGGAAAACCTGTGGCACCGCTCGACCGCATGCGCCGATAGCCTCGCTGATCGGGGGTTGCGGCCACGCGGAAACGGGCGCGCTGGACACGCAGCACTCGCGGCGAACTCCGCAATTCGGCGAAGACCGTCGAAGCGGCCACGCCTGCCCTCATTGCTGACGAGCGCTCAGCGCGCTCTCACCGCAGCGCGACGCCGAAGGCTGAGACGAGAATCACCGTGTCGCGTGACCATCAACCCAAGCTCTTCGAGCCTAGTAGCGGAGCGAGATCGCGAGCGTGCGCTGTTTGCCGCTCTCGACCACGAACTTCGATTCTTTCCAAGTCGGGGCGCTCATCACGTACGTGTGATTGTTGGACACGCCGTAGCCCTCGATCGGAATGCCGAGCCGGTTCTTGTCGCATTGACGATTGTCGTTCTCGTCGTGCAGCACGACCACGGCGTACGTGCCGGGTGCGACGTTTTCGAACACGCAACGAGCGGACGGCCCCGCGATTTTCACGCGCTGCGTAACCGCCCCTGATCCGGAACGCGGAAATCCTTCCGGCGAGGCATGAAGGCGGCAAGCAAGCGACCCTTTGCTGTTGCGCAGCGGGCCGGCCTCGACCGAAATCGTCACGGTGTTGGGCGACGGCTCTGCGCCGACCGTACCGGCGACGAGGAGCGCGGCGAACGCAAGGCGCCCCCAGCAAAGAAACGAATGCGCGACCATGTAAGGCTCGCAAACATAGCGCCGATTTCGCAATCGTCCCGCGCATTCGCGATGCCAGTGAGCGGCATGTCGCATTGAGGTGGTCAGTATGCCTACCCACTGCGTTTCGCGCTCGATGATTGCCAGACTCCGCCGTCAGAGCTGTCGGGGCCAGTCTACGGCTTGCCGCCGGCAGCGCCGGGTGATTCGAGCCACCGTCGCGACAACTGGAAGGGCTCCGCCTTCTCGCCGTGCCGAATCGCTCGCTCGCGATCGCATCAATCCGGCGTCAAGATACTCTTCAGCGCCTCGTACCAATTGAGTCCCATGCGTTGCGCGCCGGCGTCATCCGGGTGGACGCAATCCCCTATCGATTGGTGGTAGTCGGAATTGCTCCACAAATCGGCGGTAAACACGGGTGAATCGGTAGTGCTCAAGGCCTTTGCCCAAATTGGGACTGCATTCACGAGGGCCTGTGCGCGCTGGTAGGTCGCGGTGTCGGTGCAATTGGGTTGGACTTGGTGAATCTGCGCAACCACCAGGACCATACGCGCGTTGGCCGCGCGCGCCTGAGTGACGAGAGCCGTGTAATTTTTTAGAATCGTTTCAGTCGGCGTCGCGTTCCAGACGTCGTTCACCCCCAGCTGGATCATGACCATATCGGGGGACTCGTCCTCGAGCACGCTCGTCATGCCAGCGAACACCTTGTCCTGAAAGCAGTTCGGCATCGTAAATGTCGAGCCAGTCCACTGCGACGTGGTAGAGCAGCTGACCGCGCTGTGTCGCACGGTGCTCCCGCAATCATCCGCGTACTCGCCCACGAATTCGAACTTCGAATAGTGGTGGGCCGTCAGTTGTTGCAGCAAATACTTCTTGTAACAACCCGGCCCTGCGGAGATCGAATCGCCGACGATCGTAATGCGTGGCTTCACGATCTCGGCAGGAAATACGGTTCTCTCGCCGGTGAGCGCGATGTTCGTTGCGCCTCCGGCGCCGCTCACCGAGCTGCTCGAGCGAGCTCTGCCATCAGAGCCGCCAACGCAGCCACCCAGACACAGAGCAAGCGCGGACACCGATCGAGCAATGTGGCACATCGCCTGGATCGAACAGCAGCTGCTGGGCGCTGTCACGCAGGATCGTTGCCGATCGCCGTGCGAACGTCGCGCCTCGAGGGCTGACCGTCAGCTCCCAAGTACGGACAACAGCGCTTCCGCGGGATGACGCGGCGTGAAGCCCAAGGTCCGTTCGACCTGATGTCGGCACGAGTGACCGGTCGCAAGCACTCGCTCGCGGTCCGCGTTCGGCTCCAGCTTCTTTTTCCACGAGAGCTCGAAGATCCCGAGCGACTCGTCCAAGTGGCGCGCCTCATGACCGTAGACTCCGCACATACCGCAGCAGCCGGTCTTGACGATCTCCAAGGGCACGCCGAGGCTGTCGAAAACCTTGGCCCAAAGCGCGGGAGCTTTGCTGACCAGCGCCTGCTCGGTGCAGTTCGAGAGCAGTCGAAATTTGACGTCCTTCTGCACTCTTCCTGGCGAGAGCGTCTGCTCCGCGAGCCACTCTTGCAGCAACGCCACGCGAAAGCCCGACGGCTCGGCCAGCTCTTTCGGATACTCGTCACGGTACGTCAACACCACCGCTGGTTCGACACCGACCATGGGTAAACCCAAAGCCGCGACTTTGCGCAAAAGCGCACTATTTCTGTGCACGACGCGCTGGAATTGGCCGAGAAAACCTTTGATGTGCAGCGCTTTGCCGTTCTCGAAATAGGGCAGCACGTGCGGCACGAAGCCG
>Ga0164241_10001245_pt1 | contig 33033 bp, 22 predicted proteins | sample OricomyardsoilBY_FD_108780 | JGI IMG/M metagenome (GOLD analysis project Ga0164241, IMG submission 108780) | Backyard soil microbial communities from Emeryville, California, USA - Original compost - Back yard soil (BY) | ecosystem: Environmental > Terrestrial > Soil > Unclassified | place: USA... | reverse complement strand
CGCGCCGGCGGGCAGCGTGATATCCCGCGTCGTCCACGAGGTCGTCGCGGTCGAGTCGGCCGCATTCTGCCAGGTCGAGCCGTCGTACCAATCGAGGTTGACCGTGTGCGGGCTGACCATGCCGACGGTGATGATGTCGAAGAGCACATGGATGTTGCTCAATCCGGCCGTGCTCTGGTTGCGCCGGGCCCAGTTGCCGCCGCTGCCTCCCTTCAGCTTCATCCCGTAGGAGCTGCCGTTACCCGCCGAGCCCGACCGATACACCGCCCCGCTGCTGCTCACCGACCACACTGCGGCGAAGTCATTGGTCGGCTCGAACGCATCCTCGAACAGCGTCGTCGTACCGCCGCCGCCGCTTTGGGGCGTTGCGCTGACTTGGGCGGAATCGCCGCTTTCTCCGGCACTGTTGAGCGCCGATACCACATAGTAGTAAGTCGTGCCGTTGAGCGCCTGGGTATCCGTGTAGTTCGTCGGGGCGACGTTGGCGATGATTCCATAGGGGCCCCCATTGCCGACCCCCATCTGTACGTTGTAACTCGTCGCCCCGCTTGAAGCATTCCAGTTCAGCGCGACCTGCGCGTTGCCGGCGGTTGCCGTGAGACCGGTTGGTGCGGGTGGAAGCAGCAGCGGCCGCCAGTCGATGACATAGGTGTCGGTTCCGCGGCCATTGCCCCCCCGGTCGTTCCAGTTGCTCTGGAAAACCGCCCTCATTCCGTCCGGTGAAACGACAGGATGAACCTCACTGTAATAGTCGCTGGCCGGATCACCGACACTGTTGACCCCTTTGACACCGACATTGAAGAAGTGCCCGAGTCGCCTGCTCGTATCGGAAGTGGTGCTGTTCAAATCGATGCCCACCAACTCGTCGTTGAACGGGTAGGTTCCCGTCGATGCGCCGTAATTGGTATAAGCCCAGCCAGCCTGATCGATGTTTCGCGCGCTTGTGTGGGCGGCATAGCCCTGGGTTGTCAATTGAGTGAAGGATGCATCCGCAAGCTTCACCTTGTAGATGCGACCACCGCTCCCGGGATTCTTATGGACGCCAATTGCGTAGTCCGCGCCATTCTCAAGTTTGATGTCGTAGTGGCTGAGACCCGCTTCCAGATCACGTTGGTAAACGAGGCTTCGATTGTAGACTTCGGACAGCCCGTCGTCCCACTGGAGCACAACGTAGTTTCCCGAGGGGGCCATCGCGATCCAATCGAGACCGGAATACTTGTTGAGATTGGCCACATACTTGACCTTGGGAAAGTTAACCACCGTCGGGGAACCCGGATTCAGCAGATCCAGGACAATGACGTCGAAACCGGTCGGAACAATCTGCATGCCGGTGATTGGCGCACTTACACCGGTTCCGGATGTCGGGGTGGCGCTCACCGTGAAGCTGGGAAAATAGGGAATGGAAAACCTCACGTAATTGCCCTCGGTGGTGCCGGAGGAGGACGTGAATGTTCCGCTGAAGTTAGTGCCGGCCACATCGATCCCGGAAAGCGCGAGCGCCGGATTGCCCGGCCCCGAAGGAGGAGTGAGCGTGAAGGTGATCTCGTTATCAGCCGAGTTGGCATCGTCGAAGTAGACATACACATCAAAACTCCTGGCACCGGTCGGCAACCCGGTCGCCGTAATGATCGTTGTCGAAGCGGACGTGGTGTTCAGGGCGCCTTTCATCATCCGGTAGTTCCCGGCGCTGTCGGAGATCGACGTACTGGAGGTATGGTCGGCGGACCAGGTGAGGGTCGCACCGCTCGTGGTGCCATCTTCATATTTGAGGGAGAGACCAGTGGAGTTGACCGAGCCCACGGCGTTGTTCCAGTTGGTCCGGGCCACCGCGCCCGCGCTTTCCGACGATCCCATCGATGTGCCGTTGCCGACAAAATCGATGCTGATCACCTTCGCTGGTGTATAGGATGCCGACAAGGCCATCCATCTGCCGTCGGCGGACAGGTTGCCTTCGCCCATGAGCGAAATCGAACCGTTCGACGCCGAATAGGTGGAGAAGGTTTTGATCGCCGTCGATACTTCTGTGACGAAATCGTACTCGAGCACCTGATTTGAAAGCGTGTAGACTAGAATGCCCGGGTCGGTCGGGTGCCATCGATATTCCCAAGGAGTGAACGGAAGCCCCGCGAGATACTGGTAACTATTGCCATCCAGAATCAGGTATTTGGGTGACGAACCGGATAGCGACGTCGCCGGCAAAAGTCCCGTTCCGCTCGAGTAACTCTGGTTCTGAAGCAGCAGCAGACTCATGTCGGCATTCCATGGCTGGACCTTCGTGTAAGTGTTGCGAACGGTGTTGCCCCAGTTCACGCCATGCGAAAAATTGGTCGAGCCATCGGTCGCGGTGGTGGAATCCGTGATCCGAGTGACCGTGGTGTTGCAGAATGGATCGGTATAGGATGCGAGATAGCCCGGTCGTGAAACGACCCCGGCTGGGTTCCCCGAGTGCCAGCTCGAATCGCTGCCAAAGGTGACAAAATTCGCACGCAGCAGGCTGCAGCTTGCCAGCCCGAGAAAAAATGCCATGAGCCAGATTCGACTGTTTTTCATGAGAACGGTGGTTGAGGTAGTTCGGATGATCTTTCTCGAACGCCCTTCATAACGAAGGAGCAATCGACGGTGAGGGGCAGCGACCAATGGGTGAACCGAGCATCGGCAGGCGAACAGGCCGTTCCACCGGATTTCATCGATACGCTCAATTCGCACACGATCGCGCACGGTGCGAAGCATCGAAACCAATCAATGTGAATTTCCGCCAGATCTCCCCCGGGAACGATTTAAGAAGATTCACCGCGAGCGAAACTTCCGTCGTAGGGCGAATCCCCCGGATAAGTCGAGGCCCTGCGGCAACGACCCGTCGGGAAGGACTCCGCCCCACGTTAGCACGGCAACCGTGTCATCGAGCGTATTTGTCCGCCAACTTTCTGATGTCGTAGGTAAACTCAACCCAGTCCTTTTCCCACTGTCGTGCGCTTTTCCTAGTGTAGGGATAGAATCCCTTGGCATTGGCAACGCCCTTCGCACCACGAGACACCGCTTCGCGCATCAGTCGCGGCACCTTCCGCTCGTTGCAGAGCTTCGGCAACAGTCCCTCCATCACCGCGGCGTAGGCCGGAATGCCGGTGAGGTCCATCCAGCGAAATGGCCCGGCCAGTAGCGCCCACCATCCGATATCGTTACGGAATGATCGGTCGACGGACTCGATATCGGCCACTCCCGCCTCGACCAAATGCATCGCCTCCCGAATCATCGCATACATCATCCGGTTGGAAAGGAACCCGCAGATGTCCTCCCGCAAAACCGTCGGTTCCTTGCCGCAGCTCTCCGCGAACTGGCGGGCCATCCGCAGGGTTCCTTTCGTGGTCCGCCGCCCTGGAATAATCTCCAAATAGCGCATAATCTGAGCGGGCTCGCCCCAGTGCATGCCGACAAACCGTCCCGGATGTTTCCGCCCGGCCTGTAACACGGTGATCGGAATGCTCGATGTGTTCGATGCGACCACCGCATCGGGGGAAACGACCCGCTCCACCTCTTTGAAAATCTCCCCCTTTATCCGTAAGTCCTCGACCACCGATTCGATCACAAATCCGCAAACCGCCAGGCCGGCAACTGAATCGGTGATCTCGAAACGTCGACGCCAGCCCCGAACACGTTCCTTTGAAATTATCCCCCGGTGCGCCAACTCGCGCAGGGCATGACCGAGGTGCCGGATGCTCTCCCGCCCTCTCGCCTGGGCTCGATCATAGGCAACGACATTCCAGCCTTGGGCCAACAGACACGCGGCAATGCCCCGCCCCATCAAGCCAAGTCCGATCAGGCCGATCGGCCGAAGCAGGTCCTTTTTAGTGGGAGGCATGGGGCGGATTCTTCCGAATGAGAGATGGCATCGTTCAGGAAACTGTTGAACACTGGCGCGGGAGCAACCCGCCAGATCCGCTCCGATGATTTTCCGACCGCCGAACAGAATGCGCACGGAAGCTCCGTCGGTCTTCCATCCATCGGATGGCAATCACGCTTGGACGACGGTCGGCTGGCGTCATTTTCCCTTGGTGATCGTTATCCGGTCGATCTCGTCCCCGTTGGCGTCAAGCTGCCGCAGCAGCAGTTTCGCCTGGTCGAGTTCCACCAACGTGAAGGAATGGCGGTCGCCGTTGGAAGCCGCCGTGAACGACCCGGGGGAATCAGGATCAGCGGGCACCACGCCGGAATTTTCCTTGGCCTCCATTGGATACAGTTTCGCGCCACCGCCGCCGGTGACGATGTATATGACCCCGTTCGGCTCGGTGCGCTGGATCCCGTCAAACTGGTCGTCGAGTTGGAACTGGCCTCGCACACTCAAAGCCGGAACCTCGGGTATCACATCCTTCGGCTCAAAGCGCAGCGGCTTCGAGCGCTGATAGTTGTGCACATGGCCGGAGAAAACAATAGTCACCCCGGCCTCTTCGAAAAGCGGGGAGAGCAGCCGCATTTTCTGCTGATTGCGGTGGTTTGCCGATGAATTAAAACCGGGGTGGTGAAAAAGCACAAACTTCCAGCGCGACTTGCTTTCCATCAAATCCCGCCGGATCCATTCCCGGTAATCTGCGCTCAACACGGGCATGAAGGCGGTCGAATCGAGCACGAGAAAATGAGCGTCACCGTCATCGAAGGAATAAAGACACAGATAGGGATAGCCGGCGTTCTCCGTCGCAGCCTGAAACTTCCGAACCTGTTCGTCGGTCCCAGGAATGAACGGACGCCAGGACCCTGTTGCCGGTGCGTTGCGGGGAGGATGGAAGAAATAGAAGGCGGCAAACGCATCGGGGTTTTTTCGCAGGTCCGCGAGTTCCACATCGTGATTTCCCAAAGTCACGTAAAAGGGAACCGATTGCATGAGCGGCGCGATGGCGGCGGACGAATCCGTCCCGACGCCATTGCCATACACCGGCCAGAAATGCTTCAGGTATTCGCTGACCCTGCCTCGGTTATAGGCAATGTCCCCGCAAACCAGCACGAATTCGGGTTTTTTAAGCGCCAGCTGGTTTGCAATCGCCAACTGCGCCGGGGTTCCCGCAGCCACATCGCCAGTGACGACAAACCGGATCGGATTGCCCGGAGCCTTGCGCGTATGAAAGCTGCTTGCCCCCACCAACGTGGCGCCGTGCCTCACGCGATAGTGAACCTCACTGTTGAGCGGCAATCCGTCCAGTTTTGTGGCATAGGTCAGATAGCGCTGCTGTTCCGATATTTCAACCCGCGTGGCCGCAGGCTCGGCCGTTTTCATGGGTGAACCGGCCACCGAATACTCCACCGTGAACTTTCCCGGTACGTCGTCTGTCATCCAAGCGATGACCTTCACATCGGCAACCCCCAGCCCGGCTCCGTCTCCCGGCTGCACGTAAGGTTTGACCAGAACCGTCTGCGCCTGCGCCGATAGCAGCAACCATACGCAAAGGCCTGCGAGTTGAAGTGGATTCCGGGAAAAAAAACGGGGCGACATTTGAGGCGGGTTCGGATTTAGACCGCTGATTCTCAGAATCCGTCGGCCCCCTCGCAATGGCCGGGAGCCGGGATGAGCAAATCGCGCACATATGTGCACCGGACGGTCGAACCCGGGCTGATCAACTTTGATGCATACATCTCGTCAGACTTCCTCGATGGCCGCCGGTTTGCTCAGCGTCCGACCGATTCTATGTCAACGGTAACGCGATCACCCGGATGCAACCAGCGCCACTCGGGGACGGGTGGCGCGAGCAGCTGTCAACCCGTCAGCGGCGTAGCCATAGTGGCGGGCGCCAGCGGCATCGAGAAAGCGGATGATTTTCATCTGGGACAGATCCGATACCTCGCAGCTTGAGCGGCTTGCCCGCCGGAGCGGAATCGAGCGTGGATTGCATGGCGCGCGAGTTAGCGGATTGAAGGCCGTCGGGTGTCCGTCGCTCAATCGCGCGCGTCGCGACCGGGGCGCGGCTCAACAACCGAGATCGCCTTGAGCAAAATGCCATTGTCAACCAGCGCCTTGCCATAAGACGTCTTGAACCCTGACGACCCTTTGACGGAAATCGATCTGATCACCTTGCCGAGCCGGGGATTCGTCCACTCATAAGCGAAGAACACTTTGTCGTCGCCGCAGGCGACCGGATCCGCCCGGTAACAATGCGTCTGCGCGCCGTTGCCAGGCTTCCAGCCTTGTTCGAGGATGTTTACCCCGTAACGGAGCGGGACAGTGGCGACGAAACCATCCTCATAGAGTATCTCATAGTGTCCCAGCAGGTCCGCGGTGTCCTCGAAGTTGTAGATATAACGGTAGGCAAAATCGTTCCGGGCCGGCTTCTCGCTGGCATGAAGAAAGATGATGCTCGTTAAATCCTTGCCGATCTCGATCGGCGGGCTTGCCGCGCCCAAAGGAGTGCGGACAACGGCCGCAGGTTCACCCAGGTCGAATTTAATGGAACCCAAGGTCGCCGCGCCACCGCGGCCTGCGGGACCCAAGCCGGCGGTGCTTTGCGCGGCGAGCGAGACCGGCACAATCTTGTCGCCAGCGTTGCTGGGGGCTAATCGCCCGCTCAGTCGCTGGCGCAAATCCGGCATCATGGCTTGGATCGCGGCGCCAAGCTCCCTGGCCTCGGGCCAATGCTTGGACCACAGCAGGTTCGCGCAACCGAGAAAATCGTAGAGCAGATCCTTGCCGAAATTCAGCTCCGTCGTAGCCGCCCACGAGGACGGTGCACCCCCGATCACGGAAGCTCGCGCGCTTCGCCGCTCCCAATCATGGATGCCGGCAGTGAAGTTGCCGAGGAACTGGCGGAACCCCCACTCCTCCAGTCGAACCTCGTTCATCTCCCCCTCCCCTTTCTTGCCGGCACGCCACATCCAATTGGCGATCATGATATCCTTCGGCACAAGTTCACGAACCTGGTCGGGAGTGAGCGCTCCCGGCCAGTAGTATTTGTGCCCGGCCCTGGTGGTCTGCTCCGACATGAGTTCGCCCCTGACGCTCTCGAGCAGATGATCGCCCCAGATAATGGTGCCAATGCCACGCTGCTTGAGGTGGGCGTAAATCTTGCGCACATCCTGCGCAAACAGCTCCCGGGGATCTTTGCCGCGACAAAGCGGACACGCGGTCGGAAGCAGAATCCGCCATTCGTCTTTGCCCACGTTGATCCAGTCCGGCTTGATGACATCCACATATTCGTCGATGACATCAAAGAGCAGTTCATAGGATTTGGGGTTTGATGGGCAGTAGGCGTCCGGCCACTCCACGCCGGGCATTTCGGCCAGCTCCCGGTGGCGGGTCAGCAGATAGTATGAGTGGGTGAGTGACGGCAGTTCCAATATCACATCGATGTGAAACTGGCGCGTCCAACGCACCAGATCGGCGACCTCCTCCTTCTCCAGCACCGCACCGTCGCCAGTATCGTAATGCGTTGAATCCACATATTCGCCCCGGAGTCCCGCCGGCCGGTCGCGACGGCTAAGGGTGAGATCGCGGGCGAACTCAATCCAGCCGGCATTGAGTTCGGGGTGACGATCGAGACGCATGGCCGCGTTGGTTTCGAGCATCAGCCGGTTGTATTTGTTCAGCGCCATGAATTCGCGCACGAAGCGCTTGAAAAACGCGATGTTGTCGCGTCCCGGCAGATACAGCTTCACCGCCCGGAACGGTTTGTGCGGCCAGTCGCGAATCTTCGCGCCGCGGATTGCCACACCGGCCCCGCCCTTCGCCACCAGCTGCCGCAACGACTGCATGCCGTAGAACGCGCCGGCTTCATCGCTGCCGGCCACCAGCACCGCCTGCCCGCCCACCTGCAAGACATAGCCTTCGGGACCGGGGCTCTGCACATCGACGACAACCTTGAGCCGGGAACTGAGCTGCCGCACCAACGGATTGGTGTGGGCCCCGATCACGATCACCCGCCCGGTTTCCGGCAGCGTTCCCGCTCTGACCGTCGGCACCGCGATCCCGTAATGATCACTCAGTTCCGCAGTCAACTCCCTGGCCGCCAGCGAGTCCTCGGCGGTCGGCTCAAGTGGCACCAGAATGCGCACCGACTCATCAAGGAGAAAGGCGTCGGCCGACATCTCGATCTCTTGGGGAAGCGGGAAGACCGGCGGCCGGGCGGAGTCGGCGCCAAATACCGCCGAGACCGCGACGAGGAGAAGCAAGGACTGTTTGGCTGCGATGCTCATGGTTGGTGCAGATGCTTGTTTTGAATCCGGCATGCCACGGGCGGCATGCGCTGCCGTTGTTTACTTTATCGCTCCATTGCCGGGCATAACGCCATCCCAGGGTGCAATGACACGGTAGGGCGTTTCGACTTGGAAATCGGGATAGTTGGCGGCGTTGCCGAGTTTGTCCCACACGGTGAAGCCGTAGAGCAACCCGTCTTCGGTCAGAGGAACCGAAGCGGCATAGATTCCGTCCTTTTCTTCGCGCATCTCGGTCGAAGACCATTCCTTTTGCGAGGGAATGGGCTTGTATCGCAGAACTGCCTTGGCCACCCCGCTCGGATCAGTCACGCGGGCGCGGATTACCAGCGGGCCAGCGCGCAGCGGGTCGGTTGGGGCCGCCGGGATGATCGCAACGACAGGAGGATCCGACTCGACCCGCCGCTTCCACTGAAAATATCCGGTGCCTGCCGGAAGCCGGTGGGCCACGCGCCCCAGTTCCGCTGAAAAATAATAGTCGATCGCTTCGGTGCCCGACGGGACATCAAACCGGTAAACCTCGCGGCCGCGAGGGACACTCCCACCTTCGACACCGAACTCACCAATTCCCGGCCTGAGCGGGGCGACCTGCCACGCCTCGCCGGGCTGGCGCCAATGGATCGAGGGATTCACCGGAGCCTGTTTTAACGCCCCGACAATGTGCAGGTCGAGATGCGGACTGCGCGTCCCGATCGACTGAACGTCGGGAACTTGCATTACGAATTCCCCGCCATCTGACGAAGTGACCGTGATATCCGTATTCCCGGGGCCGCTCCCCGCGAACCGCGCCCGCTCGAGCGTGAGGCGCGCCTCCCGCCACCCCCGGGTGCCGCCCAGCTCGATGACCCCTGCCTCCGTCATGGACGCTCCCGGCTGGGCCGCGCCATCGTAAGCGAGCACCAGTCGGCGCTTGGTGCCGGGACCTGGATCCCAATACGACACATCGAGCGCAACAGCGATGTCCTCGTTGCTGAACATCAGGTCGTTGACATCGTAGGCAATCGTGCCCCCGTGGCTGCGCAACGCCTCGTGCCCGTCCACCCGCAGGTTCTCGAATCCGCTGCCGCGCCACTGCACGGGCAAGGCCGCGTCTCCTGGCAACGTCCACCCTTGCTCGAGGCCCGCTCCTGGCAGGTGCGTCAACCGTGGGACATCGTCCGCCGGCCGGCGCGAATCCCGCACCCGGTCAAGCTCGGCCAGGTAAGCCAGATCTCCATCGATCACCGCGAGCTGCGATTCCCAGCGGTATGCCTGCGAATACATCCGCAGCGTATCAAGCACTGGCGCGTAATGTCCGTCGGCGACCGCCGCCAGGCGGCGCCAATGCTCGCGCGCCCAGGACAGATGATGCCGTGCGCTGGCCAGGGAAGGAGGATAGGAAGCCAGCTGATACTGCGCGAGGTTCAACCCCGCCAGATAGCGTTCGCCCGCGAATCGGGCCAGGGCGGCCAGCGCCTGCGCGTCGAGCCGGAGGCAATCGGCTTCCTCGGCATTGGCCGACGCGGCCGGGAGCCTCGCGATCAGATCGTCGATCCGGTTTGCGAGGGAAAACAAACGCACCGCCGTCGCGCGGGGAGTCACCCGGCCGTCAGGTGCATCGGCAATCTCGGCGGCCGCCGCGTCGGCCATGCTGGTCATGACCGTCGGATCCAGTGCGGAGACATCAAGCGCCCCCGCGATATTGCCGAATGACTTCCGTCCGTTGCGATCGGTGAAATCAGGATTGCCGGTTTCAAACTCCGGCGCCCACTGCCGGTGATCCGGACCGAGCGTGATCGCGCTCATGATCAGCGGCACAATCCGGCTCGAAGCCGTCACCAACGGGTAGAGCAAGGCCCCGGCCGAACCGAAGCGTTGCACAAACATGGCCTTGAACACTTCGGGCTTCACGGTGGGGTCATACGCCAGCCTTCCCCACAGTTCATACCAGAACCAGTCGCGTTGCCACGTCCATTTGAAATACTGATGGACACCCGGCCGGTGATACTTGTCTGTCATCGGATAATACGCCGACATCGGTTCCACACTGTAACCGGCCGCATCCCCCAGCTCACGGCAGCTGCGCACGATTCGCGCCACATAGTCGGGATCGCCCCAGTGAAACAGGCGGGTGGTTCCGTTCGCGCGGACCTGATACACCAGCTTGAAGCCGCGCGGAAGGTTGGCGTAGCCCTGATAGGAATACGAGGGATCAAAGTTCGTCGGACTGGTGATGGCTTGATAAGGCAGACCCAGTTGCTCGCCGTTGTATTTCACCTCGATGTAGAAGTCGCCGGGATACCCCCGCTGGATCGTCTCAATATTCCCGCGTGTCGCCAGCCAGGAACGGGTGAATAATTTCCCCCGGAACCCACTGTCAGCGATCGCGGCCAGGTAGGTCTTTTGGAAAAAATCCTCCGGCTGCCCGGACTCGCCAATCCGAAACCCATACATCCACAGGTTGGAACAGCCCTCCAGCAAGGCGCGCGAAGCCTGGTAGGTGTATTTCTCCAAGCGTGCGCTGTCGAATCCGCCAAACCATTCGTCCTTCGCCTCATTTTTGCGCCCTTGCACCGTATAATTCATCAAGGCGACGTTCACCCCATATCGTCTCCCGATCTCGATGATATGGTTCAACATTCCGAGGTTGCGGGCTGCCGCAGCCTTTCCGACAGATTGGTCGGGGAACTCGTCCAGGTGGACAAAATAGGGATAAATGTTGGGAAAATTCGTTTCGACCAGGCCATAGCCGCCGTGCAAATCGAGCACGTTGTGCCGGCTGCGCGCAAGCTGGGCCATGTAGCCTTGCCAGAATTCTTCTTGGTAGAACCACGAGCCCGGATCTTTCAGGGCCTCCTCAAACAGGAACTGGTTCACCGCGCGGAAAGCAAGATAGGGCTGCTGCTCCGTGTCGGTGACTTCTGTCAGCGTCCCCCCCCGGCGCACGATTTCCGCGAGTTCCATCGCACCATACATCGCTCCCACGGCATCCCGGCCCAGCACGAGGATATCGTCTCCCCGTCGACGGATCGCAAAGGCCTCTGCCGCCTTCGGTACCGCCCGCTCCTGCTTTGCTTGTTGCGGGTCCAACGCCGGTTGGTCGAGCGACTCCACCATGATCTTGCACGGACGGGGGCTGAAGCCTGCGGCGGCCCTCAACGCTGATTCAAGCTCGTGCACACCAAACTGCAGGGGTTCCGCCGCATCCGCCCGCCTGAGGATCGTCACCGTATCCGGCGCCGCCTGCGCAGGCAAGCCGGCCGCGAACAGCAGGACCACAACGACCCCAACGGCGGAAATCTGAGGGAAGCGCATGGTAAAGCGTTAGGGACTATCTTTGAAGAACGACGGGCCCGACAGCAGCGTACTCCGTTTCAACGCGATTGAGCGGCCGCGACTATCATCGGGTAATCCAACATGAACTGATGCTGGGCGGGGTCCGGCACATAGATCATTCGGCGCACAAGTTCCCGCCTCGTCGTATCGTAGGTGATGACCTGGACCTTGTTCTGCCGGGGAATGAATCGGTAGAGTCGAAGCGGCCCGGCTGACATGTAGTCTGAAAGGAGCGCATGCACGGTATTGCCGTGATCACCCGGTTCGGAGATGCGCATCGCGGTGACCCGACTCTGATCGCCGCTGAAGACGAAGCCCAGGTTGGCGTGTTTGCGATAGAGCTTTTGCCACATCTGCACCGCCGTGTTGCCACGGGCGCCGTGGACCTTGACCCATTCCATCCGCCCCTTGGGGTCCGAGATATATCCTTCCCGGGTGGTGGGCTTCTTTCGAATTCCGAGATCCATATGGGTGCTGATGAGCGCGCGGCGGTCATGGTAGCGGGTCAGCACCTCGCCAGCCCACTCCAACACCTCGTCAGGAGCGTTGCACTCCAGGTGGAGAAACACGAATTCCATGCCCCCGGCGGAGAAAAGCTGAAAGCTGTTCACGTTGTTGGCAAAATCATGCTGGTCGGGGCGACGGGCCTCGAAACTGCCGCCATACCACTCAAACCTCCTGAATTTATCGGCCGGATAGAAACGCTGGAAGAGCGACGCATCGCTGGAAGGTTCGTTCACATCGTGATTGCCGACCGCAAGGCCGAAGGGAACCAATCCGAAAAGACCGTCAAGGTGTGATTGCGCAACCTGCCATTGCGCCTCGTTGTTCTTGTCCACCACGTCACCGACATGGCTGACGAACACGATATTCTGATCCTTGAGGCTTTCGCGAATCCATTTGATGTGATTGGCCAAGACCGGATTGGTGACCGGATCCTTGCTGTCGGGCGTCAGTTTTGTCTTCTCACCAAAGTAGCCTTGGGTGTCGGGGATCACCACAATGGTGAAGGCGCCTGGCGGCGGCAAATCGAGGTCCGCGGCATGCGCGGACGCACCGCCTCCCACGGCCAACAACACAAATCCGAAGATCAGACGCAGCCCCGTCGCCCGTAGATCAGCCAGACACGGCTTCCTGCACTGTAGCCCAAAGCCAAAAACCTCACGGAACCAGCGGTTGCCTGAAGGACATTTACTGGAACCGCGAACGTGGGACGTGGAGCAGGTCATCTGGAGTAATTTATGAGGGTTTCCATCGCGCAGCGCTAAAATCGAATACTTTAGGATACTGGCAGCCTTGGTGCCGTTTTCTCAATCACAACGCACGAAGACGGTCATAGCGCGCATGATCGCACACGGGCAACCGGGCGCCGTCAATCGGCCACTCGCTCCATAACGCCCCTACCGTGCATACCTCGGCTTGGGGGTTTTTGTCAGCCATGGGATATGACCGCCAAGCCTACGGCTGGAATTCCATCCAGCCAAACGCGGCAGGCGCATGAAAATCGGGCTCGCTCGTCTCCGGGTCCACCCAACTGATCCATGCTTTGATCGGCATGAGCCCTTCGATCTTTCGACCAAGCCAATGTCCGGTTTCGCGCTGGTCCGCGAGACGCCCGCTACGATCATGGCTGGACTCCGCCCGATGGAGCCCGCAGCGCAACTTCCTTCCCCCTGTGATCGGCCCAAGCCCGATCTTCTCGAGGCTCGTGAGCGGAATTCGCCCCTCCACTTCGTAGCCGCCCGGAAATAAAGATGCCCTGGCTTCCAATTCGGGAAACCTCCATTTGAAGTCAAACTGCTTGGGAATTTCCGTCCGGTAATCCAACACCCTGCCGCGCGCGTCGATCTCGAAGCAGAAATATTCCTTCATCCCTTCATCGCGTCCCAGATAGACTTCAACGCGATCTTCGAACACTGCGTCCATCTTGTCTCGCAGTTCGTTCAGCACGACGATATCGGAATCGTAAACCCGGAAACTGAAAAACACATTCGCGCTGTCCCAGAGCGCACGAAACTCCGTCTCGGCCGCGGTCGCCCGCTGCCAGGGGAAAATAAAATGTTTCTCGACCGCAGCCTGGGACCAGGCCGGTTCATTTGCCTGACCGTCAAGTTCGATCACTCCCGAGGGAAACCGGCGCACAAAATATGTCCGATCACTGCCATGTTCCGGTCCGCGACCATCAGGCCGCGCGGCTGCACCAGCGCCGGGGACGCCGGCCAGCAGCCATACGATGAACAGCCCGCAGGCTTTAGCCTTTGCCCCTGCTGCTGGGTGCCTGCTTGCGCTCATTTTGGCGAACTGAATTGAATTCCATCCCATGAACCGTGGATCGGGCGACGTGTGCGTTCATCCGCTTGATTGGGACGATCAGTTCGTTCACCCAATCAAACCCAGCGAAACCGCTCATATCGCCCATGATCGCGCATGCTCAACATTACCTCGAGGCGTTCGGAAACCTCCACCGCGAGGCCTTCTCCACCATCGCCGCCCGGTGGCCATTTCCTCGTTTACCAGACCCCAGACGGTAGGCTGAAAACCGCGTGGTCCGCTTCGAGCGGCGAGACCGTCTGGCTCGCGCAGCAGCACATGGCGGAGCTTTTCCAGACGACCAAACAAAATGTCGGTCAGCACCTGAAATGCATTTTCGCAACAAGAAAGCTTTCCCCGGAATCAGCATGCCGGCGGCAACCAATGTCCCGGGCTTAGGTCTCTAGGAGTACATGGCCCGCTGGTGGAAATTTCTTTTCGGACTGGTGATCGTTGTCGTCCTCGCCGTCGGCACGCTGCCGTGGTGGCTGGGGCCGGTGTTGCGGCCGGTATTGCGGGTCCAAGACATCACCTTCGATTCCTACGAACGAATAGGCTACACGCGATTCAAACTCCACCGGGCGCGGTACACGCATCCCGGCGTGGTGGTGGAGACCGCCGAGGTGCAGTCCGATACCCCGCTGCTTTGGCTGGGAAAAAGGCTTCGCGGCGGGGAACCGTCCCTCATCGTCGATCATTGGTCGCTTCGGCATACTCCCTCCCCGGCGACGCCTTCTGAAAAAAACCAGGTCAGCGGGATGGCTGACTTGCAGCGTCTGCTGACCCGACTCGTTCCGATTCTTCACCGCTGGCTGCCGGAGGTTCAGCTCAACGACGGCAAGCTGCGCGGCTTCACGCCGGAAATGAACATTGCGCACGCCGTCTGGCACAACTCGGTGTTGACCGCGGAAGGACTGGATCTCGCCGGTCACCGGCTTGCGGTCGTCGTCACACCGACGCGCGAAGGAACCTTCCATGTGGACGCCCATACCGCCGCCGAGGATGACGGGATCCGACTCGCCTGGTCGTCGTCGGAAATAAGCGGCGACGGGACCTGGTGGGGTCAGCCGGTGCGGTTGACCGCGCATTATGGCGCCAATGGCTGGATACCAGCGGAGGCCGACGCCATTGCCGCCGACTGGAATCTCCCCGCATCTCGATTGAAACTGGGCGCTCCCTACGAGACTGTCCGTGGCAAGGCGCATGCAACCTGGCGCAACGGGGCCTTCGAGGTGTCCTTGGAAGCAAAGGCCGAACCTGGCGCAAAGGACAAAGCGCCGGCGTTCGAAGCCAATGCGAGCGCTCGCGGAAACCTCGGGGAAGTCATCGTGACCGCGTTGCATGTCGATGCGCCCTTCGCGACCGCCGATCTCTCGGCTCCCGTCACGTTCAGCGTCGCCCATCCGCTTTCCGCCGACGAAGCCAAATTATCCGTCAAGGTGGACTTGGCCAAACTGCCGTGGATCGAGGCGAAGGGAAGCGCCGAGGGAAGCGTGACGGTGACACCCGACAATACCGGCGCACGGCAGACATTCGAGTTGAATTTTTCCGATGTCGTCATCGAGAGCCACGAATTAAAGACCGCGAAGGTTCGCGGAGTGTTGGAGTGGCCGGCACTGACCTTGACGACGCTTGAGGCGGAGCTCGATAAAACCAGTTCGGTCAGCGCCCATGGTGCGGTGAACTGGGAGACGCGCGAATTCCATGACGTCGCCTTGCAGGCCACGGTCGGTCCCGGATGGTTTTCCCGCTGGCTCCCGAAAGGCGCGGGCTGGACTTCGGCGGAAGTCACCGCGTCACTCCAAGGATCCCTCGATGCGCCTCGCCACGAAGGCTCGGTCAAAATCGCGCAGGCCTCGCTGCGGCCGATGAAAGCCGCCGACATCGAAGCTTCGTGGACAGGTGTCGGGTTGAAGGCGGACATTCCGGTCGCGCGCGCGATCGCGGGCAAATCCACCCTGGAATTCGCGGGCAAAATCGAACGAACCTCTCTCCAATTGACTACGTTGGTTTTCGCTCCGGGCGGCCGAACGCCAGTCTGGGAGCTCGTAACCCCGGCTCGGTTGACCTGGGCCCCGGTTTGGGGAATCGACGATCTCCAGCTGACCGGGACGGCCAGTCAACTGAGGTTGAGGGGCAAGGGTGGCGACGGCGGCCACATCGAGCTCACGGCATCATCCTTCGATTCGGCCTGGCTCGAGGATTGGATCGAACTCCCTGGCCCGCACTGGCAGGTGCATACCCTTCACGCCAGCGGACGCGACGTGCACGGCGTATTGGCGTTCGACACCACCCTGGCCGGTCAGATCGCAATGCAACCCCGCCCGGCGGAAATAAAACTGACCGCTGCCGGCGATGCGGACGGAATCCGCCTGAAGGAGCTGACCGTCGTCGAATCCGGCCGTGAACTGACACGCGCCAGCGGACGCCTGCCCCTGAGCTGGAAGCTGCCAGCGGGAAAGCATCTCGCATTCGACGAAAAGGCCCCGCTGGAAATCTCCGCCGCCACCGATCCCGATTCACCCCTGTGGTCCGCGCTATCCGCCTATACCGGATTAACGCTGGCGAAGCCCGAGGCAAAAATCGAACTCAGGGGAACGTTGCGCGAGCCCGCGGGTGAAGTGAACCTCAAGGTCAGGCAGTTCGGCCTGGGCGGGGGACGGTTTAACTTCTCCCTGCCCCAATTCGACGACCTGACGCTCTCCCTGCAGGTGAACCGGCAAACGGTCGCCATTTCCACGCTTTCCACCCGGGTGGACGGACAGGCGCTGCAGGCAAGCGGGAAGATGCCGATGGACGACAAGCGCTGGAATCAGCTCCTGCATCATCCGGCCGGCTTCGACTGGAGCGCGGCAACCGCCCGTTTGGAAATTCCCGATGCGGACCTCGCTTCCCTCAACAAACACCTTCCGGGTTTGATCGCGCCCAAGGGCCGCCTGCGCGCGCGGGTGGATTTGCGCGACGGCGGAAAATTGTCCGGCGAGTTGCACCTCATCGACGCGACCGCCCGGCCGCTGCCGCCCTTCAGCACATTGCAGGAAATCAACGCCGACTTGACGCTGTCCGACCGCACCCTGACCGTGCAGAAGTTGACCGCCAAGCTCGGCAGCGAGCCCGTGGTCGTCGATGGCAGCGTGACACTCGTCCCGGGCGGCGCGCCACGACTCGCGCTGGGCCTCAAGGGGAAAAATCTCCCGCTCGTCCGCAACACCGGCCTCCTGATCCGCAACGACATCGATCTGCACGCCGACACCGACGATGCCGGCGTGACGCGGATTTCCGGCAGGGTGACACTGAGGGATTGCCTGGTCCTCGCCAATCTCGGCGAATTGCTGCCCGGCGGCCAACGAGGCGTGACCCGTCAGCCGCCCTACTTCAGTGTTGAAGCGCCACCCTTCAACACCTGGCCGCTCGCGGTGGAAGTGCGCGGGCAGCACGCCATCCGCATCCGGACAACCGTGTTCACGGGGACGGCGTCGGCGCACTTTCAATTGGGCGGAACGCTGGGCGAGCCCCGCGCCGTGGGGGAACTCGCGGTTGACCAGGGGCAGGTCCTGTTTCCATTCGCCACGTTCGCCGTGCAAGCGGGCACGCTTCGCCTGCGCGAATCCGATCCCTTTCACGCGATGGTGAATGTCAACGCCTTGTCCCAGCGCCACGATTACCAGCTGCGGCTGGAAGCCACCGGGCAACTGCCTTCGCCAAACGTCGTGCTGTCATCCACGCCCGCGCTGGAAGCGGAGGATGTGCTGTTGATGGTGATGACCGGCCAGCCGCCCGCCACCGACACCGCCAACCGGTCCTCCGCGGGACAACGGCTCGCCGTGCTCGGCGCTTATCTCGGCAAGGGCATTTTTCAGGACCTCGGATTCGGCGGCGAAAGCCGTCTGGAGATCTCGACCGGGGAACAGGTTTCCGCGCAGGGACGCGAAACCTACGATTTCGAATACAAACTGGGCAGGCGTTGGTCGCTCACGGGGGAATACGACCGGTTCGACAGTTATAACGCGGGCCTGAAATGGCGCGTGTACACCGAGGAGAGCAAAGCCGTTGAAAAGCAATAGCATCTTCCGCTCAAATCCCCGCGTGGGCGCGAGGCTTGCAAAACTGCTCTTTGCCTGTGCCATTCTGTTTGCGGCGCGCCTTCCCGCCGCGGAGCTGCACGTGAACGGACTCGGGTGGTTCGGCAACCGCACGGCGGAACAACGGCTCAAGCTGCTGCTCGGCGAGTTGGGAAGCGACACGATCGATGCCAACGCCATCGAGGACGCCGCCCTCGTTCTGATTTCTTCCGTAAGCGACGAGGGTTATCTGGAGCCACGGCTGACCGCGAAGGTTACGACGAAGGACGGCGGAGTGGCCGAGTACGCGCTCGACGCCACGCTGGAACATTCGCTCCCCCGGCCGCTCGAAGCGACCGGCGTCACGTTACAGCTGGATCGCGGCAAGCGATTCACGCTTCAGGAAATAGCCTTCGAAGGCTTGCTCGCGCTCACGGAAAAGGAGGCGCGCGAATTTTTCGTCGGCCAAGGCCTGCTCCTTTCCCTGGCTTCGGAGCGCATCTATTCGCCGGGCCGGTTGCAGCGCGCCATAAATAATCTCGAGGAGGCGCTGCGCCAAGAGGGCTATGCCCAGGCCGAGGTCATCGCGGGCAAAGTGGATATCGATCGCACCACGGGAAAGGTGCGGGCGGAAATCAACGTAAAGGCGGGCCGCCAATGGTTCGTGACGGCGATGAACTTTTTCGTCAGCGATCGCAGCGAGGCCCCCGGAAAGATCGCAGAGAGTCACCTCGGCGAGCATTGGACGGCTTTGTGGCGGCAGGATACCGTGACGGCGATCAGGCGCTGGTATTTCGCCCGGGGGCACCCCGATGTGCAGGTGAAATTGACCCCCCGGGCCACCGATGCCGCAGACGGCACCGAGGCGGTCAGCGTCCTTGCCGAGATTACGCCGGGACCGATGGTTCGCGTCGGTGATGTGCGCATTACCGGCAATACCCACACCCGGGAAAAGACCATCCGCCGGCTGGTGTCAGGGAAGCCGGGGGATTTGCTGAATCCGATCCTTTTCGACAACGGCCAGGCGCGGATTTCGCGGTTGGGCGTTTTCCGGACCGTCGATCTGAACTACGAACCGCCGGACGCCGGTGTGCGGGACGTGCATTATACGGTAGTCGAAGGCAAACGGCGGGAACTGAGCCTGCTGGCGGGTTATGGGAGTTATGAGCAGCTGCGCGGCGGGATCGAGTGGCAGCATTTTAATCTCTTCGACCGGGCGCACACCGACAGTCTCAAACTCATTCAGTCGATGAAGAGCTCCCAGGGCGACTACGTCTATACCGTGCCCGAACTCTTCGGCACCACCACCGACGGCAGCGTCCGGCTTTTCGGCCTCAACCGCGAGGAACGTTCCTTCCGACGGGAAGAATACGGCGCCAACGTCTCGGTGCTCTGGCCGCTGAGAAGGATCGGCCTGTCGCTCACGACCGGCTACACTTTCAAGCACCTGCGCAACGCGGACAACGAACTGGCCACCAAGGCGACCGATCCGAACAAGGCCGATGTCGCCAGCTTCGACATCGGCCTCGTGCGCGATCGGCGCGACAATCCGCTTCGCCCCACCAAAGGATACAAGCTCTCGGCCCAGGTCGAGGCCGCCAACCGCGCGCTCGGCGGAGCCGTGGTTTATCAACAGTTTGTCTTCAGCGCATCGTACCACACCCCCTGGGGAACGGGACGCTGGATTCACGCCGGCGTTTCGCACGGTGTCGTGACCACCTTCGGCGCCCCGAATGACAAAACGCTGCCGGTCAGCGTACTTTTTTATCCCGGAGGCGAAGGTTCGATTCGCGGCTACCAGAGGGGCGAGGCCGCCCCGCGGGCCCCGACCGGGGAATTCGTCGGCGCAAAATCGTACGTGATGTTCAATCTCGAATTGGAACAGGCGCTGACGAAGAAATGGTCGGTGGTCGCATTTGGCGATGCATTGGGCGAAGCGGCCCGGCTTTCGGACTACCCGTTCTCGCAGAAACTTTATTCCGTCGGCCTGGGGGTCCGTTACCAGACGATCATCGGACCCGTTCGCCTGGAGTACGGCCACAACTTGAATCCGCGGGCTTCCGATCCGTCCGGCACGTTGTTGTTTTCGATCGGATTCCCGTTCTGAACGATCGATCAACGCCGTTTTTTCGGGCGCCCGGACCGTCTGGCGGGCCTGGTCAGATAGCGCGAGGCAGGTTCGGCCACCGCCTGGCGTTTGACGGGACCGGCGACGACCGTCCGCCCCGGCTCTTCAGGCGCGAGCATCTGCCAGGCTTCCAGGCCGAAACTGGCGGACAACCGTTCGACCGTTTCGAGCCAGACCTGTTTTTTCCGGCCGGCTTCGATCTGTTGATAAAATTTGTAGCTGAACCCGGCGATTTCCGCGAACTCCTCCTGCGTCAATCCGTGCCGCTGCCGAAGCTGGCGAACGCGGGCAGCGAGGTGGTCGAGGAGATTCACACCAGCGAACATAAGGTGAACGCGCTTGACCAAACACCCATTGATCGCTGGTGTTTTTACCTCGGATCTTTTCGCCCCATGAATTTTTCCCTTCCGCTTCGGCGGCAATCTCAGAAACGGCCAACGACCCGATTGTGCACGCACGAGGCGGCGGCGTTTTGAAGGCCAGGACGATGCCGGCAGCACCCCCCAACTCCCGCCGCGGCCTGCGGATTCTCTTCGCCGAGGACAGCAGGGAATTCGCCCAGGTATTGGTCCATATCCTGCAGGCTGCGGGTTACACCGTGCGGCATGCGCCGGATGGACTGGAGGCGTGGGAACAGCTGTTTCCCGCCGTCGATTCCTATGACCTGCTGATCACCGACAATCGCATGCCCGGGCTCGGCGGAATTGAATTGGTTGAACGGGCGCGGCACGCCGGCTTTGCCGGCAGGATTATCGTCTACACTTCCGGCCTCTCTGCAGTCGAGCACCAGCGTTATTCGGCGGAACGCGTGGACGCCATCGTTTCAAAAGCCGGCGATCCCTTCGCGCTTCCGACGATCGTGGACGCTTTTTTTCCGGAATAATCTCCCCGCGAAGCAGGCCCCGCACCGGATCGCAAAGGATGGTTGCCAGCCAAGCGCGACCTTGTCAGACATGGCCATCGTTTCCCCGCCAGCCGTCAAGGCGGCTTTCTGCAGTCAAAACTTCCATGAAGCTTACATTTCCCTGGTTCGCGTTGGGATTGGCCCTGGCCGCCGCCGGTTGCTCCTCGGTTTATTACAACACGATGGAAAAGTTCGGCTACGCAAAGCGGGACCTCCTCGTCGAACGCGTGGACGATACGCGCAAATCCCAGTCGGAAGCCAAGGAACAATTCGCCAGCGCGCTCGAGCATTTTCTCGCGGTCACAAAGGTGGATGGCGGCGAACTTCAGCGGAAGTACGATGACCTGAATCGCGAGTGCACCCGCAGCGAGGCGGCGGCCAAGGAAGTCCACTCCCGGATCGCGGCGGTCGAGGACGTAGCCGAAGCGCTGTTTCGCGAATGGAATCAGGAACTCGCCCAATACTCCAACCCGTCGCTGCGGAGCGAAAGCCAGCGTCAGCTCGACGCCACCCGCCGGCGCTATGATGATCTCGTCCGGCTCATGCGCCGCGCCGCCGACCGAATGGATCCAGTGCTCGCAACCTTCAAGGATCAGGTGCTCTTCCTGAAGCACAACCTCAACGCCCGCGCCATCGCCTCGCTCGACACCACCAGCCGGACGCTGGAAGCCGATATCTCCCGCCTGATCGCCGACATGGAGGCGTCGATCCGGGAATCAGAAGCCTTTATCAAGTCATTGAAGTCCGAGTAGGAGGCGGTTCCGGCGGGCCGCGCTTTTTCCACAAAGGAGGCGAATGAGGGACATTGCTCCCGGCTTCCTCTTGCCTTTGGCGACGGATGCGGTGTGATGGCCAGACCCCATCCGCCCCTTCCGCATGACCTCCCGCCCCGCCGTTGTCCGCAACCCTTGGTTTTGGGTTCCGTCCTCTTATTTTTCCGAAGGCATCCCCTTCGCCCTCGTCATCTGGGTGGCAGGGACGATGTTCAAGGACCTCGGCCATTCGGACGGCCAGATCACGCTCGCCACCGCGAGCATCGGAATTGCGTGGTCGTTGAAGCCGCTCTGGGCGGCGTTTCTCGACATGTACAAGACGAAGAAATTCTTCGTGCTCGCGATGGAATTGGTGATGGCGGGTCTCCTGATCGGCATTTCGCTGGCTCTGCCGCTGCCGAATTATTTCCAGATCGTCATCGCCGTCCTGTGGGTGCTGGCATTCGCCTCCGCCACCCAGGACATCTGCGTGGACGGCGTGTATATCACCACGCTGGACGAGAAAAAGCAGGCGGCTTTCATCGGCGTACAGGGTGTTTTTTGGAATGTCGGCCGCCTTTTCGCCACGGCCGCCATCGTCTGGTTCGCCGGCTCGATGAGGGAAGACCACGGGATGTCCGCGACCGCCGCCTGGAGCTGGGCACTTGGGCTTTCCGCCGTCACCCTGGCGGGTCTCGCGGTTTATCACTGGTTCATCCTGCCCACCGGTTCCATCACGGAGCGACCCAAGGGCATCGCGGAGGTGGCGAACACCTTTTGGGACGCCTTCGCGGACTTCTTCAAGAAAGAGAGCATCTGGGGAATGCTGCTCTTTGTGTTTCTTTACCGCAGTTCGGAAGGACTGCTGCTCGTCGAGGGTCCGCTGTTCCTGCAGGCAGCGCACGAGCTCGGCGGCGTGGGGCTTTCGCTGAAGGAAAAGGGCCTCATCGACGGCACGATCAGCACCTTTGTGAGTTTGTTCGCCGGACTGCTGGGCGGGGCGTTCCTGGCGAAGTACGGGCTGAAGCGGAACACCCTCTTCTTCATGGCGCTCTGCCTGAACCTGCCGCACATCACCTTCGTGATCCTGTCCCAACTGGCGGGCCCCGGCCACACACTTTCGCTGTGGACCATCGGCAGCCTGGTGACGATCGAGAAGTTCGGCTACAGCTTCGGATTTGTCGCCAACATGCTCTACATGATGCAGCAGATTTCGCCCGGCAAATACCAGATGACCCATTACGCCTTCGCGAATTCGCTGATGAATCTCATGCTCGTGCCCACCCAGATGATCAGCGGGCCGCTCGCCGATCATTTCGGCTACAAGCAGTATTTTGTCATCGTGATGTTCGCCGCCATCCCGTCGTTGCTCGCCGCTTGGTTTGCGCCCTTTCCCCGCCGCCTCCATTCCGGCGGCACGACTGAACAACCACCGCCGGCTTAGCGCCTCACGCGGATCATTCAGGCAGATTCCGGCCCCATAAACGAGCGGCCCGATTCACCTTCTCCCCTCTCCGGTAAAAACCGGGTCAAGGCGCGGTAAACGGTTCGCCAAAATCAGCGTCATTCCCGCGGGGCCTTGCGTCGCTGTGACGGTTCTCCGAAAGCTGACCGGATGAACCCTATCGGCCTGCCCGCGATCCTCACCGGTTTTGTGCTCATCCAACTCGTGCACGGCGCCCTCATCGCCCTCGCGCGCTGGCAAAGCCGCGAACGCCCTCCTGTCACCGGCAAACTGCTGCGCCCTCCCGGCGAACACCTGCGCACCCGTCTTGTCCTCCTCGAAGAGCGCGCTCGTTGGTTGCTCCTGGCGACCGGTACGGCACCGGTGTTCGTTCTGCTCGCCGGCGCCTTCGCCCTCGCTGAACGCGCACCCGAGGCTCAGGGACTGGTCGTTCCCCTTCTGGTCGGGGTCGGATTTCTCGCGACCGCCGGCACCGGTGGCTACCTTCTCCACCGCACCCTCGCCGAGCGCCGTACCCGGCTTCGCGCCCTGCAAGGTCAGCGAATCGTCAACGACAGTCTGTCGGCGCTGGTTCCCTCCGGATTCAGGGTCTTCCATGATGTGCCCGCCGACCCGCTCAACCCTGAAACCAATCTTCATCATGTCGTCATCGGGCACAGTGGAATTTTCTCCATCGAGGACAGTACGCCGGCCAGCCGCCGCGCCATTCCCGGTCGCAAGCCGCAGGAAATAATCTTCGACGGCGAACAACTGATCTATCCCTGGGGTCAGGATACCCTCGCGCTCGTGCCGGCCCGTCGCAAAGCGGAATGGCTGTCCGAGTGGATCTACCAGCTCGTCGGCGAAAGAATCCCCGTCAACGCCGTACTCACCTTTCCGGGCTGGTGGATCACCTGCGCCGTCAACCGCGACCTTCGTGTCTGCAATCCCGATCAGCTCGCCGCGCTGATGCTCCAGGCCGGAAGCGTCGGCCTCACCGAGCACACTCGAAATCTCATCATCCGCAGTCTCGAGGTCCGCTGTCGCGACGTGGAATTTTAGAGCGTTAAACCGCTCCGGCAGGATCCGCCTGTTTGAGACGCGCGATCAATTCCGCAGTGCCCCCGGCCATCGAGACACGCGGATGATAGCCTAGATCCCGCCGGGCGGCGGAGATGTCGAACCAATGATCGGTCGCCATTTCCCTGGCGACAAAACGCGTCATCGGAGGTTCGCCCCGGAGCCGCAAAATCCGCCAGCAGGCTTCGAGCGCGGCCCCGAGTCGATAGGCGCGGCCGAGGGAAATATGCCTGGAAACCGGGGCAATGCCCGCGCCCTGAAGCAACTCGTTGATCCAGTCCCAAAGCACCACTGGTTCGTCGTTGGTGATGAAGTAGGCCCGTCCGCCCGGGCGGGCATGGTCCGAGGTGTCACTTGCGACGAGAGCCCGCTCGGCCAGCAAGTGCGCGTCGACGACGTTGGTGATATGAGTGCAATCGACCCGGTTTTTTCCGGAGCCGACGATCTTCAGCCGGCCCCGTTTGGCGAGGACGAGAATTCGCGGGATGAGATTCAGGTCGCCGGGGCCCCAGACAAGATGCGGACGAAGCGAGACCGTGGCCAGCTCGCGCGAGTGGGCGGCGCTGACCAGACGCTCCGCCTCGGCCTTGCTCGTCGGGTAGGCGACCGGAGCCCGCATACAAAGCGGAGCGGATTCGTTGACACCTGCCAAATCGCCACCGCTGTAAACGACGCTGGGAGAACTGGTATAAATCAAACGCGGTGCGCCAGCGGCGCGGCAAGCGGCGATGAGGTTGCGCGTTCCGCCGACATTGACGCGAAAGAAATCGGCCGGCGGACCCCATACACCCACCTTACCGGCCACATGGAACACGGTGCCCGCACTCTCGCATCCCCGTCGAAGCGCGTCGCCGTCATGCAGGTCACCGAGGATAATTTCCGCACCGAGCTTTTCCAAATGCGGAAGCGGACGGCGGGCCAGTGCGCGCACGCTCCGGCCTTCATGCAGCAGGCGCTCCACGATCTTGCCGCCGATAAAGCCGCCGGCTCCAGTGACGAATGCAGGCGAATTTTCAGAGACGGGCGACATGGCGGAAACAATTACTGTTTTGTATCCGGCTCGAAAACCCGTGCGGTAGCCGCCCATCGGGCCAACGCGAGGCGGTGAATCTTGGCGTTGTGGCGCACATCCACGGGGAACGATGGATGGAAGAAAAACTTCCGGACAACACTGGCATGCGGATATTGTACGGCCAAAGCGCGTAAACCTGCGGCCAGCTCGGATTGGTCGGCATTCCCCGGCACGGGCTGAACGACCAGCGCTGGTTCCTGTTGGCCGCGCGGACCGAGGCCGATCAAAGCGCAACGCGCCACCTGCGGATGCCCGCGAAAAACCTGTTCCATCGGTTCGGTATGAACGGGGCCAAACGCACTTTCCACCCGCTCCGCGATCCGGCCGCAAAACCAGAGCCGGCCGCGGTCATCCAGTTGGCCGGCGTCGCCCATGCGATGCCAAATCACATCCCGGCCTTCCTTGATTTTGGCAGCGGCGGTGGCGTCCGGAAGGCGGTCGTATTCCCTGGTGACGGTCGGACCGCTTACGATGATCTCGCCCACCTGGCCTGCCGGCAGTTCGTCCGCTTCCGAAAGCCCGGCCAACGGCCCGTCATGAAGGGCGATAATCTTTACCCGGTTCGCGGACAAGGGACGGCCGATCAGCAAGCCGAGGGCGGGCTGCGGATCGACCTCATCGGAAGAGGCGGTGGCGACCGGAAGAACCTCCGTGGCCCCGTAAGGGCTGTGCAATTTTCCATTGGTCAGGATCCTGCCGGCATCGATCCAAAGCGAAGCGGGAACGGCCGCACCGGCGCAAAGCACGCGGCGCAAGCCCGGCAGCGTCAGATTGTTGGCCAGACAATAGTCGAAGATTTTTCGCCAAAGCGTCGGCGATCCGAAGGAACTTGTGACGTTTTCCTGCCGGATGGCACGAACAATTCTTTCGGGATCGACCGCCGCGGGCCGGCTGGGATCGATTTGGGGCACAACCGTGGTCATGCCCAGCGCAGGATTGAAAAGCGCGAAAATCGGCAGCATTGGCAGATCCACCTCGCCGGGCGCAATGTCGTAGGTTTCGCGGACAAGCCGCACCTGCGCCTCGAACATGCCGTGTTCGTAGCAAACTCCCTTCGGCGCGCCGGTGGAACCCGAAGTAAAGAGAATGGCGGCCAGGTCAGTGGCATCCGTCGCGGTCGTTTTAAACTTCAAATCTGAAATCCGGGATTCACCGCCCAGCCGGCCGGCGGGTGAGCCGCCGACCCACACCCGGATTTGCACACTCGCGAACGCCGCGCGGAAAACGCGGCTCATGATCTGCGCGGGCGGGATACCGAGCAAAACGCGCGGCTGCGAACGGGCAACGCACGCGAGAAAATTTTTCCGCCCCATGCCCGGATCAATGATCACCGGCACCGCGCCGATTTTGAAAAGGGCGAACGCCGCGGCCACAAGCGGCAATCCCTGACGCACCATTACCAGGACGCGGTCGCCGCGCCGCACTCCGCGCACTTCCAGCCTGGCCGCCCAGGCATCAACCTCGGCGTCGAGTTCCGCGAAGGAAAGCGCAAGGTAGTCGATGGCTCCGGAGCGGATCCGGCCACGCGGGATTTTGATCGCGGTCCGGTCCGGCTGGCGCGCGGCCATCAATGGCAGGTGGCGGGCAATATTGGCGGACTCAGTCACGGCGGCTTGGCGCGAATTCACGCGGGAATCTTCCGCCTCGCCCGGCTCCGGCTAGCTTTTCCATGCGGGCTCGGCCTTGAGCAGGTTTGCCTGCCAGGGCAGCAGCACCGATTCGATGCTGGAGGGATCGCGGGCGATCAACACGAGTTGGGAGCGGGTGGCGATAAGCGTCGGGTCCAGGTTGAGATCCCGGGCCAGACGGTCGCGATCCGCCTTGATGCGATCCTGGCGCGCCAGTTCATCGGGGCTCATCGGCGCATAGTCCCGGCGGCGCTCGCGGCGCGGCAACGTGCCGGGATCGGTGGCGAAACCCTTGCGCACCGCCTCCCCGAGACTCGGATAAAGACGGTCATGACGCCGGCCAAGGTTGACATGAAGCACCTCGTCAATGCTGCGGCCCTCCTCCGCGGCGCGGGCGATGCGGCCGAGCATTTCGTTGCCGACGACCTTGAACGGAGGCGTGTTGATTTTTTCGGCCCAGCTCTCGCGCCACTGCCAGATCGCGTGAAGCACGGACAGGCCGCGCCCGCGCAGTTTCTCGGAGCCGTTAATGCGCCAGGCGTTTTCGTCGGGCGCGGAAAATCCGTCGCGCCCCACCTCGATCTGCCAGCGACATTTCTGTTCCATCCATCCGAGCCGTCCCAGCCTGGCGAGTTCGTCGCGCAAGCGGTCGCGCAGCTCGAACAGGTAAAGGACATCCATTGCCGCGTAGTCCAGCATGGCGCGATCCAGCGGACGCTTGGACCAGTTGGCCTTTTGGTGATCCTTGTCCAGCTTTACGCCGAAATACTGTTCCAACAAGGCGGCCAGGCCGAAGCGCGGAATGTTCAACAATTGCGCGGCGAACATGGTGTCGAACAGGCTCTGCGGGTGGAAGTGGCAGAACTCCCAAAGCAGGCGGAGGTCGTAATCGCTGCCGTGCATCATCAGCGGCTTCGCGGCAAGCCGCGACCAAAGAGGCTCCAGCGGCAGATCGGCCAGCAGATCGACGAGGTAAATTTCGCCAGCCGCGTAGATTTGCAGAAGACAAATGCGGGTGCGGTAGCGAAAGAGATTGTCGGCCTCGGTATCGAGGGCGATCTCGTTGCTGCGATCAAGCGCGGCAAGGAGCGGGGGCAATTGGTCGGGCCGGGCGATGAATTGGTAGGTTGGAGGCGTATTCAAGCGGATAGCGGGGTTGTTTTCTCCCATGCCGAAAGGAAATCGTCAATCAACAGCGGCAGGTCCGCGCTGTAGCCGCCCTCGAGGATGGCGGCGGAGGGCACATTGGTTCCACCGAGCCATCGGCCGAGTTCGGCAAAGTCGGCGCGTTCGAGGGTCATTTGCGTGATCGGATCGTGCAAATAGGCGTCGAATCCGGCGGAAACGAGAATCAGATCGGGATTAAAAGCGAGGACCGCGTCCCACGAGCGGGCCAGCGCGGCCAGGTGCGTGGAGCGCGGCGAATGGGGAGCGACGGGAAAGTTTTTGCAGTTGTCCGCCGAATGAGTCCCCGTGCCGGGGTAGCCGGGAAATTGGTGGACGGAAGCGAACAATACGCCCGGCCGGCCCTTCAGGATGTCCTCGGTCCCGTTGCCGTGATGCGCATCGAAATCCCATACCGCCACCCGGTGGCCGGCTTGCGCGGTGTTCACCGCGGCGATGGCGATTTGATTCAAGTAGCAAAAGCCCATCGCCTGCGTCCGCGTGCAGTGATGACCCGGCGGTCGCATCAGCGAGAACGCCTTCCGGCCGGCGAGCGCCGCAGCCGCGGCGGCCAAGCCCGCGCCGACAGCACGACGCGCGTGATCCCGGATTCCCGGAAACCAAGGGGTGTCGGCGTCGAGATCGGGCGCGTGTTGAAGCCGGGCAATCAGCGCGGGTTCGTGCGCTTGGAGAATCAGCGATTCACCGGCGGCACCGGCCTTTTGCCATTCCCAATCCGGATGGACCTTCCTCAGATGCGCCTCGCTGCGGATGATGCGGGCCGGTTGCTCGGGACGTTCGAAGGAACCATATTCGATACAGGAAGGATGATGAAGGAGAATCATGCAAAAGGTCCGCCCACGGACCAATGGGAGTCTCCAAAAAAAACCTAGGTCAGCCGCTTCAGCAAGGCGGGATTGTCGCTCAGCAAACCGTCGATTCCCCAGCCGACCAGCCTGCCGGCCAGCGCAACCTCGTTCACCGTCCAGCACCAAACGGCAAACCCCTTCGCTTGGAAAAAGCGGACATAGTCCGCGCGGCGAACCTTTTGGCAATTGATGCTCAGCCCGTGCGCCTCACAGGATTCGAGCTGCCGGACCAAAGCTCCCGGAGTTTGGCGGCCTTCGGAAATCAACATGCGGGGGATCGCGGGAGCGAGCCTGGCGGCTTCGCGGACAAGGCTCGGCTCGAAGGAGGCCAGAATCACCCAGGAGGCCGCGCCGGCTTTTTTAACTGCAGCCAATACCGGTCCGACGGCCGCATCGGGTTTGAGTTCAATTTGAACGACAATTCTCCTCCTCGTGAGGGTAAGGACATCGACCAAACGGGGAATTCCCGCCGAACCACCGAGCACGCGCAATTTTTTCAGCTCGGGCCACGTCCGGGCCGACAGGCGGCCGGCGACACCGGTGAGGCGGCGCAGGTTCGTGTCGTGAAAAACCACCGGCACGCCGTCGCGGCTGACCTGCACATCCAACTCGATGCCATCCGCACCCATTGCGATCGCCCGCCGGAATGCGGGGTTGGTATTTTCCGGGGCCTCGGCGGAGGCTCCGCGATGGGCAATGATGAGGGTCCCGGCCACGGATTGAACGGAAGACACCAAACCGACAGTTGGCGACAGGAGATTTCTGGTGTCTTTTGCGGCGTTTTGTGGCCAATAAACCGGCATGAAAGTCGTCGTGCTATGTTCGGGCGGGATGGATTCCGTGACCGCGCTCTACTGGGCGCGGAAACATCACGCGATCAGCACCGTCCTCAGCTTCGATTATGGCGCCAAGCACAACCATCGGGAAATCCCGTTCGCGATCGAACACGCGGGAAAGATCGGCGCTCCGCAGGAAACCATCCCGCTGGATTTCATCGGGAAATTTTTTGCCTCGGACCTGCTCAAATCCGGCGGGGACATCCCCGAGGGACACTATGCCGACGCAAACATGAAGCGAACCGTCGTGCCCTTTCGCAACGGCATCATGCTCGCCACGGCATGCGGCTTCGCGGAAAGCGCAAAGGCGGACGGGCTCGTCATCGCCGCCCATGGCGGAGACCACACGATTTATCCGGATTGCCGCGAGGATTTCATGCGCGCGATGGGCGAGGCGATGCGCTGCGGAACCTACGCGGGCGTGCAGCTGCTCCGGCCGTTTATCGGGTTTAACAAAGGCGAAATCGCCGGCGAAGGCGCGCGCCTGGGCGTCGATTATGCGCGCACCTGGTCGTGCTACAAGGGCGGCGCGCTTCACTGCGGCCGGTGTGGAACCTGCGTCGAACGGCGCGAGGCGTTTCAACTGGCGGGACTGGCGGACCCGACGAGCTATGAAACGACGGCTCCTTTGCCGGCGGCACCACAGGCGGGAATCTGAAGTCCCATGCTGATTTCCGAAATATTCCATTCGCTCCAGGGCGAAGGCGAACTGACCGGCGTGCCGTCGGTGTTCGTCCGCACCAGCGGCTGCAATTTGCGCTGCAACTGGTGCGATACGCCCTATGCCTCCTGGCATCCCGAGGGAACCGTCATGACGACGGCCGAGATTGTCGCCGCGGTACAAACCTACCCTTCGCGCCACGTGGTACTGACCGGCGGCGAGCCGATGCTGGCCGGGGGCATCCGGGAATTGGCGGCGGAACTCCGGCGACTTGGCTATCATCTCACCATTGAAACGGCGGCGACGATCGCTCCCGGGGGAATCGCCTGTGATCTGGCGTCGCTCAGCCCCAAGTTGGGAAACTCCGCTCCCGATGCACGACTGGACGACACCTGGCGGAAAAGGCACGAGGCGCTTCGCTGGCAGCCCGAGGTGATCCGTCACTGGCTCGACGGCTATGGATACCAATTGAAATTCGTCGTAGCCCAGGCGGACGACGTGACCGAAATCGAATCCCTCTTGGAGCAACTGAAGCGGACAATTCCCCGGACGAAGGTGTTGTTGATGCCGGAAGGCGTCACGGTCGAGGCATTGCGGAGCCGCGCCGGCTGGCTCGGCGAATTGTGCAAGCAGCGGGGCTACCGTTATGCGTCGCGGCTGCACGTGGAGCTTTACGGAAACAAGCGCGGGACATGACCGCCGCAGGCTCCAAATCGCCCGCCCCCACACCGCGCCGCCTGTCGGAAGAGCTGGCGGAACTGAATGCGCGATCGGGTGATCGTGCCGTGACGTTGCGCGAGGTGATTATCACGCTGCGCCATCGCGCGTACACGCTGCTGATCATCCTGCTTGCGCTGCCGTTTATACAACCGGTGCCGCTGCCGGGATTGTCCACGCCGCTGGGGCTGGCGATCGTGTTGATCGCATTGCGCATGTCCCTCGGGCAGCGCCCGTGGCTGCCCAAGAGAATCCAACGCGCAAAACTGCCCCCTGGGTTTTTCGGAAAGATTCTGAACGTCACCAAACGCCTCCTGCGCTTTCTCGAGTCGATCCTGTGTCCCCGTTTGCCCGCGGTCACCAGCCGGCCTTGGCTCAATCAATTGCACGCGATCGTGATTTTGGCGGCAGCGGCGATCCTGCTGCTTCCCCTGCCCATCCCTCTTTCCAATTTGCTGCCCGCCTGGGCAATCTTTCTGATCGCGAGCGGGTTGCTTGAACGCGACGGCCTGTTCATTGTCCTCGGCTACGCCGCCTTTGCCATTGGAGCCGCCTATTTTCTCCTACTGGGCAGCGTGGCGAACGAGGCGTTTCAGCATGCCTGGGAGTGGCTGCGGCACAGCACCATCGGCGTTCATTGACGCCGCAGCCGGGCCTGAAGCTTTTTTACTTCCGGGCTGACCGCGCCGCAGCCGCCCCCTCCGCAGCCGGACGAATGGCGTTTGCCGAAAAAGGAATAAGCCAAGCCTATAACCGCAGCGGCGACGACGGCGAGGGCGAGAACGGTTTGGAGTGACGAGGACATCTGATCTGCCAAGCAAGGAATGCAGGTTTTACGAAAAGGAAAGCGGCATCAGAACCCCAGGGCCCGGCCGCCCTGGTAGAGGATGAGGCAAACCAGCCATGCGGTGCCGGTCATATAGGCGGTTTGGAACAACGGCCATTTCCAGCTGTTCGTCTCGCGTTTGACGATGGCGATGGTGCTCATGCACTGCATCGCGAAAACGTAATAGACCATGAGGGTCAGGTAAACGAGCGGAGTGAAAAGCGCCGCCCCCGACGGCCATGTCGCGTGGCGCAGCGCATCGCGCAGGGGGGTGGTTTCATCCGCGCCGCCCTCAACCCCGAAGATGACGCCCATCGAGCTCACGAACACTTCGCGGGCGGCAAACGACGTGATCAGCCCGATGCCCACGCGCCAATCAAAACCAAGCGGCTTGATGAGGGGCTCGATCAGATGCCCCGCCCGGCCGGCGAAACTCTGCGCAATCTGCGCCGTGGCCGTCGCGTCGGGATCCGGATGTTTCGGGTAGGTGGTGAGAAACCAGAGGACGATACTGATGCCGAGAATGATGGTGCCGGCTCTTCTGAGGAACAATCCGCCGCGTTCGAACATCTGCATGACAACATCGCGCAACCGCGGCAGCCGATAAGGCGGAAGTTCCATGATCATCATCGGCGGCGCGCCCTTCAGCAACGTGCGCTTGAAAAGCCACGCAAACCCGAAGGCGCCGGCGGTACCGAGCACGTACATCAGGAGCATCAGGCCGACCTTCGTCAGCACCGGCACGGCATCGCCCGGCAACAAGGCAGCGATCATAAGCAGATAAACCGGCAACCTTGCGGAACAGCTCATGAGCGGAGCGACCAGGATGGTAACGAGCCGGTCCTTGGGATCTTCAATCGTGCGAGTCGCCATGATGCCCGGGATGGCACAGGCATATGAGCTGAGCAAAGGGATGAACGATTTCCCGTTGAGGCCGACGCGGCTCATCAGACGGTCCATAATGAAAGCGGCCCGCGCCATGTACCCGGTGTTTTCCAGCAGGCCGATGAAGAAGAACAGGATCAGAATCTGGGGCAGAAAAACGAGCACTCCGCCAACGCCGGAAATAACGCCGTCGG